>SWCD01022881.1_pt1 | contig 86619 bp, 80 predicted proteins | sample 4693011 | NCBI WGS metagenome assembly SWCD01 (sample SAMN10267278, study PRJNA491770) | bioreactor metagenome | isolation source: DHS bioreactor inoculated with marine | place: Japan: Omine Ridge, Nankai Trough | reverse complement strand
GCAGGACTGTGAGCAGTGCCATGATACATCGAACAAAGAACGACAAGGACAGCTCTGTGTACAATGTCATGATCATGAAAACATCCTAGACGACCTAGACAATAAGACAGGTTTTCATGGCAGTCTTAGCTCACAGGCGGCAAATGACTGCAAGCATTGCCATACTGAGCATAAAGGCAGAAATGCAAATATCGTATTGCTCAACACTTCAACATTCGATCACACAAAAACTGATTTTTCTTTAAAAGGCACTCACAAGAAAACACCATGTAAACAGTGCCACAAACCTGAAGATAAATATTCACAAGCGCCTACTGACTGTTATAGCTGCCATAAAAAGGTAGATGTACATGACGGCAAACAAGGAGAAGAATGCGATGACTGCCATAAAGCTACTAGCTGGAAAGACAGCGCATTTGATCATGACAAAACTGATTTCCCATTAAAAGGCACCCACAAAGACACTAGTTGCGCTTCCTGCCATATTAACCAGGAATATAAAGACACACCAAAAGCCTGTGTCAGCTGCCATCAGATAAACGATGTGCATCGCGGTGACTTTGGAGAAAAATGCGATAGCTGCCACAACTCTAAAAAATGGGAACAGATCCATTTTGATCATAACAAGAAAACAGATTTTCCTTTATATGGAAAACACAAAAAAGCATCTTGCAACAGCTGTCACAGCTCTGCCGACATAAAAACTAAAGAATCTAAAAAGAAATTACCAAAAGATTGTTACGGCTGTCACAAAAATGATGATAGCCATAAAAGTCGTTATGGCAAAAAGTGCAAAGACTGTCATACGTCATCATCATGGCAAAAGCAAATATTCGATCACGACAAAAAAACCGAATTCCCCTTGCTTGGCAAGCACATAAAAACGGCCTGCAACCAGTGTCACAGGGGAGAACTTTACATAAAAGATGAAAAAGAAAAATTAAAGCCCGACTGTATCAATTGTCATAAAAAAGATGATGTTCACAAAGGCAAGCAGGGACGTGAGTGTAATAACTGTCACACTGAAAAAGGCTGGCAGAGTAATGTACTGTTCGACCATGACCTTGCAGAGTTCCCACTCATCGGAATGCATGCAACAGTACAATGCGAGGAATGCCACCTCTCTAATGTCTATGGAGACACTGAGTCTGACTGCAACCATTGCCATGCTACTGATGATGTACACAAGACAAAGTTGGGGACTGATTGTGCATCATGTCACAACCCTAACTCGTGGATGACATGGATATTTGATCATGATAAAGCGACAGATTTCAAGATCGATGGCGCTCACAAAGATCTGGGCTGTTACGACTGCCACCGGACAACATCTGAAGGCAAACTGGAAGCATCAAAAGACTGTATCTCCTGCCACCGCAGCCATGACATCCACAACCGGATGTTTGGCGGACAATGTGGCACCTGCCACAGCACAAAAAGTTTCAAAGATGTCGATATAAAACATCTAGGTACCAGGAAATGAATCACAAAATAAACATCAATACCAAATACTTAACATCTATCAAGATGATATTGATTACATTATTACTGGTGATCAATTTTCCCGTTCAGGGTGAAGAAAAAAACGAAGGTTTCGACCACTTCACAACCGGATTCCCTTTACTAGGCAGACACGAATTCCTGGATTGTTCAAGTTGTCATATCGGCGGCCAGTTCAAAGGCACACCGCTGGTGTGTGAGCTCTGTCATGACGGTAGCCGCGCCCCAGGTAAACATAGACAGCACTTCCCCACTTCGAACAGGTGTGACGACTGCCATACAGAAGACACATGGACAGGTGTAATATTTGATCACAGCGATGTCATTGAACCATGCCAGAACTGCCATAACGGAATCACTGCTATCGGTAAATCACCGGCACACATCACCAGCACAGATACATGTGAAGACTGCCATAACACGATTTCTTTCGACCATGTAGGCAGGATAGATCATATATCCGTCATAGGTACCTGTGACTCCTGTCATAACGGTGTCATCGCGACCGGTAAACCACCAGATCATATTGTAACCAGTGATCAATGTAATGAGTGCCATACGACGGAAACCTGGTCTGTTCCGGACTAACGAAACATACAAGGCTACCAAATATGTTTAAAACGCCACCTGCTAAGCTACGCTATGCTTCTTTAGCATCATTATGCTACACGCTACTGTTGCTATGCCAGCTGCTGCTACCCACAAATGCTGCAGCAGCTTCAGCGACAGGTTACGCGATCGTACTTGCATCAGCCCCAGGAAAAAATCTGGAATGGACGACTAAAAGAAGCCACCTATTCCAAGACCGTACTATTTACGTCGAGCAGACGATTATAAAAGGCTCGCCCTGGGAGAGATTATGTCTAGGTTTTTTTGAAAACCGGAAACAGGCGACTTCGGTAGCTAAACAGATACAGGGCATATATCCCGGCGCATGGATTCAAAAATCCTCAGCAAAAAGCATTACATATACACTCAAAGCGCCTAGACCCGCAAAGACATCAGCGACTAAGGTATCACCGGTTTTACCAACGAACTCCTCAACGCTATCTGAAAAGCAACTAGACAGCTTGATGCAACGTGCCAGGCAGGATATCAAGACGGAAAAATATTCAAGCGCAGTCCGTTACCTGACAGCAGTAATTTCGGCTGGTGACCATAAATATTCTCAAGAAGCCCTCGAGCTTCTGGGTCAGGCAAGACAGCGTAATGGTCAGTATGCGCATGCCGTTGATATATATGAAAAATATCTCATACAATACCCTGACAGCGAAGCCTCAGACAGGGTCAGGCAGCGGCTAGCCGGATTGCAGACCGCATCCAAAGGTCCTAAAGATGAAATCCGCATGACCTCGGAAGACAAAAATGACATCACTAGCTATGGCACCCTGTCACAACGCTATCGTAGCAACATTGCCGAGACAGATGATATTGGCAACATCACAAATATGTCTCAGCTTTTTACTTATTTTAATTCCACGACACTGCAACGGACAGAAAAATTTGATCACCGTTATCAGTTTACCGCTGACGACGCCTATGACTTTATCGACAGCGATGACGATAATATATTCCGTTTTATCGAAACATACTACGAGTTAAGTTACAGAAAAACCGGAACTTCAGGCAAACTCGGTCGGCAGCAGTTTCGAATAGGCGGACTTCTAAAAAGATTTGACGGTTTATCCGCTGGTTACCAGTTCACCCCTGAGATGAGATTGAATTTCCTTGGCGGCCTCCCGGTTGATATTGATGACAAATCATCGATCAATAAACATAAGACATTATATGGCTTTACATTTGAAACAGGTACATTCCTTGAATACTGGGACATGAACCTGTTTTATTTTGATCAGACCGTCGACGGTCTGACAGATTTTAACAGCGTAGGTACCGAAGTACGCTATTTCGATAAAAGAACTTCAGTATTTGGCATGATTGACTACGACGTGTTTTACAAAGAACTAAATGCCCTACAGTTAAATGCTAATGTCCTGCTCGATTTCGGCACCACGGTTTATCTAAACTCTTTCATGCGCAAGACACCACTGTTAGCTACCAGTAACGCACTTATTGGTCAGCAGGAAAGCACTATAGAAGAACTGAAAAAAGTATTAAATATAGAACAGATATACCAGCTTGCCCGAGACAGGACAGCGAACAGCCAGACCTTGACTATCGGTGGTTCACAACCGGTGAGCGAACGGTTCCAGGCAAACGCTGATATCACTTTCTCCCAGGTCGACGAGACAGTTGCGTCAGGGGGTGTACTAGCAACTGAAAGTACTGGCACGAATTACTTCTTCAGCACACAACTGGTGGGTAATAACCTCATGGTAAAATATGATACTAGTGTACTCGGTCTTCGTTACTACAGTACAGCAACATCAGACACCATCTCGCTAATCGCAAATATGAGGTTTCCCATCACACGTAACTGGCGGATCAATCCTCGTCTCCAATTTGATACTCGCAATTTTACTGATGATCGTTCACAACAAAGGTTACTCGCCTTGCTAAGAACAGACTACCGTTACCTGAATAAGGTTCGCTTCGATTTTGAAATCGGATACGATACAAAAGAAACCGACAATATGAATACCGGCGAGTCGCTGGCAAACAAGAATTTATTTTTCATGCTTGGCTATCGCTGGGATTATTAATTAATCCTGATGCATCGCCTTCAAATATTAGAATCTTTTTCACCGTCCTTGTGGCTGATATTTTTCTTTTCACCTCAGTAGCCAGTTCTTTTCCCAGATTTTTTTAGCTGTCGCTGAACAGTGCACCGGTACCAGTAATCCGTTCCCATGGATACCTGAAGCACTGTAGCACAAAAATGAGAAAAGCTTTTCTGAAACAAGATAAACAACATGCAAACAGGATAGGATATAAAATAAGCGTGGCAGGCTGGATTAAATGTAAAAGATATGATTTTTCATCGCCTTTTTATTGCATGACATTCACTGTAAAAATATTGTTAATATTTCTGCCTTTCCACTACTAGTCTTACTTACATCCACACGCTTAAACTTCGTAGGATTTCGATCTAAATAAATAACAGGATTCTTATATTTAGTCTCAATGACATATTATCTGGAAATCATCTCCGTATTTACCATATTTCCACACCATAAAATAGCGTCACCACAAATAAAGACAAAAGCTCACCGGTCAGAAATAATCTATAATAATCAATTAGTTAGTTTAACACTATACCTTTATTGTTAAATATATGACTATCTTGTCGAATATTTGACAGTTTTTTTCTGAAATTGTTATAATCTTATGTCATAGCAGGCAATAAGCTTGTTTCATAAATGTCAGCCGCAGTTCTCGCGTCTGTAAAAGAATCCAAAACTGAAGTTCTCCGCATCTAGATCTAGCTGATGCATATAAGTATCTATACGCTGGGTGTATATAAGATGAGTAAAACTATGAACTCTTTAGATGACGATAAAAAATCAATCATCAAATGGCTTCGCCCAGCGACTACCTTCACCATGCACAAATGTACTCATGGACAACCTAAAGTTTCGACAATTTTAATGTATCAGGTTTTTTAGCACCTGCAAAACATGTAGAAACCAATTTTATGGCACGAACTATGATGAAACAAAGATTACCCAGAAAGCTGACCAGCTACTTTTTTGTTTTGATGCTGGCTGTGTTAGCCGCTGGATGTGGAGGAAGCGGAAATGGCGAACAGGGAACAACAGCTTCCGGAATTACTTCTCCAGTAGTTGCCAGAATCGGCCCGATTGTCGCGACCCGAGTTGGCGAAACAGCTGTACTGGACGGTAGTAAATCATCGACTGCAATGTCAGCACCATTAAGCTTTAACTGGGCATTCAGCCATAAACCACATGCTAGTAAAGCTGAATTACAAGGGGCCACTACTGCAAACCCCAGTTTCATCGCTGATGCCAAGGGTGTCTACATGGTGCAATTAATTGTCAGCGCCAATGGTATTTCGAGTCAACGCGCTATTCAAACCGTAATAGTCTCCCTTCATGGCGAACGCAAGCCTACCGGACGTTTTAACCATGAGGGGTTATCATCAGATTGCGTGAACTGCCATAACGGTGAATTAGTTGATCCTGGCAAATCGCCCGATCACATCGCCACCAGTAATTTATGCCAGGCCTGCCATACTCCTCAGGGCGCTGCCATTATTCCCTTTGCCGATCATTTAGAGGTTTTTGGTAATTGCAGCGAGTGCCACAATGGAATAACAGCTGTGGGCAAATCTGAATTCCATACACCGACGACCTCCGAATGTGATGACTGCCACAATACCACCAGTTTCCTGGAACTGGCTCCAGACGGCAGTTTTGACCACTCAAATATTTCAAGAGCATGCTCAGGATGCCATAACGGTACTGTAGCTATTGGTAAGACACCCACCTCGGCTGACACCCCGCCCGGCGCACACCCAATCACCGATACCGAATGCGGCTACTGTCATACTACTGTTAGTTTTCTTAATGCCTACCCTGACCACACCGGTCCTGATGTTGTAGGTCCCGGTATAACATGCGACTCCTGTCATGTCGCTGACGGTTCAGGTCCAGCGTTAGGCCAGATTCCCGGTCATCCGGACACTTCAAATGTCGATTGCGAATCATGCCACAGCATCACCACTTTCAAAATGCCTGGTGGTATTTTCAACCATAGCCTGCTTGAATCAACGGTACAGTCATGCGAATCATGTCACAATGCTAGCACGAGCATTAATGCCACACCGGCGACAGATACACAGACGCATCGAGACACTACTGAAGATTGCGGCTGGTGTCACAACACAGAAAGCTTTGCTGATGCTATCTTTGACCATACCGGTGTTGTAGACAACTGCCAGACATGCCATGGCATTACTGCCTCAGGCAAACCACTTGCCACACCTTTCTATGCGCACATGCCAACAAATCCGGACAACCCTGGTACGACCAGTGACCAGGATTGTGGCGACTGCCATACCCCCGGGACTTTTGCCACTGGCACCTACGATCATGTCAATGCCGCTGCTGGCAGCTGTACGTCATGCCACGACAATAGAATTAGTGTCGGTAAACTTCTAAATCACATACCTACCACTCCTGACAACCAGGAATGTGATGTTTGCCATGACACATCGAGTTTTACTGGTGCAACGTTTGACCACACGAGCACAGATACCAGCAACTGCCTGGCCTGCCATGACGGAAATATCAGCAAAGGCAAGTCTACCGGTCATGTAACAACTCAGCTGAACTGTTCTTCTTGCCACACCATCAACAATGGCTTTACTACATTCGCCGGCACTTTTGTGCATGACACTAATATAGTGGGCGGCGATTGTGCATCTTGCCATAACACCGGTATTGCATTGCCTAAAAAAGTTAATCACATACCGGCTCAGGCTGAATGCAGTGACTGTCACAGTGAAAATAATACGACTACAGGTGATTTTGCATTGACTACATTCCTGGATCCGGCCGGTGAGCATGAAAAACTTATCGGTGGCTGCGAAGGTTGTCATACCAGCCGGTTTATTGCTAATCCATTAGCTCTCAAGGCATCAAATCATTTGCCAACAGCCCAGGATTGTGATGTTTGCCATATCAACAGTGCCTTCAAACCATCAATTTTTACTCACTCAGGCATCACAAACAATTGTGAGTCGTGCCATGATGGCAAAGGTAGTAATGTTGCGGCTGGAGCCCTAGGAAAGGCGCAGGCACCTAATCCACACCCTGCCACGACAGCCGACTGTGGAGCTTGCCATGCAATTGGCAACAATTTCCAGGATGGCACCTTTGATCATACCGGCATCGTGAATAACTGCGCATCATGTCACGGTGATAATCCTACGAGCGCTCCGGTGGGACCCAAGAAGAATAGCGGCCACGTAGTGACAAACCAGGATTGCTCAGTCTGTCATGTCACTGGCACTTTTGCTAATGCGACATTCAATCATACCGGCATCGTGAACAACTGCGCATCCTGCCACGATGGATCTGGGGCGGTAGCAACCACCAAGAATAACGGCCATCTTCCTACAACCGAAGATTGCTCCGTATGCCATAACACCACGGCATTTGCTGGCGCCAGATTTGATCACACAGGCATCGTAGATGGCTGCGCAACCTGCCATGATGGCGCGAGTGCCCGAGGTAAAACACCACCACCTAACCATGTGCCTACCAATGGTGATTGCAGTAACTGTCACCAGACCACAGGCTTTTTACCGGCAACGTTTGATCATGTAGGCATCGTGGATAACTGCTCGTCTTGTCATGATGCCGGGTTTGCAACACCTAAATCGGCTAATCATATAGCGACCGCCCAGGACTGTAGTGTCTGTCATAACACACGCACGTTCGTCGGTGCCGTGTTTGATCATACCGGCATCGTGAACAATTGCGAATCCTGTCATGACGGTAGTACAGCAAAAGGTAAAGATGCAGCAGTCCCTGCTCACCTTGCAACCTCGCTGGATTGTTATCATTGTCACACCACCTCGACCTTTGTTGGCGGCACATGGGTTCATGATGCCAGCACCGCTGGACAATGTGATACCTGTCATAGCCCTGGTGGCGGCGCTACTGCCAAGTCCGTAGACCACTTAAACACAACAGTACAGTGCGACGTGTGCCATACGACCAATGGCTGGGCACCAACCAGCTTCAGCCACAGTCCGAGTGGTGGTTACCCAGGTGACCATAGACGTGATCCAGGATGTACTGGCTGCCATGGTAGCCCCATTGACGATTCACTTCCCTACCCCCACCCGGACTATGCTCCTCCGATACGAAATGAAGTCTACTGTGCCGCCTGTCACGCAAGAGACTTCGAACGCAAAGGTGATCACATTGGTGGCGAAAATGGCACTGTCGAACAGAACAAGAATTGTGCAGGCAGTGGATGTCACAGGGTCAATAGCAGTGAATTTTAATGACTGCTGAGTGATCTTAATTACTGCTTAACAATAAGCTTAAAGGCGATACACAGGTTATTTTCGCTGTGCATACGGATGTGATAGCCGCACAGCCACCGATGTGATTGGTGAGCTGTTTCACATCCATTTGCTACATTACATGATGTTTGGCTTTCATATCTTGAACCAGTTAAAGGTGGACCAGAAAAAGAACCATGTCACTTTAACTCTGTAAGATGTCACCAACATTTCGCCTGCTGTACGGTTAACGTTTTCTCATGCCACATTACCTGCAATTTCTTCACCTCTGATAGACCAATTTTTTTAATATTGGCAAATCCTTATGTTCTAAAACGCTGTTTTTCTAAAATTATTAAGTCTTGGAATTTATTATAAAAAACCAACTTATCCACAGTTTATCCGATATTACTCCACCGGAATATACACAACATATTGTGCTTGACTTCACACCCGACCACATCCTATAGTATGCAGCATAAAAACCCTGCAACAGAACAGGGGGACCAAATACAACAGCTACAACATTCGCGGGAAGGGCAATGCAAGCAAATACACCAAACCAAGACCAACAACCATCCAACAACCCAGAAACAAACATAAACAGCATCTCAGCAACAGATTCAACCAGCATCGCAGCAACAGCGCCGGGACAATTTCGGGTTATCCGACGCAACGGCAAAGTGACTGCCTTTGATAAGGAAAAAATATCTATCGCCATGACCAAGGCATTCCTTGCTGTCGAGGGTGGCAATGCTGCAGCCAGTAATCGTATCCATGAGATAGTTAAGAACCTGACCGAAGAAGTCAGCAATGCCCTGACCCGACGTATCCCCGACGGTGGCACCTTCCATATCGAAGATATCCAGGACCAGGTAGAGCTGGCACTGATGCGTGGCGGCCACCAGCAGATATCACGTGCTTATGTCATCTACCGAAACGAACACGCAAAAGCCCGTGCACAGGAACAGAAGCAGACAACCGAACCCGTAGTCAGCAAGATCAACGTAACCCTCGAAGACGGCAGCACTCAACCACTTGATAACAAGCGCCTGCATGCCATCGTCAGTGAAGCCTGTGAAGGCCTGAAAGATGTCGATGCTCAGGCTATCCTGAACGATACCGAACGCAACCTGTTCGACGGCGTACCCAATAAAGATGTATCCCGCATGCTGGTAATGAGTGCCCGCACACTGATCGAGAAACAGCCTGACTATTGTCGCGCTGCTTCACGCTTATTACTGGATGACCTGCGTACAGAAGCGCTCAGCTTTGTCTATAACCAACCATTCAATGCGACACAGACAGAGATGAAAACCCAGTACCAGCATTATTTTGCCGAGTACATCAAACGCGCCATCGACCTGGAACTGCTCGACCCGCGTCTGGGTGAATACGACCTAGAGTTCCTCGGCAAACAGCTGGATGTATCGCGCGACCACCAGTTCACCTATCTCGGTTTACAGACGCTGTACGACCGTTACTTCATCCATTCAGAAGACACCCGTTTCGAACTGCCACAGGCGTTCTTCATGCGAGTTGCCATGGGTCTGGCGATCAATGAGATCAACCGTGAACAGAGCGCTGTAGAGTTCTACCGCCTGCTGTCATCATTTGATTTCATGAGTTCGACACCGACATTGTTCAACTCCGGCACACTGCGTCCACAGCTCTCCAGCTGTTACCTGACCACGGTACCAGACCATCTCGACGGCATCTTCGGTTCGATCAAAGACGACGCCCTGCTTTCCAAGTATGCCGGCGGTCTGGGAAATGACTGGACACGCGTTCGCGGTATGGGCGCCCACATCAAAGGCACCAATGGCAAATCACAGGGAGTGGTCCCTTTCCTGAAAGTCGCCAACGATACCGCTGTTGCAGTGAACCAGGGTGGCAAACGCAAAGGCGCTATGTGCGCTTACCTGGAATCATGGCACATCGATATCGAAGAGTTTTTAGACCTGCGCAAGAACACCGGTGACGATCGTCGTCGCACACACGACATGAACACCGCGAACTGGATCCCCGACCTGTTCATGAAGCGTGTTGCCGAAGATAAAGAGTGGACACTGTTCAGCCCCAACGAAACACCTGACCTGCACGAGTTGTGCGGTAAGAAATTCGAAAAAGCATACGCCGCTTATGAAGAGAAAGCTGCTAACGGCGAGATCCGCGTATTCAAGACCATCAAGGCTGCATCACTGTGGCGTAAGATGATCAGCATGCTGTTCGAGACCGGTCACCCATGGGTCACTTTTAAAGATCCATGCAACCTGCGATACAGCAACCAGCACGTCGGCGTGGTGCACAGTTCTAACCTGTGTACAGAGATCATGCTGCACACCAACGACCAGGAGATTGCAGTCTGTAACCTCGGCTCTGTTAACCTGCCGGCACATATCAATGATAACGGCCTTGATACCGAAAAGTTAGAGCGCACCATCAATACTGCGATGCGCATGCTCGATAACGTCATCGATTACAACTTCTACAGTGTCCCCGAAGCACGGGACTCAAACCTGCGTCACCGCCCGGTCGGTATGGGTGTCATGGGTTTCCAGGACGCACTGTACAAACAGCGCCTGCCATATGCTTCAGAAGAAGCGGTTGAGTTTGCTGACCGCACCATGGAAGCCATCAGCTACTTCGCCATCAAGGCATCGAGTAACCTTGCTGAAGAACGCGGCCGTTATTCTTCTTTCGACGGATCGCTGTGGAGCAAAGGCATCCTGCCTATCGACTCACTGGATTACCTGGCTGAAGGCCGTGGTAATTTCCTGGAAGTCGATCGCAGCCACACCTTCGACTGGGATTCACTACGTGCTCGAGTACAGAAAGTCGGCATGCGCAATTCCAACACCATGGCGATCGCACCGACAGCGACCATCTCCAATATCTGCGGTGTCAGCCAGTCGATCGAACCGACTTACCAGAACCTGTTCGTCAAATCCAACCTGTCGGGCGAATTCACCGTAGTCAATCCATACCTGATCAGCGATCTTCGCGACCGTGGCATATGGGACGAAGTCATGGCAAATGATCTCAAATACTACGATGGCAGCGTACAGCAGATAGATCGTGTACCGGCAGATCTGAAAGCGCTATACCAGACTGCCTTCGAACTCGATGCACGCTGGCTGGTAGAAGCTGCTTCTCGCCGCCAGAAATGGATCGATCAGGGCCAGTCTCTAAATCTGTATATGTCTGAGCCTAACGGCCAGAAGCTGGACGCACTATACAAACTGGCATGGGTACGTGGTCTGAAGACAACCTACTACCTGCGTTCTATGGGAGCGACCCATGTTGAGAAATCAACCATGGATTCCAGCCGTAGCACTGGCCTGAACGCTGTCGGTAACGAACCAGCGCCAGCTCCCGAAGCGCCCAAGGCCTGCTCTATCCTGGACCCGGATTGCGAAGCTTGCCAATAGGCACGGCCAGGAATATCAGCCAGCAATACCGGCAAAAACGTATCGATATAACGAGATAGATAAAGGTATCCATAAATTTCGATAAGTTAATGCCGGAGAACAATCAACAAGTACGAAACATAGATACACAAGTACAACAACAATAAAAAACGAAGACACGAGGTAAAGAAATGCTTAATAACTGGGACGACCCTTTTGCACAATTCTCCAATAACAAAACTGCGGCTGCAGATAACAGCAATAAAGTTAACGATGCAATTCAAGCGGAAGCCATCGGAGCTAAAGAAGTAGCCAAAAAAGCAGAAACAGTTAAAAAGGGTAGTCCTGAAGTGACCTCTGAAGCCAGCCCTGAAACACGAAACTCTGAAATGCAGGGCAACCCGGTAACCAGGGAAACATCAGTATCAGCCGCCCCGACTGCCGCTAAGGCACCCCATGCAGGCGACGGCATCGTCAGCAACGAACAGCTGATGGCGACCGCTGGTGCCGCGCCACAGGTCAACCCTATTATCGACGACACTGCGCAATCACAAGATTCTGTCGAAGCAGACCTGACAGGCACCGGCCTGGAAGAGATCGAGATGGGAGCTTCACGCATCCAGGTCGATGACAAAAAGATTATCAACTGCCGTGCTGACCTGAACCAGTTAGTGCCGTTCAAGTACGACTGGGCCTGGCAGAAATACCTGGATGGTTGCGCCAACCACTGGATGCCACAGGAAATCAACATGACTGCCGACCTCGCCCTGTGGCGTAGTCCTAATGGCCTGACTGATGATGAGCGCACCGTCATCAAACGTAACCTCGGTTTCTTTGCCAGCGCCGACTCACTGGTCGCCAACAACCTGGTGCTCGCCGTATACAAACACATCACCAACCCTGAGTGCCGCCAGTACCTGTTACGCCAGTCTTTCGAAGAAGCCGTACACACGCATGCATACCAGTATTGCGTGGAGTCGCTGGGCCTGGATGAAGGCGAGATCTTCAACATGTACCGCGAACTACCCGCGGTTGCACGCAAAGCAGAATGGGCGCTACCTTTCACACAGCACCTGGCCGATCCGAATTTCCATACCGGCACCCCTGAGAATGACCAGAAACTGCTGCGTGAACTGATCGCTTTCTATGTCGTATTCGAAGGCATATTCTTCTATGTCGGTTTTACCCAGATCCTGTCGATGGGCCGCCGCAACAAGATGACCGGTGTTGCCGAGCAGTTCCAGTACATCCTGCGTGACGAGTCGATGCACATGAACTTCGGTATCGACGTGATCAACCAGATCAAGATCGAGAATCCGCATCTATGGACTGCCGAGTTCCAGCAGGAGATGGTCGAACTGATCCGTGACGCGGTCGAGATCGAGACACAGTATGCACGCGACACCATGCCTCGCGGTATCCTGGGGCTGAATGCACCGATGTTCGAAGAATATTTGCAGTTCATCGCAAACCGCCGCTGTTCACAGATCGGTCTGCCTGAGCAGTACAAAGGTGCCAGTAACCCGTTCCCATGGATGTCTGAAGTGCTTGACCTCAAGAAAGAGAAAAACTTCTTTGAAACCCGTGTCACCGAATACCAGACAGGAGGTGCCCTGAGCTGGGACTAAGCTGATATCTATACGCTCCGTATATTACGGTGTTGACAGAATCTGGATATAACAATAAGCCTGGGAGGCTGGAGTGAATTTGAAGGCGATGATTTATCATCGCCTTTTTATTGCACGGCTTGATGACATATTTCAGATAATCAAGATCGAATTGATTTTCGACGGATATCTAACACCTAAGAAGTCAGATAGTATAAAATTAATATAAAGATTTTTGATATAAATCAATAATTTACTACTTATGCTTGAATATATCTTCTTCAATAAAAAAACATGCGATTTATTTGAAATATCTGCCAAATCGTCAGATATTACGACTATAGTAGACTGTGCAGATGGCGTTTTTACGGTTAGACTTTCTGAAGATTTAGACGATGTTGTCCTCGAAAAACTCGAAGATTACTACGATGAATTGATGGATATCGACAGAACGCTAGCTGAACAGCTGGACGATTCTTCGGATAATATCCATGCTGCTGGTATAACGATACAGCTGAAAGATGGTCGCAACGTTTATGCCAGCGTATCACCCGAGCTATTAAACAAGGTGATGAAAAGTATCAGTACGGATGAGCTGAACACATTAGTATGTGCAATTACGGAAGCAGTAGAAGACCCTGACGAGAGCAGCTTGTGTCAACGATGACAACAGTCGTCAGGAAAGTACCACATATTGCGGAGTTATTGAATGAGTCCTTGTGACAAATGTAAAGATAAAAAGCATTGCTCGGCTTTGCCCGGTATATGCCTGAAACTGCCCTGTATCCTCGCGGGAACAGTCGCTGTTATGGTTATCGTTTTTATTTTTAATAGCAGTCTTTAAAGTCCTTCATGTTCTAGAAAAATAATAAGAATTAAACGATATAAATATCTGCGATGAAAATAATAGAAGTCATTGCAGACCCTGGCCACCACGATACTATCGTAGCGATTGCTGAACAACAGCAGGTCGATGATATCTGGTCGACTCGAAGCCAGGAAGATGACAGGATCATCACTCGCCTGCTGGTAAACCCGGAAAAACGCCAGAAGGTTCTAGATGCACTGCAAACTGTTCTGCAGAACGCTGAAAACTATCGCGTCATCATGCTGCCACTGGATACCGTCCTTCCCAAACCTGTCAAAACAGAAATCGAATCGCTGACGGCTGAGCAACAGGAAGAAGAAAAAGCGAAAGAGAAGGAAAGAAAAAAAGCGGCGATGACAAACACCCGCGAAGAGATACTCGCACAGGTGGAGAAAGACGCACAGCTAAATAATAATTACATCCTGCTCATCATTCTGTCAGCTATCGTGGCGGCTATCGGATTACTGGAGAACAACCTTGCGGTCATCGTCGGTGCCATGGTCATCGCACCGCTTCTGGGGCCAAACATCGCTTTTTCCCTGGGCGCCTCCCTCGGTGAAAAAAAGCTGGTTGCCGAATCTCTCAAGGTGATATTCAGCGGCATCTCGCTCGCTATCTTCATCTCTATCGGTATCGGACTTTTGTGGCCGGGCAATTTTGACAGCATGGAGCTTATGCTGCGCACCGATGTTACCTACTCCGGTACCGCGATTGCCCTGGCCTCTGGTGCTGCAGCGTCGTTATCACTGGTGACCAGCGCCTCCAGCGTACTGGTAGGCGTCATGGTGGCAGTCGCCCTGATGCCGCCTGCTGTCACCATCGGCCTGATGTTGAGCATAGGCCAGTACGATCATGCTACCGGTGCAGCACTCTTACTCGCCGTCAATATCGTGTGTATAAACCTGTCATCAAAACTGGTGTTCCTGTTTCGCGGCATACAGCCGAGAAACTGGCTGGAAGCGCGCAAGGCCAAACAGTCACGATTACTCTATATCGTGCTCTGGATCGTCATGTTGCTGCTGTTGACCCTGATGATCTACCTGCGCCACAGGACCCAGGTGTAACGGCAAAGTCCAGCGTCACGTGCTTTACTTCGTGATTATCTCGATGGCTTTCGCTGACGCCACAAAACCGAACGTTGCAGTGACCGCAACCGATGAACCATAGCCGAAACTACAGTCCAGCGACAGGCCTGCAACCCCCGGTTTCTGATAACCGACGCGACCATCTTTGTCCGGGTAACGCTGTTGCTGCGTAGAATAAACACATGGCACACCAAAACTGCGCTTCGGGTTACGGGTGAAGTTATGCTGCTGCCGCAGGCTTAGTCGAACAGAAGCCGCCAGAGGGTCATTCCAGGTGCGGCACAGGTCTTTCACCTCGACCTGTGCCGGATCAGTCAGTCCGCCGGCACCACCGGTAGTAACGATTGGCAATTTATTGCGTTTACAGAAATAGATCATCAAGGCCTTGAATTTGATGCGGTCAATCGCATCGATCACACAATCGAAAGGTACCGCAGCATCCGGCAACAGGAGATCGAAGACATTGTCGTCATCCAGGTACTTGGTGACTGTCTGCACCTGGCAATCGGGGTTGATATCCAGCACCCGCTGCTTCATGACCTCGGTTTTCATCTGTCCGATGGTCGATTCCAGGGTATGACACTGCCGGTTCATATTACTGCGCGAGATATCATCGCCATCGATCAGTGTCAGGGACTGCACCCCGCTGCGCGCCAAAGCCTCCACCACCCAGGAGCCGACACCACCTATCCCAACGACACAGATATTGGCCTGCTGAATTTTTTCCAGATCCTCAGTGCCGTATAAGCGCGCGAGAGATCCAAAGCGCTCTTCATTATCACTCATCTTTTCTTAACAACCGGCGGTATGCTCCGGGCTCACCCCTCACCTGTACAATTCGGGTAAAATAGCGTTTTTTCAAACGTGATCTTCAATGTCATCAACAACAGCAAATAAAACTCACCGCGTTGGCTTCGTCAGTCTCGGCTGCCCGAAAGCGACGGTCGATTCGGAGCATATTCTCACACAATTACGTGCCGAAGGTTATGCTATCGTACCCAGTTATCAGGATGCAGATCTTGTCGTGGTAAACACCTGCGGATTCATCGATGCGGCCGTCGAAGAGTCTCTGGACGCCATTGGTGAAGCGCTCGATGAGAATGGCAAGGTCATCGTTACCGGCTGCCTCGGTGCCAAGGGTGACATCGTGCAACAGACCCATCCTAACGTGCTCGCGGTGACCGGCCCGCACGCCACTGATGAAGTCATGCGAGCAATACATGAGCACCTGCCTGCCGAACACGATCCGTTTCTCGACCTGGTACCACCGCAGGGTATACGACTGACACCAAGACACTACGCCTATCTCAAGATATCCGAAGGCTGCAACCATCGCTGTACCTTCTGCATCATCCCTTCCCTGCGTGGCGACCTGGTGAGCCGCCCGGTCAACGATGTCCTGCTGGAAGCGGAACGGCTGGCAGCATCCGGTGTTAAAGAGCTGCTGGTAGTATCACAGGACACCAGCGCTTATGGCGTCGACGTCAAATACCGCACCGAGTTCTATAACGGCATGCCGGTAAAGACGCGCATGACCGAATTGTGTGAAGCACTGAGTCACTTTGGTATCTGGGTACGGCTGCATTATGTCTACCCATACCCGCACGTTAACGAAGTTATCCCGCTGATGGCAGAAGGCAAGATACTGCCCTACCTCGACATCCCGTTCCAGCATGCCAGTCCCAAAATTTTAAAAGCCATGAAGCGGCCTGCTTCCGCTGAGAATACCATGCAGCGTATCAGGCAATGGCGTGAGATCTGTCCCGAGATAACCATACGCAGCACCTTTATCGCCGGTTTTCCCGGTGAGACGGAAGAGGATTTTCAGCAACTGCTGGATTTTCTCGATGAAGCACAACTCGACCGTGTCGGCTGTTTTGCCTACTCTGATGTCGATGGCGCAAAAGCGAATGAACTCGACGGTGCTGTAGCCGAAGATATCAAGCAGGAACGCGTCGCACGTTTTATGGAAAAGCAGGCCACCATCAGTGCCGGGAAACTGAAACAGAATATCGGCAGGACACGTGATGTCATCGTCGATGCCATCGACTCACAGGAGAACATGATCATCGCCCGCACCTCATCTGACGCACCGGATATCGACGGCCTTGTCTACATCGAGATGACTGACAACAACACTGTCAATGTGGGTGATATCACACAGGTGACAATCACCGATACGGACGAGTATGATATGTGGGCTAAATTTAGTTAATAACCAATGGTTAATAACTGATGGTTAATCACGAATAAAGTTAACTAACTGAAAATACATGAAAACAATATTACTTGCATTGAGACTCGGCAATTCGCTGTTAGCAGCTGCTTGCAATTCTAATCCTGCTAAAGAATCTGGCGCTGACTCAAGCAGACAATCAGCACGGGCCCCATCAAGACCGGGGCGTTACTAAACACCACAACCTGGCTTTCACTTCATACTCTTCACTATTAACTATTAGTTATTCACTGCTCACATGATGAACGATCCGGTCACATTCACCTCGGCTTTTCTACTCGGTATTTTTAGCACCATGCATTGCATCGGCATGTGCGGCGGTATCATCGGAGCATTGAGCCTTAGCCTGCCTGCCGAGGTTCGAAATCATAAACCCAGACTGTTTGCCTTCATAATGTCATATAACATCGGTCGTCTGGCCAGCTACACCGTGATAGGCCTGATCGCAGGTGCGGCCGGTACCGGTATCATGCAGGCAACCGGATTTGACCAGGGGCATGCCGCGCTGAGGATGATCGGCGTGATAATGATGATCGCCATAGGGCTCTACCTGACAGGCTGGCTGCCGCAACTGGCCAGCATAGAAAAGATCGGTATCCCGGTGTGGAAGCGGCTCGAACCGATAGGCAGAAAGCTGGTACCGGTATCATCGATACCCAGGGCTCTAAGCTATGGTCTTATCTGGGGCTGGTTACCCTGCGGGCTGGTCTACTTCGTCCTTATCTGGGCATTAACAGCCGGTGATGCGTTGACGGGCGCCCTGACCATGCTGGCTTTCGGTCTCGGCACCCTGCCCACGCTGGTGACTGCCGGATTCATGACTTCATGGATAACGCGTTTCGCACAGTCGTCACGCGCCAGACAGATAGTGGGACTGCTTATCATCGCGATGGCGATCGGCAGCCTGTTCATCCCGATGGAACACCATCACCACCATTAAGTACACCATCCATAGCTCTGACCACCATGTTTAACTTCAGCGACAACGACGCTTTCACATCCATCATCGGGCACTCACCGGCTCTGGAAAGTGTCATCCGTACGGCGCAGATCGCCGCAGCTGCTGATGTACACATCCTCATCGAGGGCGAGACAGGTACCGGTAAGGAGCTCATGGCACAGGCATTGCAGCAGAGCAGCAGACGTGCAGATAAACCATTTGTCATCATCAACTGCGCTGCGCTACCGGCTGAACTGGTCGAATCACTGATGTTCGGTCATGAGAAAGGGGCTTTCACCGGTGCCAACGAAAGAAAAGACGGTTATGTACAAAAGGCAGCAGGCGGCACACTATTCCTCGATGAGATCGGCGAACTACCGCTATCACTGCAGTCAAAATTACTGCGCTTCGTCGAAAACGGCGAATGCCAGCGCCTCGGTTCTCATGAGCATGAAACCGTCGATGTAAGGATTATCGCAGCTACCAACCAGAACCTGATAGAACTGATGGAGACAGGCAGATTCCGTCAGGACCTGTTCTACCGCCTGAGTGTCGTCAGCCTGCATCTGCCCAGCCTGAAAGAGCGGCGCAATGATATCCCTGAACTGGTACAACACTTCCTGCAACAGGCCGCAGACAATAACCATTCTGAACTATGCCGCTTCAGTCAGGATGCGCTCAACCAGTTAAAGAAGTATCACTGGCCGGGCAATATCCGTGAGTTGAAGAATGTCTGCCAGCATGTATCTGCTCTGCTGCCCGGAGAAACCATCAACAAAGAGAACCTGCCACAGGCTATTCTCGAAAATGAGGCCAGGGGCGACTCGGGATACACGCTGCCGGAGCATGGCATCGATATGGAGACCCTGGAGATCGACCTGATAAAACAGGCACTTGATTACACCGAGGGCAATAAATCCAGGGCTGCAAAGTTACTCGGATTGAGCCGGGATGCTTTCCTGTACCGATTGAAGAAGCATAATCTTTAGCTAATACTATGCAAATCTTGGTGGTACAATAAAACCGTTTCATTAATTACCAGATCGCACACATGGTCGAAACCAGGACAAATCAGGATACCGGTTTAACGACAATCATCCTTAAACCGAACAACTCTTCGAGCTGGCAGTTTAATATGCAGATACTGTCGTCGCTCAGCGCCATCATCCTGTTGCTGGCTGGTTACTTTACATTCAAGGGCCTGTGGCTGGTACTACCCTTCGCGCTTCTGGCGATCGCAACCGTATATACCTGTTTTTACCTGCGGGTACGCGATAATTTCAAGACCGAAGTCATCACCTTTGACGATAGCACAGTCATCGTCGAACGCGGCAGCGATCATGCCGAAAACACGTGGAAATACCATCGCCTCTGGGCAAAGATATTCGTCAAGCGGCCTGCCGTACGCGGTTACCCGAAACAGATATTCATCCGTTCTCATGGTAAAGAGCTGGAACTCGGCTCTTTCCTGAACAAGAAAGACAAGGAGATCCTGATCAAGGACCTCAAGTCTGTGGTCTACGCATAAGTATTCAGAATTTGATCTGAGACAATAAATCCCTGCTATAGAGCCTGGCCTGATAAGCATATCGACATATTAGAATTCCATCTGTTTCTAATCAGTCCACCTTTTGATGTAAGTCATGCCAGCGAAGCTGTTTATTACATAGCATATCAACCTGATTACAGCTACAAAGTCACATACTGCACAAATCATGGATAATAAAGTTGTCTTTAATAAAGATCTGATACGACGTTACGACACTTTCGGTCCGCGTTATACCTCTTATCCTACAGCTGTCCAGTTCACCACTGATTATGATGACCGGGATTATCTGAACTGGGTGAAGAACAGCAATGAAGACCCTATACCTGCTCCACTCTCACTTTATCTGCACATCCCTTTTTGCGACACCATCTGTTATTACTGTGGTTGCAGCAAGCTTGTTACCAAGGACAAATCCAAAGCTGAACCATATATAGAGCTGCTGAAAAAAGAAATAAAGATGCAGGGGGCATTGTTTGCCAACGACAGGGAAGTAACACAGATACACTGGGGCGGCGGCACACCGACTTTCCTGAACGATGAACAGATCTACGATATCATCGCATGTATCCGCGAAAACTTTAATGTACCGGAAAGCGACAAGGTCGAATTCGGTATCGAGGTTGACCCCCGCACGGTAGACCAGCAGCGCATAAAAAATCTGGCCAATATCGGCTTTAACAGGATCAGTTTTGGCGTACAGGATTTCGATGAGGATGTGCAAAAAGCCGTCAACCGTGTCCAGTCAACCGAAGACATCCAGAATCTTATAGCTCATGCGCGCACGCAGCATTTCCAATCGATCAATATCGACCTGATGTATGGTCTGCCGCAGCAGACACTAAAAACATTCAACGATACTCTGGAAACCACGATCAAGGCCAATCCTGACCGGATCGCAATCTACAATTATGCGCACCTGCCGGAGATGTTTAAGCCACAGCGCCGCATCAATGAAGAAGACCTTCCCTCAGCGGAAGAAAAACTGAACATACTACAACTGTGCATCGAGAAACTACAGGATGCCGGTTACGTCTATATCGGCATGGATCACTTCGCAAAAGAATCGGATGACCTGGTAAAAGCACAGCAGCACGGCAGCCTGCACCGGAACTTCCAGGGGTATTCGACCAATGCTGATTGCGACATGATCGCCATGGGTGTCACTGCGATCAGCCGCATAGGTGATAACTACAGTCAGAACGTACGCACTATCGATGAATACAAGAGCTATCTCGACCAGGACAGGATCCCTGTGTTTCGTGGTATCGAACTCGAAGCTGATGACGTGCTACGACGCGAAATCATCAATGACCTGATGTGCAATAACAACCTGGATATAGAGAAGCTGGAAAAAAGATGGGGCATTAAATTTAAAGCCTATTTCAATCCATCACTGGAAAACCTTCAGCAGATGGCTGACGATGGTCTGCTCAACCTGGGAAAAACAAAATTGACCATCACCACGACAGGACGCTTACTGGCTCGCTCGATCTGCATGCAATTCGATCGCTATCTGCAAGAGAAAGAAAACAATCGGTTTTCACGGGTCATATAAAACCTGTCTTTCACTTACCAGCAAGAGAGACGTACGTGCTTATATCCACACAGAATTTACCAGCACCTGATCAGAGTCTAAACAGTGTCTGGTCTTTCACTCGTTGCCTTAGCCACCAGCAGAACGCTACCGTTAAAGGCATTATCAGTAACACCCTCCTCCTGCTCAGTGAACCAGCACGCCCACTCCCCTGGTCAGCAGAATTGTCTTCCAGGGCTTCAGGCTCGGGCGCCAGAGCCAACCCGCCAGGATATTTCACCAACACCGGCTTCGAAAAGAAAATAACCGGTTAATTTTTTCTGATTTACAGATAGAATCACTTTTCCCCCGGAACGAACTACAGCCTGTTTTGATAAAGCCCGCACTTCTATGAGCATTTTTCACAAGATAACATCCTCTGTTGCAACGAACATAAACAGTGAAATATTTGACGGATTCCTCCAACAAAAAGACAACGAAGATATCCATAAAACGCACTTATTCGGTGGCCGCTATGAAAATATCTACATGACTGAAAAGCATATACCTCAATTGAAGATATTGATGGAAGAAGCCATATCACATGCCGGGCAGATATTAGACGTAACAGGCCTGCGTGCAGGTTACTGGTTCAATGATATGCCACCAGGAGCGAGCACCACATTACATACTCACGATGACGATGACGAACTGCTGTCAGCAGTCTATTATGTCTACGTACCTGAAGACTCCGGCAACCTCATCATCTATGATGACAGGCCCGAAAGTGACGGTAAAAAAATAGAAATCCAGTCAAGGACCGGCGACTTCATTTTCTTCAAGCCTGATGTCCGCCACGAAGTCAGTAAAAATAACAGCGCCGAGCACCGCCTCTCCATCGGTATTAATTTTGGCCTGGACAACGATAGAACAGGCTAACCGAGTTTGAGTCGAGAACCTTATAAGCAACTGATTTAACTAGCGAATAAGAAACTCATTTTATCACTAATTACTAATATACTTTCTCTCAAATACACGTAAAATCTGCATATCAAAGAAAACCAGTAATAAGAATTCAACTTCATTTAAACGGACACGTTTATGGTTCAGTACAAAACAAATTACAGCCGCAACATATTATTTCAATTTCTTATGTTATCAGTACTGCTCGGCTTTTTACTCCTGATCAACTATCAGTTCCTGCTCGATTTTTACTTCAAGAACCAGGCAACCAACACTGGATACATAGTGAATGGCAGCATACTCGCTCTTTTCATCCTCGGCATATCCCGCATCATCACCCTGCTATTGCGTTACAGCAGAGAAGAAAATGCACTCTCGCGTTTTATAAGGAATGTTGAAAACGAAGAAATATTACCGACCGAGCGCATCAGCAAGAAGAGCCTGATCTACAATCGTTACACCTCGGTACTGGAAATAAGTAAACACAATGTGGCTGTCAATCACAGCGCCCTGGCATCGACACTGGTTGCGACCGAGAGCACTCGGCTCAGCCTGCCACGTTTTATCAGTAATATCCTGATCCTGACCGGTGTCTTCGGTACCATCATCTCACTGTCGATCGCGCTACTCGGAGCGTCGGATATCATCGACAGCGCAGATGGTATCAGTGGCATGAGCATCGTCATCCATGGCATGTCGACCGCACTATCAACCACGGCTACAGCGATCGTCTGCTACCTGTTCTTCGGATACTTCTATATGAAGCTGACAGATGTTCAGACCGAACTGCTGAGCGGTATAGAACAGGCGACTACCCTCTATATCATGCCGCGCTTTACCTATCAGACAGATAGTATGCTACATGAGGTCGGCAACCTGGTTAAAGCATTACATGAAGCAGCGAGAACAATGACAACCACACAGGTCGATTTTGCTGAAGCGGGACATAAACTAAATGAACTCACCGGCACCTACACCAATCGCCTCACCCAGTTGAGTTCTGACATCGAAGAGATCAAATCACTGTTGCGACATGGCTTCCGTCTATCTCCCGATGAATGATCAGATGATTAATAAAAGAAGAGTTACCAAGTGAACGAAGAATTTGTTGATCTAAGACGTGGCCATCTAAGCAGCGAGAGTTTCTGGCCATCGTTTACCGATATCATGATGGTGGTGGTCATCATCTTCCTGCTCACTTCCATGCTGCTGATGGTGAAGAACTGGGAGCTGCTCGACCAGTTACGTAACAGCATGGCTGCAGAAGAACAGGCTGAGAAGATGATCATGGACACCTCTCAGGTTAATGCCACCCTGGAAGAGCAACTGGCACAAGCCCAGAACGAGATATCGATGCTGCGTATGCAACTACTGCAATACGACGAGCAGGCCAGCGAGATGAACATCGCTCTCGATGAAAAAGAACAGCAGATCGTTATCGTTCTAGCAGAAAACGAGCAGCTGAAAAACTCGCTTACCAGCAATGAAAACAAGATCGCCAGCTTGAGCTCCAGGATAAGCTCGATGGAAGAAAATCTGTCACAGCTCAATATCAATGTCGAACAGAAACAGAAAGAACTTGATGAAGAACGTCAGAAGGTAATCATCATCACCCAGGAACGTGACTCGCATTCACGTCAGCTCGCTAGCCTGCAGGATGATTTCGGCTCGCTGAAAGTAAAATACGACAAGCTGATCAAACCGGCACGCACCGCGAAAGGTAAATATGTCGTCAGTGTTAACTATGAACGCATAAAAAATAAAGAACGAATCCGCTTCAAGGACTCCGGCGATAAAAATTATACGGTGGTTACAGAAAAGCAGTTACATAGCAAACTCGCACAACTCAAAGAGCAGCATCCGAAAAAACTATACATAAAAATTGTAATTCCGAAAGAGAGCGGACTCACCTACAACGAAGCATGGACATTCATGAAAGACCTGCTGAATAAGTATGACTATTATTATCAGGAATGAGTGATAGCCTCCTCGGGACGTTCAGAGATTTACGCAGATATAACAGAACACTCTGGATGCATTCAGCCAGATATTTACTAATAAACTATACTAATCTGACAACAGAGATTAAATTGGATCAAAATGCGCTCCAGGATCGGAGCAATAAAACAAGCTAAAACCATTACTCCTGCTTGTGAGTTAGATTATGACCAGACTGACATACTTGATATTATTATTTTCTGCCGGCATATATTCTGCTGGCGTATGTGCCACTGAGGCGATCTACCCGCTGGTCACATACAAGTGTAACGAAGAAGCCGATATCATAACTCTGACCAACTCCATATTGAAGGGCAAAGATGGCGCTACCTATAAATACTCGGATGAAGATGGCACCTACTCACCATGGAATCTGGTCGAGATCAATCGCAGCACTGAAAGCACTCGAATCGTCAGAACAAAAAAGGTAGTCAAGACCTGTAAACTCAGTTCAGGCGAATATACTGTTACCCTGGAACCACAGATCTTTAGCAGACATCTCAGCGGCACCTGCGGCACCTCGATCTCATCTGCCTTCACCGTAAGTCTGGACGGTTCTGACATCCAGGGACGGACACCGTTTGAAGATTATTGCCGTGGCAATTCGCCGGTTATCACCCGCGTGACAGTGTTCGGTAAAACAGGCGAAGTTAAAATCAAACGCCTGCCGAGATATAAATTTTACTGAGAGATAACAGCAACATAAGTCCTTCTGCCGCACGATAAACCTGTCCCCCCGAGAAGCTAAACGCTCTCTTGCTGCCTGCCCACCATTGTCTGTTGTATCACATCATTTTCCTGTTATCATAGCGCCTTGTTTTCGAACAAATTTTACTGATACCACACTCAAAACAGGTAAAGACATAATGCGATTAAATATAAAAAATATAAAATTCAAAAGTTCAGCCCTGCTCACTTTCTTCTCTCTATTGTTAGTATCATCATGGTCTTTTGCTTATAACGGGCCAGCCCAGGGCCCTGCTGTCCAAGGACCTGCACCATATGGGCATGCAGGCGAAAGGGCGGCAAAAGCAGAATCCTATACACCGACCGACCCCGCATATATCATCCACACTACTCTGGATAAGATAACCACATTCAGCAGCAATTCGGACAAGGTCAACCCGGTACAGCTACGCGGGTTCATAGAAAACGAGATCATCCCTCATTTTGATTTTGACAACATGTCTCACTGGATAACAGGCCGATACGCTCGTAACATGTCCGCCAAAGACAAGTCTGACTTCCAGCGCAACCTGCGTGAGACCTTCCTCTCCAGCCTGTCAAAACACCTGGGTAGCTTCGACGCAAAAAACACGACTGTAAAGTTCCTCAAGACACGCTACCGTGGCCGCGATGAATCATTTGTCAGCACCAATATCTATCGCCCTGACACCCTGCCTGTTCGACTGGATTTCCGCATGCGCCGTCAAGGTGACGACTGGAAGATCATAGATGTTAAAGCCAATGGTTCAAGCGCCGTACTGTACTATCGTCGCCACTTCATCGCCGAACTGCGCGAATTTGAAAGACAGAGCCGCCGCCCTTACTAGAGCTAAATTTTTCAGGACTGACACCGGGGGCAATGAACCTGAGCGAAAAAACATGGTCTTGATAGAGTAACAATGGATTCTCATCTGTCATAGCTATAATCGTAAATGAACGTTAACACTGAAAATAACGACAACAGACCAAAACGGAAGCGTGGCGGTCTGTTTGTTATTGCAGCATTCATTATCGTACTGATCATCGTCAGCCGTCGTGAACCGGTCAATACCGTCGTCTGCGACACAGACACAATCGCCGGCAAACCCGACGTGATCATGCTGGGAGCATGGTGGTGTACATACTGCTACCAGGCGAAGAGATATTTTCAACAGAATGATATCCACTACTGTGAATATGATATGGAGAACACCGAGGAAGGCAGACGTCTCTACCAGGAAAACGGTGGCGGTGCAGTACCAATTTTATTGATCGGCGAATATCAGCTAAGTGGTTTTAGTGAACAGCAGATCGAAGCGGCCCTGGCTTTACTTAAAAAATAATCATGCTTACCAGGTTACAGAAATTTTTCGAACAGTACCTCGGCCAAGAGACTGAATCGACGATACCGTTAGAACGCCGCCTGCAGATGGCGTCTGCGGCCCTTATGGTAGAGATGCTCCATGTCGATGAGCATGTCACTGCAGAAGAAGACGAAAAACTAAGGCTACTGCTGCGACAGCGTTTCAACCTTGATAACAGTGAAATCGAGTCGCTCATCGATCTAGCGCATAACGAAAAACACGATGCTACGGATTATTACCAGTTCACTTCTCTGCTGAACACTCATTATTCGCAGCAGCAAAAAATAGATCTGGTCGAGGACCTGTGGCAACTCGCCTATGCCGACCATGAACTGGACAAGTATGAAGAACATCTGATACGTCGCTTAGCCGAGTTGTTGCATGTACCACATCATGATTTCATCCGCACCAAACATCAAGTCCTGAAATCTTAAAGTCTTCTGTTTGTCACCCAGAAATGGAAAGCTGCTAACTCAAGATCCATCGTATCAGTCTCGATTCACTGCACCACCCTCTTATATAAGTTAATATAAGTACCGATAACATTTACCTTTAAGTGAAACACGATGAGATTACTGCATACCATGCTGCGCGTCGGCAACCTTGAACGATCGATAAAGTTTTATACCGAAGTGCTCGGTATGGAACTGATTCGTCAGAAAGATTATCCAGCCGGAAAGTTTACCAACGCCTTTCTCGGCTACGGTGACGAGAAACATAATACCGCACTGGAACTTACCTATAACTGGGATACTGACAGCTATGACCTTGGCACCGGCTTCGGACACCTCGCCATAGAAGTCGATGATGTCTACCTGGCCGCAGAAAAGATACGCGCACAGGGAGGCAAGGTTATCCGTGAACCGGGCCCGATGAACGCCGGCACCACCCTGCTCGCTTTCGTCGCCGACCCGGATGGTTACGAGATCGAACTGCTTCAGCCAAAGCCCTGTGATTGATGAAGCCAGAACTCATAGAATCATCAGGCATGATGCATGACCTGCTTGAGCGTCTAAACGGTGTCACATTGATCGCGGTCGATACCGAATTTTTTCGTGAAACGACCTATTACCCGCAACTGGCGCTGGTACAGATTGCCACTGATTCCATCGTCGCCTGTATCGACCCTCTCGCTTTTGATGCTAAAGCTGCAATAGGAAAGCTACTACTCGATGACAGTATCACGAAGATTTTTCACTCCTGCTCACAGGATCTCGAGGTATTGTTTTACTACCTGGGAGAAGCACCAGCGGCTATCTATGACACGCAGATCGCCAACGCCCTGTTGACCGAACATCACCAGATCGGCTACGCTTCACTGGTAGAAAATGAGCTGGGTACAGTGCTGGATAAATCCCAGACACGGACCAACTGGTTACAACGCCCCCTGACGCAGAAGCAACTGCAATATGCCGGTGATGATGTATATTACCTTTATCAGCTACAGCAGCTGCTCGATAACAAACTGCAGGCACTAGGAAGAAAAAGCTGGTTTGATGAAGAATCTGCAAAATTGCTCGATGATAAAAACAGCTACCAGGTGGCCGTCGAAAACCTCTGGAAACGTGTAAAAGGCAGCACCAGGTTAAGTCGAAAACAGTTGGCCATCGTACAGGCCATCGCTATCTGGCGTGAGACAATGGCCCGGGATAAAGATAAGACGCGGCGTAAGATACTGGCTGACGACATCGTGGTAAACCTAGCTGTATCACCACCGGAGAACCGGCGAACACTCGACCTGCTCATCAACGAAAGATACAATTTTAACGATGAAGAAAAAAAGCAGTTATTTGAGGCTATTACAGCATCACTACAAACACCTCGAGAGCAATGCCCAGACAACCAGTTCAACGCACTGGATAATGATCAGAAGTCAACACTCAAGAAGCTGCAGCAATTAGTCAATACGAAAGCTGAAGAACTGGGCATCTCCCCTGCCATACTCGGCTCGCGTAAAGACCTTGAAAAATTGATCTTATCGCGGAATATGACCGACAAGTCAGCAGCTCCAGGGTTAAGCCTGCTACAGGGGTGGCGCTTACACTGCATCGGCCAGCAGCTGATCGATACCATGAAATAATCGTTGTTTTGCCTCAACAACAGGAATACTATTGATACCAGGATCCATTTTTGCTTGAAAGTCTTTATAAAACAAGCCATTATACTAAGCAATAATTAATAAGAACTAACTGCAATAACAAGCACTATAAACAGGTTCTACAACGGGCCGACAATAAACAGTGATACACGATGAGGAGTCAGCATGTATAGTCAAATCAACAAACTTTTTACACTAATATTTCTATCTGCAATAACTCTGTTCAGCCTGAACAGCTACGCCGAAAGTTCGAAAGAATTTGGTGATTACGTCGTGCATTACAATGCCTTTAGAAGTGACACCATATCACCCGAGGTCGCAAAACAGTATGATCTCGCTCGCGCTAGCAACCGGGTTCTGGTTAATATAGCGGTGTTGAAAAAGGTATTGAACACGACGGGTAATCCAACCGCGGCTCAGGTTACCGGCCATGCCAGCAACCTGACTGGTCAACTCAAGCAACTTGAATTCAAAGAGATTAAAGAAGGCAACGCAATCTACTATCTTGCTGAGACAAAGATCAGTGATGGCGAATTCCTTAAGTTCGATCTCAAGGTCATACCTGAAGGAGAAACACGCGCTGCCAGGTTACAATTCAATAAACGTTTCTTTACCTACTAGGGTTTCCAGGTAGGATACGGCGCGATAAAAAAGTCAGGTTTGCTGGATCTTTTATTGAGTGGTAACACCCGGGTCAATAACGGCACTGCTCAATTAACCTGCCGTGGGACGTCTCTATCGAATGCCAGGTTTGTTTCTACTACCTGTTTACCGATCAGTACGATGTAACCATGGTGGCGTTCACCGTACCCCAGGGTTTGATCATCACTGTATTCAAAGCTGTACAGACGGCAAATCTGAACATAACCGCCAGGCCCCCTGCGCAACCAGCTACGCTGCCGTGTCACAGTCGCATCCAGCAGCTGCAAACCCGCACTATCACACTTCTTTTTACATACCAGGAGTGCGACCTCATTACTCTTCTGAGTATCCCACCAGTACCAAATAGCGGCTAAAATCAGAATTATTAACAGTAAATCTTCCATCTTCACGTATTACTTACCCACAATGATTTCATCGTACATGAATTTCCGATAAAATCACCTGCTAAACGATGATTACTAATAAAAACCCCTAAAATTCAATCAATGAGAGATATTATGCCTGCCGAATCGGACTCCACCACTCGCCCTAGTTCATACAGTTACGAGGACCTGCTGACATGCAGCCGCGGTGAACTATTTGGCCCTGGCAATGCACAGCTTCCCGCACCAAACATGCTGATGATGGACCGCATCACACACATCTCAGAGACTGGCGGCGCTTTTGGTAAAGGCGAGATAAAAGCCGAACTCGATATCAAACCTGATCTATGGTTCTTTAAGTGCCATTTCGAGAATGATCCAGTCATGCCTGGCTGTCTGGGTCTAGACGCAATGTGGCAACTCGTTGGCTTCACACTCGGCTGGAGAGGTCATGAAGGGCGTGGCCGTGCCCTGGGTGTTGGTGAAGTCAAATTCACCGGCCAGGTATTACCGACAGGGAAACTGGTGCAATATCAAATCGATATAAAACGCGTTATCGCACGCGGCCTGGTAATGGGTATCGCCGAAGGGAGCATGTCGATCGATGGCCGTGAAATTTATACAGCAAAAAATTTACGTGTCGGTCTATTCACTTCAACAGAAAATTTTTAAGGTATCACAATGAAACGAGTCGTAATTTCTGGCATTGGAATAGTCTCCTGCCTCGGTAACGATAAGAATGCCGTACTGGATTCGCTGCAGCAGGGTCGTTCAGGTATAAAGTTCAATCAGCAATATGCTGACATCGGTATGCGCAGCAATGTTGCTGGCAGTGTTGAAATAAATGTCGATGACTTTATCGATAGAAAAGTAAAGCGCTTTATGGGTGATGCTGCCGCATTTGCCTATATCGCTATGCAGCAGGCGATCGATGATGCAAAACTGGGCGATAGCCTGGTTTCTAATATACGCACCGGTATCGTCATGGGTTCAGGTGGCGCCTCTTCGGCCAACCAGGTGGAAGCAGCTGATATCCTGAGAGCAAAAGGTATCCGTCGCGTCGGTCCATACATGGTTCCCCGAACCATGGCCAGTACCGTCTCTGCCTGCCTGGCAACCCCGTTCCAGATCAAGGGGGTGAATTATTCCATCAGCTCGGCCTGCGCAACCAGCACGCACTGTATCGGAAATGCCTATGAACTGATCCAGATGGGTAAGCAGGATATCGTCTTCGCCGGTGGTGGTGAGGAAGAGCACTGGTCGCTGAGCATGCTGTTCGATGCCATGGGCGCCCTGTCGACAAAATATAACGAAACACCTGAGAAAGCTTCACGTACCTATGATGCAGACCGTGATGGATTCGTCATCGCTGGCGGCGGTGCCTGTGTCGTCGTAGAAGAGCTGGAACATGCACTCAAACGCGGTGCCCCTATCTATGCCGAGATCGTCGGTTACGGCGCAACTTCTGACGGCGTCGATATGGTTGCACCTTCCGGCGAAGGCGCGATACGCTGCATGCAGATGGCCACACAGGGAATCGAAGAGAACCTGGATTACATCAACTCGCATGGCACCAGTACACCGGTAGGCGACACCAAGGAGCTATATGCTATCAAAGAGACTTTTGGCGACAATATCCCGCCGATCAGTTCCAGCAAATCACTGGCAGGTCATTCTCTAGGCGCCTCCGGTGCGCAAGAGGCGATCTATACCATGCTGATGATGCAGAATAACTTTATCCAGGCCTCCGCCAATATCGAAAATCTCGATGAGGATGCTGCTGAGATGCCAATCGTCACCCAGCGAATGGACGATGTCGATATCAACCTTGCGATGTCTAACAACTTTGGCTTTGGCGGCACTAACGCTTGCCTGGTGATGAAGAAATTTAAAGAATAATTAGTCACTTAGCTGAACTTTGCTATTCTGATGCTACACTTGTAAATACTATAAAAATAACTAAATACCATACGGCAAGCTCATGAATAGTTTATTTACTAAAAAAACCATGAAGTTCAATAGCTTAACTGATAAAAACACAGCCAGAAAACACATATCAGCAACGCTGATTGCAGCTGTATTTCTATCCGCGTTTTCAGTTAACGCCTTTGCCAACCGCCCGGCTATGGACGATGAATCGGCAGTAGCAGAACCTGTAGACCAGGCCGAGATGCAAAGTAATGAAGGCTCAGCTCAGAATCGACCAGAAGCAGAAGCACCTTCTGCCGTCGAAGCCATGATGCAACGTCAATCGCAGCAAAACGTGTACACCCAGCAAAGTGGCGACGTACTACAGCTGGCTCCGAAAGAAATGCAGCCAGGTGAAACGATAACGATTCAGTTGCTTGATTCACCACGCCGCGGCATGAGCATGGAAAAAGTACAGCAGAATTTCGGACAGCCAATGGCGATGTCTGAAGCCGTAGGTGAACCTCCGATTTCACGCTGGACATACAATGACCGTGTCGTCTACTTCGAATACTCTACCGTATTACACGTAGTAGCTCGCTAAAGGCCTTTTGTCGAACGAACTGTCATCAGCTGACATGGCAAATCAGCCTGTCAGTTTTCCTGGCTCAGCTGCCAGTCTTTTTCAATCCAGTCCCTTACAACAATTACACAGCCCCTTGCTGGATAAGGCAGGTGTAGAGCTTCACGTTAAACGTGATGATCTAATCCATCACCTGTTTGGCGGCAATAAGTGGCGCAAACTGAAATATAACCTGATCCATGCCCGGGAGAACCAGTACGATACCCTGCTAACATTCGGCGGCGCCTGGTCCAACCATATATATGCGACCGCAGCTGCCGCCAGACATTTTGGCTTTAACAGTATCGGTATGATCCGTGGTGAAAAGCATTCACCACTCAATGCCACTTTAGCCTTTGCGAAAAGTTGCGGTATGCATTTGCATTATGTAGACCGCGCACAATACCGGGAAAAGCACCAGCCAGACTACCTGCAAAAAATTAAGCAGCAATTCGGTGATGTCTACCTGCTGCCAGAAGGCGGCAGTAATAAACTGGCACTGAAAGGCTGTGAAGAGATCGTCCATGAGATAAACCATGAAATCGGTCAAAGGTTTGACGTCATATGTTGCGCTAGCGGCACCGGGGCAACGCTCGCAGGGCTCGCCAGAGCGATTACTGGTGATCAGCTCGCAATAGGCTTTTCTGTGCTAAAAGGCGGTGCTTTCCTGTCTGACGAAGTTACGTCTTTTCTGGATAACCAAGATTCAGATCGAGACTTGGACAGAAAACAAATCAAGTCAACATTAAACTGGCAAGTCGAACAGGATTTTCACTTTGGCGGTTACGCCAGGATCAATGACGAACTGATCGAATTCATGCAGCAGTTCCGTTTGCAGCACGGTTTTGAACTGGACGCCGTTTATACCGGGAAGATGTTTTATGGCCTGTTTCATCGCATACAGAGCGGTTATTTTGAACCAGGCACAGTCATCATCGCTGTACATAGTGGTGGACTGCAGGGCAACAAAGGGTTTAACCTTTAGCCTTGTTCTGAGTTAACAGATGTAAATATAAGATCATATGCAGACACAGTGTCCACATTGCGCAACACGCTTCCGCGTTACTGAAAGCCAGGTCAATACTGCTGATGGCTATGTACGCTGCAGTGTCTGCAAGCAGGTTTTCAATGCCATCGAAGTTTCTGAAGCAGATAAGACGCTATCGTCTTTGCTCAACGAAGAACCCAGGACAACAGATGAGCAACTGCCAGACGGCGATAACCTGCCTGAAAACCAAGCGGGTGATACTGCCCATCATGCTGAACCAGAAAGCATCGATTTCAATAAAACATCTGCAACCGATGAGCTACGTAAAGATGCTTTTGACTTCTTCAATGAAGAGACGACCGAATCACTCCCGCACGTAGTTCCTGACAAGCTCAAAGACAGATATACCTCGGACTCTACGCCACTAATATCGAACCTGTTATGGGGCGCTGCTACGCTACTGTTAACCGCCACCCTGCTAATCGAATACGCCTGGTTTAACCGTGATCAGCTGAACCAGGTTCCACAGCTGCAGGCCTGGTCTGACAAGATATGTCAGCAGATTGACTGCAAGAATATCTCGATGCGGGACCCGACGAAGATAGAGCTTATCTCAAGAAACGTTTACTCACACCCCAATGAGAAAGGTGCCCTGATGGTGAATATCACCATGAAAAACCTTGCCGAATTTGCTCAACCCTTACCTGTCTTGCAGATCTATTTCTCTGACGTACGCGGTGGTAGTGTCGCTGCACGCCGTTTCTTTCCAGAAGAATATCTACCTGAGGGTCATCTATCAGATAACACTAATTCGCCCCTGTTATTAGAACCTGATACCAATATGACCTTCTCCATGGAAATCCAGGATCCAGGAAAACAGGCGATGACCTACGAATTCGATTTCTTATAAAAGACCAAACTGTTTTTAATCCCAGCAGACTCTTCGTTCTGCTGTTTTTCGTTTTTAGAATCTGTAAAATACGGACTAATGAAAATTGGCGAATACATACTGAAAAATCCCGTAATACTGGCGCCGATGGCCGGTGTTACTGACCGCCCGTTTAGAAATCTATGCTACCAGCTCGGTGCAGATCTCTGCGTCTCTGAGATGGTAACCTCCGAAAAACGCCTGTGGAACTCCAGAAAAACACAGCTAAGATTGAACCACCAGGGAGAAAAAGGTATCCGTAGTGTCCAGATTGCCGGTACTGATCCCATGAAACTGGCTGATGCAGCACAATTTAATGTCGACAATGGTGCCGAGATTATCGATATCAATATGGGCTGCCCGGCAAAAAAAGTCTGTAATGTGCAGGCCGGCTCGGCCCTGTTAAAAGATGAACCGCTGGTACAGAGAATCCTCAGCACAGTAGTAGATGCCGTCGATGTTCCGGTAACGTTGAAAATACGTACCGGCTGGGATGACGAAAACAGGAATGCTGTTGATATCGCGAAGATCGCTGAGAACAGTGGCATCCAGGCGCTGGTTGTTCATGGCCGAACACGTGCTGACGCATACCGATGCGATGCAGAATACGATACTATTGCTTGTGTAAAAGCAGCCGTAAAAATACCGGTTATTGCGAACGGTGACATAACCAGTCCAGAGAAAGCAAAACAGGTGTTAACACACACCCAGGCTGACGGCATTATGATCGGACGTGCCGCACAGGGTAATCCATGGATATTCCAGCAGATAAAATATTATCTAAACGAAGATAAAAGACTATCTAAACCAGATTATGACGAAACCAGCAGAGTATTAACGGAACATCTGCACAACCTATATGACTTTTATGGCGAACTCTCCGGGGTACGTATCGCACGCAAGCACATAGGATGGTATATTAAAGCTGCGATGATCGAAAATCAGCTGGGAGCCGAATCTTTTAGGCAGCGAGTAAACCAGGTAGATGATGCAAATACTCAACTTGAACTGGTCAGCGAATTTTTTAACGTACAACATCCCCCTTTAGCGGCATGAGAAACATGAGCGATCAAGACTTCCAAACAGCGACACCGGGCATAAACCAGACCAGTGAAAACCAGACCCAGGAGATATCTCAACTCAGCCACGCGGTAAAACACTCGATACGTCGCTACCTGTTTGAACTGGAAGGCACGCAACCCAATAACATGTACGAACTGGTACTAAAACAGATCGAACAACCCTTATTTGAAGCAATCCTGGAGCATACCAAGGGCAACCAGTCTCGGGCAGCAGAGATGCTGGGGCTGAATCGGGGTACCTTGCGCAAGAAGTTGCGTAGTTATAATTTACATAAATAAGCAACTACTGGGATGGAGCTTTTATTGTTGTTCTGCTGCTCCAGTATTTTATCTTTTCCATAAAACATTACTATTTTCGGTAAACGTCACTTCACCCACTTCAAAGTGACATAAAACACCACTCTCAGTTATAATTCGCTCCTCAAAAAAATACCCGAACAGGCTAATCCATGACCGACGCAACCCAACGCCCAATACGACGTGCACTTATCAGTGTTTCAGATAAAACCGGCATAATCGAATTTGCCAGATCATTGCACGCTAAAGGCGTAGAGATCCTGTCAACCGGTGGTACCGCAAAAATGCTCATCGAAGAGATGATCCCGGTCATGGAAGTATCCAAGCACACCGGTTTTCCGGAAATAATGGACGGTCGCGTCAAGACCCTGCACCCGAAAATTCATGGTGGTATCCTAGGTCGAAGAGGAATAGACGATGGTGTAATGAAGGACAATGACATCGCACCGATCGACCTTGTCGTCGTCAACCTATATCCATTCGCGGCGACCGTAGCCAAAGAAGACTGCTCACTGGAAGATGCCATTGAAAACATTGATATTGGCGGCCCCGCCATGGTTCGCGCTACCGCCAAAAACCACGCCTATGTCAGTATCATCGTCGACCCTGCAGATTATCAGCGCGTACTTGAAGAACTAGAGAATAACGAGGGTACTGTTAGTGACGCTACGCGTTTTGATCTTGCAGTTAAAGCCTTCGAACACACCTCCAACTATGATGGCATGATCGCGAATTATCTCGGCCGAATTAAAAAAGACGGCACCATGGATAATTTCCCCCGTACCATTAACCTGCAATTCAACAAGGTGCAGGAAATGCGTTATGGTGAGAACCCGCACCAGCATGCTGCATTTTATAGCGAGAAAGAGCCCGCTGAAGCCTGTATATCGACCGCAAAACAGCTACAGGGCAAGGAGCTATCATTCAATAATATCGGTGATACCGATGCAGCGCTGGAATGCGTCAAGCAATTTGAAGAACCGGCCTGTGTCATCGTAAAACATGCAAACCCCTGCGGTGTTTCTGTCAGCAAAACCATCCTTGAGGCCTATAACAAGGCCTATAGTACTGACCCTGAGTCTGCTTTTGGTGGCATCATTGCCTTCAATCATGAACTCGATGGTGAAACCGCACAGGCTATCGTAGAGCGCCAGTTCGTCGAAGTCATTATCGCTCCCAGCGTCTCTAGCGAAGCTTTAACCGCAGTTGCAGAAAAGAAAAACGTACGCCTGCTCGAGTGTGGCCAATGGCAGGCAGCAAGCCCACGTCTTGACTACAAACGTGTCAATGGCGGCTTACTGGTCCAGGATGCCGACCTGCTACTGCTTAATGAAATGAAGGTGGTCAGCGAACGCCGGCCATCAGAGCAGGAGATGAGCGACCTGCTATTTAGCTGGAAAGTAGCCAAGTTCGTAAAATCGAATGCAATCGTCTATGGTAAAGAAGATATGACCATCGGTGTCGGCGCTGGCCAGATGAGCCGTATCAACAGTGCGCGCATCGCTGGTATTAAAGCCGAACACGCAAATCTTGAAGTTGCTGGCTCGGTGATGGCTTCTGATGCATTCTTCCCTTTCCGTGATGGCATCGATGCTGCGCATGAAGCAGGTATAGTCGCAGTCATTCAACCGGGAGGTTCAATGCGTGACGACGAAGTCATCGCTGCAGCCAACGAGCATGGGATGTCAATGGTATTTACCGGCATGCGCCATTTCCGCCATTAATTACAATCAATTACGTCAAGACCTGATCTAAATAAGCCTTTGGTATTTTAGAGAAAATCACCTAAAATCCATAAAAATTGTGTTATAAAGTGTTTCATGGAAGAGAAGCGACTTGAAGAAAACAGGCAATTACGCGAGAAGCTTGACAAACTGCTCAGCGAAGCCCGTCGCAATGAACAAACTCAGACATCATTTGATGATTTCTCACTCGCTGTAGTAGCAGCCCAGGGACCACAGGAGCTCTTTCAGCTCCTCCTCGAAGAACAGAAGAAATTTCGTATTGACGAGATACGAATCTGCCTGGTCGATCGTTTTCATGAAGTTGAGCGCCTGCTCACCGAAAGCTATCAGAAAAGCTATCCAGGTCTCAGTTTTATTGATACAGAAACCAGCAAACTGTTGATATCAGACATCCCCGACTCTCCCATACTGGGCACCCGCATCATCAGCAAATATGACTGGCTGATCAATATCGAAGAGACCAGCAAATACCAGTCAGCGGCTCTACTGCCATTAAAACGGGGCAATGAAGTCATCGGCATCCAGCTATTACTCAGCAAAGACGAGGCGCGTTATAACCACTCTTACGGTACGACTTTCTTGCAGAAACTTGGTGCCATGATCGCTATTTCAATCGAAAACTGTATCAACCGTCAACGTATACTGGAACTTGGATACCAGGATGGCTTAACTAGCGCATACAACCGTCGTTACTTTGACGAGCGATTGAGACACGAGGTTGATCGCTGCTCGCGAAAGAAGACGGATCTAGTATGCCTGTTTATTGATGTAGACTTTTTCAAACAGATAAACGACAAACATGGTCACCAGGTCGGTGATGCGGTGCTGATAAGACTGGTTGCACTGATGCGCGAGCAGGTGCGCTCGAGCGATATTGTCGCACGTTACGGCGGCGAGGAATTCGCCGTAATCCTACCGGAGACCGGGATACAGCTCGCACATGAGGTTGCCGAACGCATACGCAGCCAGGTAGAGCAACAAAAGCTTATTTTCAATGACGATACACTAGGGATTACAGTGTCTATTGGTCTGGCGTCACTAAGCCAGATAAAGTTTCAGATGAGCAAAGAAGATACTGAACAGCTTGAGAACATGACTGAAGGTCTTGACCAGCTATTATTGAAGAAAGCAGATGAAGCACTTTACCAGGCAAAGCAGACGGGAAGGAACCAGGTAGTAATACAGAAGAAAGCCGGCTGATTTTCAAACCAGGTCAGGCTGTTCACCAGTTATAGACCACTCTGCAGCTTGATCACGTTATCCGATTTCACGTAGCTACGCGCATTCAGTTTCCAGTTCTCTTCCACTGCATCACTATTGCTCAACTCGAAATACCAGACTCCTTCAGAGATAGGCTTGTCGAGATACCCGATATACTGGTTTCCCATACCATGGCTCAGGGTAATGCTGATATCGCTGTCTGCTCGTGTAGCATGCTGGAAATTTAACTGTAATGAAGCCGGGTAATCACCTAGCAGTCCCTTATCAAACTGGACATTGATCACTTTACTATTACTATCGAACTGTATGACGGCACTAAGAGCAAGCTCTGATGCTTTTTTGTCAAGGACAATCACATCGTTGATTGCCAGGCCCTGTTTATAGTAATCATCAGCAACCAGGCCATCATCAGTGTCTATCGCCAACCAGATCATTATGACGCCCATGATTACCGCAGAAAACGGTATAGAGATCATCATCCATACCAGTGGATAACTGTGCCACGGCTTCTTCACTTCATTTGACTGCATAACTTCCTGCATTTTTGCTGAACCTGCTATTTAAATACCGGGCCGAGGAAACGCGCCTCTTCCACAACACTCAACTCATCGTGGCCGATAGCCTTGAGAGTAAATGATATCTCGTTACTACGCTGCTTCAGGTTATCTGCATCGACCTGCACACGCACTGGCAATTCGATCACTTCGCCGCTCTTAACATCGATAGTATCAGAATCTTTTTTAAGGACGAGATCCGGGATACCTTCAGCCTTCAGGGTATAACTGTGATCCTGTTTATCCATGTTCAATAACTTGATGATATAAACATTTTCAATCAAGCCTTCATTGGTCTCGCGGTACAGGCTGTTGCGGTCACGTATAACATCCATACCGATAGGCATGCGGTTCAGGATCGAATAGAAAGCACCGACAGTAATGCCTATGAGGATCAAGCCATAGATAATTACCCTTGGCCTGAGGATAGTCGTATGCTTACCTTCCAGACTGCTCTCTGTGGTGTAACGGATCAGACCACGATCATAGCCCATCTTGTCCATAACATCGTCACAGGCATCGATACAGGCTGCACAACCGATACACTGATACTGTAAGCCATCACGTATATCGATACCAGTAGGACAGACCTGTACACAGATGGTACAGTCGATACAGTCACCCAGGCCTGCTTCAACCTTATCGACAGTCTTTTTCCTGGGCCCCTTGGGCAGTCCACGTGATTCATCGAACGAGATGATCATGGTATCGTGGTCGAACATCGCGCTCTGAAAACGCGCATACGGGCACATATACAGACATACCTGCTCCCTCAACCAGCCGGCATTACCATAGGTGGCGAAAGCATAGAAGTAGATCCAGAAGGTTTCCCATGGACCATTGTCGAAGGTAATAAAGTTTACTGCCAGTTCACGGATCGGAGAGAAATATCCAACAAATGTCAGCCCGGTAAACAGTGCAAAGGCGACCCATATGAAATGTTTGGTCGCCTTGATACGTATTTTATTAAACGAGTTCGGTGACTTGTCGAGTTTCATCTGTTGCGGCCGTGAGCCTTCAACTTTTCTCTCTATCCACAGGAAAGCTTCCGTCCATACCGTTTGCGGACAGGCGTAACCACACCAGACACGACCGGCCAGTGCGGTGACAAAGAACAGGCTAAGCGCAGCAACGATCAGCAACAGCGCGAGGTAGAAGAAGTCCTGTGGCCAGAACACCATGTCGAGAATATAAAACTTACGTTCCGGCAGGTCGAACAGTACTGCCTGGCGCTCATCCCACTGCAACCAGGGAACGATATAATATAGTCCTAGCAATGTCATGACGCCCATCGTACGTAAAGCCGCAAACAGACCGTGAACTTCACGCGGATAGATCTTCTGCCGTTTCGCGTATAACGACTGTTCTACATCATCACCCGATTTTGTATCGTTAGCTTTCGCACTAACTTTCGCTTCGTTATCTACCATTATTAGTTTATTAGTTAATACTGTTATATCTAAACGTTGAAAAGCACATGCGGTTAACATGCGCTTGTATAATTAAAATGTGATTTGTAAGTTTACCCGATAGTTATAGAAATTATTCTTTAACTAGCACTACTCGCTTTATCTGCTTCTTTAACTGCATCGGCCCGTCGCTCTGCTTCTTGCATCGCTTTATTAATTGCCTGACAAGGTTTTAAGAAATAACAGGTCGCGGCGGATGTTGCCGCTCCGAATACCCAGAAAACAAAAAAGCAGATTGAGTAGAAACCCAATCTGCTTATATCGTAATCCATGAATATAACAGCAGGATCAAATGCAGTAGTAAACAGTACAGTAGCAATACCGGCCATAATAAAGGCCGGCCATAATACGGCAATCACTCGTTGTATTAAAGGTATCGCATTCATTTGAGCCATCATACACCTGGATAACATCTAAGTATAGATGCTACCCAGGATACTTTGCTAATCAGATTTATGCGACAGGCTATATACATAGGCTGCAAGAATATGTACTTTAGCAGACCCCAGGAACTCACCATGAGCCGGCATTTTTCCATTTCGGCCTTTGGCAAGAGTTTCTTTGATGGTGCGCGGTGAACCGCCATATAACCAGATATTATTAGTCAGGTTTGGTGCACCAAGAGCCTGATTACCGGTACCGCCTGGCATATGACAGCCAACACAGAACATATCAAACTTAGCCTTACCTGCTTCAGCAGTTGTTGCATCGACTTCACGTCCAGCAATACTCATCACGTAGCTAGCGACCTGCTCAATACCCTCTTCTCCCAATGAAGATTCCCACGCCGGCATAACACCATTTCGGCCATGAAGCAGCGTTGCTTCTATCTGTTCAGGTGAGCCGCCATATAACCAGTCGTTATCTCGCAGGTTAGGGAAACCGGAAGCGCCGCGCGCATCAGAACCATGACAGACAGCACAGTATGTAACATATAAACGTTCGCCGGCCTTCATCGCTGCTTCATCAGCAGCCAGTTCGGGTATAGGAGTCTGCTCAAACTTTTCAAAGATAGGGCCAAACTCAGCATCAGCTGCAGCGACTTCAGCTTCATACTCACCCACTTCTGTCCAGCCAAGTATGCCTTTGAACGAACCCATACCTGGATAAAGGATCAGGTAACCGATAGAAAAAGCGATAGTGATGTAGAACATCCACAGCCACCAACGCGGCAGCGGGTTGTTTAACTCTTCAAGATTCTCATCCCACACGTGACCTGTCGGTACACCTTCTTCAGTCTCTGCTTTATTAGTTCCACGTAACAGGTAAAACAGCCAGATAATGCCGCCACCTGAGATTGCAATAATAAACCAACTCCAGAATTCGCTGGTAAAGTCAGACATAATAGTTCCTCATAACCTAAGTTTTATTCTTTATTTATTCTAATCCAGTGTCTACACGTGTAGCGCAAACCTCAGTCATCTCGACGCTGATCGTCAGACACCGACTCTTCATCGTCCAGCGCCATTCTGGCCGCTTTATCGAAACTGCTCTTACGCTTACCACTCCACGCCCATATGACGACGCCGACGAAAAACACGAAAGCGACAACGGTCCAAACAGATTGCAGTATTGATGTATCCACTAGATCAACCGGTAAATATGTGATTAACGCGTCTGTTTTACGTGCAGACCTAAGGACTGCAGGTAAGCCACAACAGCATCCAGTTCACTCTTGCCTTCCAGCGTCGCTGGCGCAGCTTCGATCTCCTCATCCGAATAAGGATGGCCTATCATGACCAGCGCAGACATTTTCTCTTTGATCGAACTACCGTCCAGTGCATTCGTTTCCAGCCATGGATAAGCAGGCATGATTGACTCAGGCACGACATCACGCGGGTTGATCAGGTGCACACGGTGCCAGTCATCAGAATAACGACCACCTACACGATGCAGATCAGGACCGGTACGCTTGGAGCCCCAGAGGAAAGGGCGATCATAGACAAACTCGCTAGCAACCGAGTAATGACCATAACGCTCTGTCTCTGCACGGAAAGGACGAATCATCTGAGAATGACAGCCGACGCAGCCTTCACGTATATAGATATCGCGACCTTCCAGCTGCAGCGCAGTATAAGGCTTCAGACCCTCAACTGGCTCAGTGGTAGATTTTTGAAAGAACAGTGGTGTGATCTGTGCCAGACCGCCCCATATAACTGCCAGAAGCGACAGTACAATCAGCACACCGACTTTTGTTTCAGCTTGAACTTGAAGTGACATTATTTATTCTCCTCTAACGTCTAGTGCGCTGCTTGTGGCTCAGGGATAGCTGCTACTGCTGCTTTACCCTGCGCGATAGTTTTAGTCAGGTTGTATGCCATGATCAGCATACCAACCAGGAACAGAGCACCACCACTCGCACGTACGATATAGAATGGGTGCATGGCCTGCACGCTTTCAACGAAGCTGTATGTCAGTGTGCCGTCGCTGTTGATCGCACGCCACATCAGACCTTGCATGATGCCTGATATCCACATAGAAGTGATGTACAGAACGATACCTATGGTCGCGATCCAGAAATGCGTTTCGATGAGTTTCTTGCTGTAGACCTCTGTGTCGAATAACTTTGGAACAAGGAAGTACATAGCGCCGATACTAACCATCGCCACCCAGCCAAGTGCACCAGAATGTACATGACCTACAGTCCAGTCAGTATAGTGAGACAATGCGTTCACTGTCTTGATCGCCATCATCGGTCCTTCGAAGGTAGACATACCGTAGAAAGAGACGGAAACGATGAGGAATTTAAGGATTGGGTCGCTACGCAGTTTCTCCCAGGCACCTGACAACGTCATAATACCGTTGATCATACCGCCCCATGAAGGTGCCAGCAGGATCAGTGAGAACACCATACCCAGAGACTGTGTCCAGTCAGGTAGCGCTGTGTAATGCAGATGGTGTGGGCCAGCCCAGATATAAGTGAAAGACAATGCCCAGAAATGCACTACAGACAGGCGGTATGAATAAACCGGTCGTTCCGCCTGCTTGGGTATAAAGTAATACATGATGCCGAGGAAACCCGCAGTCAGGAAGAAACCTACCGCGTTATGACCATACCACCATTGAACCATGGCATCCTGTACACCAGCATAGGCAGAATAGGATTTCAGGAATGAGACCGGAATAGCCATACTGTTAACGATATGCAGCATTGCAACCGTAAGGATAAAAGCACCGAAGAACCAGTTTGCTACATAGATATGTTTCACACGACGCTTGGCAACAGTACCGAAGAACACCACGGCATACGCTACCCAGACCACCGTAATCAGTATATCGATAGGCCACTCGAGTTCAGCGTATTCTTTTGATGAAGTGAAACCGAAAGGCAAGGTGGCTACTGCAGATGCGATAACAAGCATCCAGCCGATGAAGGTAAACTGTGCCAGCGCTGGAGCAAACAAACGCGTATGACAGGTACGTTGCACGACATAATATGAGGTTGCAAACAGAGCCGAACCGCCAAAGCCGAAGATTACCGCGTTCGTATGCAACGGACGCAAGCGGCCAAATGTCAGCCACGGCGTATCAAAGTTGAGTACCGGCCACGCCATTTGTGATGCGATGAGCACCCCAATCAGCATACCAACAATACCGAGAATGACAGTCACGATAGCAAACTGCCGAACAACGGTATAATCATATGTCATTGTTTCATTGTTCATAAAAGTAGTCCGATTATTTTTGATTATCTATAAAAATATTTTCTGAAAATTGATCAGCATAAGTTTATTAGTATATTGTTATCCAATCAATGTCATAACGTCAGTTACTGAACTTTTAAGCAGCACCCGACTCTTATTTAGGTTAATCCACAAATTGCGGCGCAAAACCATTGAACCAGAGGATTGCGGTAGCCACCATCATCACAATCAGCGCCACCATACCAACGGCGAGTATTGAGCTTGAGAACAGGAAGCCACGGTCATCATCAATATCCATCATAATAGGCACGCCGGTGTATAGCAGTTTCACCGAGTAAGCCAGTGCCGGCAAACCAATAACGAAGTTAAGCCACAATACAGGGAAGAGTTCAACGAAACCGACCAGGAACAAAGGCGTTGCAGTGAATGCAGCCAGGCGTACCGAGCGCGACAGGTTCGGCTCTGCACCATAGGTCTTAGCCATCCAGTGGATCATTGCCCCCATGCTGAACACACCAACCAGCATGACAAAATAATAGGCAATAGCGATTACCAGCGCGCTATCAGGGGAAAGCTTTACCGCTTCGCGTGCTCCAAATGTCCAGCCGAACTGGGTAGTACCGAAATAGCCACATACTGGAGCTATTGCCGCCATGATAAAAACGTAGCCACAATAACATTTGCCGATTGTGCATTCTACGGCGCGAATTCTTTTCCATTCTTCAGACGGACTAAATAAGATCCCAATCAGATGTGACAACATAAATTATCTCCGGTTTTTGTAGTTATGGTGTGAAACAATTTCCACAGATAATACACTGATATAAATCAAATTCATATCTCAAGAATTATGCTGCGGAAGTATATTTCACTAAATCAAAAAAGGCATGATTTATATCAATTATTTTTTAATCTAAACCTGAAATTTTGTCAGATTACACCCCGGTTTCGTTTTCCCCAACGATCTCTCGGAGTCGCTGCATGTCCAGGATAGTGATATGTCTGCGGTCAACATCGATAACCCCTTCATTCTGAAACGTCGCGAAAAGCCGGCTGACCGTTTCAACAGCCATACCGAGGTAGTTAGCGATATCCTGTCTCGGCATGCTCAGGTTAAACTCATTACCCTTCCAGTGTCGCTCTTCCATACGTGAGGACAGGCTCAGCAAAAAACTGGCCAGACGCTCTTCCGCTGTCATCTTGCCTAACAGCAATAATAACTTGTGATCATTATTGACCTCTTTACCCATGATACGGCGCATCTGCTTTTGCAGTCCCGGTAGTACATGACAGAGGTTTTCCAGCTGATCGAGGGGGAGCTCACAAACACTTGAGGTCTCAAGGGCCAGTGCATTACAGGTATGTACACCGTCAGCAAAACCATCGAGCCCAAGCAGCTCACCTGGCAGATGGAAACCAACGATCTGCTCGTCACCATTGGCACTTTCTGTCATGGTTTTCACACAACCGGAACGGACCGCATATAACGCACGGCTGCTATCACCATCACGATACAGGAAATCATTTTTATGTAATGGCTTCGGTTGATCTACAACAGCTTCCATATTCGATAGTTCGACTTCATTCATACCGTGAGGGAAACAGAGTTCTCGAAGGTTACATTCCTTGCAGCTGACTTTTAAATGATCAACATCGATACGCTTTAATGTACTCATAGTTTAAGATACTGCCTTTGGTTTCATAGTTTTTGACTCGATAGCATGACGGCAAGAATATAATCATATCTTCAAACCTTAATGATTATAAGTCATTTAAACAATTGATTTAACATACAACAAGTCTTTTTCACAAATAATAATTCATGAATAAAACAAGCGCCGCGCACACCCATTGCTTCCATTGCGGTCTACCCGTCGACGACAACCTTAATATCTATGTGGAATATAAGGGAGAAAACAAACCCATGTGCTGCCATGGCTGCCAGGCGGTATCACAGGCCATCATCGACAGCGGTATGGACGAATTCTATAGCTACCGTACCAGCAACCCTGAAAGACCAGAAGAAGTCGTACCGGAGTTCTTACAGCAGCTAAAAGCTTATGACTCGACATCGGTACAAAAGAAATTTGTCAACAACACCGGTGATGACAATATTCTTGAGGTATCCCTTATCCTGGAAGGCATCACCTGCGCCGCCTGCGTCTGGCTGAACGAGAAGCACCTCAACTCTCTCGATGGCGTGATCAGCGCCAACATCAACTACAGTAATCACCGCGCCCGGGTGACATGGGACAATAACCGCATCAAGCTGAGCGAGATCCTGGAATCTATCTCACGGATCGGCTACCTGGCCCACCCCTACGATCCGGACCAGTACCAGCGCATCCTGGAAAAAGAACGGAAGCAGCAGATCAGACGCCTGGGCCTGTCCGGCCTGCTAGGCATGCAGATTATGATATTCGCCGTCGCCATGTATACCGGCAACTGGTGGGGCATCGAGGAAAGCTTCAAACAGAGTTTCCGCTGGATAAGCCTGGTGCTGACGATACCAATACTGCTGTTCGCTTCCAGCGTATTCTACAAATCTGCATTTAGAGACCTGAGCAACAAACGAGTCGGTATGGACGTACCGGTCTCTCTCGGTATAACAATCGCTTTCGGTGCCAGCCTGCTCAATACTATACATGGCAGCGGAGAGGTCTATTTTGACTCGGTCGCCATGTTCACCTTCTTCTTACTGAGCGCACGTTACTTTGAACTTGGCACCCGTAAGCAGACCTCGGAAGCAACCGAGGCACTGCTCAACCTGAAACCGGTGATAGCAACCCGGTTACGTGATTACCAGGCAACAGGGACAAGCTCTATCGATGACCAGGAGAGCATAGCGGTCAGCGAACTTGCACTAAATGATTACCTGCTCGTCCGTCCGGGTGAGATTATCCCTGCCGATGGCATCATCACCGATGGCAGCTCGGGGGTCAACGAGTCCCTGATCACCGGTGAGAGCCTGCCCGTTACCAGGAGCAAGGGCGACTGCGTCATCGGCGGCAGCACCAACACAGAGAGCCCTCTCATCATCCAGGTCTCCCAGCTGGGGGAAGATTCCGTGCTCTCATCAATACAGCGTTTAATCGATGAGGCCCAGCATACCAAGCCCGCTATCGCAAAACTCGCCGACCGTATCGCCAGCTGGTTTGTCAGTATATTGTTAACTATCGCGGCCATGGTCGCCTACTACTGGTACAAGACCGATCCTTCACAGTGGCTGGAGATCACCATTGCTACCCTCGTCGTCAGCTGCCCATGCGCACTATCGCTGGCAACTCCGACCGCCATCACTGCCGCAAGCGGACAGCTGGCAAAGATCGGGCTGCTGCCGAAACGGGCACATGCGCTGGAGACACTGGCTCACGCCACTGATTTCGTATTCGACAAAACCGGTACCCTGACCGAAGGCAGGATAGAGCTGGAAGATATCATCCTGAAAAGCAGCAACATTGACAGAGAAACCGCACTGACGGTTGCTGCATCACTGGAGATGAACTCTGAGCACCCGATTGCAAAGGCGATACTGGCTGCAAGCACAGCCAAGCTGAAGCAGGTCTCAGACCTGACACACACCACCGGTCAGGGGATCCAGGGCGTCATCGATGATCAACACTGGTTCATCGGTAACCACGATTTCATCCAGCAGCACTGCTCTGACACTCTTGATGACAGCATCGATACTGCAAGCAAGATCTACCTCGCAACAGAACAACAATATGTAGCTGTCTTCGTCTTATCAGACAGCATCAGGGAAGAAGCCAGGGCGCTGATAGAAGGATTGCATTCCCAGGCTAAAAACACCCACCTGATGAGCGGCGACAGGATAGAAAGCGCACAGAACATAAGTGCTCAGCTCGGCATACAGCACTGCCTGGCGAACCTTAAACCCGAAGACAAACTAGCTGGCGTCAAAAAATTACAGCAGCAGGGTGCCATCGTGGTAATGACCGGTGACGGTGTCAACGATGCCCCGGTACTCGCCGGCGCAGACCTGTCGATTGCGATGGGCAAAGGCACACAGCTGGCAGCCGCCACCGCTGACATGATATTGATCAGCAATAATATCGAACATATCTATCATGGCTATCAGATTGCGACCAAAACTCTCGGCATCATCAAACAGAACCTGGGCTGGGCACTGCTGTATAATGTTACCGCTATACCCGCTGCCGCGATGGGGTTTGTCGAACCATGGCTGGCAGCGATCGGCATGTCACTCAGCTCGCTGGTAGTGGTGCTAAACGCATTGAGACTCAACCGGCTTAGATACTAGACCTTATGGACGTCATTTATATACTGCTACCCGTTGCACTGATAATCGTCATTATCATAATCGCAATCTTTTTCTGGGCGGTCAGGTCTGATCAGTTCGATGACCTGGAAGGCCCTGCACACCGTATCCTGATGGATGATGACGACAGCGACCGCAAAGCCAAAAAGAATCCGCCAGCTTCAGATAACATGCCTGACTGAAACATAAGCATGAACTCAGCACAAGGCAAATGCTCTCTATATCTGATTCCCGAGCAACCGGACTTTGCCATCGAAGATCTATCCAGCCTCGTCAGCTCAATACAGGACATCGGCCTGATTTCGCAAAAGATAAATCAGCAGCAGAGCAACAGACATTATTACAGCGGAGAGCGCTACCTGGAATACGTTGCTTACATGGGCTGCGCGCCGAGTATTCAGTTTGAAGCCGGTATAAATGATGAAGACTTCTGCTTTATAAAACTTCATCAGTACGAAAAGCCTGCACTGAAATACAGCGAGACACAATCAAGAGCACCGATCTGCCCCGTTTGCCAGAAACCCGTCAAAGACTGGCAACACAGCAGAACTGACACCAGCATCCGATGCAGCCTATGTCACACTAGCAGCAGCATCGAAAAGTTTAACTGGCGAAAGATGGCAGGATATGCCCGGCTATTTATCGAGATAACCGACATATACCCTAAAGAGGCCATACCTCAGCAGCTACTCCTGAACAAGCTCTCTGAAAAACTCGGGACCGGCTGGTCATATTTCTATGCCTGTCAGTCGATATAGCAGAAATACAAGAGACTCCTTTAGTGTAAAATGCGCGCTTTAAAATTATCCAGCCAGTAAGAAAGCCATGAAAATCCTAGTTATCGGAGGCGGCGGCCGTGAACATGCCCTCGCCTGGAAAGCAGCCCAATCTCCTTTAGCCACGCAGGTATATGTCGCACCGGGTAACGCAGGCACAGCGCTTGAAAGCAACATCGAAAACGTTGAGATCAATGGCGAAGATATTCCCGCATTGCTTGAGTTTGCTCTCGGTAAACAGATCGATCTGACCATCGTTGGCCCTGAGGCTGCGCTGGTCGAAGGTATCGTCGATACATTCACCGCAGCCGGGCTGAAGATTTTCGGTCCGACAAAAAACGCTGCACAGCTGGAAGGCTCGAAAGCGTTTACCAAAGATTTCCTGGAACGCCACAGCATACCAACTGCCTATTATGGCAACTTCACAGAGATAGAGCCGGCGATCAAATATATCGAAGAAAAAGGTGCGCCCATCGTCATCAAAGCCGATGGCCTTGCTGCGGGTAAAGGCGTCATCCTCGCCCAGAGCAACGAAGAAGCCATCGCAACAGTCAACGATATGCTGGCAGGCAACAAGTTTGGCGATGCCGGCGCGCGCGTTGTTATCGAAGAATTCCTCTACGGAGAAGAAGCCAGTTTTATCTGCATGGTCGACGGCAAGAACGTATTACCGATGGCCAGCTCGCAGGACCACAAAGCGCGAGACAACGGTGACAAAGGGCCCAATACCGGCGGCATGGGCGCCTACTCACCCGCCCCGGTAGTCACTCCAGAGATGCACGACCGCATCATGCAGATGGTCATCGAGCCTACTGTCAAAGGCATGGCAGAGGAAGGCAACAGCTTCACCGGCTTTTTATATGCAGGCGTCATGATCAACGAAGAAGGTATCCCAAAAGTCCTGGAATACAACGTACGTTTCGGCGACCCGGAAACCCAGCCGATCATGATGCGTTTAAAATCAGACCTGGTACAGCACTGTCTCGATGCACTCGATGGCAAGTTAGATACTGCTGAAGCAGAGTGGGATAAACGCACATCACTCGGCGTAGTACTGGCTGCCGGCGGCTACCCTGACAGTTATAACAAAGGCGACGTCATCAGTGGCCTTGAAGGCACTGAATCTGACTCGACTAAAGTATTCCATGCCGGTACTGCCGAGAAAGATGGTGACGTCGTCACCAATGGCGGCCGAGTCCTGTGTGCCGTAGCCCTCGGAGATTCAGTGACAGAGGCACAACAGAAAGCCTACCAGGTGGTTGAAAAAATACGCTGGAACAATGTTTATTACCGCACTGATATAGGGCACCGTGCAATTTCGCGGGAACAGCTCGCCAAGTAGAATTGTCACATACAGGGCTGTTACAGTCCCTGTATCGAAACGGCTTTAATCTGTACAAATACTTTTTGCTGCAGGCCAAAACCAAGCAAGCGATAGGATTTATTCGTCAGCCGCACCAGTAATATATCCTGGTTCACATCGACCTGTAACAGAACATGCGATTGCTGTTGCTCTACTATTTCCACGATAACCCCCTCCAGTATATTCAGTATACTGCTGTCGCTTGCAGCAGTTTTACTCAGACTGATATCAGTCGCCCGCGTGCGTAAGCGAACACGCTGCCCGATAGGCAAGATGCCCGGAACCTGTATCGCGTTACCATTTTTTGTGTGCACGGTAGATATCTGGAATTCTTTTTCCTGCTTTGAGACATTCCCATCCAGAATCGCAGCAGCATTTTCAGCAGTCGCCAGTGGCGACCCGGGCGAGACCAGCGAATCCTGAATACTCCCCTTGAACCTGATATCGCCCTGCTCCATCACCAGCATGTGATCACAGAGAAAGGACACTTCGTCTAAGCTATGGCTCACATATAACATGGGGATACTTAGCTCTTCATGCAGCTTCCCCAGGTACGGCAGAATCTCCTGCTTTCGTTTCCAGTCCAGCGACGACAGCGGTTCATCCAGCAGCAATATCTTCGGCTTCTTGAGCAGAGCACGTCCTATGGCTACTCGCTGCGCCTCACCACCGGATAACTGTGACGGCATACGATTTTGCAGATGGCCGATATTCAACAGCTGATGCAGGTGGTCTCGGTCCAGTGGGTCAATATTATCCGAGCTTCGACGGACGCCATATTCAAGATTCTCGCTGACAGTAAGATGAGGGAACAAACGGTCATCCTGAAAAACATAGCCAACATTACGTTGCTGGCTGGACAGGTTACGGCTTTCATCTAACCAGACCTCATTACCAAGTTCGATACTACCCTGTACCTTTTTCTCAAGTCCTGCGACACATCGCAACAGCGTAGTCTTGCCCGAACCCGAATGACCAAAGACACCTAAAATACCTCTTTCAGGAATGCTGAACTTCACCTGCAGTCGAAACTCGGCACTCTCCAGGTTTAACTCACACTCAGCAAAGCTCACAACCTCACCCTCAACCTGTGGTTTACAACATACATAAATAGCATCGCCAGGAATGCAAAGCCTAACAGGACCCCGGACATGATATGTGCCTGCGCATACTCAAGCGTCTCGACATGGTCATAGATAGCGATTGAAACCACGCGGGTTTCTCCAGGGATATTCCCACCTACCATCAACACCACTCCAAACTCACCAAGAGTATGCGCAAAGCCCAGTACACCCCCGGTCAAGAATCCGCGTTTTGCCAGTGGTACCGCGACAGTGAAAAAAGCATCGACTGGACTGGCTCCAAGCGTATAAGCAGCCTCCATCAAACCCTTCCCTACTGACTCAAATGCATTCTGAATCGGCTGAACCACAAAAGGTAAACTATAGATTACCGAAGCGATTACCAGTCCGGAGAAACTGAACGTTAACGTTTGCCCGGTCAGTTCAAACCACCACCCGCCAATACTTCCCTGGGGCCCCAGCAACACCAGTAGATAAAACCCGAGAACTGTCGGAGGCAACACTATAGGCAGTGCAACAATGGCTTCGATGACAGGCTTAATTTTGATTTTTGTATTCGCCAGCCACCATGCAAGCGGTGTTCCGACGATGAGCAGTATCAATGTTGTTAGTGCAGCTAACTTGGCGGTTAGGAGCAGTGGGCCCAGATCAGTCAACATAATAAATCATCAGTATTTAAATTCAAAAAATTATTCTCAAAGGACATCATAGCCTTCTGCCTTTATGATTTTCCTGGCTTCATCGCTATGCATGAACCGGAAAAATACCCATGCGCTCGCTTTGTTTTTTGCCTTGTTAAGCAATACCATCTTCTGCTTTAGTGGTGAGTGCATATCTGCAGGGACATTCCATATACAGGCACTATCGTGCTCTTCACCCTCGGTTACCATCGGCCTGGCGATAAAGCCTGCCTGTGCATTCCCTGTCGAAACAAACTGCAATGCCTGCGCTACATTTCCACCCATTACCAGACGAGATTCAAGTTGTGACCAGACACCAAGCCTCTCCATCACCTGCCTTGCAGCAAACCCATAAGGTGCCGTTTTAGGGTTAGCGATAGATAAACGTTTTAGATCCGGCGACCTGAGCACATCAAGACATTCACCATCAGTTTGTATACTCGATATAAAAACAAGCTTTCCAATCGAATAAACATAGGCAGAAGCCTGATCGGCCATGTTTTCAGCAAGCAGCATGTCGGGACGCTTCTCATCTGCTGCCAGTAACACATCGAAAGGAGCACCCTGCTGTATCTGCATGTACAACTTGCCGGTAGAAGCGCTACTGATGCGTAACCGATAACCGCTTGAGTTCTCAAATGCCTTCGACAGAACTTTCATCGTGTTAACAAAATTACTCGCCACAGCGATATTCAGCGTGTCTGCCTGAACCGCGCCGGAAGCAGAGAAAAAGCCGACAGGTAGGCATATACAAAACAGAAATACGGCCTTACAGCTCATAGTCATCCGCAAACGTCGATGTTATCAGTGCTCTATCACACAATTTTATTATTACCTCGTTCATTTTACTGTAAAACCGATACCTAACTGTATCTTGTATACCACACCTGCGGACCAGTCCGAAGTATCATGCTTACTGACGAAATAGCCAAACCTGCCCGGAACTGATTTATTGTTCGGATACCAGTTGAAACGAAAACGATTACCACCGGTATCATTGATCACCAGCGATGCCAGCAGGCTCTTGTTCCTCTCATAAAAGATACCGGCACTATTTCTGAGTTCTACCTGTTTATCTAAACTGAAGTCTACTCGCTGCGTGGACTTACCCACTGCCCAGGAAAAACTGTCACCATCCTCAAGGCGATGCGACAGGCCTATCATGTTATTCAGGCCTGTATACAGAAATATACGTGCATTCCCCATCTCGAAAAATGTAGGGCGATAAATATAATGCAGTCCGGCATTGTTGACCCGCTCTTCACTCAGGTCGTAAACCTGCAGACTGGGCCAGATTGCAGGATCAAGATTATCCATGACAAATTTCGCGACAGCATCATTATGGAACAACAATATACCGATCGGTCTAAAGATATAAAAATCAGCGACCTCGTCATCGTCAGTCGTCGTGTTCTTCTCCAGTACCTCCTGCAGGAACTCAGCGGTCATCGCCAGCACAACCGCGCTGCTTGTCGCATACTCATAATCATGCGCACGGAACCACTCAAGATCTTTTCGGTAGACCATGCCGCCACCCAGCAGATGTAAAAAGTAATTTGGTGCTGCCTGGTAACTCTCGTTCGTATACTGGCTATCGATGGGAAACACCTGACGATTTATAAATCGGTTAAAACCGCCTTCATTATCGATCGCCTGTTTTGGGTTGCCAAGATTATCAATTACCGTCTGTGTGTTTTCAGAAAAGTTAGAAGTACCGAAATTATCAGGTAACTGTAATGAATCGAAGGTATAACTCAGGAAATTACTGAATGGTGAATACAGAGAGTCTGAGCCGTATGATCGCGGCTGATAGTATTCTGATGATGCGTATAGCTTTACTGTTACCGTAACAAAGAGGAGCACACACAAAAACACCCGCATGAGCGGGTGCTTTGTATGAACTGCCTCTCGCAATAGAAGCCTCTGGTCAGCCTTTCATAGAATCGAAGAACTCATCATTGGTCTTGGTTGCCTGTAATTTACCCATGAGGAATTCGATGGCACCGATCTCGTCCATCGGCTGTAGCAGGCGACGCAGGATCCACATCTTCTGCAGTTCATCCGGCTTGGTGAGCAGTTCTTCGCGGCGAGTGCCGGAGCGGTTGATATTGATCGCCGGGAAGATACGCTTTTCGGTGATACGGCGGTCGAGGTGGATCTCCATGTTACCGGTACCCTTGAACTCTTCGTAGATCACCTCATCCATCTTGGAACCGGTATCGACCAGTGCCGTCGCCAGGATAGTAATACTGCCTCCCTCCTCGATATTACGTGCCGCACCGAAAAAACGTTTTGGACGATGCAGCGCATGCGCATCGACACCACCGGTCAGCACCTTGCCTGATGACGGGATAACGGTGTTATAGGCACGAGCGAGACGGGTGATCGAATCGAGCAGGATGACTACATCTTTCTTATGCTCTGCCAGGCGCTTGGCCTTTTCGATGACCATCTCGGCCACCTGTACATGTCGGCTTGCCGGCTCATCGAATGTTGATGACACAACTTCACCACGCACGCTACGCTCCATCTCCGTCACCTCTTCCGGGCGCTCATCGATCAGCAGCACGATGAGATAACAGTCAGGGTTATTGGCCGCGATCGATTGCGCGATATGGTTGAGCATCATGGTCTTACCGGCCTTGGGCGGCGATACGATCAAACCACGCTGGCCTTTGCCGATCGGTGACATCAGGTCGATGATTCGGGCAGTAATATCTTCGGTACTGCCATTACCGCGCTCCATCATCAGCCGCTCGTTCGGGTGCAGTGGCGTCAGGTTTTCGAATGCGACTTTATTACGTGTATTCTCAGGCGGCTCGTAGTTGATCTGATCGACTTTGAGCATAGCAAAATAACGCTCGCCATCTTTGGGTGGCCTTATCTTTCCCGAGATAGTATCACCGGTGCGCATGCTGAACCGACGTATCTGGCTGGGTGAGACATAGATATCATCCGGCCCGGCCAGATATGAACCATCGGCCGAACGCAAGAAACCAAAACCGTCCTGCAGGATTTCCAGTACACCTTCACCGAAGATATCTTCGCCTTTCTTGGCATGTGCTTTAAGGATGGCAAAGATGATGTCCTGTTTCTTTGAGCGCGAAACGTTTTCAAGTTTCATCGTAGCGGCAATTTCTAGTAACTCAGGAACGGGTTTTAGTTTTAGTTCGGAAAGATTCATAATAGAAAGGTAACTGGATTTGGGTTTTAAGATTTATTATTGATGCCTGTGGTAAGGTTTAGAGAGGCCGACAGACGGCTACGCCTCTTTGTAAGTATATTATTTCAGGTGTTAGCTCCAGGCAATGGTTAGAAGCCTGGAGCCAGGGGATTATAAATTGCTGTCGATAAACGCGGTTAACTGTGATTTCGATAAAGCACCGACTTTGGTTGCTTCTACATCACCGTCTTTGAAGATCATCAATGTTGGGATGCCGCGGATGCCAAACTTCGGCGGTGTCGCTGAATTTTCATCGATATTCAGCTTGGCCACTTTTAACTTACCGGTATATTCACCAACGATTTCTTCGAGGATGGGCGCGATCATCTTGCACGGGCCACACCACTCAGCCCAATAATCAACCAGTACAGGAATTTCTGACTTTAGAACGTCTTCTTCAAATGAATCATCTGTAACGTAAACAATGTCGCTGCTCAACGTGAAACCTCATTTATATTGTTTGTTATGTAGAATTATCGTGTTCAACGATGTATGGATTTGTAATGAATAATCTTGCTTTTAATCTTTTCGGGTACGAAATATTTGGAGATCAAGATATTGATGCTTCATATAATAGACTATTTTTTAAATTTGTACACCCCCAATTCTGCTAATTTACTGTAAGCTACGCCACCATGAATCATCACCTTACAGAGACTCGTTTCAAAGACTTCGACCTCGATCCCAGGATCATCCAGGGGCTGGACGAAGCCGGTTTTGAATTTTGCACACCTATCCAGGCAATGAGTATCCCGATTGCATTAACCGGTAAAGATGTCGCCGGTGAAGCACAGACAGGAACAGGTAAAACAGCCGCCTTCATGGTCGCCTGCCTGGACCACTTATTGAAGAACCCGTCGCACCAGCAGCGCCAGAAAACAGAGATACGCACCCTGATACTGGCGCCGACTCGTGAGCTCGCCATCCAGATACATAAGGATGCTTCTGTTATCGGCAAACATACCGGTCTAAGTTTCGGACTGGCTTATGGCGGAACCGATTACGACAAACAGCGCCGCATCCTGGAAGACGGTATCGATATACTTATAGGCACCCCCGGACGTACCATAGACTTTTTCAAGCAGAGAGTTTTCAGCCTGAAAAAATGCGAGGTCGTTATCCTCGACGAAGCTGACCGTATGTTCGACCTGGGCTTCATCGATGATATGCGCTACCTGCTTCGCCGTTGTCCAGAACCGGACAAACGCCTGAGCCTGTTATTCTCTGCGACATTGTCTCACCGTGTCGGCGAACTTGCCTATGTACACATGAATGACCCGGCCGAGATTCGCGTAGAAGCCGAGTCAAAGACAGCAGACAAGATCGAACAATCGATCTATTACCCGGCGAATGAAGAAAAGATCCCGTTGCTGCTGGGACTGATGAACAAGCTAAAACCAACACGCAGTATCGTTTTCATCAACACCAAACGGGTAGCGGATAAAGTTTACGCATGGCTGGAAGGCAACGGTTACAAGTCGGCATTATTATCCGGTGACGTTCCCCAGAAAAAGCGCCAGACACTGCTGAAAAAATTCCAGGATGGTGAATTCAGTACATTGGTCGCCACCGATGTTGCAGCTCGCGGCCTACATATTCCTGAGGTCAGTCATGTCTTCAATTTCGACCTGCCACAATCCGGCGAAGATTATGTGCACCGTATCGGCCGTACTGCTCGCGCCGGCGCAAGCGGTTTTGCCATCAGTTTTGCCTGCGAAGACTTCGCACACTACATCATGGATATCGAAGAATATATCGATCAGAAAATTGGTCGCGAAGCGGTCACCAGTGACCTGCTAGTAAAACCGAAACCACCGATCAAGATGGAAAGACGTCATCGCCCAAACAAACCAGGCGGCAATGGCAATCGTGCTGGCAACAGGAACCAGAACCGCAGCCAGAACAGAAGCCAGGAGAACAGACATAAGGACCGCAGACGCTAGATCTTCTGAATACTTTCTACTGATCAATGCGCCGAGAGTTCTTCAAAAACCTCTTCAGCGACTTCTAGTGCCGTACCGACATCAGTTGCCAGAACATTAAAGTGCCCCATCTTTCGACCCGGGCGTGCCTCAGTTTTACCATAGAGGTGCAACTTGATATTGTTGCGTGTAAATATGCTCAACCAGTCCGGCAACCATAGATCGCCCAGCATGTTTACCATAACTACCGGCGACATCAGACGGGTATCACCGGGCCTGAGTCCACACATCATCCGGACCTGCTGTTCAAACTGTGAAGTAACACAGGCATCCTTGGTATAGTGGCCACTGTTGTGTGGTCGCGGTGCCATCTCGTTGAAATAAAGTATATTGTCATCGCTGACAAAAAATTCCACCGCCAGGATTCCGACGTAAGACATGGCATCGGCCAGTATCGATGCATTATCGATAGCTAGCCGTGTTATCTCATCACTGACACGCGCAGGCACGATACTCATATGCAGGATACCATTCCTGTGCTGGTTCTCCGAAACTGGAAAACTGGCCATCTCGGCATTCGCATTCCTGGCCACGATAGCTGAGACTTCGCAACGTATATTGATCATTTTTTCCAGCACACAATCAACTTTGCCTACCGCTTCATAGGCTTCCGCAAGCTGCGAAAAATCGTAGACGACATATTGTCCCTTGCCGTCATAACCCAGGGTATTGCTCTTCAGGATTGCAGGAAACCCGATCTCATCAGCTGCCTTCTGCAGATCGCTGCCCAGCTGGATAGCAAAATACGGTACCGGCTGGAGCCCGGCTTTCTGTGCAAACTGTTTTTCAAGATCGCGGTTCTGCGCGATCTCAAGAGACTCTGCAACCGGGTAGACTATTGTTTTATCGGCGATGAAACGTACGCTCTCAGAGGGAACGTTCTCAAACTCCAGGGTGATCACGTCACATTGATCAGCCATTTCCCGGAGTGCGGATTGATCAGTATAATCTGCCTCGATAAATACATCAGCGATATGACCTGCACCGCAGTTCGGATCCGGATCCAGCACCACGACACGGTAACCCATGTTGCGCGCAGCAATACAGAACATACGGCCAAGCTGGCCACCGCCAAGCACGCCTAGTGTTGTACCCGGCAGAATTTGCATATCACTCATCGATTATTCCGACTCAGAAAATAAAACCGTCTTACTCAGACCTCGCAACAAAACGCACTACTCCACTACGGGAGGCAGCGTCATCGCGAACACAGTCTGCTGTTGCTGTTCTCTAAACACAGATAATTTTTCTGCCAGCGAGATATCTGTCACCGCGAGGATAGATATCGCAGATAACGCTGCATTCGCGGCACCTGCTTCACCGATGGCATAAGTTGCTACGGGAATACCTTTCGGCATCTGTACTATAGATAGTAATGAGTCCATGCCTTTGAGGTATTTTGAAGGTACCGGCACACCGAGCACAGGCAATGTCGTTTTCGAAGCCAGCATACCCGGCAGATGAGCTGCCCCACCGGCACCAGCGATAATCGCAGCAAAACCATTCGCTCTTGCCATATCGGCAAATTCGAACAACAGTTCTGGCGTACGATGCGCCGAAACGACCCTGGCTTCATAGGGAACACCGAATGCCTCGAGCTGCTCGACCGCATATTTCATAACCGGCCAGTCGCTCTGGCTACCCATTACTACAGCGACCTTGTTGCTGTTACTGCCACCCTGATCTTGTTGCGACATTATTATGTCTCCAGTATTTCCACAGAAAAACGGGCGATTTTATACGAATTTATACACTATTAATACAACCCTACAAACAGACATCTCTGATAACAAGCCAGTAAGCCTGCACTTACTGACACCACACCTGATCACCCGGCCTTGTGAGGAAGACGGATAAAGTCAGTCGCCTGCTCCAGAACGAAGGTTTTAAATTCCTGCGCAGCTGGTGACAGCCGCTTGCCTTTTCGCTGCATGATGTACCAGTGACGCTGGATAGGGAAATTATGCACATCTAGAACCTGCAAACGACCGGTTTCGAGCTCCAGCTCCAATGTATGTATCGAGACGATACCCAGGCCGAGACCGGCCTCGACCGCCTGCTTGATAGCTTCATTACTGGTCATCTCGATACCGGTCTTAAAGCCGACGCCGTTAAGGTCAAAGAAGCGTTGGATCGCCCCCCGGGTACCCGAACCGGGCTCACGCACTACGAAACTCTCATTTTCGATTGCCGATAAATCTATGTCCCGCTGCTCAGCGAGGGCATGACCGGCCGGCGCGATCATCACCAGCGGATTATCCATGAAGGCATCGGCCTCTACATCGACCCCTTCAGGCGGCTGCCCCATGATCACCAGGTCCGGCTCATTGTTTTCAAGCTGCCTGCGCAGCGATTCGCGATTAGTGATATCGAGGCTGATGGTGATACCGGTGTGCCGCTTGGTGAATTCAGCGAGCAGACGTGTCGCAAAGTGGCTGGCCGTGGTGGCGACAGATATCGAAAGGCGTCCTCGCTCGACCCCTTTCAGCGCCTCGAATACCGCATCAGCCTCTTCCAGCAGGTCAGCAAAATTGCGACCATATTCATACATATACCTGCCAGCATCTGTGAGGTGAATCTTTTTCCCTACCTGCTCAAGCAGCGCCAGCCCAACACTTTCCTCCAGTTGCTTTATCTGCATAGACACGGCAGGCTGGCTCATGTGCAGCGCTTCTGCTGCACGCGTATAGTTCTGCAGCCTGGCCACTGCATTAAAGACTTCTATCTGTCGAAACGTTAGATGCATATGATAATTTTATCATAAGTATTAGCTTATTGTTACAATCAGAAATATTGAGTTGTATTTATGATTAGGCATCTCTATACTCCTTCGCCACGTTGTGATGACTTGAGTTTTTATTTCCGTTTGGCGTTATAATATGCGCCCCTCGGAAACGGTCCACAACAACTGTTTCAACATAATTCATAAACAATTGCTCTAGGAGGCAATGAATATGGCTAAGACCTATGATGCGGGTGTAAAAGAATACCGCGAAACGTACTGGATGCCTGACTACACGCCAAAAGAAACTGATCTTTTAGCTTGTTTCAAGATTACTCCACAAGATGGCGTACCTCGTGAAGAAGTTGCTGCTGCGGTAGCTGCCGAGTCTTCAACTGGTACCTGGACAACTGTATGGACAGACCTGTTAACAGATCTGGACTACTACAAAGGCCGCGCTTACGCGATCGAAGACGTACCTGGTGATGACACCTGTTTCTACGCTTTCGTTGCTTACCCGATCGACCTGTTCGAAGAAGGTTCTGTAGTAAACGTACTGACTTCTTTAGTCGGTAACGTATTCGGCTTTAAAGCCCTGCGCGCTCTTCGTTTAGAAGACATCCGTTTCCCAGTTGCTTACGTGATGACCTGTAATGGTCCACCACAGGGTATCCAGGTTGAACGCGACCTGCTGAACAAATACGGTCGTCCACTGTTAGGTTGTACCATTAAGCCTAAACTTGGTCTGTCTGCGAAGAACTACGGTCGTGCCTGTTACGAAGGTCTGCGCGGCGGTCTTGACTTCACTAAAGATGACGAGAACGTAAACTCACAGCCATTCATGCGCTGGCGTCACCGTTTCGACTTCGTTATGGAAGCTATCCATAAAGCTGAAGCCGAAACTGGTGAGCGTAAAGGTCACTACTTAAACGTTACTGCTCCGACTGCTGACGAAATGATGCGTCGTGCTGAGTACGCTAAAGAAATTGGCGCACCTATCATCATGCATGACTACCTGACTGGTGGTCTGTCTGCTAACACCCAGCTGGCTCAATGGTGTCAGAACAATGGTATGCTGTTACACATTCACCGTGCTATGCACGCTGTACTCGACCGCAACCCGCACCACGGTATCCACTTCCGCGTACTGACCAAAGTACTTCGTCTGTCTGGTGGTGACCACCTGCACTCAGGTACTGTCGTAGGTAAACTGGAAGGTGACCGCGACGCTACTCTTGGCTGGATCGACACAATGCGCGATTCTTACATCAAAGAAGACCGTTCACGTGGTCTGTTCTTCGATCAGGACTGGGGTGCTATGCCTGGTGTTATCCCTGTAGCTTCTGGTGGTATCCACGTATGGCACATGCCTGCGCTGGTTAGCATCTTCGGTGACGACTCTTGCTTACAGTTCGGTGGCGGTACATTAGGTCACCCTTGGGGTAATGCTGCTGGTGCGGCTGCGAACCGTGTTGCTGTTGAAGCATGTGTTGAGGCTCGTAACCAGGGTCGTGAACTTGAGAAAGAAGGTAAGGACATCCTTACTGCTGCTGCTAAGCACAGCCCGGAACTTGGCGCTGCGATGGAAACTTGGAAAGAGATCAAGTTCGAATTCGACACCGTTGACAAGCTGGACGTTTCTCACAAGTAATCCTTACCTCCCCTTCTCCCACGAACATGTTTGGGGGAGAAGGTCGGGACGAGGGTTCATTAGTAACAATTATTTTGGAGTAAATCACAATGAGTGATATGCAAGATTACAATTCAAGCTTGAGCGATGCTGCTCAGAGCCGTAAATATGAAACTTTTTCATACCTGCCACCACTGAGCAAAGAGTCTACACGTGCTCAGATCCAGTACATCGTTGACAAAGGCTGGAACCCGGGCATCGAGCACACTGAACCAGAAAATGCAAAGAGCAACTACTGGTACATGTGGAAACTGCCTATGTTCGGCGAAACTGACGTTGATGCTATCCTGGCTGAAATCGAAGCTTGTCATAAAGCACACCCGGACAACCACGTTCGTCTGATGGGCTTTGACAACTTTGCACAGTCTGCTGGTACAGCAATGGTCATCTATCGCGGTGTTTCTGTATAAAGAAACAGCAGGGTAAGACCTAAAGTTGAAGCCCCTGCCCTGCATAGCAGACAGGGGCTTTTTACTTATTACTGCATATGGATACAGCGCATAATAAACAATATTGATAAATAATCTTGTTTATATACATAAAAGCTTTTTTTAGCTGTAATGATTAAAGTCTTTATATATATAACCTGGATCAATGAATAACTGATCAAATAGTGCAAACTTATGGCAAGACCAGAAAAATACGTTGGAATAAACAATGAGCTCAATGGTGGCATGACCACCATCGGCAAGATAATTCGCGACGCTTGGGTATTTGAACTCATACCGGAATCAGAAACCTGTGAAAACTGGAATTTAGCCGGTATCGATGCCCTGCTCGATAAGGTCAATAAAGAGTGGGATAAATATGGCTGCCTGGTGAGCCATCTCCCTGAAGAGTTATTCGAACGCCACCAGAGAATCCATGGCGAAGCCGTGAAAGCTGCCCGGGCTGCTGGCTGGAGCGGCGAACAGGAAACCGAAGACGAAAAATAATCCGCTAGCGAAAAGAAACTGATTACTGAATTCAATATTAAACAAATCAATATTTAACAAAAGGTGTGTCATGTCTGAAAACACAGTAGATCCGCAACAATATATCATCAAAGATGAGCCTTATTACGAGCCGGTCGGCAACGAGATCGAGCTCTATGAAGCCGCATATAACGCTCGCATGCCGATGATGCTAAAAGGCCCAACTGGATGTGGTAAATCTCGTTTTGTCGAGCACATGGCTTATAAACTGGGCCGTCCCTTGATAACCGTCGCCTGTAATGAAGACATGACGGCATCTGACCTGGTCGGCCGCTTCCTGTTAGATGCTGACGGCACCAAATGGCAGGACGGTCCGCTGGCAACCGCAGCCCGCATCGGCGCCATGTGTTATCTCGATGAGGTCGTCGAAGCACGCCAGGACACCACCGTGGTAATCCACCCGCTGACTGACCATCGTCGCACCCTGCCACTGGATAAAAAAGGTGAACTGATCGAAGCGCACCCTGATTTCCAGCTGGTTATCTCATATAACCCTGGCTACCAGAGCCTGATGAAAGACCTGAAACAATCGACCAAACAACGTTTTGGTGCGCTTGATTTTGATTACCCGGCAGAAGAGATAGAAGTTGCCATCGTTTCGAAAGAGTCCGGTGTCGATGCTGCGACTGCAGAGAAGCTGGTACATATCGCACACCGCGCACGTAACCTGAAAGGCCACGGACTCGACGAAGGCATCTCTACCCGCCTGCTGGTATACGCCGGACAGCTCATCAGCAAGGGCATCGATGCACAGGCAGCCTGTAGCATGACCATGGTGACACCGTTGACGGATGATCCCGATATGCGCGATACACTGGATGCAGCGGTGCAGACATTTTTTGGGTAATAACGATAAAAAACCAAACTATTAACCACAGAGACACTGAGTAAACCGGGTTAGCCGATATTTTACTCTGCTGTAAAAATGACAAAAGACTTTCTCTGTGAACTCTGTGTCTCTGTGGTGAGGCTTTTTTAATCATGAGTATCAAACTCGAAGACTACGAAGATTTTTTAAAGGACGTACCCGCGATGCGGGACATCCTGGACTCTACCTTCCACGAGGCAGCGCGCATCATGTCGCCTGTCGGCCTGCAAAATTATATGGATGGCGCCAAGGCCCTGTGCAATCTTGGCCGCGGTAATGACCTGGTCGCCACCTACCTGCAGGAGATGCCGCAGGTCGTAAAAGAGTGCGGCGAAGATATCATCAACGACTGCGTGACCGCGGCCATGAAGCTATCTTCCATGACATCTGGCGAAGTGATTTCGCTGTTGTTCAGCAGCCTGCCATCTGCTGCACGCAATCTCGGTGATGCCGAACTGTTACGCGGTTACCTGACCTTCATCCATCAGCTGGCATCGACCGCGGCTCGCGGCATTCGCCCCATGCTAAACCATATGGACGAGCTGCTTGGTAAACTGACACTGAGCGGATTACGCCGCTGGGCGAACTTCGGTGCACAGGCATACCGCCGCGACTTCAACAACCTGACCGCTTATTTCAACCTGGAGTCTGCAGACTCCCTGGCCATGCTGCAGAAAGAGCGGCGCGGCGTGCTGTTCATCAAAGTGCAGCGCAAACTGAATTTCTACCTGCGCGCACTGTGGGGCCGAGATTTTTTCCTGCGGCCCACCGGTGCCGACTACACAGATTTTCGCCCCTATATCGAACACCGTATCCTGCATATGCCGGACGCGGTCGATGACGTCGGCAGTGATGACAACAAGGTTGCCGGACTGGAACTGTACCGTGCCACCGCAGCGCACATGGCATGCCACATGTGCTATTCATCCGCGCCGATCTCTGCCGAACAACTGAGTCCGGCACAGATGTTCTTCATCGGCTTCATCGAAGATGCACGCGTCGAATACAAGGCGGTAAAAGATTTCCCCGGCCTGAAAAAACTCTGGATGGCCCTGCTCAAGATCGCCGATGATGACGAAGAGCCCGAACATCCGACCATGCTTGTGCTCGAACATATAGCGCTCATGCTGCTGGACGATTCTGTCACATCTGATGATGATGAGCTGAACACCTTCGCGAAAACTTTCCATGACGAGATTGAGGCCAACCAGGACAATAACCAGTTCTCATGGAACATGGGCATGGACCTGTTCAACATATTCTCAGGAAGAAAGTCTGTTCCCAGCCTGCGTATACTCGAACGTATCCGCATCCCGTATCGTGATGACAACCGTTATGTCTGGAACTTCGAAGAATTCACCTGGGACACAGAAGTAGAATATGTCCCCGCCAGCCAGCGCCAGGTACGGCGCCAGGTCAGCGTCATCGAGATGGCAAACGAGGTCGATTGCGAACTCGCCGGAGATGATGCGCAGGAGATCTGGACCTGCTCGACCAATATGCGTCCTTACGAGGATGACCTAAGCGATGAGCAGATCAGCTTCAACGATATGTGGGGCAAGGAGCCGGTGTCCGATCCATTCCACTACCAGGAGTGGGATTACCAGATCCAGCTGCACCGTCCGGACTGGGCCACCGTGTTCGAACGCCGTCAGCCAAAAGGCAACCCGGAAGATATCGACGATATCATGATCGAATACCGCCCGGTCGCGCATCGCATCAAGCAGATCATCGACCTGCTGACGCCGGAAGGTGTGCAGCGCCAGCGCGGCCTGGAAGACGGCGACGAGATCGATATCAACGCGGCCGTCGATGCCATGATCTCCATCCGTATGGGCGAACAGCCTAACCCGCGTATCACCATGCGAAACGTGGTAAAAAATCGTGACCTTTCCGTCGTCGTGCTGATGGACCTGTCCGAGTCCACCAATGAGTCCATGGCCGGTTCCGACAAGACAGTACTGCAGTTAACCCGTGAAGCAGCTACCCTGGTATCAACAGCGATAAGTGGCATCGGCGACCCGTTTGCGCTGCATGGATTTGCTTCTGATGGTCGCCATGATGTGCAGTACTACCGCTTCAAGGATTTCAACCAGAAATTCGATGACGAATCCAAGTCACGACTTGCCGGTATGCGGGGCGGGCTGTCGACTCGCATGGGCGCGGCCCTGCGACATGCCGGCCATCACCTGCTCAAACAACAGGAAAAACGCAAGTTGATCCTGCTGGTAACCGATGGCGAACCGGCCGATATCGACGAACGCGATCCGCAGCATCTGCGCCACGATACCAAGAAGGCAGTAGAAGAGCTTTACAGTACCGGTGTCCTGACCTACTGCCTGACACTGGACCCGAACGCGGATGCTTACGTGAAACGTATCTTCGGTGAGAATAACTACACCATCGTCGACAACGTCGACCGCCTGCCGGAAAAACTGCCTACCCTGTTTGCTTCGCTCACCGGTTAATAGCACCGTGCTCTGTTGGCTCCTTAAGTATAAAGTCAGAAACAGATAACCACAGAGACACGGAGTTCTCAGAGAATTACTATTTTTAGACGCGCCTGTGGCGCGTTAGAATAAAATTGATCTCTGCGCTCTCTGTGACTCTGTGGTTAAATACTTTAATGAATCTGTAACTGGACATTAATATGCACGATATGCCGCTATATACACGCCATGACGAAGTGCCACAATTAGGCGCCCGCTCCGGTAAGGTAGAATCGCTTTTCTACAACCATGTACAGACCGCGCTCAAAAAACTGGGAACCCAGATCCGATTAAAGATTCCCAAGCTCAAACACCTCGACCTGATATTACAGAAAGATGCCTGGATCATCGTCGATATAACACTGAATGATGTACCCGTCGTCGCCTGGACCAATTTTGAAACCAGGGGACGTACCTCGCTGCATGAACCAATCCAGTGTGAAATCCGCTTTTTTCACTATGCTGCCTCGATGGTACTCAACCGTACTTTAGAAGCCATGGAACTGATGCTGGGTGAATTGCTGGAACAGGAGCTGCACCATGAAAAATCCGACGTCTTGCCGATAAATAAAGTTTGATCAGAGACACCGGTCTTATAATCGCTGAGCGCTAACATGGACGAGAAAAAACATTAATGAATATCTGGGTAGACGCAGACGCATGTCCGGTAGTAATCAAGGAGATATTATTTCGTGCGGCTGGTCGCAGCAAAACACTGGTGACGCTGGTCGCTAACCAGCGGATCGACATCCCGGCTTCTCACTACATAAAATTCCTGCAGGTAAGACAGGGCTTCGACGTCGCCGATAACGAGATCGTCAGGCGCATGCAACATGGCGACCTCGTCATCACCAGTGATATCCCTCTGGCTGCGGACGTGATCGAAAAAGGAGGCACTGCGCTCAGTCCAAGAGGCGAACTGTATACTGCCGACAACATCAGGGCACGGTTGAATATGCGTGATTTCATGGAGACGCTCCGCTCCAGCGGTGTCGATACTGGCGGCCCACCGGCATTAAACCAGGGAGATCGTAAAGCGTTTGCCAACCATCTGGATAAGATAATAACCCGGCATATACAAAACCCTTAAAAACCTTTTGCAACCACAGAGACGTCACTTCAATTACATATTCAATCCAGCATGGACAGCTGGCGTAGCGATTGATCATAATCAATAAATACCTTAAAAATCATAATTCTATTCGACCATATTTACGAATTGATATATAATTGCGTGCTTACATTTTTCCAGCGAAATTGCCGGAAAATGCTGCTGCAAGAGTCATGACGGAAGAGACGATACCCTTACGCGGTAACACATTCCAACCCACTAGCACTGAAAGATGCTCACTTTAGAGTAATCACTCCAGGTCTATCTGCAGCTGAAGAATGCTGAATCTGGTGAACAGATATCCAGCAACCCGATTACGAACGAATATAATAACCTTAAGAGAGGTTGCATGAATAAGCTTGCAGATGAAGAGAAGACTATCTCCAAACCCGGAATAGTTAACAAGAAACAGGTCATTGCTGCCGTGATCTTTGCCGCATTAGCTTTATACCTTGCCAGTATCGTACCCACTATCCAGATCGCCTGGGTCAGCGCAATTCTGATTTTGACCATCTACCTGTTTGCTTTTGAGATCGTCGGCGTCGATGTTGCAGCCATCACCATCATGGTAATACTGGGGCTGACATCCTTACTCGCCCCCATCATGGGACTGGAAACAGGCCTGGTCGAGAACACGCATCTGTTTGATGGCTTTTCATCGAATGCGGTGATGTCGATCATCGCGGTCATGATCATCGGTGCCGGCCTGGACAAGACCGGCATCATGAGCAAGGTTGCTGCCTTCATCCTGAATATCGGCGGAACTACCGAGAAACGTATCATCCCGATCATCTCGGCGACTGTCGGTTTTATCTCTTCATTCATGCAGAACGTCGGTGCTGCAGCCCTGTTCCTGCCGGTGGTCTCTCGCATCTCGGCACGTTCAGGCCTGCCGATGTCACGACTGCTCATGCCGATGGGCTTTACCGCCATCCTCGGAGGTACCATGACCATGGTCGGCTCCAGCCCGTTGATCCTGCTCAATGACCTGATATTGACCTCTAACAAAGCTTTACCTGCCGACCAGCAGATGGAGACCTGGGGCCTGTTCTCTGTCACGCCGGTGGGTGCCGCGTTGATCATCACCGGTATCACCTACTTTGTTATTGCCGGACGCTTCGTGTTACCGAAAACCAAGAGCGAGAGCAGCACCAGCGGTTCCGACTCGATGCAGTATTTCCAGAATGTATACGGCGTTAACTATTCACTCTCCGAAGTCGAAGTTACAAAAGATAGCCCGATGGTCGGCAAACTGATCGATGAGGTGGAGAGTGTCTGCCGTATCCGTATCATCGCGACCAAGCGCACCAGCGACGATATACGGGTCGGCCCGGGAGCATTGGCGCGTGATATCGAGATCGAAGCCGGCATGATACTCGGCATCATCGCAGACCCTGAAGACCTGGAGAACTTCGTCGAAAAGGGCCACCTGGAAAGACATAAAAAGCTGACGACCTTTTCTGATGAGCTATCTTCCTCGAAAACAGGTGTCGCCGAAGTCGTTATCCCACCGGGCTCAAGCCTGATCGGCAAATCTGCACGCGACGTGTGGATGCGTAAGACCTACGGCCTTGCCATGATCGGGCTGCACCGCGACGGCGAGACTCTGCGTGAAGGTGACGACATCCGTAACATGAAGCTGATGGCCGGTGACACCCTGGTCGTGCACACACCATGGATCGCGTTAGAACGCATCGAGAAGAGCCGTGACTTCGTCGTCGTAACAACAGAATACCCACGTTCAGAAGAAGTGCGTCCACACAAGATAATACCGGCGCTTACCTTTTTCGGCATCGCACTGTTCATGGTGCTGTTCACTGATATCCGTCTTTCGGTGGCACTGCTGACCGGCGCCATGGGTATGGTATTGTCCGGTGTCCTTAACATCGAAGAAGCCTACGAAGCGGTGAGCTGGAAGACCGTCTTCCTGCTGGCGTCACTGATCCCTCTGGGTCTCGCCGTGGAGACCACTGGCACGGCAAAATGGATCGCTGACCAGGTATTGTCAGTAGTCGGCCACATGGACATCTGGATCATCCAGCTGGCGATCGCTGTGCTCGCCACCTTCTTTACACTGGTGATGTCCAATGTCGGCGCGACCGTGCTGCTGGTGCCACTGGCGGTCAATATCGCAATCGGCGCTGGTGCGAACCCGGCCGTATTTGCACTTACCGTGGCGATCGCAACATCTAATTCTTTCCTCATTCCTACTCACCAGGTCAATGCTTTGATCATGGGGCCAGCCGGTTATAAAGTCTCTGACTTTATGAAAGCCGGCGGTATCATGACCATCCTGTTCCTGGTGGTCATGATGCTAATGATGAACCTGGTCTTTTAAGAGTACACAGATATGAAAATCAAGAGCTTACTGATGACACTCATCCCGGCATTATTGCTTGCAGCATTACCGGGGCTGTCGAACGCAGCAACATCAGCCGCCGTTGCTGAACACCTGGACATGACCAGTCATTGGGTCGGCTACCTGTGTATCGCTATCTTCATCGTCGCATACCTGCTGGTGATGGCAGAAGAGTTTACTCACCTGCGTAAATCCAAGCCGGTGATTCTTGGTGCCGGCCTCATCTGGGGCATTATCGGCTGGTTCTATGCAAACCACGGCCTGCCGCATGAAGCAGAACACGCGGTGAGACACAACCTGCTGGAATATGCTGAACTGATGCTGTTCCTGCTGGTGGCGATGACCTATATCAACGCTATGGAAGAACGCAGGGTGTTCGATGCATTACGCGCCTGGTTAGTGCGCAGCGGCTTTGGTTTTCGCTCGCTGTTCTGGATCACCGGCACCCTGGCCTTCTTCATCTCGCCGATCGCCGATAACCTGACTACCGCATTATTGATGTGTGCCGTGGTGCTGGCTGTCGGTGGTGATAACAGCCGCTTCGTTACCCTCGCCTGCGTCAACATCGTCGTCGGCGCCAATGCCGGTGGTGCTTTCTCACCCTTCGGCGACATCACCACGCTGATGGTCTGGCAGAAAGGTATCGTGGAATTCTGGACTTTCTTCGCGCTGTTCGTCCCATCAGCCGTCAACTTCCTCGTGCCTGCGGTGATCATGCACTTTGCTGTACCCGATGTTAAACCGGAAGCATCTGACGAAAAGGTAGAGATGCAGCGCGGTGCTCGGCGTATCATCATGCTGTTCCTCGCAACCATCGCGACAGCCGTCTCTTTCCACAACTTCCTGCATCTGCCGCCGGTCATCGGTATGTTGACCGGTCTGGGTTACCTGCAGCTATTTGGTTTCTACCTGAAGAAAACACATCCGAAGCACCTGGACGAACCGGATAACGTTCAACATGATGAGGATCTGGGCACTAAAGCATTCGACGTATTCTCACCTGTTGCCAGGGCGGAATGGGACACCCTGTTCTTCTTCTACGGTGTCGTACTGTGTGTCGGCGGCCTCGGTTTCCTCGGCTACCTGAGCCTGGCATCAGAGATGATGTACACCGGCTGGGGTGCGACCAATGCCAATATCGCTGTCGGTGTTCTCTCGGCCATCGTCGATAACATTCCGGTTATGTTCGCTGTACTGACCATGAATCCTGATATGTCTACCGGCCAGTGGCTGCTGGTCACATTGACAGCCGGGGTCGGTGGCTCACTGCTTTCTGTCGGGTCTGCCGCCGGTGTCGCCCTGATGGGTCAGGCCCGTGGTAAATACACTTTCTTTGGTCACCTGAAATGGACACCCGCTATCGCTGCCGGCTATATCGCCAGCATCTACGTACACATGTGGGTCAACAGCGCCTACTTTACCTAGGCGTTAGATTCAGCCGGATATTGTCCGAACAGACAATGCAGGGATGCATAGTTTGAATTCAGTACTGGAAAAGGTCGGCACAACCTGCTTCGTTTGATAGCTTCTCATCCTTGCATAGAACTACTATAGCTTGATGACGACTCTTAGCCCTGTCCCGCTGTCCGCCTGTGACAGCAACATCGAGCCCCGGTGCATCTGTACGACACGGTCAACGATAGAAAGACCTATACCGCAACCGGGGACCTGCTGGTCATTTACCCGGTAAAAGCGTTCTAGCACACGCTCTCGATCTTGATCTGAGATCCCCGGCCCGCTGTCTTCCACGACAAGCACGGTGTGTCGCCCGTCTCTGCTGAGACTGATTCTTATCTTGCCTTTTTCTGGCGTGTAAGAGATAGCATTAGTCAGCAGGTTTCGCACCAGCAGGCGCAGCGATGACTCATGACCATTGATGGGCTCGACATCTGCCTCATCGAAAGAGATGTCTATATCTTTTTCGATCGCCAGCGGTGACAGCAAGGCACATTCCTCGATAATGACAGAACTCAGATCGACATCGCAGAAGTCCTTATCCAGCAGTTCCGGTTCCAGGCGCGCCAGGGTCAGCAGCTGTTCTACCAGGTGCGTGGTCCTGTCCACTCCCTGGACCACCTGATCCAGGGATTCATTCTGCTGTTCACGGTTCTTTGCATTTTTCGCCAGCTCGGTATGTAGACGTATGGCAGCGAGCGGCGTACGCAGTTCATGCGCAGCATCGGAGGTAATGCGTTTTTCACGCGCCAGTGTCCTGTTCAACCTATTGAGCAACTGGTTGAGTGCATTCTTGATCGTTACGATCTCGGTATATCTATAATCGTTGGTTATCAGTTCGAGATTATCGCCGCCGCGACGGTTGATCTGCGCTGCCAGACGCTGCAACGGCTTCAGACCCTTATCGATGGAGAGATAAAGCACCAGGGATAATGCCGGCACCAGCAGGATAAACATATAGAACAGGTCGTTGTTGATCTTGACGATGAGGTCATTACGCACGTCGACCCGTTCCGCGGTAATACAGCGGTATTGCTGGTTCCTGCTGAGCAGGCTGAATGTGCGCCAGTTATACTCATCAATGAGGATATTATTGAAACCTTTTTCCTGTGATGTCAGGGGTTCGAGCGGAGCGTTATAGGATTTTACGACCAGGTTACCTTCATTGTCCCATATCTGAAACGCCAGTTTTGTCTCGTAGATATGAGCGTCATCAGCCAGCTGTTCATCTTTCTCTTCGAAGTCGATATACATGACAGAGAGACCGTTTTCATCGAGAAACTCCTGTATCCTTGAGAACCCCGCGTCGCCATTCTGCGCCTGGGCGATACTGAGTATCAGTCGTGCCGAGCGCGCCAGCTGGGCGTCGAACAGCTCACTGGTCTCCTTGCGTACGTCTTCATAACCGAGCCATGTGGTACCGCCAACGAGCAATACCGACAACAAGATCAGCCGCAGTAACAGTTGTGAGCGTAGTGACATGATTATTCTTTGGCGACGATATAACCGATACCGCGCACCGTCTTGATCAGATCACTGTACAGCTTCTTGCGCAGGTGATGGATATATACCTCGATGGTATTGCTTTCGACCTCGTCGCCCCAGCTATAAAGCTTCTGCTCCAGGTGCTGCCGGGACAACACTCGCCCCTGGTTGGTCAGCATCTCGATCAGCAGGGTATACTCTCTTCTCGACAGCTCTACCGGTTCGCCGTTATATTTTACGGTGTGCGCCGATGTATCGATATCGATTGCCTTATAGCGGATACTCTCTGATGCCTTACCACGTGTGCGGCGCGTCAGTGCACGCAGACGTGCACATAATTCAGAAAATTCAAAGGGCTTGATCATGTAATCGTCAGCCCCGGCATCCAGCCCCTTCACCCGGTCGGAAACTTCATCCTGAGCGGTCAGTATTAGGACTGGCACAACATTATCAGATTCGCGGATATTCCTGAGCACTTCCAGACCGCTCATCCTGGGCAGGCCGATATCGAGGATGACACAGTCATACTGCGTCTCATTGATGGCGGATAATGCAGTCTCACCATTCTTTACCCAGTCCACCGAATTATCTTCTCGGCGCAGGCCAGCGCATACACCATCGCCTAACAGGGCATCGTCTTCTACCAGTAATATTCTCACAATCTACGCCAGTAATTTCGTCGTTACTTTTTAATACCTGAATCTTAAAGTTTCCTTAAGGCGTATTCCTAAGGACTATTCTTAAGACTTATTTAAGATATACAGGTTACTCTCTTCCAGCAATTAAAACAGAATTTATAAGTCATGAAAAAAATCATCCTACAAATCTTATTCACTTTCATACTGTTCAGCCAGAACAGCCTCGCCGCATTCAACCAGGCTCCCGACATAAATCTCCCGGGCACCGATGGCAACGTACAGCTGGAAGACTACAGGGGCAAGGTCGTCTACCTGGACTTCTGGGCCTCATGGTGTGAACCTTGCAAGAAATCATTCCCATGGATGCATCAGATGAAGGCTAATTATGCCGACCAGGGTTTCGAGATCGTCGCTGTCAACCTCGATAAAGACAGGAAACTGGCAGATGAGTTTCTCAAGCTGGTGGATGTCAATTTCCAGGTAGCATTCGATAACAGTGGAAAAACTGCTTCCAGGTACAAGCTGAAAGGCATGCCAAGCAGCTACCTTATCGACCGTGATGGCAAGGTCCATGCATCACACGTTGGTTTTAGAGATAAAGACAAATCAGATCTGGAACAGGCCATCAAAAGCCTGTTAAACAAATAGCAGGTACCCCTAGATGAAATCCGTTTTATTACTCACTATCGTCTCGCTGCTGGCAGGCTGCAGTTCCATGGGTGTCGAACCCTGGGAACGCGACCTGCTGGCGAAAGATTCCATGCAACTCGTCCCGGATTATTTTGATAACTTTTATGATGAGCATATATATTTCAGTAAAGAAGCATCCAGCGGTGGCCAGGGTGTTGGTGGTGGAGGCTGCGGATGCAACTAAGAAACATTAAAGGCAAAGTTAGCCTGGCGACCTGTTCTCTGCTTCAGGTTGCATCACCCCTGGCGCAGGCAGAAGGTTCTGACTGGGATATCGATACTGCTTTCCTGTATTACAGTGAAAGCGATGGCCGGGTCCAGGCTTCCGAGCCGGCCATCTATGCCGGACGTGATCTCGGTGAAGATAACCGCATCGACCTGCGCCTCGTCGTCGATGTGCTAACCGGGGCCACACCTAACGGTGCGCATGCAACATCCGTCCCGCAGACTTTTACTACGCCTTCGGGTGGCAGCAGCTATACCGCAGCCGCCGGAGAAACACCTCTCGACGATACATTTCATGATACCCGGGTAGCAGCGGGTGCTGACTGGACCATATCCCTCGACCGTCTGTCCAAACTTGTTCTTGGCTTAAATGTATCCAGTGAATTCGATTATGTATCGGCAGGTATCAGCTCGACCTATATGCGTGACTTCAATAACAGGAATACGACCTTAACCGCTGGTGTTGCCTTCAATAGCGACACAGTAACTCCGGTGGGCGGTGTGCCGATAGAGTTTGCCCCCATGGTGCAGCCAAACTCGACCCTGAACCGCGATGGTTCCAGCGAGACCAAGACCTTAACCGACTTTATCATCGGTGTCACACAGGTCGTCAACCGCAAGACGATATTCCAGTTAAATTACACCTTCGGCATGACCGACGGTTACCAGAACGATCCTTACAAGATCCTGACCGTGTACGACCCGGTAACGGGCCTTCCAGGCTTGCCATCGGCTGCCGCCGCTGGCGATCTGCCTTATGTCTATGAGAAAAGACCGGATTCACGGCAGCGTAACGCGCTGTTCTTCAACTCGGCGCACCACCTGACGGAAGATGTCATCCACTTCTCATACCGCTATTACTGGGATGACTGGGGCATCAACTCGCACACGCTTGATTTAAGGTATCGTTACCAGCTCGCCAACAGCTATTTGATGCCGCATGTTCGTTACTACACGCAGGATGCCGCTGACTTCTATACGCATAACCTGATACTGGGCACCGATATCGATGCCGCAACAGGCGTGGTTAACAAGGATTATGCCAGCCATGATTACCGCCTGGCGAAATCGGTGACTACCACACTGGGATTAAAGTACGGCATACCGCTCAGTAAAGACAGCGAGATCAGTGTGAGAGGTGAGATGATCCAGCAGGCGATCAGTGACGATGGCGTACCTGCAGGAGAAGAGACGCCGGACCTGGATGCACTAGTATTGCAGGTTAACTACTCACTGCTCTGGTAGAGACTCAGCGCTTGTACCTGCGCCAGCCGGTCGGCAGCGCATTGAGCAGGTGTGTACTGGAGCAGGAGTAATCTGCTCTCAAGCTTAAGGCCATATACCGCGCATCAGTGTCGCATCGGCGACTCGCTTGATCGCTATGATCAACGCGGTTGTGCGAAAGTCCGGAACACCGTCCGTGCTGATAGAATTGTCCGCCGGCACAACAGGATTATCGCCGACAACAAATCCCTGCCAGTAGTCGAACACGGCATCGACTGCCGCATACATCCTCTTCTCCAGTTTATGGTTGACCAGCTCCAGGTCCCATTGCTCGTTGGCACTGTTCTGCACCCACTCGTAATAACTGACGGTAACACCGCCGGCATTGGCGAGGATATCGGGGATAACGTAGATACCTCGTTGCTGCAGGATCACATCTGCCGCCGGCGTGGTCGGGTTATTTGCAGCTTCGACCACCAGCCTGGCTTTGATGTTATTGGCGTTATGCTGGTTTATCTGCAGAGCTGTCGCTGACGGGATCAGGATGTCACAGTCTATCTCCAGCAGCTCTTCGTTACTTATGCTCTGTGTGCCAGGCATGCCTACTACTGAGCCATTCTCTGCTTTATAGGCAATGACTTTTTCGGGATCCACCCCCTCCTTCGAATAGATTCCGCCTTTGCTGTCACTGACAGCGACGATGGTCGCTCCCTGACGGAAAAACTCATCCGCTGCGATAGCGCCGACATTTCCGAAACCCTGTATCGCGATCCGGGCACCGGCGATCTCCTGCTGCTCCGGGATCAGTGCCTTGGACAGGAAGCGCTGGGTAGCAAACATACAGCCTTTACCCGTCGCCTCATGGCGCCCCAGGGAGCCACCCAGGCTTATCGGTTTTCCGGTAACGACCGGGCGATTGTTTTCATTCGGGTTCAGCCGGTCATAGGTATCGAATATCCACGCCATGGTCTGTTCATCGGTATACATATCCGGCGCCGGAATATCGGTCGACGGGCCGATGATACTGAAAAGCTCGGAAGTAAAGCGCCGGGTGATATGTCTTTGCTCATTCAGACTTAACTCTTTCGTGTCACAGACAACACCGCCTTTAGCACCGCCGAAAGGAAGGTTGACCAGGGCGCATTTCCATGTCATCAGCTTGGCCAGTGAAGTTACTTCTTCGACGGTCAGTTCGGGGTGGTATCTTATGCCGCCCTTGCTGGGGCCAAAAACGCGGTTATGGATCACGCGAAAACACTGGATGGTTTTAACCGAGCCATCATCAAGCTCTACCGGGAAATTGATTATATGGACACGGTTCGGCTCTTTCAGGTAATCGATAAGCCCGGATTTTAAATCAACGATATGTGCAGCCGCCTTGTCAAATTGCTGCTCACTGATCACGATAGGATCGAGTATCTCTTCACTCATAATCTTTTTCCTGCTGTTAATTGCTTCAGTCTTATCTGTCAGGCCAGTTCGAAGCTCTGGTGCAACGCCGGCATTTCGACTGTGGTATTAGTGAGCCTTTCAGCAAAAGCCTGCATGCTCTCTTCCTCGCCATGCACCAGAAAGGTCTTTTTCGGCTGGCCTGTTTTCTTGTGCCATGATAATAGTTCGGCCTGATCAGCATGCGCTGAAAAACCACCGATGGTTACGACTCTGGCCCTTACCGGAATCTGTTCGCCGAATATATTAACCTTTTCTGCGCCATCGATGATACGGCGCGCCAGTGTACCGTGCGCCGCATATCCGACAAACACGATACTGTTCTTCCTGCCCCACAGGTTATGTTTCAGGTGGTGCCGCACACGACCACCGGTACACATACCGGAACCTGCCATGATAACCGCACCACCATCGATCAGGTTTATCGCCATAGACTCTGCTGTCTCCCGGGTAAAGCGTAAACCGGGGAGATCGAAGACATCGCCATCTCCCCGAGACAGTTCTAATGTTTCCGTATCGAAACACTCCGGATGCCGCTCGAAAATCCTGGTGGCAGAAATCGCCATCGGTGAATCCAGGAACACATTGATGAAGTGCTGTATACGACGATTGTTCACACCTTCACGCAGGTAGTACAGGATTTCCTGTGCTCGTTCAAGTGCGAACGTCGGAATGATGACGTTGCCGCCCTGACCGATCGTCTCGTTGACAACCTCATAGAGCTCATCGATCGAAGGCTGCAGCTGTTTGTGCAGCCGGTCGCCGTAGGTGGTCTCCATCACCACCGTATCAGCTTCAGGTGGCGTTGCAGGGTCACGCAATATCGCACGGCCGCTGTAACCGAGATCGCCCGAAAACAGGACCCGATGATGCTTCCCGTCTTCTTCCAGCTTCAGCAAGATGCTGGCGGAACCCAGGATATGACCGGCATCGATAAAAGTCGCTTTTACCCCTGGCGCCAGTTGCATCGCTTGGTCATAATTGGCATGCCGGCCAAAATACTCGAAGCTATTTAAGGCATCCAGCGTATTGTATAGCGGCTCGATATCCCTGGCTTTCTTACCGTTCTGCCGTTTTGCCTTACGCGACTGGTAACGTGCTTCCTCTTCCTGCAGTCCGGCAGCGTCCAGCAACACCAGGCGTGCCAGTTCGATCGAGGCCGCGGTAGTAATTATCTCGCCTGTAAAGCCGCGCCTGGTCAATAACGGTATACGACCACAATGATCCAGATGCGCATGTGTTAACAGCAGGAAATCGATGGCATCAGGGTCGAAACCGAAGTCTCCGGCATTCTCTTCTACCAGTTCACGCCCTCCCTGGTACATGCCGCAGTCAATCAATACGCGTTTACCGGCACACTCTATGAGGTGACAAGAGCCAGTGACGCCCTGGTCAGCGCCATGAAATGAAATCTTCATACAAGCTCATCCTTTAAGTTCTTCTTTTCTATGGTCCCCAGGGCTACAACTTGCTATTACCATCAGTCTATCTTTACGGGTAGCCATCAGGCATCAACATTATTTTACATCCTGTCTCGGATTCTTTTATAGCCTTTGTGAAGCTCTTCACCGACAAGTTTTAGAGCTTCGCCGACTTCACTGGCCGACTCTTCAGTGACCTCAGCAACTTCGGATGCTTTTATCTTGAATTGCTCGTACTTTTCCTCCAGCTCATCCCACTCCTGTTTTGCATCAAGGCTCAACAGATGAAGCTGCAGCTGTAGCTTCTCTCTTTCAGTATCGAGCTCTTTGAATAATTTTTCTGATCTATCGATAATCTTGTCAGTGATATTCATAATATCTACCTCCACCCGTATTGAACGAACATGACATTTAGTGTGATAAGTATTCACCTATGAAATTCAAGTTATGCAAATGAATCCTCACCACCTATTAATGTATTAAATGAAAAGGGAAAACGAATTGACGCAGGTCAGGACTAAGCTATTTTGAGCAGCTGTTTGAGTCACAAAACATACAGGATTAGAATTCAGGAGACTCCCCCGAACACTCCGGGGCACAGAGCAGAGCGTCCAGAATCTGCTCAGGAAACAGCAGCTACTCCGCACTTGCGATTACTGGGCACCGCAACATCCATCAGCTTCGGATCATCGAGTACCAGGCCATTCATCAGATCGATATAGGCCTGTTTATCGGCGACCTGCAACCGAGGGCTGAAGCGTTTCTCTTCACCGATGGTACTTACCGTCATACCGTTATAGTCATGTGCAGGATAGACCAGGGTTTCCTCAGGCAAGGTCAGCAACTTGCCGAACAGGCTGTCATACTGCGCTGCAGGGTCGCCATTCTGAAAATCCGTCCGGCCTGTGCCGCGGATCAACATAGTATCGCCGGTGAAGACACGATCCGCCACGCGGAAACTGTAAGAATCACTGGTATGTCCGGGCGTATACAGAACATCGAGACACAGATTATCTGCGCACAGTTTTTCACCCTCTTTAAACTTCACAGAAACGCATTCTGCTTCCGCCTTTTCACCCATCGCACTCACACAGTCAGTACGCTCGCGCAAGGTACCCAGGGCAGTAACGTGATCGGCATGGATGTGAGTATCGACAGCCATCACCAGCTTGAGGTCCAGTTCATCGATCAACTGGATATACTGCTCAGTATTCTCCAGCACCGGATCGATCAGCAATGCCTCACCTCCGCTGCGTTCTGCCAGCAGGTAAGTATAAGTTGAAGATGTACGATCAAATAGCTGGCGAAATATCATGTTTTATTCCTCTTGGTTACAAGTCGAATGAAGATAACGATTATCACTCTCGTCCAGGTAAGAGGAATATCAGTAAAGAAAGTTCCTCCAGAGTCAAGCTCAGGATAATTTCCGCTTTTCCGGACCTCCAGTCTCAAGTACCCGATTAAACTTGCTGACCACAAAGCCACAACTGTAGGGCAACATTTAAGCGAGAAGTTAAACACTAACAAGAAGCAGAAAACGTCGACCGGTTGAATCCGCAGTCAGAAACCACCGATGCGAATTAATCACAATTTAATCTCTCAGTACCACCTAACTATCAGTAACGGGCATTCAACACTATAGGCCTTAACTCAACATAGAACCAATTTCATATTGATATATATCAAGTATTACTGAAGATATATCCTTATATTTGTAGCTTCTAACGCTGTGACTTCTGCTTAACTCAGGATAGAGCCCATGAATACACAAACTTCCAAGGTCAGTGAAAACTATCTGGTTATTTTATTTATCTTTTTCTTTTTACTGATTCTTTTTGTTTTAGTAATACCCGCTAAAAGCGAAGCTATGCCGGCATTTTCCCGAAAATACAATATTAGCTGTGTTACTTGTCATGCCGCCTTCCCAAGGCTCAATGAATTTGGTGAGCAATTCGCTAGTGATAACTTCCGTTTACCCAACTGGAAAGATTCAACTGTAAAAACAGGTGACGACATGCTTGCTTTACCTGACAGCGTTCCCCTGGCACTTCGTGCTCAGGCATTTGTACAGGCTAGAGAAGCTGAAACAGTTGATATCGAGACCGGTGATACCACCTCTGCCAATGCCGATACCGATTTTCAAGCACCCTATTTAATCAAACTACTCTCAAGTGCGCCTTTATCTGATCACATCAGTTTCTACTTTTATGCCATCCTTGCTGAGAAAGGCGATAATGGCTCCGTGATTGTAGAGGATGCCTGGTTCTCTCATGATGATATCTTCGGTACGGATATTAGCATGATGCTCGGCCAGTTCCAGGTATCAGACCTGATGTTCCCGCGCGAGACCCGGTTAACATTTCAGGATTATATGGTTTATCGCATGGCTGGTTTGACCTATGATCGTGGAGCAATTTTTGGTTACACTGCCGGCCCAGTAGATCTGTCGTTAGGACTGGTTAACGGTAACGGCATCTCGGAAAACCACACGATCAACAGCCCGGGTTATAAACGCCCTGATCACCTGTTTGACAATAACGGTGACAAAGCAGTATTTGGTCGTATTGGTGGTGATATTGCCGGAGTAAATCTTGGTTTATTTGCTTATTCCGGCACGCAGAAAAATGCTACCGCACCTGCCGGTACAGGTAGTGGTGACCGTGACACCGATAAAATCTCATACGGTGTAGATCTGTCTGGCAAAGCTGGTTATAAAACCTACTGGTTTGCACAGCTGCTGCAGAATGACTGGGATGAATTTATAAATACTGATACCAAATACAGCTGGTTCGGCAGTTTTATCGGCGTTGATTACATCCACAGCGATCACTGGGTATACTCACTTTTATACAATTACGCAGATGCCAACGATTTAAAAAATACAGATACTGTTTATGAAGGTATCGATATAAATTCATTGACACTATCAGCTTCCTACTACTTTATGCGCAATGTGAAAGGTGTAATAGAAGTAAACCTGGACTTACTCGATACTGTCGATAAGACGGGCACGTACTGGACAGGGCACCTTACTGGCGAGAATTACGCACTAATTGGATTTGATGCGGCTTTTTAATAAACAATATCAGATTAACAGCTGTCTGATCTGGGCCGAATGCTGCTGAGTATTGATCGCAGTTTAATCTATCCGTCCCATCTAATTCCCCATAGAAGAACAGACGCCACGAATAAACCCAGGAGCGGATTTGAAATGCGATCATATAGTGTAGTTTTTTATTGAATTAAAGATATCGTCTGTCATCTATATTATCCCTTGTGAAATGCCAGAATATACATGAGGGTGTAGAAGTGGCTCACTGGCCAAGCTGACTGAAGCTGCTATTGACCTGATAAAAAGAGGAGATGACTACTTATTAAAGAGTAATAGTTACGTCCCCTTTTACATTTAAGGTAAGAGCCTGTTAAAAAAATGCTCTTATTGCCTTATTAACTCTGGCAGATTCGACATTTCATTAGGTCAAGAAGGATAACAGATGATGAACATTAAACAGAGACTAAAACATGAGATCGCGGCAATGGCGTGGCTGACCTTGTATTTTGGCTGCTGGCTCGGCGCCCTGGTGTTGCTCAAGTACCTCGTGCTGGCCGAATACAGCATCGCATTTCACGGCCTGTCAGTAGCACTGGTTGGCGCGCTGGTACTTGCCAAGGTTGTACTGGTGCTGGAATACATTCCGTTAGGACCCTGGGTTATGGCAAGACCTGCGTGGGTAGATGTGGTGTTTCGTACGGCTTTATACGCTTTAGGTTTGCTAGTTGTGCTGCTTCTTGAAAAGGCATTCGAAAGCCGACATGATTACGGCAGCGTCAGCGCATCACTATTGGCTGTGTTGCAGCATACGGATGTAAAGCATGTATGGCTTAATACGATTTGCCTATCGGCGGCATTGCTCAGTTACAACATGCTGTCCGTGGTTCACAAACGTCTTGGCAAAGGTGCATTATTGCAGATGTTTATGACACCCTTGCCGCCAGAGCAGAGAAAGAAATGATTAATAATAGGGTTCGGTGGCTGGTCGTCGGCAGAGATGGTGAGAAGGTATTCCCATCTGGGTTCAAGCTATCTGCGAACTATGATAACAGCATACTGGAGCAGCCTGCACCAGACAGCGCGACAAAATTGGTACAATTTAAAATCGTTAAAAACCAGGGAATGGTGTAACAGGTTGATTTAAATGGTGGCTATGGGTGGACTTGAACCACCGACCCCAGCATTATGAATGCTGTGCTCTAACCAGCTGAGCTACATAGCCTTTTATGATCTAACAAGAGTTCGCCCGAATGGACTATTCTTTGAACTTCGACGAAGGGCGCAGATTTTCCTGTTTTATTGACTTAATGTCAACATTTACAAAGGTATAGTACGTAAATAGACTGATATTTTTTAATTCCAGCCGCCATTAAGTACAACTTTGTTTTTATCAGGTCGACAGGCTGCTTATCAGCTACACATTAAAACGGAAATGCATGACATCGCCGTCCTGCACGATATAGTCTTTGCCTTCGACACGTAATTTACCGGCCTCTTTTGCACCCTGTTCACCATTGTTATCGACGAAGTCCTGGTAGGCGATAGTCTCTGCACGGATGAAACCTTTTTCGAAATCGGTATGGATCACTGCGGCAGCTTGCGGAGCAGTCGCACCGATAGCCACAGTCCAGGCACGGACTTCTTTTACCCCGGCGGTAAAGTAGGTCTGCAGACCTAACAACTTATATCCTGCTCGGATCACACGGTTGAGGCCAGGCTCTTCCAGGCCAAGTTCATCAAGGAACTCCCTGGCTTCGTCAGCATCGAGCTCGATCAGCTCTTCTTCGATAGCTGCGCACACTGGCACCACGACAGCGCCCTCTTCCTCGGCACGCTGTCTTACCGCATCCAGGTAGGTATTGTTCTCAAAACCGTCATCGCTGACATTGGCGATATACATCACCGGCTTTACGGTGAGCAGATGAAGATCATACAGCGCAGCCAGCTCATCCTTGCTGAGTCCCATGGAGCGCACGGGTTTGGTCTCATTTAGATGAGCTGCGACTCTTCCCAGCAGGTCAAATTTTGCTTTTGCTGACTTGTCGCCGCTCTTGGCTACACGGCCGACTTTGTCAGCCGCTTTTTCTACTGATTCGAGATCAGCCAGTGCCAGCTCGGTATCGATGACTTCGATATCACCGATTGGATTTATCTTGCCTTCGACATGTACCACGTCATCGTTATCGAAACAGCGAACCACGTGGGCGATAGCATCAGTCTCGCGGATATTCGCGAGAAACTTGTTGCCCAGCCCCTCGCCTTTGGACGCACCGGCGACCAGCCCGGCGATATCGACAAATTCCATCGAGGTGGGAACTACCCGTTGCGGTTTGACTATCTCGGCCAGCCTGTCCTGACGCGGGTCAGGCACGAACACCATGCCGACATTCGGCTCGATGGTACAGAATGGATAGTTTTCAGCCTGGATACCGGCTTTGGTCAATGCATTGAATAAAGTAGATTTACCGACATTTGGTAAACCGACGATGCCACATTTAAAACCCATAATTAATCTCTTTAAACTTTGTAAATACCAGGCTGTTAAGCATCTTACCTGCTTTGTTTTATCGACTATGCAGCTTTTGCATTGCCTGTTCGAGTGCACCGGAAGCCAGCTCAGGCATGACATTGACAGCATCATCTATATCACGGTCGATCAGGATACGTTCATCTCGGGAAGCATCGTGCAGGACATAATCAACTACCTGTTCCTTGCTGCCCGGGTGACCGACACCGATCCTTAAACGATGAAAGTCTTTAGTGCCCAGCTGGCTGATGATGTCACGCAGGCCATTATGGCCACCATGACCGCCACCGGTTTTCAGTTTAGCGGTACCCGGGGGAAGATCGATCTCATCGTGCGCGACTAGTAACTGCTCTGCCGTAATGCGATAAAACGACAGCAGGCTCTGCACCGCAAGTCCACTGCGATTCATAAAGGTATCCGGCTTTAGCAACCAGATCTCTTTGCCTTCTAGTGATATCTTTGCGACTTCACCGTGAAACTTTTTTTCCGCTCGAAAAGTTGCCGAATATTTACGTGCTACTTCTTCAATAAACCAAAACCCGGCATTGTGCCGGGTTTCAGTGTATTTGGGGCCAGGATTACCCAGCCCCACGATAACTTTAAGATCGATCGATCTAACAGCCATAGTTACTACTGCCAGCTTATGCAGCCAGCATTACTCGCTGTCGCTATCTTCTTTCACACCGCTTTCTGGTGCAGCAGGTGCCTCAGGCGCCCCTTCCTCTTCTTCAGTTTCGATAGCAACTTTACGTGCATGCATGCTGGCAACCACAGAATCGTTATCTTCACCATGTTTCAGCGCCAGAACTTCGACACCTTCTGGCACCTTCAGGTCAGACAGGTGGATAACGTCACCGACGTGCATCTGTGAAAGGTCAACCTCGATAAATTCAGGAATATTCTTAGGCAGACATTCCAGTTCGACCTCGATCAATACGTGGCTGATAACACCGTCTTCAGTCTTAACACCTGGTGATACATCTTCACCGACAAAGTGCAATTGAGAATGTACGTGTACGACCTTCTTCGCATCAACGCGGATAAAGTCCATATGCATCACTTCCTGCTTGTAAGGGTGATGCTGGATATCGCGCACCAGGACATCTTCTGTTTTACCTTCGATGTTCAATGAAAGCACCTGTGAATAGAAACTTTCATCTGGCAATTTATGCTGCACATCTTTCTGTAACAGTGAGATTGACACTGGGTCAGTTTTACCACCATACACGATAGCAGGCAGTTGTTTTGCGTGACGCAGGCGGCGGCTCGCACCTTTCCCCTGGTCCTCACGCAATGTAGCGTTTAGTTCTAGACTCATGATTTTCTCCGAGCTTTAAGTTTAAGTTCCTTCATTCGCGACCAAATGAAGTGTTCTAGAAAGTTTAAAACTTTCTTTTTAGTGAATCAGATCACCAAAATTCTCACAGGCAAGACTCTGGTCTCAACCGCATTAATCTACATACATCTCGCTGACAGATTCTTCCATATGAATCCGTCGTATTGTTTCTGCCAACATCTCAGCTACTGACAACTGCCGGATGCGTTCACATGCTACTGCTTCTTCTGAAAGCGGTATAGTGTTTGTCACTACCAGTTCATCCAGTACCGACGCTTTAATATTTTCAATCGCCTTACCTGATAGAACAGGGTGCGTACAGTAAGCAGATACGCTGGCAGCACCATGGCTTTTCAATGCGCCAGCCGCTTTACATAATGTGCCTGCGGTATCGACCAGGTCGTCGACGATGACGCAGTTCTTGCCTTCGACATCACCGATGATATTCATCACCTCAGACACGTTCGCCTTTGGTCGACGTTTGTCTATGATCGCCAGGTCAGCATCACCCAGCCTCTTCGCTAATGCTCTTGCGCGGACAACACCACCGACATCCGGTGACACCACCAGCAGATCGTTATGGTACTTCTGCCAGATATCTTTCAACAAGATCGGCGAAGCATATACATTATCCAGCGGCAGGTCGAAAAAGCCCTGTATCTGATCGGCATGCAGATCAACGGTTAGCAGACGATCCAGTTTCACGCTGGCCAGCATATTGGCGACGACTTTAGCCGTAATCGGTACCCGCGCTGAACGTGGTTTACGATCCTGGCGCGAATACCCGTAGTAAGGTACAACCGCTGTCACACGTCGCGCTGAAGCACGGCGCATGGCATCTATCATCACCATCAGTTCCATCAGGTGATCGTTACATGGCGAACAGGTGGGCTGGATGATGAAGACATCACGTCCACGCACATTTTCCATGACCTCAACGCAGATCTCTCCATCACTGAAGGTCTCCACGCTAACCTTGCCAAGTGCAGTCCCTAATAGTTCAGCGATACGTTGTGCTAGTTCAGGATTGGCGTTACCTGAAAATATCATCAACCGGCTTTCGTCATCTCGATTCACGTTTCTATTCTCGTGTATACATTAAGAGACTATCCTGAAACAGGAAGCCTGCTGCGAAAAATTGTTATAGCTGGCTTAGCTTGATAACCTCGCCACACACCATGTAGTCCGGTTGTTATATATGGCTGGGCCGGCAGGATTACGAAATACTTCGTGTATTTCGCC
>SWCD01023583.1_pt1 | contig 86815 bp, 71 predicted proteins | sample 4693011 | NCBI WGS metagenome assembly SWCD01 (sample SAMN10267278, study PRJNA491770) | bioreactor metagenome | isolation source: DHS bioreactor inoculated with marine | place: Japan: Omine Ridge, Nankai Trough | reverse complement strand
GGGGGGGCTTGATGGTTAGTCAACGGGCTCTTTACATTATAAATAACAATAATATCAACGCTCGGTATGAATTATGACCTACCTAGACGAAACAAACGATAACGTATCGGAAGCGCTTGACATGAAAGCCGAAAACACGGTTAAGACGGTTTTTTCGAAAGAGAATGTGAAGTTTGCGGCCGACAGGCCGCCTGATACTCCCATACTCAAGCTCGTTGACGAACTGTGCAAGACCCTGGCTCGAGAAAACATCTCCTATTGCCACTGGAAGAGCAATAATGCCCTGGACCGTTCGGCCAGCGGCGAGAATGATCTCGACCTGCTTATCGACCGGGCCGATGTGCGGCGTTTTACCGAAATCCTGTATCGGCTTGATTTCAAGGAGGCGCGGCCTAAACCGGACAAGGAATTGCCCGGCGTCCTGAATTATTACGGACACGATACGGACACTGGCCGGTTTGTGCACATCCATGCCCACTATCAGCTTATTCTGGGCGATGATGCCTCCAAGAACTATCGCCTGCCGATCGAGGGGCCCTATCTGGCATCCGCTGTTCAGGGCGAGCTGTTCAAGGTGCCGGGCATCGAGTTCGAACTGATCGTGTTCGTGATCCGCATGATGCTGAAGCATTCAACCTGGGATGCCATGCTGAGTTTTCACGGAAGCCTGTCGAAGTCGGCGCGCCAAGAACTGGACTATCTGATGGCTCGGGCCGATCTGCAGCGGATGCAGGAAAATTTGAGCCAGTCTCTGCCTTTTCTGGATAGCGCCGTATTTGACCGGTGCCTGCGGTCGCTGCAACCGGGCGGCTCCCTGATGTCCCGCTATAACGCAGGAAAACAGCTGCACCGACAGCTTCAGGCGCATGCCCGAAGTTCCAGGCTGTTAGATACCTGTCTGAAAATGTGGCATCGAGGCCTTTGGGGGACGCGCAAGTACCTGCTCAGACGGCCGACCAAAAAATACCTGATCCATGGCGGGGCCATTATCGCCCTGGTTGGCGGCGACGGCGCCGGCAAATCCACGGCGGTCAATGAACTGCACGGGTGGCTTTCGAAACGATTCGCCGCTAAAAAAATCCATTTGGGCAAGCCGCGCTGGGCATTGAGTACTTGGTTCATAAAAGGCGTATTAAAGATCGGGCGCAAGCTGGGGCTGTTCTCCAACCGTAAAGTCCCGGCTCAATCGCAGGGCGACGCGCAGTCGTTGGAACTGCCGGGCTATGGCTGGTTTTTATGGCATGTGGTTACGGCCCGCGACCGCTATCGTACCTATGCCCGGGCGCGGCGGCTTGCCACCAACGGCAGTCTGGTGATTTGCGACCGCTACCCTTTGCCGCAGATCAAGACCATGGATGGGGCGCAAACGAGCCGGTTCCTGCAGGCCGGGAAAAACAAACCGCTGATCAACTTCCTGATCCAATGGGAAACGAAGTATTACCGGCACATTCTGCCGCCTGATTTGCTGATTGTCATGAAAGTGGACCCTGACATCGCCGTTCAACGGCGCGCCGATGAGGACGCCGACTGGATACGCGGCCGCAGTCAGGAAATATGGGGCCTGGATTGGCAGGATGCGCCTGTACAGATTATGGATGCCGGGATGCCGCAAGCGCGGATGCTGGCGGAGCTGAAATCGCTGGTCTGGTCCAGGCTGTAGGTAGAGTCATGTTGATTGACAGCAATGTCTCGAAACGTCCGCCCTTGATTGTTGAAGTAGTGGGGCCGGCGGGCGCGGGAAAAACCACGATCCTGTCGGCCCTTAACCGGCATCGGCAGGCTATTCGCCCGATTTACGGCTTTCGCCGCAAGCGTTACATCCCTTTCTATGCCGGTCATGCGCTTTTATTGCTGCCTTTTCTTATGCGCCGGGGCTTGGCGGGCAAATGGCCGGCCTGGCAAGAGATCAACAGAATGATTCGCCTGAAAGCGATGCATCCGATCGTGAAACGGCTTCTGGCTGAAGACGGTACGGTCACTGTGCTGGACCAGGGGCCGGTCTATACCTTGAGCGTTCTGGCCGGATTTGGTTCCGAGAGCACCAGGGACCCGGCCTTTATCAAGTGGTGGGAACAGGCGCTCAGGGCATGGGCGGATACGCTGGACTTGATTGTCTGGCTCGATGCGCCGGACAGCGTTCTGCTGGAGCGCATTCACACGCGTGAAAAGCAGCACTGCGTCAAGGATAAATCAGACCGGGAGGCGATGGACTTTCTGATGCGGTTCCGAACCGTCTATAAACAAGTCATGGATAAACTGGCCGCGGAGCATCAAGGCCCCGCCTTGCTTTGCTACGATACCAGCCAGCAGTCGCTGGCCCATATTGTAGGCGATACCCTGGCGGCATTGGACATGAATACTAAAAACGGGGGAGGATCATGATGTTAAATGGCCGACGACAAAACCGGTTCGCGGCAATGGGCGGGCTGATCGTTATTTTGGCGGTTTTCATGGCCGGCTCCGGCGGCAGCCCGGCTTGGGCGGCGCGCGCCATACCGGCTTTTCCCGGCGCCGAAGGTTTCGGGGCCTACGCCATTGGCGGCCGCGGCGGGCGCGTGCTCGAAGTGACCAACTTGAATGACAGCGGCCCCGGCAGCCTGCGCGCGGCCCTGGAGGCCTCGGGGGCGAGGATCGTGGTTTTTCGCGTGTCGGGCACCATTGAACTGCTGTCCCGGATCAGGATAGAAAACCCGTTTGTCACGATTGCCGGTCAGACCGCGCCCGGAGGCGGCATCACCCTGAAGAACCATCCCTCCAATATCCGGTCGACGCTGGAGATCAGAACGCACGATGTGGTCGTGCGCCATATCCGCTCCCGGCCCGGACCCAGTGCCGAACCTTCCGATACGGTCGACGCGCTGACCATTTCCGCCGGACACAATATTATTGTCGATCACTGCTCCCTGTCCTGGGCCACGGACGAAGTCGTCAATACCTGGAACGATGTACACGATATCACCATCCAATGGAGCATCATTTCCGAAGGCCTGCAAAAAAGCACGCATCCCAAAGGCAAGCACAGCAAAGGCATGCTGCTGGGCAGCAACGGTGCCCAGCGCATCTCGGTGCATCATAACCTGTTCGCCCACAATTACGACCGCAATCCCGACGTTAATCTGGTCGGCGTGGTTGACGTGGTCAACAATGTTTTCTACAACGCCGCGCGCTGGAGCGAAATCAAGGACAAATACGGGCAGGGGAACCAGCAAATCAACATCGTGAACAACTACTACAAGCCAGGGCCCAGCAGCGGCAATAAAGGCTACGAGGTTTTTTATTACAGCAATACGGGACGCCACCCTGAAGTCTATGTCAAGGGCAACATCGGTTTTCACCGGACTTCCGATGGCCAGCCGCAGGAAGTGATCGTGCGTGAGGACAGCCGCTGGATGATATCGAACAGCCGGTTTCAGGCGCCCCCGATCACCATGGTTTCGGCTGCCGAGGCCTTCGATCTGGTCGTGGCGAATGCCGGCGCTACCGTGCCGATGCGCGATGCCATCGACCGGCGCATTGTTAAGGATGTCAGGCACGGGACCGGCAGGGTCATTAACGATCCGTCAGAGGTCGGGGGCTGGCCTGAACTTGTTTCGGGGATTGCGCCCGCGGACAGCGATCATGACGGCATGCCTGATGAATGGGAGGACAGCCACGGATTGAATAAACAGGATCCCGCCGATGGCGCCGCCTATCGAAACGACTCCGGCGAAACCCACCTTGATGAGTATCTCAATGAGCTTGCCGCGATAAGAAACGGAAGCACGCCATATTAAAATGATTTAATTATATTGAAGGTATTGAATATGTATTAAATAGAATTAAATATACGGAATTAATTAACTATATCGACTGCGATATTGTCAGTGGGCTTTATAATCTATAAGCAGCCGCTGTCCAATATTATTGTATTATTGATTTTTGTGAAAATTTTATAGTTTTATTGGGTCGATAAGTAGTTATACCAATAGTATTAACTTTTGATCTAAAAATATAATTAAAGCATGCTAAAAGTATAGTTGATCAATATTAAATTATATATAACAGTGTTTATTTAATTAAATAAACCGTGAAGTGCCGGGAATGAAAATCAGCAACCAGGCATAAAGATTTTCTGATAAATCCATGACGTAAAGAGGAAGCAAGAATGAGCGCATCAGTTCTGGTTGTAGGGGGGGCAGGATACATCGGGTCTCATATGACTAAACTATTAGTCAATGCCGGTTTAAACGTGACCGTTTTTGATAACCTCTTGCTGGGGCATCGCGACGCCGTCGTGACCGACTCGTTCGTTCAAGGGGATCTGTTAAACAAGGACGACCTGAAACAAGTGTTCCAGCACAGCAAGTTCGACGTGGTCATGCATTTCGCCGCCTTCGCCTATGTCGGCGAGTCGGTGGGCAATCCGCGCAAGTACTACCAGAACAATGTCGTGGGTACGCTGAATCTGCTCGATGCCATGCTCGATGCCGGCCTGGATAAATTCGTCTTCTCCTCCAGCTGCGCGACCTACGGCATTCCCCAGGCAATACCGATTACCGAGGATCAACCTCAAAATCCCATCAATCCCTACGGCAAAACCAAGCTGATGGTCGAGCAGATACTTGAGGATTATGCGCAGGCCTATCAGCTGAACAGTGTTTCCCTGCGTTATTTTAATGCCGCCGGATGCGATCCCGAAGGCGTGCTGGGCGAAAGGCATGATCCTGAAACCCATCTGATTCCGCTGGTTATCAATGAAGCGTTGCGCGTGCAGCAGGGCGGCCATCCGGACGATACCGAACTGTGCGTCTACGGCGACGACTTTGACACGCCGGACGGCACGTGCATTCGCGACTACATTCATGTCAACGACCTGGGGGCCGCGCATCAGGCGGCCATGGAAATGCTGATCCGGGGCGATATCACCGGCGCCCAAGCCTATAACCTCGGCAACGGCCAGGGTTTTTCCGTGAAACAGGTCATTGAAGCATGCCGGCGCGTAACCGGCGTCGATATCCGCTACAAGGTCATTGAGCGGCGCGCGGGAGATCCGCCCCGCCTGATAGGCAGCGCCGCGAAAGCGCAAAGGCATCTGGGCTGGCGGCCCGGAATCACCAAGCTGGACGCGATTCTCGAAACCGCCTGGCGTTGGTTTAGCGCTAGGCAGAAGCGGGAGTTCAGGCCTCTTCGGTAGTCGCGTCGAATCTTTTTTTCAACCTGGTACGTAATAGTCGGAAGAGTCATCATGAATATAAAAGATCTAGTTCGAAAACGTGCGCTTGTTACTGGCGGGGCAGGATTTTTAGGTTCGCATCTATGCGAGCGCCTATTAACCGAAGGCTATGACGTGCTCTGCGTCGACAATTTTTATACCGGCAGCAAAAAGAATATCGCCCATCTGCTGGGCAGTCCGCATTTTGAGTTCATGCGCCACGACATTACTTTTCCCCTCTATGTCGAGGTCAACGAAATCTTCAATCTGGCGTGTCCGGCCTCGCCGATCCACTATCAGTTCGATCCGGTCCAGACCACCAAAACCAGCGTCCACGGCGCCATCAACATGCTCGGTCTGGCCAAGCGGGTCAAGGCCAAGATTCTTCAGGCCTCGACCAGCGAGGTTTATGGCGATCCCAAGGTTCACCCGCAACGCGAGGACTACTGGGGCCATTGCAACCCGATCGGCATTCGCGCCTGTTATGACGAGGGCAAGCGCTGCGCCGAAACGCTGTTCTTCGATTATCACCGGCAACACCATTTGCGCATTAAAGTGGCCCGGATTTTCAATACTTACGGCCCCCGCATGCACCCTTCCGACGGCCGGGTGGTCTCCAATTTCATCCTGCAGGCGCTCAAGCATGAGCCCATTACCGTGTATGGCGACGGCAGCCAGACCCGCTCGTTCTGCTATGTCGATGACCTGATCGATGGCATGGTGAGGCTGATGAATACGCCGGACGAGTTGACCGGCCCCATCAACCTCGGCAATCCCAATGAATTCACCATTGTGGAACTCGCGGAAAAGGTGATCGACCTGGTCGGCTCGAAATCGAAAATCATCTTCGAACCGCTGCCCAGCGACGATCCGATACAGCGCAAGCCGGATCTGACGCTTGCGAAGGCGCACCTGGACGACTGGACGCCGAAAATAGACACCAGCGAGGGGCTGAGAAAAACCATTGAATACTTTGATGAATTATTGACCGGCGCCAATCAGTACGACCCTTATGGCGGCAGCTAGCGGTATTTTTTTACGCTTGCAGCAGGAAGCGTAGGGCGATCTTCGTTTTTATTGCTGAGTTTCAGGATGATTTCCCGCATTGCGTGTGGCCGGGCCTCGGATAAGGCGACGTTCATTGCATTCGAGACCCGGCGAAAGCCGCGATCGTCGGGAAAAATAAATAGATAAGGTCATTATTTCATGAACCAATGCAAGTCCTCGTTTATAACGCCGTCCAAAAGCCTGACTAAAAGGGCTTCCTTAAACGCGCTGGCCTCGATCATCGATTACGGTGCGCGCGTGCTTGTCGAATTCGTGATCAATCCCTTGCTGGTAGCCGGTCTCGGCAATTACCTGTACGGTTTGTGGCGCATATTGTGGCGCCTGAACGGTTATATGGACGCCGCCGGCGGACGTTCGGCCCAGGTTCTCAAGTGGGCGGTCGCCAAGGACCAGACCCTGACCAACTATGACGACAAGCGCCGCTACGTAGGCGGTACGGTGGCAGTGTGGTTTCTGTTTCTGCCATTGCTGACGATGCTCGGCGGGGTGCTGGTGTGGCTGGCGCCCATCCTGCTGGAGGTGCCTGAAGAATTTTTGTTGACGACGCAACTGACCATTGGCTTGCTGGCGTTGAATGTCGTCCTGTTCGGCCTGGTCGATATTCCCAGGGTGGTGCTTCAGGGCGAAAACCTGGGCTATAAGCGCATGGGGTTATCCGCGTTGCTGGTTTTAGCGGGCGGCGGCCTGACCGTCCTGGCTGTAATACAGGGACTGGGACTGGTCGGCGTGGCGGCGGCTACCATCGCCACGACGCTGATAAGCGGTATGGTGTTCCTGGGCGTGGTGCGCAGACAGGTGCCCTGGTTCGGCATTGCCAGGCCGACCCGGGAAATCACGCGCCGGTTTTACGGACTCAGCGGCTGGTTTGTGCTCTGGAAGATCGTATCGCAATTGATGCTGGCCGGCGATATCCTGATCCTGGGCATTTTCGATTCGGTGGTGCTGGTGACCGTCTACACGCTGACCAAGTATGTCCCCGAGACGCTGATCAGACTGGTGGGCACCGTTGTTTTCAACATCTCGCCGGGACTTGGCGGCATTATCGGGGCGGGCAATCTGGAAAAGGCCGTCAACGTGCGCGGTGAAATCATGGCGTTCACCTGGCTGTTGCTGACGGTAGCCGGGGCCTGCATTCTGCTTTGGAACCAGCTGTTCGTGCAGCTCTGGGTCGGCGACAGCTATTATGCCGGGCTGATTCCGACCTTGCTGATCATCTTGCTGGTGGCGCAGATCACCTTCATCCGCAATGACGCCAATGTCATTGACCTGACGCTGAACATCAGATCCAAGGTGTTGATCGGCGTGCTGGCGGAAACGCTGGCCCTGTCCCTGGCGGCCTTGCTCGTCAGCCGCTACGGAATGGGCATCGTGGGCCTGTGCATCGGCTCGATAGCCGGCCATTCCATTATCAGCGTGGTTTATCCTTTCCTGGTCGGCCAGGTGCTGGGCATTCGGTTTTATGACCAGGTGAAAGGCGCGCTGAGGCCGTTTTTTGTGACCTTGCTGTTATTGCTGATGATGCTGGGCGTCAAGCATTACGGCGAGAGCTATCACCAGGTCGCGATTGTTCTCGAAAGACTGCATAGCTGGCCCGGCCTTGTGCTCGGCGTAGCCGCAACGGCTATGGTGGTGTCGGTGCTGGCGTTTTACGGCGGCCTGTCCACGCGCCAGAGAAGCGGCCTGATAAAACGCCTTCAGGCCGTCATTAAACGCTGACACGGATGGCCGTTATATGATCAATAACAGGAGATTATCATGCTGACTCTCGCTAATTCCGCAACATGGCAGGACGATCGCGAGCGCACGGGATTTAGTCTGGTGCAGTCGCTGTTCTTGCTGAGTGCTTTGCTGGCGCCGCTGGAAATAAAGCTGGTGGCCAATCTGACGCTTTACGATGTGGTGACGGTCATTATCGGCATGCTGTTGCTGGTTTCCGGAAGCCGGAGCTATAAATTCCCGCCGGAAGCCATGACCATGGCCGCCTACGTTTTCCTGTTGTTCTCTTTGCTCAGCACGTTTCGGGCAACGCATCCGATGGAAGCGGTGACGCAAACCATGCAGTTCGCGTTTATTTTCTTTGTTCAGTTTCCGGTCATTCTGAATACCGTCAAGTCGCCGTCCATGCTGCGCGCCAGTGTCGTGCTATACCTGATCGGGACACTGATTCTCATGCTCTGGGCCATGATGCATCAGGAGACTTCCTCCATGCACAACCGCATCCGCACGTTCCATTCCGATAACCCGAATCCCTTGGGCTATGCCACGGCTTACATGTCGCCCTTCGTGCTGCATTTCGTGTTCGAGAAATGGCGGCAGCGGCGCCTGCTGAAGATGTTGATCGCGTTGTCGCTGTTATACCCGATGCTCTGGGCGCTGACCGCTTCCGGCTCGCGTGCCGCAACCGTGGCGACCGTGCTCGCCCTGATGATTTTTCTCAGCTTTCGCAACGGTTTTGAAATCAGCCTGAAAATCCCGCTGCGGATTGCATCGGCCTCGGTAGTCATCGGCGTGCTGGGTTATTTTGTCTATCATTCGGGTTATTTTCCTACCGTTCTGTGGGAACGCATCGACCGGACGCTGGCGTTCGAGGAAAGCCTGATCGATGACCGCAAGCGTCTGGCGATAGCCGCCTGGCGGGCGTTTATCGATTCGCCGTTCGTTGGCGTGGGACTGGATAATTTCCGTTACGTGTCCACGCACTACCATGTGCCGATGGTCACCGAACAGGCGCCGCATAACCTCTGGCTGCAGTTCATGGCGCAAATAGGCCTGTTCGGCACGCTGGGGTTCCTGGTCATCATCCTGTACTGGTTTTTATGCCTGTTCCGGGCGCAACAAGTCTGCCTCGATCCGTCGCGGCGCGAGTTCCTGTGGGCCTTCATCACCTCATTCACCACCATCATGGCGCTATTCATGTTCGTGCCCATGATGATTCAGCGGCAGTACTGGTTGCTTTACGGGCTGGGTCTGGCCGCCGCGTTTTATACGCTGAACCAGCCGATGAGAGCGTTCGGCGCGGGTAACAGACCGTTTGTTAACAAATAAGGGAGAAAACATCATGAATAATCACGACAAGCCGCTGGCGATTTTGCGCATTGTGACGACAATCGCCGAAACCAGCGAACCTTATAACCAATACTCGCTGCCCCTGGCCGGCAAGCAGGACATTACGCTGTGCAGCTATTTCAAGGCGACCGTGCCACCGCCGCCCGCGACGATTACCTTCATCGAGGGCGACGGCACCCTGCCGGGATTCTATCGCGCCCTGAAAACGGCTTTTGACGCCAGGCAATACGACATCATCCATATCCATATGGTCATCGCCGGGTTCCTGTTTCTGCTGGCCAATCTGGCATTCGGCAAACCGATGCGGTGCACCGTGTTCACCGTGTCCAATTCCTATCAGAGTTACAAGCTCAGGAACAAGCTGATGCTGCTGCCGGTGTTCGCGTTTTTTCAGCGCGTGGTTTGCAACAGTCATGCCGTTTTTGACAGCTTTCCCGTTATTTATAAATGGCTGGGCGGCAAACGGCTGTGCACGATTCAAAACGGCGTCGACATAGACCGCGTGGACGGCTTTCTGCGGGATAACCGTCCGGCGCCTCGCACCGGCGGGTTCACAGTCATATCGGTCGGGCGGATCATAAAAATCAAAAATCCGCTGACCGTCGTCAATGCCTATCGCAAGAGCGCCGCGCCGGGCGATCGCCTGATCTTCGTCGGCGAAGGCGACATGCGCGCGCCGGTACTGGCCAAGGCCCGGGAACTCGGTCTGGAACATGACGTGCAACTGACCGGCCTGGTGCCCAGAAACCGGGTGTACGAGACCTTGTCCGAAGCGGATGTATTCATTTCCTGCTCTTACGGCGAAGGCTTGCCGGTCGCGGCGCTGGAAGCGATGGCCTGCCGCTGTCCGGTCATCCTGTCCGATATCCAGCCGCATCGCGAAATCGCAAACGGCACGGATTTCATTCCGCTGGTGCCGGCTGACGACAGCGACGGCTTCGCACGGGAGATCAGCCGGTTCCGAAGCTTGCCCGCGGCCGAAAGGCAAGCGGTCGGCGAGCGGTGCAGGGCATGGGCCGAAAAGCATTTCAGCCTGGCCTCCATGAACCGGCAGTACGCCGAATTGTTCGAGCGGATGAGATCGGGCGGGGGCCCCTCACAAAAGACCGCTGTCGATAGGCTGGCCACGTCCAACAGGGAACGCGTTTAAGAGCAGGGATTCCGGCGGCCATCACTGTGTTCGTTTACCGAAACCGGATACCCCGTCTGGAGGTTTATTAAAAACGGCGGCAAACAGGTATGCAGGATTATTTATTTTAAAATTATTGAACCGTTTATATAAGCGGGTATTGGTTTGCAAAAAACTCTTTAATTACCCGCGCTTTTATTTTTCAAGGTTTAATGGCTGACTTGTAAGTAGTCATACCAATAGTATATGTAATGAACCTCAAAATATAATCAAATCGTATTCAATAAAAACAATAACAGGGAACTGTTTAATAGTATTCAAGAAGCAGGAATACCTTATTTTAATTGCTGAATAAACATAAAAAATAGATACCGATTAGAACCCAATAACGAGGTTTTTCCAGATAACCAGATGCCCGGTAGTTGAAAGCGGTAAGGCAGGCGTACAGATCGAAGCCCGATGCCGTTCAATTTTTCCGGTTTCCTCCAACTCAGTAAGTTTGAGCTTATAAAGATGCAGATTGAATTAGTGGGTTGTACCAGCGCAGGCAAGACGACGCTTGCCAGGAAAATGGTTAAGGTCGGCCAGGCGGTTGGCATCGATGTTCAGTTAAGCGACGATTTTCTGTTGGCCTGCATTGGACTGAATTGGATCAGTAATGAATTTATACGCAGGCGTATCGTGGAATTATGGGCCTTGCTGACTTGCCTGCTGTTTCTGCGCAAGTATCGCGCGCTTTTCCGCTTTATCATCCGAACCTGCTTCCAGACGTCCGGTTCATGGCTTTATCGAATCAAGCTGGCCAGGGTCACGTTGCGGAAGATAGGCATTCACGAAATCATCCGCCGCCGCAGTACTGACCGGCAGGCGGTTCTGCTCGACAATGAAGGCATATTGCAAGCCAGCCATACGCTCTTCGTCCATGCCTCAGGCCCATCGTTCACGGGTTGCCTGACCGATTTTCTCCGGCTGATGCCATTGCCCGATGTCATCGCCTACCTGAAGCAGCCGGAACAGCTGTTGATCGAAAGAACGCGGGCACGCGGCCACAATCGTATCCCGGAAGGGTCAGACAGCGGGGAGGTGGCATCATTCATTTCACAGGCGGTGCTGATGTTCGAGGAAATCCGGGGCTATCCGGGGCTGGCGGACCGGCTGTTAATCATAGACGGCGAACGGAACCGGCTAGAGCCTCGTGAAGCGCCTGCCGATCCGCTGCTGGAATGGGCCGCCGATCTGATTCGTGCAGGGCTCGCCCATGCCCCGGCGAGTAATCAGCTCGATGCCGGCAATACGAGCGGGTACCCGGCCCTTAAGGCCATTCCAACGACGCAACAATAGGGACCGAGCATGAGCGTGAATTTAGCAACCCCCATCAACGCGGACCTGGCCACCCGGTTCATGGAATCACTGAACAGCCAGGCTATCGACTATTGCCACTGGAAAAGCAACCTGTCCTTGTCGCAGGCGCTGGCGGGCGAGGAAGACCTGGATATCCTGGTGGACCGCAAGGCCTTGCCGAACATCATCGGCCTGTTGACGGATCTTGGCTTCAAGGCCGCGGTCCTGAAGTCGGGAGCCAACGTTCCGGGCATATTCCATTACTACGGCATTGACGCGCGGACCGGCGGGATTTGCCATGTGCATCTTTTCAGCCGCGTGCTGACCGGCGAGAGTTTCGTTAAAAGCCATACGCTGCCGTTCGAAAGCATGCTGCTGGACAATTGCGATTACATCGGGCCGGTGCGTGTCGCATCCCGGTCGGCCGAATTGGCGCTGTTTGTGTTAAGAACCTTTATCAAGTACGGCTCGCTGCTGGATTTGCTGCGCGTGGCGGGCGATCCCGAAGCCATCCGCACGGAACTGCGCTGGCTGAAGGAGGGCGGGGATGCCGCCGAGGCCGTCTCATTGCTGGAAAAACACTGCCCGGTCATCGATAGGGCGCTGTTTTTCAAGTGCATCGAGACGCTGGAAGACCCCACCAGTATCGCGCAGCGCATGCGGGTTGCCAGAACCGTGCGGCGGCGGCTGCGCATTTACGCGAAATATACGCCGCTGACCCGGCTGCTCGCCTACGCGCAACTGTTATCGATCAAGCTTCGGCAACGGCTGACCGGTAACAGAAAAAACAAGACCCTGCATGCCGGTGGCGCGATTGTGGCCTTCGTGGGCGCGGACGCCACGGGCAAATCCACGCTGGTCAACGAAACCGGCCGCTGGCTGGGCAGCGTATTCGCGGTCAGGCGGGTGCATGTCGGCAAGCCGCCGTCCTCATGGGCGACGCTGCCGGTCAACCTATTGTTGCCGTTGATGCGGCGCTGGCTGCCGCATCTGCGCCGCAGCGGCGTCAGCGACAGGGGCCTTCCGGCCGATGTGCCGTCGTTGCCGAAGGCCGGACAGGGCCCGCGTTCCCTGATCTACGCGGTCAGGGCGGCGGCGCTGGCCTGGGACCGGTACCGGTTGCTGATCAAGGTCAGGGCGTGGGCCGCGAATGGCGATATCGTCATCTGCGACCGTTATCCGACCGACATCATCGAGGCCATGGACAGCCCGCGTCTGCGCGAACTGTCGGCAAAAGGCGGCATCAAGGCCGCGCTATATAACCGCCTGGCCCGGTTCGAAAATGCCTTGTACAGAAACATGCCGCCGCCGGATGCCGTGCTGCGGCTGAGGGTTTCGGTGGAAACGGCCAAGCAGCGCAACCGCAACCGCAGGGATGAAGTCGGCATGGATGACGAGGATTATCTGGTGGCGCGGCATCGCGAAATTCGCGACTGGTACAAGCATGGCACCAAGTATATCCATGATATCGACACGGAGCAGTCGCTGGAAGCGACCATTCTTAACGTCAAGAAGGCTGTATGGGAATCGCTCTGAAGCCTGTTGTTTGTTTCATCAATTTTTATATCAGGAAGGCGAAGTGAAATGGAGCGGATAAAAATACTGCATCTGATAACGCATTTGGGGTTTGGCGGCGGCCTGGATAATACCTTGTTGACGGTCAGGGACCATTCACGCGACCGCTTTGAAGTTCACCTGGCGGCCGGCACGGTCGAACCCGGCGAGGACTATTCGGACTGGAGCGAGCGCGCCCGGGAATATGCCGACGTCCTGTTTATCATACCGGATCTGCACCGGTCCGTTCATTTGCTGAATGACTTGCGCGCGGTACGCCAGATCGCCGACCTGATCAGGAAGGAAGACTACCGGATCATCCATACCCACACGACCAAGGCCGGCATTCTGGGTCGGATTGCGGCGCGGCGTTCAGGCGTGCCGGTGGTGATCCATACCTATCATGCGTTCGCCTGGCAAGTGGCTTATGTCTCTCAGGTTTCGGCCTGGCGACACTATCTGGCGGGCTTGAAAGAGCGCCTGTATGTCGCGGTTGAACGCTATGGCGCTACTCTCAGCGATGCCCTGATCACGGTGGCGGACATGAACAAGCAGGAAGTGATCACGCGAAAGGTCGCGCCCCCGGAAAAGCTGTCCACGATTTACAGCGGCATCGACCTGGACCGTTTTCGCGCCAAGACCCACGATCGGAACGAACTCTGCCGCCAGTTCGGTCTTGATCCGGCGCGGCCGATCGTCGGCATGATCGGCCGCCTGTCGATCCAGAAAGCGCCGCTGGATTTCGTTCAGGCCGCCAAAACCGCCTTGCAAAGCCGGCCCGATGCCCAGTTCATCCTGGTCGGCGACGGGCCCCTGGCGCAAGCGGTGCAAGCGGCGATCGGTGCCGAGCAAAGAATCAGGATTCTGGGCTTCAGGGAGGATGTGACGGAAATATTCACGGTTCTGGACGTATTCGCGCTGTCCTCTTTGTGGGAAGGATTGGGGCGCGCTTTGACCGAAGCGATGATCATGAATGTGCCGGTGACGGCAACCCGCGCGGGCGGCATACCCGAGCTGGTGATTCACGGCGAAACCGGCTTGCTGGCCGATCCCGGCGATAGCGCGCAACTGGCCTGGAATATCGTATGGCTGCTGGATCATCCGGACGAGGCGCGAAAAATGAGTGAGCGCGCCATGGCGCGGGTGGTGCCGGCATTTAGCGGACAACACATGGTAAAACAGATCGAGGCGCTTTATGAACGCGTATTACTGGAAAAAGGAGCCCTGTTATCCAGATGAAGCATGGGATGCGCGTTATGAGCCAATCTCGTTTCGCCCCCCTGGACCGGTTTCGCTGAAGGATGATTACAAAGCACAGAGCAAGCGCGGGGCCTTGCCTTTTATCGGCAGCATACTCGTGGTCTGTGTCGGCAATATTTGCCGGAGCCCTATGGCGGAGGCCGTGTTCAGGCAGGCCCTGCAGGATGCGGGCCTGGGTATCATCCGGGTCGGTTCCGCCGGCTTGAACGCCCCGGTCGGAAAACGGCCCAGTCAGTCGGCGCAGCGATTGATGCTGGAAAGAGGGGGCGACATATCCGTGCAGGGCGCCCGCCAATTAACAAGCACATTGATGGACGAGACGGATTTGATCCTGGTTATGGAAACGGAACATAAGAAATGGATTGCAAGGCAATATCCCGTCGCGCGCGGGAAAATTTTTCGCCTGGGAGAATGGAGCGATTTCGAGGTGCCTGATCCAGTGGGGCTGCCGGATAAAGCATTCGAAAATGCTTTATTGTTGATAGAAAAAGGCGTGGCTGACTGGATATTAAAATTACAAAGAGATTAGTTATGAAAAAATATGTTTATCTTGTTTCTATCGCGTTCCTGACAGGCTGTACACTCGTGCCGGGTATGCACATGTCAGCCCCTTCCTCGAACGTGCCTGGCGTGAAAGTCATACCGATCACGGCCGAGACGCTGCGTGTCCAGGCTATTAACCGTGCGGCCTACCATAAAACCGACATACAGCCCGTTTTCGCGGCATACAACCGGCTGGAGGAATACCAATACCGCATTGGCCCTCACGACGTCTTGTCGGTAACCGTGTGGGAACACCCCGAACTGACCATTCCCGCCGGCGAGTTCCGATCGCCTGAAGCGGTCGGGCACCTGGTGGCCGAAGACGGCACGATCTTTTTCCCCTATGCGGGTACGGTCCACGTGGCCGGGAAAACCCAGCCCGAGGTTCGCCGCATGCTGGCCGAAGGCATTTCAGGCGTTATCGAGAATCCGCAGGTGGACGTGAAAGTGGTCGCCTTCCGGAGCCAGCGGGCTTATGTTTCCGGCGAGGTCGCCAAGCCGGGGCCGCAGCCGGTCACCGATGTACCGCTGACGATCACCGAAGCGATCGGCTTTTCCGGGGATTTCACGCCCGACGCCGATTTGGCCAATGCCGTCCTGACCCGCAACGGCGTGGCCACTAAAGTGGATCTGCTGGCCCTCTATGACCGAGGCGATATGCGGCAGAATATTTTGTTGCAGGATGGCGATATCCTGCATATCCCCGATCGCAATACCCAGAAGGTGTTTGTCATGGGCGAGGTGGTAAGGCCCATGTCGGTGGTCATGCACAAGCGCGGCATCACCTTGACCGAAGCCCTGGGCGAAGCCGGCGGCGTGAATCCAGGGACCGCGGCGCCGGAACATGTTTTTGTCATCCGCGGCAACGACGACCTCTCGGAAGTTTACCATCTGGATGCGGAATCGCCCGATGCGCTGATCCTGGGCGATCAGTTCCGGCTGATGCCGCACGATGTGGTCTATGTGGAAGCGACCGACTTCACCCGCTGGGACCGTCTGATCCAACAACTCGTGGCAACATCAACAGTTGTCAGAAATTTCGGCCGAATCACCGGATCACAATAACCGGGCAAGACCGGAGAGCCAGGAGCTCTGGCTTGAGCGAACATGAATTGAAGAACATCGTTTTGATTGCATAACCGGTATTGCGCAGGCTATCCGCCCCCGCAATACCGGTAAAAGCCATAGGAGAAGGTCTGTGAACAAGCCTACAAATACCGGTCCAGAGTCCACTGCCGGGGAAACCAGCCAGGATATACCCAAATCTTCCGAGGATAACGGAGGCGCATTGTTAAAAAAATCCCAGGATGAAGTTATTCGTCTGCGGCGCGAGATGCAACGGATAAAACAGGAGCAGGAACTTCTCGGCAAACTGGGATTTAACCGGGAGCCGCCCGAAATGCCCGCGTACTTCGCTCCGCCGCCAAGTTTCAATACGTCACATGTCGCGCTGGGCGAATTCCTGGCAACCCTGGCCGATGCGAAGGGCACCATCGCCAAGATCACCGTGCTATTTGTTCTGATCGGCGCCGTTTACCTGTTAACGGCTCAACCCGTTTACCGAGTGGATGCCCTGTTGGAGACCGGCATGCGCATGGATTTGCTGGCCGATATTTCCAAAGGCTTCAAGGAAGAAACCGTGGTCAATGAAGAAATCGAAATCCTGCAATCGCGTAAATTGCTGGGACAAGTGGTTGATGAATTAAAGCTGGATATCATTGCGCAGCCTGTCCACTTCCCGATAATAGGGGCGCCCATCGCACGCATGAACAACAAGATCAGGTCGTTGATCGGTCCGTCCTACAAGCCGGGACTGCCGTTTTTCGATTTGAATGCGTATGCCTGGAATAGTGAAAATATCACGGTCGAAACTTTCGATGTGCCGGCCGCTTATATCGGCAGGCCTTTTACGCTTATTGTGGAAAAAGGCAAACGATACCGTCTTCTGGATGAGGATGGCAACTTGCTGACCGAAGGCGAGGCGGGCGTACTGAACACAAACTGGCTGCCGAGCGACGATACTACGCCCGCGCTGCTGATATCCAGTATAAAGGGCAAAGCCGGCACGCATTTCGATCTGATGCGAATCGCCCCGGTCGATGCCATTACCCGATTAAGTGAATTTCTTACGGTCATGGAAAAAGGCCTGGGATCGGGGGTCGTGCAAATCAGCCTGGAAGGCCCCGATAAAGATCAAATCACGCTCATCGTGAACAGGATGGTCAAAACGTTTACCACTCAGGAACGGGAAAGGAAATCCGAAAAGATCAGCTTGTCGCTTGATTACATGGAAAAACAAATGCCGGAACTCAAGGAGAAGGCGGAAAAAGCCGAAGCGGCGCTGCACGGTTTTCGCCAGCGGCATGGCGCCGTTGATCTCACCAAGGAGACTCAAATCCTGCTGGAAAGAATGGTGGGTATCGAGGCCGAGTTGTCCGAGTTTCGGAGGAAACGGACTGAATTGCTGCCTCGATTCACACCCCAGCATTCCAGTATTCTCGCCCTGAATGCGCATATCGCTAATTTAAACGGCGAATTGTCCGCGATCAAGAATAAGGTCAAGAACTTTCCCAATACCGAGCAGGAAGTGCTGCGCCTTTCCAGGGATGCCGAGCTTTATTCCCAGCTCTATGCCTTTCTCAGAAACAGGATCGGCCAACTGAAAGTCGTGCAGGAAGCACCGGTCGGCTATGTCGGCGTCGTCGATCTTGCCGTGCCGTCGGAAGACCCTATAAAACCGCAAAAAGCGGCAGTCATGGGGCTTTCCGTCACATTAGGCCTGTTTATAGGATTGGGCGCCGCCTTCCTGCAAAAATCCCTGCACCAAGCCGTTAAAGATCCGGAGATTATTGAGAAACAGTTGGGGCTGCCCGTTTATGCGACCGTGCCGCACAGCGTCAAACAACGCAAATCATCGAAAAAAGGCGACGGTACGAGGCTGGCGGTGCTGGCCGAGACCGAAACATCGGATCCCGCGGTTGAAAGCCTGCGCAGCTTGCGGACTTCATTGCACTTTGTGCTCCTTGAGTCGCAGAACAATATCATTATGGTGACCGGACCCTCGCCGGGGATTGGGAAAAGCTTTCTGTCGGTAAACTTTAGCGCCGTGATGGCCAGCGCCGGCAAGCGTGTATTGTTGATCGATGCCGACATGCGTAAAGGGCATCTTCATAAATACTTCGACCTGGAAGGGACGGAAGGGTTGTCGGATGCCATAGCAACAGGCAAATCCATCGCACAGGTGGTCAGGCGGACGCATATCGACGGGCTTGAGGTTATCTGTAACGGCACCATGCCGCCCAATCCATCCGAATTGCTGTCTCATGAACGATTTGTGACGGCGATAGAGAAAATCTCCTTGCTTTATGATTATGTCATCATCGATTCGCCTCCGGTGCTGCCGGTGACCGACCCGGCCATCATAGGCAGGCTGGCCGGCGCCGCGCTGCTGGTCGTCAAGGCGGGCTCGCATACACTGCGCGAGATCGAGCAAAGCGTCAAGCATCTGAAACTGGGCGGCGTAAACCTTCGCGGCGTGGTGTTCAACGACATGCCGGTGTCCACCAACCGTTACGGCTACGGCGGGTACTACGGTTACGCCTACACCTATGCCTATGCGGACAGTACGGACAGGAAGGAATCATAAGGATCAATCAAGACATAACCGGCGCGAAGCGCTCCAAGTCCCCGGCTGATGATAGGCGGCTGCCGGGACGAGGGCGCTTGTGCCCCTATCGGGTATTCGACCCGCAAAATCCATCATTCGAGCATCTTGTTAAGTAATGAACATGGAATAAATCAGGAATTGTAGGTGCGAATTCACTTGTGCCCTTCAGGGTATTCGCACTGTGCGGATACCAACAGTAGGCGCCATAGGCGAATCCGCACCTACACCGGAAATTCATCCGCGTACTTGAGGAAGTTATTTTATGCGCGTTCCTAAGCATTTAAACGCGCCGGCAAGTTTTGAAACCGGCATATGCGATATTCCTGCCAGGGCATACATGATCCTAATAGCTTCGCAGTGCTGCATAAGATTTGAGTTACATCAGCTAATCAGCATATTTTCAATAGCATAGGTAATCTTACGAATTTTCCTGTGCTCTATTCCGAGTATAAATGAACGCTATCAACGTCAAGAATCTGAACTTATGGAAAGCCCTTCAGTGTTTCTTGTTCATCTGGACAATTTCTAAGCATGAATTAAGGAGAATAATAATGACACGTGAATACCAACCATTTAAACCATTTAAAGCACTGTTGCTGCTATCCGCCGTCTCCATGCTCGGCGGTTGCGGAGGTCATCCACCTATCGACAAGATATCAGCCGCGGAACAAGCGCTGAATCAGGCCAATTTAACCGAGGGCGATACCTATGCGCCGTTAGAAATGCGTGTCGCCCAGGACAAACTCAACCAGGCCAAGGCAGCGATGGACAATGAGGAATACGAAAAAGCGGCGGCACTGGCCGATGAAGCGTCGGTTAACGCCGATCTGGCTGCCGTGAAAGCCGATTCTGCAAGAACCACGAATAAGCTGGATGGATTAAAGCGAAGCATCGATTCATTACGCCATGAATTAGGAATGAAAATGCAACCGGATCAATAGAAATAAACCATCAAGCGACTGCTCTAGAGCGTTAGATAGTTAAACTTATTAAGGAGTAAGACTATGTCAATTATAAAGTGGAACGCAGCTTCAGTTTATTGCAAGGCCGGAATTCTGATAGGAACCATACTCATGCTGACAGGTTGTGCAGTAGAACCGCACAGGGGGCTGGAAGAAGCAAGACAGAACCTGAACCGGGCCAAGCAGGATCAGGTCATTGCCGAGTATGCCCCCGTCGCTTTATACGATGCCGAGAAGACTATTACAAAAGCTGAAAATGCGTGGATGGAAGACGACGATGAAGATTATGCCAACCACATGGCTTACATGACCAACCAGCAGATAAAAATTGCCGAGGAAAAGGCACGGCAAAAGGCCGCCCAGCTTGAGTTCTCAAGATTAAGCGATGAAACACAGCAACTGCAGCTGCAAGCCAGAACACAAGAGCTTGAGGCGTTAAAAGCGCAAAAAACCGATCGCGGCATGCTGATCACCATGGGTGATGTGCTGTTTGAGACCGGTAAAGCCGATCTCAAGTCAGGCGCCTTGCAGAATCTTTATCGATTGGCCACATTCCTGCGGGAAAACCCCAGTCGCAATGTCCTCATTGAAGGGCACACGGACAGTGTCGGTTCAAAACAGAACAATCAGCTCCTGTCTGAAAGACGCGCCCACTCGGTGGCGACCTTCCTAATGAACAACGGCGTGGATAGTACGCGGATAACCGATGTCGGCTACGGTGAAGACTTCCCTGTCGACACCAACAGCACCCCGGCTGGCCGCAGAAACAACCGGCGGGTGGAAGTCATTGTCCTGAATGAAGGCGAACCGCCCAGGCTGAGACGTTAATTAATCCGTGCTCAATGAGCGCATGGCATTAACCAGAGAAGGAAGCACGGGCGCGCATTCACTTGCGCCCCAGAGCACAGGCAGGCTGGATTGCTCAATCGCGGCATACAACCATTGTGCGGATACTTTCAACAAGCTTAGGACTTACGCAGTTAGCCTGTTCATCCGTCGAAACAAGCGGCGTTAAAACCTGTGGGAGCGACTTCAGTCGCCTTTTATCTGAATGGGCGACTGAAGTCGCCCCCACAGGCTTGCGTAAGTCCTGAAGCTTTATGCCCGCTTCCGCACGAGTCTTGATGCAGGAATGCGGCAAGGGCTACTGCCTCAAGTCCTTAACCACGCGCACGACTTCAGTATCGCCGGCGATCGCCTCAATGCTGAAGCCCAGCTTCTTCATCAGCGACAACATGGGCTCGTTGATCGCCAGCACTTCGCCCTCAAAGAACGACATGCCTTTGTATTTGGCCGCCTGCATCAGGGTTTTCATGATCCGGGTGCCTATGCCCAGGCCCTGGCAGTCATCGGAGACCACCAGCGCAAACTCCACGGAGTGGCCGTCGGGATTCATCATGTAACGGCCCACGCCCAGCTCGGAAGGCATGCCGTCGTGCTCGGTGATGGCGACAAAGGCCATCTCGCGGTCGTAATCGATCTGCGTGAAGCGCACGATCATTTCCGGCGTTAATTCCTGCAGGGATTGCATGAAACGGAAATACTTGGTGCGCTCCGACAAGCGGTGCACGAAATCCTTTTCCATATCCGCGTCCTCGGGACGAATGGGGCGGATGGTGATGTTCATGCCGTTGGCCAGCTGATAATGTTGGGTCAATTCATGGGGATAGGGATGGATCGCCATGTGCGAGTAAGGCATGAGCTGATGCGAGACTTCGGCCTTGATGCGCGCGTCCACGGCCATGACCCCGTGTTCGTCGACGATCAGCGGATTGATGTCCAGCTCCAGGATTTCCGGCAGTTCACTGACCATGATCGAGATATTCAGCAATACATCGATCAGGGTTTTCATATGGACCGGCGGCAGTTGGCGAAAGGCTCGCAAATATTTGGCCGCCCGGGTTTTGGCGATCAGCTGTTCGACCATATAGGCATTGAGCGGCGGCAGGGCGACGGCGTTGTCCCGCAGGATCTCCACCATGGTTCCGCCCAGGCCGAAACTGATGGCGGGTCCGAACACCGGATCCCTGACCACGCCGATCATCAGTTCGCGGCCGCTGAGCGAGCGGTACATCGGCTCAACCGTCATGCCTACTTCAGTGATTTCCGGATACTTGCGCTTGATGGCCGCTTCCATCTCGGTGAAATTGCGGGACACATCCAGGGCGCTGTTGATGTTCAGCCGGACGCCGCCGATATCGGATTTGTGGCTGAATTCGGCCATGTTGACTTTCAACACCACCGGAAATCCCAGGGTTTCGGCAGCAATCATGGCGTCCTTGGCGCTGGTTACCTTGATAGTCTGCGTGACTGGAATATGGAAGGCCGCCAGTATCGCTTTCGACTCCTGCGTCGTTAACACCTGCCGGCCTTCCGACAGCACGCGCTCGATAATCAGCCGCGCGCCGATCACATCGGGAGGCGTCAGTTCATCCGAAGGCGAAGGGATTTGCTTGAGCAGGATCTGGTTGCGGCTGTAGGCCGCCAGAAACGAAAAGGCATCGACCGCCACTTCCGGCGTATTGAAGTGGGCGATTTTACTGTTATCGAACAGGTTCCGGCCTTCCTGCACGCGCGCGCCGCCCGTCCACGAAGCCAGCACCGGCTTCCTGCTGGACTTGGCGCCCTCGATGATGTACTGGGCCACCTGGGTCGGGTTGGTCATGGCCTGCGGCGTCAGAATGACCAGCACCCCGTCGATGTTCTTGTCTTTCAGGCAGATGTCCAGCGCCTGCTTGTAACGTTCGGGCGTGGCGTCGCCGAGAATATCGATAGGATTGGCATGCGACCAGTGCGCCGGCAGCACTGCGTCCAATGCCTCCAGGCTGGCCGGGCTCAGCTCGGCCATCTTGATGCCGTCGTCCTCGGCGCGGTCGGTGCTCATGACCCCGGGGCCGCCGGCATTGGTGATGATCGCCAGCCGGTCCTGGCGGACTACATAATTATTGGCCAGCACGCGCGCGGCCGAAAACAGTTCGGCGATGCTGTAAGCCCGGACGACGCCTGCCCGCTCGATAGCCGCATCAAAGACATTATCGCCGCCGACCAGGGCGCCGGTATGCGACATGGCCGCCTTGCTGCCCGCCTCATGACGGCCGGACTTGATCAGAATCACCGGTTTCAGGCGCGCGGCGGCTTTCAGGCCGCTCAAAAAGCGGCGGGCGTCGCGTATGCCTTCCACATACATCAGAATGCCGGTGGTTTTGGCATCCATGGCCAGATAATCCAGCACCTCACCAAAATCAACGTCGGCGGCCGCGCCCATCGAGACGACCGTGGAAAAACCGATATCCTGGGACTTGGCCCAATCCAGAATGGCCGTGCACACGGCACCCGATTGCGACAGCAGCGCCAGGCTGCCGTCCTTGACCGGCCCTTCGGCGAAAGTCGCATTCAGCTGGCCGCTGGGCCGGACGATGCCCAGGCAGTTCGGGCCGACGATGCGGATGCTGTAACGGTGCGCGATATCGAGCACTTCCTGTTGCAGCCGTCTGCCTTCGGCGCCCAGCTCGCCGAAGCCCGCGGTGATGATAATGACCGAGGCGACGCCCTTGTCGCCGCATTGACGCATGATGTCCGGCACCGTCGCGGCCGGCGTCGCAATCACGACCAGATCCAGTTCTTCGGGGACGGCCGCCAGATCCGGATAGGCCTTCAAGCCCTGCAGCGTTTCGCGTTTGTTGTTGACCGGGTACAGCCCGCCTTTAAAGCCCGCCTCCCGCATATTGAGCAGCAGGCGATAACCGACGCTGTTCTCGCGTTCGGATGCGCCCACGATTGCCACAGACTTGGGTGTGAAAAAAGGGCTGAGATAATGAGGTCCCATGGCGGCTCCGGTAAAAGGTGAGAGGAGTGGAAATGTTACCATTTCGCGCTTTAAGCCCGGTTATATTTTTGTGACATGGTTCAGGTAAGCCAAAATGGTACACTGCTGTTTTTTTGTATTCATGATAGATATGTTGACACGTTTGTTTGCAAGGTTATCGATGGCGCTATGGTTGAGCGCCGTATTGTCCGGGCAGGCCGCCGCCCATGTCGGGGAGCATCACAGCCAGAACTGTTTTGCCGAGGTAGGCGGCATCAGACTCAGGCTGAGCGGCTACCAGTTCCAGCCGGGATTGGAGAATGAGCATTTTTGCCGGATTTTCCCTGAACTCGGGCAGATCATTATCGCGGTCGAACCGCTGGAGGAAGGGCAGGAAGACAAGCTGATCGCGCTGGAATTGCTGGAACTGTCGTCATGGACCGACGGGCTGTTAAATAACGGCACGGCTTTTACCGTCATCAAGCAACAGCCGGCCAAGCCGTTCGGGGACGGGCTTATTTCCATTCAGCAAACCATCGGGCAACGCGGCGTTTACGGCCTGGACATGACCATCCAGGACGAGGCGGGCCAGCTCCAGCATCAGCGTTTTTTATTCCTGGTCGGCATCCCGGTCAAAAAGATACTGGCGGCTCTTGCCGGGTTGGTGCTGCTGGGACTGGCGGGCTGGAAGATAACGAAAAAGGATTAACAGGGCGACTTAACTGAATATTTCACCACGAACGACTGCATGGGCAGATATTTGCTCCTGCAATATCTGCATTTACCCCATCCCTGGGGCTCATGCAGGAGGTAGGTAGAAAACTGCTCCTGCGTTTTCGACATTCGCCACATCCCTGTGGCTTAGCACCAACAGTAGGCGCTTTAGGCGCAGCTTCCGCTCCTGCTCTCGCTAAGTACCTACATCCCTGTAGGCAACGCAGGAGCAGCGTAGCGGTGTGCCGAGGTCACGAATGCCTCCCAGGACAGGAAATGATTCCGTCATTTCTCTGCATTCACCCCATCCATGGGGATTATGGAGGCGGTAGAATGGGGTCTGGAACAGCCATCGAGAATACGAAGAAAATCATTCGATTAATTTCCATGCGGCGCAATACGGCTTTGCCTATTGCGCCTTATGAATTGCGCCTTATCGCGTTAGTGCTTACTGTGGCCGGGGCTAAGCGGTTTTGTCACCGTGCGAATTTGGTAAGACGCATGACAGGCGACGCATTTGCTCATGGAGTCGCTCAATTGGCGTAGTGTGAGTTTAGGGTCTTTTTTTGATTCCGCGTCCGAAGCGATTTGATCAAAATCCTGATGCAAGGACATGCCTAACCCCATAAATTCTTTGGGCAACACGCCCTTCAGGTGATCCTCGGCTTTATGTGCCATGCTCATACCTAAAGGACGAGCGTATTGGGCAACCGCTGCCATGTCATCTTTGGAAAGTGCGGCCAAGATGTTTTGCGTGCCGGATAACAAAGCCCGCATTTCCTCAAGCACATGACCGCGTTGAGCCTCGGAAAGTTTGAGGGTTTGGCGATCGTCGTGGTCGCCTGCAAAGGCAGCGGTTGCTAGCAGCGAGTAGGCAATGATTGCTATTGATTTTTTCAATTGAAGCTCCTTGGTTGAAAGTTAAGTGGCCTAATGTTAAGCATAACCGGACGTAAACAGCTGAGCGCAACGTAGCTTTTTGCGGTCCGAGTTTATGCGTTTGTTATGCATTTTCTTCGTGTTTTTTCTGCCAGAAAGATAATTGATAATCATCATAATCTTCTGGATTATCAGGAATATAAAACTCAACGACGCAAGGCTTATTTGGGAAAAAGTATGCTAGCCTTGCCTCGTAGGTTTCTTTTAGTGCATTGCCTAATACAATCAACTTATCTGGAGAAATATCTTCACAACCACGATATTGTAAATCTGCTATATGTAGATGATTTATTACCCATTCCACAGACGCAGGAGTGCTTCCTTCTCGGGTTTCAAAACCTCGTATATTTTCAATAAATTGATCATCAACCGGTTCATCGCTTTGAAAAATATAGTCTTCAAATTCAATGAACTTAGGGCAGAAAATAGTTACATAGCCAACAGCCAAGGAAAAACTACCCGAACAACTAATCCAGCTTTCAAGGTCAATTCCTTGTCCATTGTTCCACACTCCTAATTCGCCTTTCATGCTGTCAGGTATGTTCATAGATTTTTACACATACCGCCGAAGTTCACCCGACGCGGGCCGCGGAGCGGTACGCGGTAGGGTGAGGCACCGATTTAGGCCCTGAACTCTCACAGCATCCCCAGCGCTTCAAGGCTTGCTTTTCCAATCGCAACACGTTTGCTTGCGTCGGATGCCTCCTGAATGTCGATATTTAATGCAAAGGTATACACGCGATCATCTTTTTGTACCCATCCGACCCACCAGCCAACACCACGGCCAGGCGCATTCTCCCAACCCGTTTTCCCATACAGTTGCCAATTATCACCTTGCTCTAAATAGACAATCTCTCGAACACTCTCTTGGACATCCTCACGTATTGGCAGCTTGCTCTGAGCCAGCCTAGCCAGAAATCTGGCCTGCTCGACTGCGCTAATCTTGAGCGGTCCTTTAAGCCAGAACGTATCGACGGTCGCACCTATATTCCTATTTCCATAGCCAAGCTTCGAGACGTTCGCGCGCATTCGCTCTAGGCCAACGCGACGGGCAAGCTCTTGGTAGATAGGGACATTGGACAGCGCGATAGCCTCACGCAATCCCATATCTTTTTCCCATGCATCGAAAGGCTGCGGCTTACCACCGTAGGGCAGGACATTATCAACACTATTTACCGCTCCGACAGAAAGGCCAATCAAGCTATTTGGAATCTTGAAGGTAGAGGCAGGAACGAAGCGCACTATAGAACGGGCCTGATTGTGACCGACAAATCTGCCTGCATCGACATCATATAGTACGAAAGTTCCTGTCACGCCTGCTTTTTTGAATAACTCCCCAACTGCGGCGCTGTCCTTCCAGTTTGTCGAGCAGCCTTGCAGGGTAAAAAGTGCGAGTAACGCGGTGAGTAGCTTCATGATATTCCTTCTTGGCATCACGCCAGAATTAGGCTACTCCGCCCGGATCGCCTTTATGTACTTCATAGCGCGTAGGGCGGAATAGCGAAGCGTATTCAGCCGGATGTTAATTTCCGCGGCGCAATACGGCTTTGCCTATTGCGCCCTATGAATTGCGCCTTATCGCGTTAATTCTAATCTGAGTGGTCTTGCCATGAGCGCGACTATAACCTATTTATGTTGCATTACAAGACCTGACCCCGTCTTTACTTAATCAGGAGATAGCCCCCTAGCAACGCCCCTTAACTAACTCTTCATAAGGAGGGTAATTGCCTGCTATTTTCAAAAATTCTTCATATGCCGTACGAAGTTCCTCTTCCGCTAGAGAATAAGACAACAACTCATCCTCTAAATCAGCCAATTGCTCGTCATCTGGCGATAACAACTCAATTTCTTTTTCCAATCGCACAATTTTTTCATTTAGCACCTGCACGAGAGTAAAAACAGCTCTTCCACTTAAATTTGCCATTCTAGTCTCCTCTATTTTCTAGGCTTCGATAATTCAATCGCTCGTGCAACAGCATTTCGAGCTAAATTATCTAAAGCGCCTTTATAAGCATTTACCTGCATCAAGTTAGCTCGACTTTCAATCTGATAATGATTCGCCTGAAATCTGGAGTTATACCCAGTAAAACGTATTACCAGCGATTCAGGAATGACCGTACCTTCAGGGATAGGGAATGTAAACCATGAATTACCCTTAAAAACTTTATCTCGGTCAAACAAGGATGTACCACCTCCTGAATGCACCCACTCCTTATCACTGGACAAAACAACATCAGCTCCACGCATACGCCCATTAGATTGCAACCTTGGCTCAAAATCTGGATATAAAATTTCTGGTACAGCTTTGTCATCAACGATTGCTCCATCGGGAAACTGCTCAACCCTTACTGAGCGAAATAAATCAATATCTGTTTTCAACACAAACTCCTTTCTCCTTGTTACCTAATTCTAATGTTGGAAGCAACCGGCTGCTGCGCGCGGCAAGGTAGAGCCATAGGATGTGCCGACGAAAGGAGGCGCATCAATCGCGAAAGATACGCTTCGTTCCTCAGCACATCCTATGTTTAGCGCATCTTATGGCCTTTGACAACAAAAGCGCAGCGACGATAGGAGCGTAGTTTTTGGCGGTCAAGTTGACTCGCTGGTTATGCCATTGCACAAATAGACCTCCCGAGCGCCACAGCATCGAGCCTTACTTGCTTTATGTCGATTACCAAGCCTTTGAAGAAGGGGAGGCCTGCATTGCTTCTGTATTTGAGGGGAGTGTGCCTATATATTGCGCCATTGGTACTTTCAGGATACTTCAACGCCTGGTAATAATCATCGATGGAAATGGACGACTGGGAACAGAACGAAGCCAATGGCTCAGGCAGTTTTTCCTTAGCAATGTAACGAGATAGCAAGGTACTCAAGCTATGGTTGGGAAAGAGTTCTTCAAATCGCTTCAATAAATCCGAGAGCTTATGGTTCTTCTTTTCTAGCTTTCCTTTCGATGCAAGAAACCCTTTCAGGAGGACTTCAATGCCATGATAGAAATCGAATAGCAGAGGCACAACAAGACTATGGTCTGACCACTTTGTCTCTGATGCGTATCGCTCCAATGAAATTTCGTCATCTGAGACAACGACGAACTGGTTGCCTTGCTGGATGGTTTCATTCGCAACTGTTTCAACTAAATGAAGATACTGTATGCCGACTGTCCAGTACCCTAAAGCTTCATCAAATTCAGAGTTTCTCATATGCATAACGCCCCGCATCACCGGATCGCGTAGCGGAGCGATTCCGTGTGAATGCGATTGTTATGACAAACTATCCCAGAAAATAATTTAAAGTTCTTATACATTTGATAAGATTACAGCCGTAAATCTCGTTGGTTTTTTCACAGCCACCACTTACAAGACTTACAACCTTCCCGTCTTCTCCAATAATGGGGGCACCACTACAGCCTTGAAACATTTCATGTCCGGGATGCGTTTCAGGCAATTTAAAGTACAACATATCATTTTCCACTCTATCAAACTTCAATCCATGATAAATATGTTGAGTGGTTTCAAAAGCATTTAAATCCGGAAATAATGTAGGCTTGATATCACCAGAGAACCCATAGTACGTATCTTTATTTGGTTCGCTAATGTCATCAACCGAAAACACAGGTCTTTCTTTAAGTTCCAGTGTCTCACCCTTCCAGTTCCTATTGTGATAAAAGCTCTTGAAATCTGGGCGAACAGGATGGAAAGAGAATTCTACATCTTTTATCGTTTTTTTATCTCCAGAGAAATCAGCTAAATAACTAAATTCATTTAAAAACAAAACTTCAATTTTTTGAAGTTCATCATCGAACTTTACCTGGGCGCTCCATTTTGATGATTTTTTTGCAACGTGAAATACAGTTAATAAGAAACGACCTCCTTTGAGATCAAGAAGGCAGCCAGAACCAAAACCACAAGGCACGTCATGATCATCGTGTTTTCTCAGCTGAACACTCGAGTATTTTATTAGATCTTTCCAATCCATCGTTTTAAGTCATAACAAGTTATTATCTAGGTCGGGCCAGCATATGTCTTTGTCCAGTTTATTGTCAAGATGAGCTTCAATGCCTGATTTTCTAAACGGTTTAACCTACATTTATGCATGATAAACAGATCGGGATAATTCCAAAGCCACGTTCTGAATGACCGAAATATTGGCCTAAACTAACATTTGAAAGATAGGATGAATAGACCGGTTTGGGTCGCTATGGATAGCTATCCATAGCGACCCAAAGCAGCCAGTTGCCTTGCTTTGGTGGAATGCCAGGTTTGCTAATCCAGTTTTACCGAAAAATAATGGTATTCCCGAAAGATCTTAAAGAATATGCATTGAAATTTAAGGCACGATAGAAAGTTTTCTGCAGATGAATAAAAATGTCTGTGTCTGAGTCTAATTGCCTGAACATTTAAAAAACCCCATCGAAAAAATGTTCAAGCTTTATCTCTAAGATTAATAACTACTCTATAAAACCGAGGAGACTTAGAATGAAAAAACTTCTGTTAGCAATGACGACATCGGCTTTAGTTACCTTAATGCCATCCCTATCAATCGCTGGCGCATCAGATAGTTGTAAAGCTTGTCACAATGGTTCGATTGCTCCAACCTTCGACACTTTAAAAAGTAAATACACAACAGTTGATGAATTAGTTGCAGCTGCTAAAAATTCCAAAAATGACATGATGAAAGCCGTTCAAGGCGATGAAGCCAAATTAAAAGCTGCGGCCGAAGAAATCATGAAGGAATAGGCTGAGTCATCCAACTCAAAAAACCATAAAAAACGGGTATAAACCTAAGGAACCTCGAAAAAACTGTGCTTTTGGGCGCACTTTAATCAAAGGGGGACTCGATTGATTTCCCCCTTTGATACTTCGACTCGGCTCACCCCGCGATGTATGAATGTACGATCCTTGGTCGGCAAGGATTAGCCTGTGACAGCTGGCGTCAATTTCTTAATCAGCTCCTGCTGTTTCTGATAGGCATCGGGCAGACTGCCATATTTCAAAGAAGCGGTACAATCATCCAGTGCCTTCTGCAGTCGGCCTAGCCGCATATGCGCATAACAGCGATTGTTGTAGCTGACAGCAAGATCCTCTTTGCTTTGAGTCTCTTCATCAAAAAGAAACGAATGCTGATTGAGAGCCCCCAGCATATTCACCATATCGTTGCGTTCGCCATAGATGACGGAAATTTCAATCGCTGCGGAAGATTGGTAACCGCGACCTTCAGAAGCCGCGACAATGCTGAAATCTTGCAGCGCGGCATCTGACTCTCCTAGTGCCTTATAGGACTTCCCACGCCAAAAGCGGGTTTGAATATCGGCCCCATTATCAATCAGGCCAGTACATTCCTGCACGGCCGCGGCATAAAGTTTCAAACGGTAATAAGCATGACACTTCAAGAAGCGGTATTCATTGAAGGCATTTCCGCCCATCGCGCTCGCTGCATTCTGATAGGCGATCACATTAACAAACTGCGAGGTCTTGCTATAAACATCGGAGAGATCATCATAAATTGCCGATAGAGCCATGGCCTTTTCCTCTTCATCGGGGAAAAGGGCGTGGTCAATATCGACAAGGGCTTCTTTATACTTTTTTTCGGCATTTTCATAGTGGCCATTGCGGTACCAAGTCTTGCCAGTGAGTTCGTCAAGCATGTAGTTGTTATGCCCGGCATTATTATCAACCAACTGATTTTGACTCCCCATACGGTCGGCAGCCAATTGCAGAATATTGCCCGCATAGCGTTCACCTCCCCGTGTTTTTATCATATCCAGCAAAATAGGCCTTAGTGCCAGGTTAAACTGATGAGTGTCGGTCTTGTTATAAAGATTCAAGGCGGCATAGACCTGATCCGCCAGCGTGGAACTGATGATTTTACTCATGACGGTATCAATGCATTGCTTCAGATCCTCGCCTTCGATTGAATTGCAGGCGACCTGAGCCGTATCAAGAAGGCTTGCATAAAGCTCCACGTAAAGCAGCTTGAGCGGAGAATGATCAGGGGCTTTGCCGGCATAACGCTCGGTAAAGGCGTACATGGCTTCCGGCGAGCCGCCCCATTTGGGCATCAGTGTTTTAAGGCGCAAGGCATAAAGCGCGTAATAGTCGGGGTATTTTTTTATCGAGTCCTGAAAGGCGTTTTCCATCGCGTCCGTATTGCCATTGGCGGACATGATCTTGAGCAATATGAAATAGCCGAAAGGATTATTAGCATCCACGTGGATGGATTTGATCGCATCCTCGGTCGCCAATTTTAAATAATTCCAAAACGCAAGCAGACGATCGTCTTGCGTTTTGGAGGCAAAGTCATAGCCCCGCATCTCCCAACCAGCCTTCAAATAATACTGGGCGCGAATCATATATGCGATGGCGGACTCTTTATCCTGCTTCAGCCAGTCGTTCATATTTTTTAAAAAAGCGTCATTCTTTTCTCTGGGAATGATGTTATCCATGAAAAGATGAAAGGGATAAAAACGCCAGTTTTGTAACTGGCTGCGAGCAAGCATCTCGGCACTGATTTGATTGGCGGCCGCATAATCGCCGCGCTGGATAGCTGCTTTGGCGGCCAGGGCCTTTTCCGATGGCAAGAGGAAAGTACGCGGCTTGTCGAGGAGTTTCGCCGTTTCCTGTTCGATAGTGGCGATCAATGGGGTTTTGTCGGCAATAGTCTTTGTCGAGGCGTCACCCCCGCTGACGCTTTTTAAATTTAGCCACCCGGCCTCGAATACGGCATTCATGCCAGCCCATAATGAGACAATGGCGATACCGCCTACGATCAATAAAGTAGGTGACAAAAACTTTTTCCGGGGGGCGTTCTTATTAACGCTCATGAGTTATCTCCTTGTAGAATTAACGATTATCTATCAGTAACCGGCCGATTCGCGGAATGTGTTGGCGAAACAGGATTTGCATCGCGGAGGCGGCGGGCACATCAAAGGGAGGGGGCAGACTCTGAGGTATCTCCACAAAATAGCCATAAAAAACAATTTGCTATAGATATAAATTGATAGATAAAGTGGTTTTTTTCGGGTCTCACTGCTGTAAATCTTAATCTTTCAGCTTTACCGGAGAGGCCCTATGTCGACCATGAGTTTACTCCATAATCTGATCCAACAGGCGCTTCCTGAACTTCATCGAACCCGGCTTAAAGCGCTCATGCGGCCGTAGAGGCCGGCTTGAAAGGTGTTTCGGTATCACTGACGACGCTGGGACGAGCGCTTTCCGGGCCAGCCTATATTATCAAACACAAAATCAAGCGTATTGACCGTCGCCTTGGTAACCCCAATATCAACAGGCGGCGCGCAAAAAAGAGCCCGGGTTATTGGTTGTATCGCCTTCGCTGAAGCGATTATACGCCGGTTGAGGTCGTGAATTATTATCGTGCTCGCATGCCAATAGAAGAAGGCTTCCGAGACACGAAGAGCACGCATTACGGGAAGGACTTAACCCAAGACAGCCGGATAAGCGCCGACCGCCACGCGAATCTGTTGTTGATTGCAGCGCTCATTATTTTTGCGCTTTGGCTGGTCGGGCTCGGTTTAAAAGGAACGGCCATTGACACACTGGAAGCGGAACCGCTATTTCCGCCGCCAAGGGCTGCGAAATTGGGTGTTCTCGACACGGATTCAGGATAAGCAAGGAGAATCCATACCGCTGGACCTGTTCAGCGCCGCCTCGGTGGCGATTGTTCGGCATATCAAGATCAAAGCTGACGCATCGCCCTATGATCCCGCCTATGACGACTATTTTGCCCGGCGTAAAGCATCACGCCGGGTGAATCCGTTCATATGGGCTGGAATGGTAGCACAAGCTGAATAGCTCCAGTACGGTAATCGGGTTGCCGGGCCGTTAACTCGGCTTTATAAAGGCTTGAGCGGTGTGACGGGAAACTGTGCGCCGTGATAAGCGGCGAATCGAATCCCTACCGCAGGTAGGGGGAGTCGGAAGAAATACTCCCGGGTCATCAATCTGACCGGAAGGCGAAAGCCCGTAAGGGACCAGAGCATGATTGAAAAGCGCAAGGCCGGTGAACATGCCCAGCCTGTCGTTGCGCGAGACCCGCGCGATAAGGTTAAGGCTGAATTGCTTGAACCTCAGACACCAGTGATGGAAGCGCACATCCTCCGCCACGGCATGTAAGGGCGGTGTCGACGGGATAAGACGGTACAAGTTTCGCCGTCTGAAGTCTTCCCCCGTCGAACGACGGTCAGCGAGATCGTTCAAGGTGTCGAACCAGGAACCTACGTCGCGCTCGGACGTTCGATTCGTACGAACACGGGATCGCCTGAGGGCCGCGAGGCCTATGGCGACGGAGTGGCCGTAGTAGTCCGGGGACGGGAAAGCCGTCCACATGGCGAAGGGCCACAGGTGTAATGACGATCATGATGTGGAGGTAGCCGAAATGGCAACAGCCGAAAACCTTCTGACCGTCTATTCTGATCGAGGCAAGCGCGAGCTGCCATTGGAAGACGTCTACCGGCAATTGTACAAGCCGGATCTCTACCTTCGTGCCTACGGGCGGATCTATCGCAATGACGGGGCACTTACCCCCGGCGCCACGGATGAGACCGTGGATGCCATGTCGCTTGAGAAAATCAAGGGCATCATCGACGTTCTACGCCGGGAAGCCTACCGATGGACTCCAACGAGGCGGACCTATATCCCCAAGAAGAAAGGGAAGCGTCCGCTGGGACTGCCAACGTGGTCGGATAAGCTGGTGCAGGAAGTCTTGCGCAACCTGTTAGCAGCCTACTACGAACCACGGTTCAGCAACTGCTCGCACGGATTCCGTGCCGGCAGAGGGTGTCACACGGCATTGCAAGAAATCACCCGGAGGTGGCGAGGTGTAAAGTGGTTCATCGAGGGCGACATCAAAGGGTGTTTCGACAACATCGACCATTCGGTCCTGCTGTCGATACTGGGCGAGTCGATCCACGATGCACGTTTACTGCGCCTCATATCCAACATGCTCAAGGCTGGATACCTTGAAGACTGGCGGTACAGCAAGACCTTGAGCGGTACGCCGCAAGGGGGTGTGCTCAGTCCGTTGCTCTCCAATATCTACTTGGACCAGTTGGATCGGTTTGTAGAGGACGTCCTGCTCCCGAAATACAATGACGGGGACCGAAGGAGACCCAACAAGGCGTACATGTCGATTATCAATGCGGCGCTGCATGCCGGTGATAAAGGGGATCGTGAAACAGCTATCCGTCTGCGCAAGCAGGCCCAACAGATGCCTTCACGTGACCCGGAAGATCCGGCGTTCAGACGGCTTTGGTACGTCAGGTATGCTGATGATTTCCTGCTCGGATTCAGCGGACCCAAACATGAAGCCGAAGAGATCAAGCGGCAAATCGGGGATTTCCTGCGTGAGGTACTGCGCCTGGAAATGTCTGAGAAGAAGACGCTGATCACACACGCTCGTACCGAAGCAGCGTGTTTTCTCGGCTACGAAGTAGTGGGGCTCAACGCCAACGAGAAGCATGACCATCGTGGTCAACGCTGCATCAATGGCATCACCCGATTGAAGGTTCCAAAGAAAGTCATTCAGGAGCAATGCCGCAAGTACATGCGACGGGGCAAGCCGATTCATCGGTCTGAGAGACTACAGGATGATGACTTCAGCATCATCTGCCAGTATCAGGCCGAATACCGAGGCTTTGTCCAATACTACCTAATGGGCTTCAATGCTCACCGTTTATGGGAGGTGCATCGCGTTATGCGGCACTCGCTCCTTGCGACTCTGGCTAACAAGCATAAAACGTCCATTGCCAAAATGGCTCGAAGCCTGAAAGCCGAAGTTAAAGACAAGGGGCGCACCGTCAAGGCGATGATCCTGACCAAGGAGAGAAACGGTAGCAAGAAGCCGTTGGTAGCCATGTTCGGCGGTCTATCGCTGGCATGGCGGAAAGATACCCCCTTAACTGACTGTCCGAAGCAAGTATACAACGGACTACGTAGCGAGGTAGTGTCCCGCCTGCTCGCCCAGCAATGCGAGGTCTGTGGCACCACGGATGGACCTTTTGAGGTCCATCATGTGCGCAGGCTGAGCGATCTGGATAAACCAGGACGGAGTGAAAAACCTCCGTGGGTCAAACGGATGGCGTCACGCCGCCGCAAGACACTGGTTACTTGCCGGTCCTGCCATGAGGAAATCCATCGTGATCGCTCTGGCTGGCAGCAGAAGAACAGACACCGGAAAGCCGGATGAGATCGAAAGACTCATATCCGGTTTGGAGAGAGGTCGACCGGAAAAGTACCATCTTTGATGGCAACTCGCTGGCCTCCTACTCTACGTCATGCACCGTTCTTAGGGGAGGGCAAGGCAGTAATGTCTTGTCCTTACCCGGCAAGAAAAAAACAGACTATTCCAATAAAAGCAGCCATTGGAAATTAATAAATTTACGGTTAGCTGACCTGCCTCTATGTGCCATTAAGGGACTGTCATCACGAATCAAAACGTTGGTAACGATGGACAGGTTAATCTCATTTGCAGCCATTTGAGCTTCTTGACCAAATACGACGAGCTTGGATCGAGGGCCGCTCTACTTCATATCTAGCACGTTTTGTAGTGGGGATTACCATTTAGAACGACGATTGCGGGGTTTTCAGAAACTCGATCTCGTCTTCTGTTGATACGCGGCCTAGAATTTTATTCCGATGCGGATATCGGCCGAAACGCTCAATGATTGTCTTATGCCTCAGCTCAAACTCGAGGTTGCCTTCCATTCCGGGTTGGCTGAACAGTGATACCGCAAGCGTGTGTATCGGCAACGATTCGCTGTGCATGTATGGCATGTAGAGAAAGGCTCGCTGCATAGCATTCAACTCGTGGTCGGCGTTGAATTGAACGGCTGTTTGCGCCAAAGCCAACGCGAGGTTATCGCAAGCAAAAGCCTTTGGATGATCCCGATAAATATTGCGCGAAAATTGGTCGAGAATAATGATTTCGGCCAGCCGGCCTTTCGCCGATTCTCGCCAAGCATACAGTTCACAGTGTTCCGCGGCAACGTGCAAGGCACCGAAACGGGACTCTATTTGCCGATCCAAGACATCGGAGCGAGTCCACCATTGCTGGGGTGTAATCTCTTCAAACCAAAAAGTCAGTACGTCATCCGGTGTTTGTTGCACTGTTTTCATTTTTTGCCCTTTCATATTTCTCGTCGTATTGCATAAATTCTGCCGCCTATTGCTCTCCAGCAAGCCATCAATTTTATAAATGGCAGCATGAGGAAACATCATTTAACACCCCGTCAGTACTTCAGTATTGTGTGTTGGAACTCAATCAAGATTAGGGGATTCACATGAAAAAACTCACCCGATTGACCTGCGCACTGTTATTGGCAAGTCTCGAGGCTTTGGCAGATGATAGCTCGCATTTTGACGTGTTAGCGAATCTGGAAACGGGTCCGGGCAATGTGACGGCGACTGCTGACGGACGAGTCATCATGAGCCAGCACCCGTTTTATCAACCCGAATATACGGTCGTTGAGTATAAGGATCAAAAACTGGTGCCATTTCCTTCACACGACTTGGCGGCCACAGACTCGACTGCAGCCTTGAAGCTGGACTCGGTGTTAGGCATACGATCCGATGCCAATGGCGTGGTGTGGATGTTGGACAATGGCATGCGCAGCGGTGTGACACCGAAACTGGTCGGCTGGAATACCAAAACCAATAAACTGCAGCGTTTGATTTACCTGCCTGCCCCTATCGCGCCCAAAGATGCGTTCGTCAACGATTTTGCTTTGGATACCCAACACAGTCACGCTTTTATTAGCGACCCGGCGGGTGGCAATAACGCCGCATTGATTGTGGTCAACCTCTATACCGGTGCCGCGCGGCGTGTGCTGGAAGGCCATGCCAGCGTGCTCCCGGAAAATGTCGATCTCATCATCGATAACGTGCCCATTCAGTTAGCAACCCCGTCAGGCGAAAAAGTCAGGCCGCACATAGGTGTGAATCCAATCACCGAAGATTTGACCAACGAATGGGTTTATTTTGGACCGATGCATGGCCTCAGTCTTTACCGGATTAAAGCAGCCGACCTGATTAACGAGAGTTTAACCGCCGAGCAACTCGCCAACCGGGTTGAGCGTTATAGCGACAAACCCATTTCCGACGGTATCAGCATCGACAAGCAGAATAATATTTATTTGGGTGATCTCGCCAATAATGCCATTGGCATCATCGGTTCTGACCGCAAATACCGACAACTCGCCCAGGACCCAAGATTGTCCTGGGTCGATTCATTCAGTTTTGGCCCCAATGGGCAGTTGTATGCGGTGGTCAACCGATTGCACCGCTCTGCCATGCTGAACGGTGGGGATGCCCAGTCGAAACCGCCTTACTATTTGTTGCAAGTCAAAGCCCTGGCTGCCGGCCTACCAGGACGTTAAAGCACAATATCAAGCGAATCTATCATTCGGCCTATTGCTGCGATTTGTTCGCGCAGCCAGCAATGGGCCGGATCTTTTTCTCGCAATGGGTGCCAGATCATAACCAAGTCGTAATCCGGCAAATCGAGGGGCACCGGGAGAATATTCAATGCGACCATTTTGCTAAACGCCACGGCCAGGCGATAAGGTAAAGACAAAATCATGTCGGTCTGCGTAACGATCAAAGGCGCAGACAGGAAATGCGGCACGATCAGCTTAATTCGACGCTCCAGCCCCAGTTCCGCCAATTTGGCATCGATGACTCCGACCTGGCTACCTGTTCGCGAAATGAGCATGTGCGGAGCGTCCAAATAGTGCTCCAGAATCGGATTGGCGGAGATTTTGGGATGATTTTTACGTACCGCACAAGCCATGCGGTCCTTAAAGAGATGTTCACAAATCAAATGCGCGGGGGGCTCGAGTACCGAGGCAAAACCCAACACCACATCCAGACTGCCATTTTCCAATTGCATCATGGGAAATGCTGATTCGGTACGTTTGATATGAATGTCGACACCGGGGGCGGCTTGCTCGATTAAGCGGGATAAATCGGGTAGCAGCAAAAATTCCTGTAATCGGTCGCGGCCAGCGTAAAACGACGCTGACTGGATGCCGGGTCGAAGGCTTGCGGCGGTTCCAGTAGCCTTTCCATTTCCCGCAACAAGTTGCGTACCGGTTCCACTAAAGCCAATGCACGATCAGTGGGCTGCATGCCGTTTGGCGTTTTGACCAGCAGCGGATCGTCAAGCTGTTGACGTAGGCGATGCAAGGTATGACTCATAGCCGATTGCGTGACAAACATGCGTTCGGCGGCCCGCGTGACATTGCGTTCCTGCATCAGCACATCGAAAGCCAACAATAGGTTCAAGTCGAAGCTGCGGAGATTGGACATGGTCTATCCTCACTAAAAATTGGCTTCATGGTAACAAAAACCGTGAATGACCGGCATGAACGGTCTTGATGGTGCGATGAACCTTATACATTTAACAGCCGGACGATTTTCACCTACCTTAATCCCTCAGGCGTGTCGTCTAGCCTATACGGTTTACCCCCTCAGGCCAAGCCTCGGCTGGCGACGCGTCCAAATGATCATGCGACGACTGTCGTTCATTACAAGACTTTAGAGGGATTCACTATGTCCGCACACATTCCTGTTTCAACCTTCAAGCCATACCGGGGCGAAAAAGCCCGGCTGGCACGCGCCTATGACTATCTGATTTTGGTCCTGGCGCTGTTTTTATTCATCGGTTCGTTTCACCTGCATTTCGCACTCACGGTCGGCGATTGGGACTTCTGGGTCGATTGGAAAGATCGACAATGGTGGCCTTTGGTGACGCCGTTGATCGGCATTACGTTTCCGGCCGCCGTTCAAGCCGTATTGTGGGATAAGTTTCGTTTGCCTTTGGGGGCTACCCTATGTGTCACAGCGTTATTGCTCGGCACCTGGGTTACCCGCGTATTTGCCTATCACTACTGGAACTATTTCCCCATCAACATGGTGTTGCCGGCTACGATGCTGCCGGGAGCCTTGGTTCTGGACGCTTTGTTAATGTTAACTAACAGCCTGACCATCACCTCCATCTTTGGCGGCGCCGCGTTTGCCTTGCTGTTTTACCCCAGCAACTGGCCGATCTTCGGCATGTTCCACCAACCGGTCGAATACGCCAATAGCCAGCTCACCGTTGCCGATTTGTTCGGCTTTCAATACATTCGCACGGGCATGCCGGAATACCTCCGCATCATCGAGCGCGGCACCTTGCGAACCTACGGCCAATACGCAACACCCTTGTCAGCCTTTTGTTCGGCGCTGTTGTGTTCGCTGATGTACCCCTTATGGTGGCATATCGGCAAGTGGTTTGCCAGCACTCGATACCTGACCAAAATCTAAGGAGCAGCCAACATGAAAACGCATTTTAAAACTTGGCTGCTAGCCTTAATCGGTCTGACTGTATTGTCCGGTTTGCCGATGTCATCCGCCCAGGCCCACGGCGAAAAAGCGCTGGAGCCATTCATTCGCATGCGGACTATACAGTGGTACGACGTGCAATGGTCCACGCAAAAATTCAATGTCGATGATGAAGTCAGTGTCAGCGGCAAGTTCCATGTCGCTGAAGACTGGCCGATCAGCGTCCCCAAGCCGGAGGCTTCATTTTTGAATATCTCCACACCCGGCCCGGTTCTGATTCGGACTGAACGTTATTTAAACGGTAAGCCTTGGGTCAATTCGGTTGCGTTACAGCCCGGTGGCGATTATGAGTTCAAGGTGGTTCTGAAGGGCCGTTTACCGGGGCGCTATCACATTCACCCGTTTTTCAACCTGAAGGATGCCGGACAAGTCATGGGCCCCGGCGCCTGGCTGGAAATTGGCGGTGCAGCCTCTGACTTTAGCAACACTATCAAGACTATCAGCGGCGAAGCCATCGATATGGAAAGCTTCGGCCTGAGCAATGGTATTTTCTGGCATCTGTTTTGGGGCTTACTGGCTGCCGCTTGGTTGATCTGGTGGGTGTGCCGGCCCTTGTTCATCAGCCGTTATCGCATGTTGGAGGCTGGATTGGAGCATGAGCTCGTCACTAAAAATGACAAACTGATCGCCAAGCTGATACTGGTAGGCGTGCCGGTTTTAGTGCTGGTTCTGAATGAGATCACGGCCAACCGCTACCCGGATGCCATTCCGTTGCAGGCCGGGTTGGATCAAATTTTACCGCTACCGGCTCAGGTCAATGCCGGCACGGTCAACGTCGACACGCTGAAAGCGGAATACAACGTCGCACAACGGTCCATGGTACTGCAAGTCAAAGTCGACAACCGCAGCCAAAGCCCGGTAAGAATTGGCGAATTCTCGACCTCCAATGTCCACTTCTTAAACCCTGCCTTGAGTTTGAGCGGCGTTATGACAGGTGATAACGATATCACAAGCCCAGGGCTGAGTATCGACGATGACAAACCGATAGAGCCGGGCGAGCAGCGGGTGGTTACCCTTATCGCACGCGATGCGGCCTGGGAATCCGAGAAACTCGATGGCTTGATTCGGGATGCCGACAGCCGCATTGGCGGATTACTTTTCCTCTATGACGAACTGTTGGGCCAACGTTATATCTCCAGCATTTCCGCCGCCGTCATACCCAAATTCAGTTAATTTTAGGAGACTAACATGGCTACTACATCTGAACATGTCGCAACATCGACAGAAAGCAGTAAATCATTGCCTTGGTATCTGATCGATTTACCGCGCTATTTGAAAGGCTTTGGTTTATTGTCTGTCATCTACATCGGCCTGAGATTGTATCAGGGCGCATTTGCCGTATCCCACGGCCTGGACTCCACCGAGCCGGCTTTTGAGCAATACTGGATGCGGCTGTTTTATGTCGAACTCGTTATTATTACCTTGGTTGCCAGCGGATTCTGGGGCTACTTATGGCTTTCACGTGACCGGCAGTTGGATCAGCTGGAACCCAAGGAAGAAATTCGCCGCTATTTCACCCTCACCATGTGGATCAGCATTTATACCTTTGCAGTGTATTGGGCGGGCAGTTATTTTGCCGAGCAAGACAATTCCTGGCATCAGGTGGCGATCCGTGATACGCCGTTTACGGCCAACCATATCATCGAGTTTTATTTTAATTTTCCGCTCTATGTCATTCTGGGCGGTTGCGCCTGGTTATACGCCAGAACCCGCTTACCGTTATATGCTAAAGGCATTTCATTACCATTGACGTTAGCGGTATTTGGTCCGTTCATGATATTGGTCAGTGTGGGCTTTAATGAATGGGGGCACACCTTTTGGTTTAGGGAGGAGTTCTTTGCCGCTCCGATTCATTGGGGTTTCGTGATCGGCGTTTGGTTCGCTTTGGGCGTCGGCGGCATCTTGCTGCAAGGGGTTACCCGGCTGATTGAACTGTTAGACAAAATCGAAGATGCCGAGTAAGTTCCTCATGAGCATAACCGTGGCCCTCGCTCAACCGCGCCGGTTACATTATGCTTGGGTCGTGTTAGCGGTGACATTCCTGTGCTTGTTTGTCGCCGCTGCGCTTCGTGCCGTACCGGGCATCTTGATGTTGGCCTTGGAACATGAATTCGGTTGGAGTCGAGATGCAATCAGTGGCGCGGTATCTCTCAATTTGTTGTTGTTTGGTCTATCCGGGCCGTGGCTGGGGCGATGGATGGATATCTATGGAGCAAAGTGTGTCTGCTTGATCAGTATTGCGCTGCTAATCTTGGCAGCGGGGCTGTGCACTCTCATTAAGGAAATTTGGCAGTTCTACGTGCTCTGGGGGATCGTCGCCGGCATCGGAGCCAGCGGCACCTCAATTGTGTTGGGCTCTGCTTTGGTCAACCGCTGGTTTGTGGAACGACGCGGTCTTGCGCTGGGTATTCTCGGCGCGGCGTTTTCCTCCGGGCAGCTTATCTTTACGCCATGGGTGATGCAGATTGACATGGTATACGGTTGGCGGCCTGCACTTCTGCTCTTGACGGGACTGATGGGTTTGTTGGTGTTGCCGTCGTCAGCATTATGGCTGGTTGACGAACCTGCACAGAAAGGACTAAAGGCTTTGGGCCAGAATGACGCGGCAACCCGGACTGCAACGGCTGAATCTAATCCAATGCCTACAGTCATCGTTCAAGGCCAGTTTTGGTTATTGGCGATGAGCTTTGCAATTTGCGGCTTTACAACCTCAGGGCTATTTCAAACCCATCTGATCCCCCATGGTATCGAGCATGGTTTTACCGAAATGACCATGGCAATGTCGCTAGGCTTGATGGGGGCAACCGACATCTTGGGGACCCTCTTGTCCGGCTGGCTGTGCGACCGCTTCAACAATCGTCGGTTATTGGCGAGTTACTACATGTTACGCGGCATCTCTTTGATCGGATTGCCGTTTGTCGAATCCAACGCAGAACTGATGCTGTTTTCCGTGGTGTACGGCCTCAATTGGCTTTCCACTGTTCCGGTCACTTCAGCGTTGGCCGCCGATTTATTCGGTAAACGCAATGTTGGGGTCGTATTTGGCTGGATCTGTTGCGCCCATCAAATAGGGGCGGCATTAGCCGCTTATTCGGCAGGTTTTCTGCATAGTGTTCTTGGGAATTACAATCTGGCGTTTTTATGCTCGGGACTATTCGCATTATTGGCAACGCTCATCGTCCTGAGGATTCGCGTTTAAACATTTATCATCGTCAGTTTTACCGCACCAAATCTGAAAATTATCGAGGTCAGCTAAGCATACACATGCAGACTTCCAAGGAAACAAGGTTTGGAGGACCGGTTTGGATCGCTTTTTGCCTGTCGATTGACTGACGTAGTTGTGCCAAAACCGGACTTTTGTAATTGATGCCGAAACCGTAAATTTCTGATCAAATGCCTTCATCCGCTGGTCTATTCAATGCATTGTGGTTGATGTCACTATTCGGCCATTTTGTATTTTCATCCGAATTGGATTGCTGATTGACTCTCTCCAGGGTATTGGCAATGTATTACCGGAGGAGGATACTTAGGATGACCTTTTTCCAAAATAGGCACAAATCATGACCACTATTAAAAAGCTCAAATGGCTTTTATCGCTAGTGCTAATTTTCGGTGGATTTACGATTTATAAGTTATTTGAGGGGCTGGTCCATAATCCTGCCTATCAAGAATATGAATGGATATTCAAAATCATTTCGGAATTTGGCCTGTTCGTATCCGTCGTCGTTTCGGTTGGTTACTTTCATCACTGGTTTATCGTTGCTGAAGAGCACAAGGAATCCGAAATAAGTTTGCGTGAAACTCTTTCCAAGTACGTCGATAGTATTTTGCTGAATTCCGTTAAAAGAGGATTTTCCGGTATCACCAATAAAGAATTCGATTTCAGCCAAATTATGCAAGGATTAAAACCGGGGGATTATGTCTATTGGCTGATCACCTTCGACCCTCGCTTCAAAAACAAATCGCGGGAACTGGAGAATGGGATAAAAAATGGCGTGCATTTCAGGATGTTGATTTTAAAAGCTGATTGCCACATCGGCGAATTGCGCGCAACGGAAACGACCGGCTTTAACCCGCACGAATTCAATGAATACTCCAAATTATTCAAAGTTACACTAGAAGATGTGATTAATCGTATAGGAAATAAGATAACAGGATCGTTAGGCGTTTTTGTTTACGACGGCCTGCCCTGCATTCCTCTATTCATTATCATCCGCAAAGAGTCCAGAAAAGTTGAAGTTTATAGCAGTTATTATTTAACCGAGCCGGTTTCGAAAATGCCTTATCTGCATTGGGAAACGGGGCTTAGTTTCAGCGAGCAGACTTCGTTCGAATCGGAGTGCTGGAATATGGCCGAACTGTTTCTCGACTATTTCAAGACACGCTGGGAGATGGAAAAAGAAAAACTTTATGGCGCCATAGGAAATGAAGTCGCCGAAAATAAAGATTTTATTTTTGCTCCAGCCTCAGCCAGAGAAAAATGTATTGAGCTTTTTATTGAATAAAACAACCTTCTCAAATTTTAGCCAAGTTAACCAGGATGGAACAAATCCGGCAACTATTTTGGGAAACGCGTAGCAATAGATAAAATCATGTCTAAAGTGTCTCAGTACCGCCGAATGTCTTTTTTGGGTCCGAGCCGTGTAAAAACGTATAACTGAACTTGGCAGAAGTGAAAATTACACCACTGATCAGTCAGAAATGAGTAATTTCTCAATGGTTGACTCCACACTAACCTGCGTTTGGCTCAACATTTAGAATAATCACTCCACCACCTTCTCGATTTTTGCGTTTTTACACAACCTGGGTCGGGAGCGGCTATTCAATAATTCTCCTATTGGCTCATCGCCAGCATCCGCTTTGCCTATACCGAAACCGGGCAACCATTCAACCCAGTTCGCGAGCGATGCGCTTCACTGCATCGCCAAGCACCTGCTTCTGGCCAGAACATCCCATGCAGGATTCTAATTTCAGGAAGTCATTTTTAGCCCAATCCTGAATCCTTAATATCGAATACTTTCACACGCTCATACTTTTACACCCTTATACTCTACGGGCTTTAAATTGATATGAGCGAGGCGCGGTAACGAGCCAGATCCTCCACCGTATCGACATCCCATTGCTCTTCCAGTTCATGATGGCGAAAATGCAATTGTTTGATGCGGGTCCGGGTTTGTTCCAATACCTGTGATGTGCCCCAGAGCATATCGGTAAATAGTTCGGGGCAGGGCCGGTTCAGGCCGATCATGACATAACCGCCGTCTTCGGCAGGCGCCAGGACCAGGTCATGATCCTGGCGCAATGCCGTTACGGCTTGCTCCAGATCGGGTCCGGTCAAGGACGGACAGTCGCAGCCCATGAGCAAGGCGTGCGAATAGGTCGCCAGCGCCGATTCGAAGGCCCGGTGCATGCGCTCGCCCAGATCGCTGCCCTGTTGCTGCCTCAGTGCCAGACCATAGGCCGCCGCCGAGGCGCTGAAAAAATCGTCATCGATCGATGGCGCGCACCATAGTTGCACCGGGCATAACCGGCCTTGCGTCGCCCGTTTCAGCGTTGTTTCGCTGAGTTCAATATGAATCCCGGCCGCCTGCGCGGCGGTCAATGGCGGCGATAACCGCGTTTTCACCTGGCCCGGAACCGGCGCCTTGCAGAAGATCATTAATACCGTGTCAGGATACTGGTAGGTCATGCAATCAGCCGCGTTTCAATGGTTTAAACGGCAACAGCAGCAGGCGCGTGAAGCTCAGGTCCTTCTGGCTGCGGTAGGCGTTCAGGCCGATCGGCATATTCGTGTGGCCGTATTTGGGGTCGGGCGTGTAGGTTTTGCAAAGCCTGTCCCACCATGAAATCGAAAAGCCGTAGTTGCTGTCCGTTTCGGTCGGAATTGTGGAATGGTGCACGCGATGCATGTCGGGGGTAATGAGCAGCCAGCGCAGCTTTTTGTCGATGGCCGGCGGGATGTTGACGTTGCTGTGATTGAAGGTGGCCGCGCCGTTCAGGATAATCTCGAAGGCGATCACGCTCATGGGATGAGCGCCGATCATATAGATCCAGGCCACCTTGTAAAACATCGACAGCATGATTTCCAGCGGATGGAAGCGCACGGCCGTGGTTGCGTCGAACTCCAGATCGGTATGGTGGATCTGGTGCAGGCGCCAGAGCAGCGGCCATTTATGGGTAATAATGTGCTGGCAGTACAGGGCGAAATCGAGGGCCAGCAGTGTGATGATGATCGACAGCCAGGTCGGCGCGTGCCACAGGTTCAGCAGCCCCCAGCCGTTGTCGGCGGCGTGGACGGCGCTCAGATAGGCAATGCCGCCCAGCGTGACCCGCATGATCAGCATGTTGAACGCGGCCAGTCCCAGATTGATGGGCCAGCGTTGCCGGCGGCTGAGATGCAGCTTCCTTCGGGGGCTTAAACCTTCCCAGCCGATCATGGTTAAAAAAATGCCGAGCGCTGCCGACAGACGAATCAGAGCTTCCATAAGTGTCCTTTGCTATAAAGCCGGGCCAGTGTTTGCGGGTCCGCGCCAAAAAAATAACGTAAACGCAGGCTCCACATGAGCAGTATGGTCTTGTACAGGCCGGACTGCAGCCACCGCCGGCCCGAGCTGGTCACTTTGGCCGGCAGGCACAGCGGTGGGCTGATGCGGTTCAGCGTTTTGCTGAGGGCGATATCCTCCATCAGGCTGATGTCGGGATAGCCGCCGGCCGCCGTGAACGCCTCGCGCGTGACAAAGATCACCTGGTCGCCGGTGGCGATGCCGGTCAGCCGGGAGCGCCAGTTCATCATCCGGGCGATGACTGCCAGCATGAAATGATCGCCGCTCAAGCGGATGTCGAAGCGCCCCCACGGCGCCGGCCGGTTGATCCGTTGCCGGAGCAGCGCCATGGCATTGTCCGGCAGGGCGGTGTCGGCATGCAGGAACAGCAGTACCTCGCCCGTCGCCTGTTGCGCGCCGGCGTTCATCTGCCGGGCGCGGCCCTTGGGCGCGCTGATGACCCGGTCGGCCAGTAGTTCGGCGATAGCCTGGGTGCCGTCGGCGCTGCCGCCGTCGACGACGATGATTTCGCAGGTGTTTCGTAAAGGTTGAAGGGCCTCCAGGCAGTCTTGGATGTTTTGTGCTTCATTCAGCGTCGGGATGATGATGGAAAACTTCATGGTCAATCGCTAATACCGGATGCAGTCGTTCAATTTTATCAATGCCGTGGCCGGGCCGGGGCGGCGAGTAGGCACCGTAACTCGAAATCACGGTCGGCGCCAGCCTGCCGACGACCTGTTCCAGTTCGGACAGGCGCAGGCCCTGGCGGACCAGATAGACGATATAGGTGTGCCGGATTGCGTCTCCGTCGATTTCCTTAGGATTCGATAAGCCGGCATCGATGACAGTATAGTGGAGAATGGCGGCCAGGTCTTCAGGCGTTGCGGCCTGATCGGCCAGCCAGGCCGGATAGTGGCCCGACTGCTTGAATAACGACATCAGGTAGGGGTTGACCGGCAGGGTCCTGCCGGCGTCGAGCTCGATGACTTGCCGATTCAAATCGATCCGCCCGGGGGTAAGGCTGGCTGCCTCGTCAAGCGTCAGGCCGCTGAGCAGCAGCGCGATCAGCTGTTTGCCTTTGAGATTGGCGGCGTTCAGCAAATCCCGCAGGTCGCGGTCGGACAGTTCGCGCAGCTCCGGACTTTCCAGGGCCTGGGGCGTTTCCTGTTGCTCTATGGGTGTGGCCGGATAATGCGTTATATCCGGCCGGTCTGGATTGAGATTGCCGTACATGTGGATGCCGGACAGCGTGATGCCGGCCTGTTGCTGCTGTTGTTGCTTGCGGGTCAGGTATTCGAACAGCCAGACCGAAAAAATTCCGAACAGGACCGAGCCGATAACGGCGATAAAGGCATCGCGCGTGTAGTGCGGACTGATCGGTATCAGCGACAGTTGGGCGCGTTCGATCACATGCACTTGCGGGTATTTCTCCTTGTGGCTGGTTTCGATCTGGACCAGGCGTTCCTGGGTTTCGCGGTAGAGTTTTTCCAGCCCTTCCAGGTCGGTCTTCAAGGCGGTGTGTTCTGCGAAGCGCGAGGTGAATTCGGCGGCCTGCTTTTTATGGTCGTCCAGTTGCCTGCGTATTTCCTTGGCGGTCTGTCTGGCCGCTTCATAATTCTGTTCGGCATCGTCCAGCACGATATCCCGGCCGTAGTTGCGTTTGCTCTGGATTTCGGCTTCGAGTTTGGCCAGCTGTCCGGGGATGGCTTTCAGTGTCGGCTGCAGCGCCAGGTAATCGCGCGTGAAGCGTTTGTCCAGCTCGGCCAAGCGTTCGCGCAGTTGCTGGGCGCGTTGCTCAAGATGCCGCAGGCTGTTCTGGCTCTCTTGCGGCACCACGGTCTGTCCGCGCTCGATCGCCTTTCTGACCGCGTCGAGCCGGGCTTTGGCCTTGACTTCGTCCTCGCTGGCCTGATTCAGGGACCTGTTCAGGCCATTCAGGCGCGCCGCCGCCTCGTTTTCCTCGCGGCCGGTCGAGGTGATGTCGTGGTTACGCCGGAATTCGTCCAGTTTAAGGCGTGCGACATCGATTCTGTCCCTGAGTCCCTGAAGCTCGGTCTCGACGATCCGGCGCGTGGCGCCGATGGTGTTTTCCACTTCTTCGGCGCGGGCCGCCGTGTAGACATCGATCCAGGTATTGACCAGCATCGGCAGGGTATAGGCATGCGTGCCTTCGGCAACCATTTCCACCAGGTTGGTTTCGGCTACCGGATCGACGCGCAGCGCTTGCCGGATATCTTCCACGGTCAATTGCAGCTGCGGGTCGAGTTGGTCGGAGGCCTTCAGCCGCTCCAGGGTCTTTTCCAGCAGTTCCTGGCCCAGCAGGATTTGCCGTTGTATGGCGACATGCTGGATATCGGCCGCGGCACTGGTCTTGTCGATGGCGGTCATGGCCGAGGTCAGCAGCGTGGCCTTGCTCTGATAGATGGGCGGGCGACTGTAGTTGTAGATCAGGCCGAGGGTGGCGCTGAGCAGGCAGGTGCCGGCGAAAATGAGCAGCCGGTGCGATCGAAACCAGGGCCCGGCATCGGCGGGCGGCCAGTCGGCGGCCCGGTTGGGAAAAACTTCAATTTCAGGCATGTCGTTTTTCATCGGTTTCAACCTCTGATTAAAGGTTCAAACAAGGCGTAGGGTACGCGGCTGTGAAAGTACCGTGCCAGAGCCGTGATGCCTCGGCAAATTTTGGAAACGGTATGCAATGCATACCCTACTATTGCTTATAAAGGCTCAAACAAGGCCGTCAGGTCTTCGGCGGTCAGCTGCGGCGATTCTTCCCTGGTGCCGCCTTTGTAGATGCCCTCGGCCAGTTGGCGCTTTTTTTCCTGCATGGCGAGTATTTTCTCTTCGACCGTATTTTCCGTGATCAGTTTGTAGACGAACACGGGCTTATCCTGGCCGATCCGGTAGGCGCGGTCGGCGGCCTGGGTTTCGGCGGCCGGATTCCACCACGGATCGTAAATGATCACGCTGTCGGCCTCGGTCAGGTTCAGGCCGACGCCGCCGGCTTTCAGGCTGATCAGGAACACGTCCACGGCGCCGCTTTTAAACTTCTCGATGGCTTCCTCGCGCTTGCGCGTCTGGCCGGTCAATTTGCTGTAGGCAATGTCCAGCGCTTTTAGTTCATCTTCAATCAGGGCAATCATGCGCGTGAATTGCGAGAATACCAGTATGCGCCGGCCTTCTTCGAGCAGTTCCGGCAGGATCTCCATCAGCAGCTCGAGCTTGGCCGACTGCTTGACTTTTTGAGCGCTTTCCAGCGGCAGCGTGCGCGGGTCGCAGCAGGTCTGGCGCAGTTTCAGCAGGGCGTCGAGGATGGTGATGTGGCTGCGCGACAGACCTTTCTGGGCGATCGCGTCGCGGACTTTTTTCTCCATGGTCAGACGGATGCTTTCGTACAGCGCCGCCTGTTTTTCACCCAGCGGCACGGAACGGATGATTTCGGTCTTGGGCGGCAGTTCGGTCGCGACATCCTGCTTGGTGCGGCGCAGCATGAACGGCGCGATGCGCTGCGTCAACCGCGCGCGCTGCCGGCTGTCGCCATGGATTTCGATCGGCGTGCGGTACAGTCTTTTGAAGGCGGCGTTGTCACCCAGGAAGCCCGGCATCAGGAAGTCGAATTGCGCCCAGAGTTCGCCCAGATGGTTTTCCATCGGCGTGCCGGTCAGGCACAGGCGGTAGTCGGCCTTGATACGGCGGACGATTCTGGCGGCCTTGGCCTGGGGATTTTTGATGACCTGGGCCTCATCCAGAATCAGATAGTAATAGTCCTGTTCGAGCAGTGCATGCTCGTCCCGGGGCAGCAGCGGATAGGTAGTGAGGACCAGGTCGTGGCTGCTGATTTCGTCGAAATATTGCTTGCGCTCGGCGCCCTGCAGGGTCAGCACTTTCAGGTCGGGCGTGAAGCGTTCGGCCTCGCGCCGCCAGTTGCTCATCAGGCTGGTCGGCGCGATGATCAGGCAGGGCGCGGTCATGCGGCCGCTTTGTTTTTCCAGCAGCAGGTGAGCGAGGGTCTGCACGGTTTTGCCGAGACCCATGTCGTCGGCCAGAATGCCGGCAAACCGGTATTCGCGCAGAAATTGCAGCCAGTTGAGCCCGTGCCGCTGGTAATTGCGCAATTCCGCTTTCAGGTTGGCGGGCGCGGCGGCCTGCTCGATGCCGGTAAAGTTTTTCAGCTTCCGGCCCAGTTCGCGCAGCGCTTCGCCGCCGGTCAGCCGGAACAGGCCGTAGTTGTGCATTTCCAGGTCGGCCAGGCTGGCGGCATTGAAGCGCGACAGCTTGAGCGTGCCGTCGTCGGCCAGCGTGCTGCTGTTGAACAGTTCCATCAGGGTGGCCAGGAACGGCCTGATCTTTTCGGATGGCAGGGTCAGGTAACGGTGATCGCCGACGGGAATGTTGAGCCGGTCGGGCAGGTTTTCCAGGTCGTAATGCTCCAGCACCGGCATGATCAACGGCAGCAAAGGCAGCGGCTGGCCGTCTATGTCGACATTGAAGCGCATTTCAAACCAGTCGTAAGGACTTTCGCTGATTTCGACATCCCAATCCTGGGCGGCCTGGAAATTAAGCCGGAAGCTTTCGTCGGTCTCGATGATCCAGCCTTCCTGTTCGAGCATTGGCACCGTGTTCAGCAGGAAGTCGCCCCAATGCGCGGCATTGTCCAGCGGGGAGTTTGTGCCGGGACTGAAGAACACCCGTTCCCGCTGGTCGGCTATTTCAGTGGAACTGAAGCCCAGTTCGGCCAGGCGATTCAGGGCCAGGCTTTCGGTTTCCGCATCGCGTTTGATGCGCAAAAAACCCTGGGCTGTTTTCACCACGCTGTAGGGTTCCTGATTCAATGCCGACAACGTCCAGTCGCCGTACAGGAAGCCGAGCACCATGAAATGAAGATAATGCAGGTCGTCCGCGGGATGACCCAGCAGCAGCAGGCGCGGCACAGGCTCAAGATCATGCGCTTCGGTCAGTTCGATCTTTTTCGGCGCCGGCAGGGGCAAGTTGGGGTGTTCAATGATCAGGCGCTCACTGAACGCCTCCACCTGCTCGGCCGGAATCAGCGGGGCCGACAGCATTTTTCGCAACTGCTCGGTGCTCAGGTTGTGCATGTTGACCGTGCCGATAACGCCCTGTTGCGTGTCCAGATAGGCGGGCGGATCAGCCAGTAACAGCAAGGCTTCAGGATCGACGGCAACATTCAGTTCGTAGGCGCCGTTGTCCTGTTGCTGCCGCCAGCTCAGGCTTAAGTCACGGGCATCGGCCGCTTTCAGGGGCGGCGTCCGCTCAAAGTCCCGCCAGTACAGTCGGCCCGTCTGCACCAGTTTCGATAAAGCGACCGCGCCCGCGGCGCCCTTGATCGTTGGTTCGCCGCCATAGCCCTGGCCAAACGCGGACAGCAATGAGGCGATTTCCTCATCCTCGGGCTGAATATAAGACGTGTAGGCGTAGCTGTAGCGTAAATTATTCAACGTGGTTTTTCGGCCTTTGCTCAAGTCGCCGGACTTTTTTTCTTTGGTGACATGAAATTCAACGGCGACTTGATGGGCATGCTTGCCGGGCTTAAGGACATAGGCGATAAATTCCTGACGGGGCTTGTGTGGCTGAGCCCGCTGGTCAAGGCTGGCCAGCCAGTCCAGGCAACTGGAGCCCGAGGCCGGGGATACCGGCGATTGAAGCGAGTCATGATACTTCAGGCAGACGGCGGCCACGTGCTTGCAGTTATAACCGACCGGGCAGGAGCAGTCGCCTTCAATGGTCGCGTTATTGTAGTCAGGACGCCAGACGATGCGGATATTCTGGTTGTACGGCGTTTTGACGCTGCCTTTGACCGATGAATTGATCTGCACGAAAAGCGCTCCTTCGCTACTGATGGTCAGTTTGACGACCTGGCCTTTTGCATAATAGCTGCGTCCCCGTTCATAAGAACTCAGGCTACAGGCACGGCGAATAACGGCAAGGGGCAGTTGTTTGGATTTAGTCATGAACAGTCGCGAATGGAAGAGCGGGAAAAAAGACTGAAAAAGGTGAGAACTATAGGGAAGGCGAAGGGTGTTGTGCAAGCCCTAATCAATCGCGGTGTTGGAAAACGCATCGTATTTTCACGGTTTCACGGTTCATGGGGACACGGTTTTCAGGTTGCCTTGCCGGATGAGCGACAAGAAAGGAGGAGGGCGGTCGCGTCGCCTGATGCGCCGCCGTGCGGATTGGTTCGCGCGCCGGCGAGCCTTGATTTGTGGTCTCAGGCAATCGCGCTCGCGGCAACGCGGCCCGCCGGTTGGCGGCAATTCCTCCCGTGCCTGGAGGCAAGGTCCGCGTCACTGTGTTTGGGCACAACCTCGGCCATTTGTTTTACATTTGATGCGACAATTGATTTAATGAGTCAGCAATTATTAGCCGAAAAAGCCGATAGGTACGGACGACTTTAATTAATCTTTGATTGCGCGATAACAATAGTAATGATGAAAAACAAGACAGCACCTGATATCAACCTTGGCCGCCGTCGATGCATGATGCTGCTGGCTTCATTGCCGCTCCTGGCTGTCGGCACGCTCAAGCCCGATAGGGTTTTGGCCGCGTCACGGCATGACGATCTTCAACAAAGGGTTAACAGTTACATCGGCAGCCTGCGCCGGCGCGGCATCATTAAGGCCGACGAAAAAACCGCCTGGTCCGTCTACGATTTCAGCAAAAGGGAAAAACTGGTTTCCATCAATGAAGACAGCGCTTATCAAAGCGCGAGCATGATCAAGCCCTTTATTGCATTGGCTTATTTCTATAAATGCAAATACGACAGTAAGCATTATCACTATCCTCGCAACGTGCGGCAGAAAATGGAAGCCATGATTCGCTACAGCGATAATCAGGCCACCAATTTTTTTATTCGCCTGTTGAGTAACAAATCCAAGAATCAGCGCCCCATGGAAGTCGAAAAAATCCTCAAGCGTCATGCGCCGGGGATTTTTCAGCAAACCCGGATCAGGGAGTATATTCCCTATAACGGCAGAACCTATCGCAATAAAGCCTCGGCCAGAGACTACAGCCGTTTTCTTTATGCTTTATGGCACAATGAACTGCCTTATTCCCAGGAGCTTAAAAGGCTGATGAGCATGCATCGGTCAAACCGTATTTCCGTGGGGGTGGATATCGTGCCGTCAGCCACCCGGGTTTACGATAAAACCGGCACGACCGCGCGTTTATGCGGCGACATGGGGATCATGGAAGCGGTAGGCAGGGACGGCAATACCTATCCCTACACGTTTATCGGCATCATAGAAAAACAACATCGGGCCAAAAACTACGGCCAGTGGGCAAAAAGCCGCAGCAACGTCATACGCGCAGTATCGCGCCTGGTTTATGCCGATATGAAACAGCGCTATCCTTTGATTTGAAGCAAATACGAACTGATGTTGCACCGCGACACCCGCGATATACAGACAGTGAACAAGTTGTCAGGGATGTCGTCGGCGCCCACAGAGAATCATAAAAACGGGATGTTATTTTTAGCCGAATCCTTAACGCGATAAGGCGCAATAGACAAAGCCGTATTGTGCCGTAGGAAATTAACATCCGGCGGAATACGCTTCGCTATTCCGCCGGATGCGCTGCCTTGCTTTAAACGGCACCCGTGGGAGCGATGCCTACATCGCGACTTGCGGCGGTCTTTAGTCGCGATGTAGGCATCGCTCCCACAGAAAATCATAAAAACGTTATTTTTAAAATCAGATTAAATCAAGGGCAAAACGTTAACTTTTGCCCTTATTCTAACGGCTATGGGCAGGTGATTTATGCCGTAGATTGATTGACCAAATCCAGTCAAAACCAGCATGTCGGGACAATTTGTTTTTAGCACGTTTTAAGCATAGTCGAGTCTTTTTTAATCATTTTTTGGTAAAATACCAACGTTTTCAGGTATTTTTATTTTTCCGGTCTGTTGGCGGCAAAGAGGGCTTGAATGGCTATGATCATGAATGGGGGCGGTTTGTTTGACGCTGATTGATGTGTTAGCATGAAAAAGAATGAATTATTCAGAAATGGTGAACGACTATCCCTTATTCGAAAGCCTTGAAGCGGCAATCCTCTCAAATTAATAACCTCGTTTTTCGTCCTCCCGTCATGACTGACGGTCCTTCCATGCAAGCTCTGGTGGAAGCGAGCCCGCCCCTGGATAACAACTCCAGATACTGTTACCTGCTCCTGTGCGAGTACTTCGCGGATACCTGCGCGGTCGTTGAAGCCGACGGCGAAATCCTCGCCTTCGTCACCGCCTATGTCCCCCCCGGCAAGCCGGATACGCTGGCCGTCTGGCAAGTTGCCGTGGCGTCTTCGTTGCGCGGACAGGGCGTGGCCCGCCAATTGATCGATCATGTGCTGAGACGGCCCGGTCTCGAACATATCCGATTTGTCGAAGCCACGGTCAATCCGTCGAATGATGCGTCCCGCGCGTTGTTTGCCTCGTTAGCCAAAGCTTGCGAGACAACGATGAGCGAGGCCTGCATTTTCCCCAAGACATTATTCCCCAGCGGCCATGAGCAGGAAAACCTGCTCAGGGTAGGACCGTTCCAGATTCACACAGCAATACAGGAGCAATCATGAGAATTTTTGAAGAAATGGAATCCGAAGTGCGCGGCTATATCCGCTCATTCCCGGCCGTGTTCGACACGGCCAGGGGATCGGAGATGTTTGATGAGCGCGGCAACCGCTACATCGATTTTTTCGCTGGGGCAGGCACGCTCAATTATGGCCATAACAATCCGGCTATCAGTCAGGCGCTCATCGAATATCTGCAGAATGACGGCATCGTCCACGGCCTGGACAAGGCGACCGTGGCCAAAAAGGTTTTCCTGCAGAAGCTGGCCGATACCATTTTCGCGCCGCGCAACCTGGAATACAAAGTGCAGTTTACCGGTCCGACCGGAACCAATGCGGTCGAGACCGCGCTCAAGCTGGCGCGCATGGTCAAGCAGCGCTCCAACGTGATCGCTTTCACCAATGCCTATCACGGCCTGTCCATGGGCTCGCTGGCGATCACCGGCAATTCATTTTACCGCGACGAATCCTACGGCGTGCGCCATAACAGCGCCTTCGTGCCGTACGACGGCTACTTCGGCCAGGATGTCAATACCATCGATTACCTGCGCCGCTTCCTTATTGACCAGAGCAGCGGTATCGATCTGCCGGCGGCCATTATCGTCGAAACCGTGCAGGGCGAGGGCGGCATACACGTCGCCAGCGACGCATGGCTGCGCGAACTCGAGTCGCTGTGCCGCGAATTCGACATTCTGCTGGTCCTGGACGACATCCAGATGGGCAACGGCCGCACCGGTACTTTCTTCAGTTTCGAACGCGCCGGCATCACGCCGGACATGGTGACTGTGTCCAAATCCATCGGCGCGGGCCTGCCATTGTCGCTGTTGCTGATGCGCCCGGAACTGGATCAATGGAAACCGGGCGAGCATACCGGTACGTTCCGCGGCAATAATCTCGCCTTCGTCGCCGCAACCAAGGCTCTGGAATACTGGGATACCCCGGATTTCGCCGAAGGCGTCAGGCACAAGGGCGAGATCTTCAGGGAAAGTCTGCAGGCCATTGTCGACAAACATCCGGCCATCAACGGCGAACTGCGCGGCGTCGGCATGGTCTGGGGCATCGAATTCGCCGATCCGGGTTTCGCCGGCGCCGTGTCCGAAGAAGCATTCAAGCAAGGACTGGTGATCGAAACGGCCGGGGCCAACGGCCAGGTGCTGAAGTTCCTGCCGGCGCTGACCATGGACGAAGCGATCATCACAGAGGGATTGGCTATCATCGAGAAGTCGATCGAGGCCGTGCTGGAAAAACGCAAGTCGTTGCGTGCCGGGAGCCTGTCATGATCGTACGTTCACTGCAAGACATCATCGGCACCGAGCGCGATGTAAAAGCTGAAAACGGCAACTGGGAAAGCCGTCGTCTGCTGCTCAACAACGATGCGCTGGGCTTTTCCCTGCACGACACCATTATCCATGCCGGCACCGAAACGCTGATATGGTACAAGCATCACCTCGAAGCCGTGTACTGCATCGAAGGCGAGGGCGAGGTCGAAACCACCGAGAACGGCAAGATCTACCCGATCAAGGCGGGCACGGTCTATGCCCTCAACGGCAACGAACGCCACCTGCTTCGGGCGCATAGCACGATGCGCATGGTTTGCGTCTTCACGCCGCCGATTACCGGCAGCGAAGTCCATGATCAGGACGGTGCCTATCGTCCGGGGGCAGAGATAGCGGCCGGACAATAACGTCCGGCCGCGGCTAGCAGGAGGGACTGCCATGGTCATTGCCAGCTTTATTTTCTTTTTACTGATCTTCGTCGCGATAGGCATGCTCTCGGCGTTAAAGAGCGAGGGCAGCGCCGAGGATTACCTGACGGCCGGCAAGAGCGTGCCGGCCTGGCTGGCCGGGCTGTCCGCCGTGGCCACCAATAACAGCGGCTTCATGTTCATCGGCATGATCGGGCTGACCTATTCCACCGGGTTGTCGTCGATCTGGCTCATGCTGGGCTGGATTGCCGGCGATCTGGCGGCCTCGCTCAGCATCATGCGCCGCTTGCGCGAGGTCAGCGCAAGCCCCGGCATTCATTCCTTCGGCGCTTTGCTGGCGCGCTGGCACGACACGGATTTCCGCTGGCTGCAACGCCTTGCCGGCGCGTTGACTATCCTGTTCCTGGGCGCTTATTCCGCCGCCCAACTCAAGGCGGGCAGTAAGGCGCTGCACGTGTTGTTCGGTTGGGACGCCTCGACGGGAGCCCTGATCGGCGCCGTCATGGTGATCCTTTACTGTTTCGCGGGCGGCATTCGCGCCTCCATCTGGACCGATGCGGCGCAATCCTTTGTCATGCTCGCCGCCATGCTGGTGATGGTGTTTACCGGCCTGCAGCAACTGGACGGTTTCGGCGGCGTTTATCCGGCGCTGCTGCAAGTATCGCCGACTTACATGAACTGGTTTCCGGAAACGGATGGCTGGGGGCCGGTACTGTTCGTGCTCGGCTGGGTATTTGCCGGCTTTGGCGTGGCGGGGCAGCCGCATATCGTCATCCGTTTCGTTAGCCTCGACCACCCGCAATCGATTGGGCGCATGCGGCTGTATTATTACAGCTGGTTTGTCATGTTCTACTCGCTGACCATCGCCGCGGGCATGCTGGCGCGCCTGCTGTTGCCCGAATCGGCCGCGTTCGATGCGGAACTGGCGCTGCCCACGCTGGCCATGGAGATGCTGCCGCCGGTGCTGATCGGACTTTTTCTGGCCGGGCTGTTTGCCGCGACCATGTCCACCGTCGACTCGCTGATCATTGCCTGTACCGCCGCGTTTACCCGCGATTTCCACGGCGCACGGACTCCCGGGATTTTCATCACCAAACTGGTGACGCTTTCAGTCGTGGCGGTCGCCCTGGGCTTCGCGTTGTCGGACAGCCGCAGCGTGCTGAGTCTGGTACTGATCGCCTGGGGGCTGCTCGCATCGGCGTTCGCGCCTTTATTGCTGGTGTATGCGTTTGATGGCAAGCCCGACGAGAAACTGGCGATATCGATGCTGCTGGTCGGCGTCGCCGTATTCCTGCTCTGGCGTCATTTCGGCCTGTCGCAGCTGGCCAATAGCATCATGCCCGCCATGCTGTCGGGCATGGCGATGTATGCCATCGGCAAAACCATGGGCTGGACGCTCGAAAACACGGGCGGGGAGCGGGCCGGAATCCTGTGACCAAGCCGGTGAGTCGCTGAGGCAAGAGAATACGCTTCCCGCAACTACCTCTCACCGATGGCTTCATCAGGCCGCCTGGATTTTCGCTTCGATAATGGCCTGAATCTCGGGCGCTTCCAGGGTTTCTTTCTCCAGCAGTGTTGCGGCCAGGGCTTCCAGTTTCGGACGGTGTGTCTTTAGCAGTTCCGTGACCTGATCTTCAATGCCGTGAACCAGCATGCGGATCTCATCGTCGATGATCTGCGCGGTATGCTCGCTGAAATCGCGCTGCTGGGTCATTTCCCGGCCCAGGAAGATGTGTTCCTCGCCCCGGCGGAAGGCGACCGGGCCGAGCTTGGCGCTCATGCCCCAATGGGTCACCATGTGCCGGGCCAGCCGAGTGGCCTGTTTGAGATCTTCCTCGGCGCCGGAACTGAATTCGCCGAACACCAGCTTTTCGGAAATCCGGCCGCCCAGCATCACGCCGATGCGGTCGCGCAGGTAGCTTTCCGGCAGGTTGTGCCGCTCTTCTTCGGGGATCTGTTCGGTCGCCCCCAGCGCATGCCCGCGCGGAATGATGGTCACCTTGTCCAGGGGGTCGGCATTGGGCAGCAGGCTGGCTATGACCGCGTGCCCGGCCTCGTGATAGGCGATCAGCTTTTTTTCTTCCTCGCCGATGACCATTTCGCGCTTGCCGCCGAGCACGATCTTGTCCCGGGCATTAAGCAGCGACGCCATGTCGACCTGCTCCTTGTTCTCGCGTCCGGCCATCAAGGCCGCCTCGTTCACCAGGTTTTCGAGATCGGCGCCGGAGAAGCCGGCCGTCAGCGCCGCCAGCCGTTCCAGGTCAACGTCTTTTGCCAATGGAACCGCTTTGGTATGGATTTCCATAATCTGGATGCGGGCCTTTTTATCGGGCAGGTCCAGGGTGATCTTGCGGTCGAAGCGGCCCGGCCGCAGCAGGGCGGGATCGAGCACGTCGGGCCGGTTGGTGGCCGCCAGCACGACCACCGTTTGATGAGGTTCGAAGCCATCCATTTCCCCCAGTATCTGGTTCAGGGTCTGCTCCCGCTCGTCATGGCCGCCGCCGAGCCCGGTGCCGCGCGCCCGGCCGACCGAGTCGATCTCGTCGATAAAAATGATGGAAGGCGCTTCCTTTTTCGCGCTTTCGAACATATCGCGCACGCGCGAGGCGCCGACGCCGACAAACATTTCGATAAACTCGGAACCGCTGATGCTGAAGAAGGTCGCTTCGGCCTCGCCGGCCACGGCCTTGGCCAACAGAGTTTTGCCTGTGCCCGGCGGGCCCATGAGCAGGATGCCTCTGGGGATATTGGCGCCCAGTTTCCGGTAGTGCCCGGGGTTCTTAAGGTAGCTGGTGATTTCCCGCAAGTCGCGCTTGGCGTTTTCCAGGCCGGCGACATTGTCAAACGTGACCATGGACTCCCCTTGCTGAAAGCGCTTGGCCTTGGACTTGCCGAAGCTGAAAACGCCGCCCTCCGCCCCGGTCATGCGTTCCTGCATTTTTCGGCTGGAGTACCAGAACAGGCCGATGATCAACAGCCAGGGAAGAAAGCCGATCAGGACGCGGGCCAGCCAGTCGGTCTGCTCCGATTCGGCAATCACTTCCACATCGTGCTGTTCAAGCAGGGCAATGAGCTCGGGATCGTCCACCGGCGGCAGCGTGGTCACGAAGCGGTTCGGCGCCTGCCGGCCATCTGGCTCGGCTTCGGCCCTGTCTTGCCGCAAGTTGCCGGAAACCTGATCGCCCTGCAACGTGACTTGCTCGACCTCATTGGCGCGGACTTTGTCTTTAAACGCGGTATAAGAGAGCGTTTGCGGTTGTTGGCTTTGGCCGAGGTTATACCAGTGCCACGAAAACGCCAGCACGATCAGGAGCCACAGGACATAGCGCCACCAGGGAAGTTGTGGCTGCTGAGGGGGCTGTGGCCGAGAGATCTTGTTGGCAGGCTGTTTATTAACCATAGTGTCAGATCCGTTATGATTGCGCGTGAGCTGGCGTGCCTTTCATTCGATATTACGTTTTTGGACGCGCTCCGGCGCATTTAATTCCGGACCTTGATTTTTGCGTAAAGATTACCGTCTCATCAAGGTTCCGATGCCTTTTTGCGTTTTTTCGGCGCCCAGGTTTTGCCGCTGGCCCACCAGGGACTGGAAGGATGGCACAGGCGGAAATAGTTCGAGTCTTTTATCGTGTCGGATATGGCTTCATCGACCGGGTCTCTGATCGACGCGGTGCAGCTATTGATCACGACGGCTTTGCAATCTTTCGTGTAATCGCGAAGCCGTTTGACGAAATAACGTTTGCCGATGAGTGGATTGTCCCAGCATTTCATAAAGACTTCGGTGCGGTATTTTTGCGGCGACTTGCCCAGCGAGCATTGATGCTGGACGGCATTCATCAGGATCAGGTCGAATGGCTGTCGGTCGGGAATGTGTCGAACGTCCAGGCCCTTGGTCGCATAGGCCAGGAAAGAGTGGATATTTTCGCCGGTTTTGCCGTTGGCGGGTCCAATCGGGGCTTTGGTCAGCTTGTTGAATTCATCCTTATGCGGGCTTTCCAGAATAATGATCAGCCGTGGGCCGGACGATTGGTTCAGATGTTCGGGTAAGTCCAGTCTTTGCGTGAAAAGGCCGGCACCGGGCTGTCCTTCGTATTTAAACCCTTGTTCCGAGCCTTGATAAACCGCCGTGCCGACATATTGATCGGGGCACGGCAGGGTGGCGACAGTACTGTCATCATAGATAATTGTCCGGATTATCTGCTTGAATTCCGCTTCGTGGTCGCTCATGTGGCCTCCTTAAAGGGGTAATGGGGGCTTTGCACCGTCAGCAAAGTCGACTTGTTTTTTAATGCCAGATTAGACAATAAAAAACGATAAGAAACTGACGTTACGCAGTTAGTTCTGCGGGACAGGTACTGATGCCTGACAGAGAATCAAGCAAGGCTGCCGAGCCATTGCGGCCCGGGCTTGATGAAGGTAAGGATTCGGCTAAAAATAACATCCCGTTTTTTATGATCCTCTGTGGGAGCGATGCCTTCATCGCGATTAAAGACTGCCGCAAGTCGTGATGTGTACCCTAAAGGGCATAAAGGCATCGCTCCCACGGGTGCCGCAATCTCGCCCGACAGGTGGATTTATTGAGCCGCTTGGCCCAAGGCACCACCGCAGCTGCTGCCTTGCCCGGCGGTGCAACCGTAGCAATGCTGGCGCACGGAAATGGGCGAGCCGGTTAATGCGAGCCGGGTTAAATCGCTCAGGCGGGTTTTGCCGGCGGGGCTTGCGCCTAAGGGCAGTTGCAGCATCTGGTTGAAGTCGCAGTCATAGACCATGCCCTGCCAGTCTATGCTCAAGGTATTGCGGCACATGACCTGGTCGAGATTTTCGGGCCGGTAGTTGTCTTTTAACAGCTGCAGATAATCCTTGAACAGGCCTTTGCTGATCAAAGTGCTGCCGAAACGCTGAATGGGAATGTTGGTCAGGGCAAGCAGCTTGTTAAAGACGATGTCGTAGTTTTCGCTCAGGTGTTTTTTATAGGCTTGTTCCAAGGGCTGTTGTTCGGGCGGCAGGCGGGTGCCTTGTGGATTGAACACCAGGTTGAGTTGAAGACCGGTATCCGGCTTGCCGTAGCCGAAACGGTTCAGTTTTTTCAGCGCCGCCAGGCTGGCCATGAAAGTGCCCTTGCCGCGTTGTTTGTCGACATTGTTTTCGAGATAACAGGGCAGCGAGGCGGTGATGACGACCTGGTTGTCGGCAAGAAACAGGGCCATATCCTCGAACCCCAGTTCCTGGAGGATAACCAGGTTGCAACGGTCGATTACCGTGACGTTCATGGCCCGCGCCCGCTTGACCAGGTATTTGAAATGCGGATTCATCTCCGGCGCGCCGCCGGTTAAATCGAGTGTATGAATGCCGTGTTTTTCGATAAAGTCCAGAACCTGGTCTATCGTGGCCTTATCCATTAGCTCGGTGCGGCTGGGTCCGGCGTTGACATGGCAGTGCGTGCAACTCAGGTTGCACAAATAGCCCAGGTTAACCTGCAATATTTCCAGCGTGTTTCGGGTAATAGCGGGAAAATCGGTGGGTTCCAGGTACGGTAAGGTGTCATGCATCGTGTGTTTACTCTGTGCTGAAGTATATATCGCCATAATAGGCTGTTGCTTGGCCATGGGCGTTGTCGGTATCGGTCATGAGGGCAACGGCGTCAATATATTGGATGTCTTCGCCGAACTGTTGTTTCAGGTCGGCAAGGATGTTGCGTTTTTCTGTCTGCCAAATGCCGGTTGGATCATCGGAGGATCTAAGCGCAATCATGATGGCATGGTCGCCGGCAAAGGCATTGGGCCAGATTTTACCTTTAGACGAGGTGCTTGCCCAGACATAATTGATGGCCCGGGTGCGCCAGAAAGCCAGGCCGCCGCTGACCACGACATACACGCGCGCGGCGTAATCGTCGCCGGATTTTTCCTGCTCGTCGACAGGGCCGAGCCGGTTCTCGATGCGCCAGCGCCAGTTCATGAAGGGGGTTTTGTGCAAATCGATGCGCTGCGGCTTGTACAGTCCAGAGGCGCTGCCGTTGCTGACGGCTTGTAATACTGTTGTGGCATCAAGATCGATCAGCCGGTATTCAGTCTGACCTTCAAAATCCTTGCTTTGCCATTGCGCCAGCGATCCGGCGGAAAAATGGCCGATCATGAGCTTGTGATTATTTTCCGCGGCCGCCATGGATGAGAAAAGCAGGGCCATGACGCCGGCGATTGAAAGTCTGTGGATATTGCGTGGTAATAGATTCATTATTAGCCTGATATTGGATATTAATGACTTAAGTCGCTACAGAACAAAAAAGCTTACGCACGCTCGGCGAATAATTGATAGCTGCCGCCACAGCGCACCATTGCAACAATGGATCGGCAACATGATTTTTAAAAAAAACATTGAACTTTTTATAAAAAAAATCAATGCAGAGCTAGTTTATTTTTTTTGTTGCTATATAATACGCGCTTCACAAACGTTATCGATGCCTCGGTGGCGAAATTGGTAGACGCAAGGGACTTAAAATCCCTCGGTGGTAACACCGTGCCGGTTCGACTCCGGCCCGAGGCACCATAATCAGATCAAGGGCTTGCAGACTTCTGTACAGCTCTTTTTTTATGCCTGGGATTATTTGCGGTTGATTTTGGATGAATCAATACCTTTTTTGGTTCAAGTTAATGACTGTTAATTATATTGTTTGGTTTCAGGTTGAATATATCCCCCAAAACTACGTTATGACCTGAGAATGCGCTGAACAAAAATGTTAGACAGTGCTTGCCGACCCTGTTCTTTACCTGAAACGGATGATGAATAGTCAGATATAAACCATGACGAGGTTTCATGACGTGCTTGTTTATAAAGGCGCGGCATCACTTTAACAACTATCGATTAATGGCTTTTCCAACAGGTAGGAATCCACTGATGCTTTTTAGATTCACGGTGATGTTTAAATGATGAAGAAAACATTGCTTGTCTGGTTTTTGGCGCTATTCTCCCTCCAGGCCTGGGGCGAATGCTTTGACGAAAACAAGGATGATCAGGCAAATTTTGCTGCCTGCAGAAAAGAAGCGGAGCGAGGAAACAGCGATGCGCAGTTTAACATCGGCATCATGTACGACAATGGGCAGGGCGTAGAGCAGGATTTCACCCAGGCGATCAAATGGTATACCAAGGCCGCGCAACAAAATAATGTCAGCGCACAGTTCAATTTAGCTTTGCTTTATGCCGAAGGTGACGGAACGGATCAGGATTACGCTCAGGCATTCAAATGGTACACCAAAGCCGCCGAGCAAAATCTCCCGGAGGCGCAGTTGAATCTGGGCACGCTGTATGCCAATGGCCAGGGTGCGCCGCAAGATTACGCGCAGGCCTATAACTGGTATGTCAAGTCGGCTGAGCAGGGCAATGCCGGCGCGCAGTTCAATTTGGGCAACATGTATGCCAACGGGCAGGGCACGCCGCAAAATTACTCTCTGGCCATCGAGTGGTATCTGAAGGCGGCCGAGCAAGGCAATAGCGGCGCCCAGTTCAATTTGGGGACTATGTATGCCAACGGACAAGGCACGCCGCGAAATTACGCCCTGGCCATCAAATGGTATCTGAAAGCGGCCGAGCAAGGGCATGTTGATGCCCAGTTCAATCTGGGCAATATGTATTACAACGGAGAAGGCGTGCCGCAGGATTATCTGAAGGCCCACATGTTTTTTAATATCGCCGGCGCGAACGGCGATGAGCCGGCGCAGCAAAACCGGGATATCGTGGCCGAAAAAATGACCCCGGCGCAAATAACCGAAGCCCAGAGGCTGGCGGCGGAGTGGATGCGGGAATATTATTAAGAACCGGGCTAAAATGACTTCCTGAAATTAGTATCTTGCATAGGATGCGCCGACCACAAGCAGGCGCTCCTGGCGTCGGCGCATCCTACGTTTAAACAGGTACATTATTGACGACCAAATCCTAAGCACTCAGGCCGGGCAGAAGATTGCCATGCCAGAATCGCTTTCGGGTTAACGTCCGCCGAAAAGCCTTTTGTTCTTCTTGCTCATGGTCTGGGCGGTTATCCACGTTATTAAATCCCACTTTTTTTATATGGGATCTGTCTCGCTGCAATAATTAAACTATGTTATTTAACGCAATTTGACTGTGTCATTTCACATTTTTTAATCCGCTTGCCTCTATAACCAAGGCTAATCTTATTAATAATCACTTTAATTATCGATAATTTTTCATCCTGGCATCATTCATGCTGATAACTTCGAAATTACAGTTTTACAAAAATAATAAAAATAAGGGGCAATTATGTATAAAAATAGCTGGCTGTCATGGCCACTCATTTGTATAAGCGTAGCGGCAAATGCCGAAGAACCAAGCGCAACGATTAACAAAAATGAAAACAGCACGGCAGAGTTTCCGGTCATGGAAGTGACCGTCACGCCACCAAAATCATTGTCCAAAGCGGAAAAAGAAAATATACCGGCCACGACGGAAAGTGTTACCAAGGAACAATTAACCGAAACCCACAATCTCGTCAATACCGAAGACGCCATCAAATATCTGCCCAGCATTTTAGTGCGCAAGCGTTATGTCGGCGACACCAACGCACCGGTCGGTTCGCGTACTTCAGGCACTTCGGCCAGCGCCCGCACGCTGATCTATGCCGACGGCATCCTGCTGTCGTCCTTGCTGGGCAATAACAACTCCAATACCGGATCGCCGCGCTGGAACATGGTGTCGCCAACGGAAATCGATCGTATCGATGTGATGTACGGGCCATTCTCGGCCGCCTATTCAGGCAATTCCATGGGCGGCGTCATCGATATTACCACCCGCATGCCGGATAAATTCGAGGCCAGCGGCAGCATCAACTCGTCCTGGCAGGATTACAGCCAATACGGGCATGAAGATACCTACGATTCGCAGCAGTACAATGCCAGTCTGGGCGATAGGATGGGTAATTTCTCCTGGCGTTTTGACGTCAGCCACCTGGACAGCCACAGCCAACCGATTGCCTATGCCACGGCTACCAGAACCACGGGCAGTGTAGCCGGCCTGCCGGTGATAACAGGCGCTGTTCCCAACAGGGATGTCAGAAACAATCCGCGCGTGGTATTGGGCGAAACCAATATCAACCACACGGTTCAGGATACCTTCAAATGGAAACTGGCTTACGACTTTACCCCGGACATACGCGCCTCTTATACCCTGGGCCTATGGCAAAACGATGCCAACGGCAGGGCCAATACTTTTTTGCGCGATTCCGCCGGCAATCCGATCTACAGTGGCAGTGTCAACATAGATGGGCAGCGATACAATATCGGTGCGGCATCACTGGCCAACAATCTTGTTGATCAAATGCACTGGTCGCATGGCATGTCGATCAGGTCCGACACCGGCGGCCTGTTCGATTGGGATCTGAACGCCAGTCTGGTGACGTATGGCAAGGATACCCAGCGTTCGCCGCTTACCGCGCAAAACGTAGTCTCAGGCGTAGCCACGGCGCCGCCCGACGGTGCGGGGCAAAAAACCCAATTGACCGATACCGGCTGGCACACCGTGGATGCCAGGGGCATCTGGCGGCCTGATACCGCTTGGGGCGCGCATGAAGTGAGCTTGGGCTATCATCATGATCTTTATGAGCTGTACAACCCCGTGTATAACACCAGCGAGTGGAAAAGCGGCGCCAACGGCAGCTTGCGCGGCAACTCGGAAGGCAAAACCGAAACCAATGCCGTCTGGCTGCAGGATGTCTGGGATTTTAATCCAGAATGGCGCATGACCCTGGGCGGCAGACTTGAAAATTGGAATGCCTATGATGGCTTGAATGCAACCGTCAGTGGCGGCAACCTGGTGACCATTCAGCAGGACAACCGCAGCGATCTGCTGTTTTCGCCCAAGGCCGCATTGAGGTGGCAGCCGAACGATCGCTGGCAGGCCACGGCAGCCATCGGCCAGGCCTACCGCTTTCCGACGGTAACGGAGCTGTATCAAATAACGCCCGCAGCGGTCAATATCCAGACCGGGCTTACCGAGTCCGTCATCAATGCCAACGCCGGTCTGAAACCGGAAGAGGCCTTGTCATCGGAACTTGCGGCGACCTACTTTATGGATGAAGGCCGACTGCGGCTTAGCCTGTTCCATGAGCGGGTCCGCGACGCCATTTTCAGTCAGCCGAGCACCCTTTACAGAAACATTAACGGCACTGCCATTAACACCGTGCAGAACGTCGATGAAATCAATACGTTCGGCATCGAGTTGGCGGGAGAAATGCAAAATGTCGGCATAACGGGGCTGGATATTTCCGGCAGCGCGACCTGGGCCGATTCCAGGATCACCGAAAATGACGCCAATCCCGCGACCATCGATAAACGTCAGCCCAGAGTCCCGGAATGGCGGGCGACCGGCACCATAACCTATCATCCGATTGAGAAACTGAGCACGTCGGTAAGCGGGCGCTACAGCAGCGTGCAATACGGCCAGCTGGATAACAGCGACGTCAATCACGCCACATATTTTGGCTTGACCGATTTCTTCGTCGTCGATTTGCGGGCACGCTATGAGTTGACCAAGCAGGTCAGCATTGCGGCGGGGATCGATAATGTCAACAACGACAATTACTGGATATTCCATCCCTTTCCCCAGCGCACTTACTTTGCCGAGCTGAAATACACTTACTAGGGATGCAGGTGTCGAGGAAAATTGTATTAATTAAACTATGTTATTTAACGCGCTGATTGTGGCAAATAACCTATTTTGGCGAACTTCTAACCTCTAGCGCTAGCGTTAATTTCCTACTAATAGAGTCAGGTAAGTTCATAGCTATCAAACATTAAGAATCAAGGCTAAAAAAATGGCATATATGCTGCTTGAATTTGGCATACCCTGTTCATACATCGCCGGATAAGAAAAAATGAAAAAAGGCATATTTATATTAGGAATAAGTTATTTAAGCAGTCCCATGGCTGCGGAACCTCCAAAAAACGATACTGGGGAACCCTATCAAGGTGAAGATATGGTGATCACTGCCCCCGTGCAGCAGTCATTGTTCCCAACAACGACTCAGGCCACGCCTTCATATAGCACTACCGCGGAAGAAATTGAAACACGGGTTAATGCGACCACTGTCGAGGATACGCTCAGATACGCGCCCGGCGTGTTGATACGCAAACGCTTCATTGGAGACCCGAACGGCAACCTGGGCATACGCACATCGAATTCATTCCAGACGACGCACACATCGGTCTACGCCGACGGCATGCCGCTGCACAACCCCTTGCGCACCAGTTTTAACGGAGCGCCCCGATGGTCGATGGTCACTCCGAGCGAGGTCGAATCGGTGGAAGTGCTGTATGGACCGTTTTCCGCACAATACGGCGGCGCGTCGTTCGGCGGCGTGGTCAATCTGAATACCCGGATGCCGGAACAGTTTGAAGCCCATATGGATGCGATGGGGATATTCCAGGACATGCACCGCGGCGGCCGCAATGAACTGCTGACCGGATACAAGACCAATATTTCAGCAGGTAACCGTTTCGACAAGTTCAGCATTTTCGGCTCTTACAACCGCTTTGAGAATGAGGGGCAACCGCAGTCGCCCCGTACCAACCGTGTCTCGAGCGGTACTGCTGGGATCGCCGCCGCCGGCGGGCTGTTTGAAAACCAGCCTACGGGCGCGCCCGGTATTTGGTATGGCGATGACGGCATAGCGCAGCAAGCCACTGACCTGTTCAAGCTTAAAATGGGCTACGATTTTACTGACGATTTGAAAGGTTTGTTCACGATCGCCTATGAGCAACGGTTTGGCGAAACGGATGATCCGTTAAGCCTGTTGAAAGACGCCTCCGGCAATACGTTATGGGGAGGCGGCAGCGCTTCCGGCGCTTCAAGCAATGCGACTTATAATCAATCCGGTCAAGTGTTCAGTGTCCCCGGTTCGGCTTTTTCAGTCGGTGAGTCGGAGCGAAATACCTTAAACTACGGCCTTAATCTGAAAGGCAAGATCTCCGAGGACTGGAGCATCGACACCACGGCCAGTTATTACGATGCCTTTAAAGACCGGTCCGTCAGTTCCAACCTGAACCCCAATCATCCGTTAAACCAAAACAAGGGGCAGGTGACCGATGTCGATGCCTGGTGGGCCGCTTATGACCTGAAACTGGCCACCGACAACTTTCTGGATCGCGATGATCTGTCGTTCATGGCCGGCTATCAGTTCAATCATGCTCACCTGAATCTCGATGTTTTTGACAGCAACAATTATCTGCTACAAAGCAAAGACAGGCACCGTTCCGACAGCGGCGGCGAAACACAGACCAATAGCGCCTTTTCGCAATTGGAATGGCGCTTTCTGCCGGACTGGAGCATCATGGCCGGGGCGCGATTCGACCACTGGCAATCCATCAATGGCCATGTCCGCGATTTTTCGAAAAACAATATTCAAAATTATGCCGATCGCGATGCCTCCCGGGTTTCCCCCAAGGCTTCATTGGAGTATTCACCGAATGCCTGGACATTCCGCTACTCGTTTTCCAAGGCCTACCGTTTCCCGATTGCGGAAGAACTGTTCGCCAGCGTCTCCAGGCTTAATAACCAAAGCATCTCTGCGCCGGATCTTGGGCCGGAAAACGGTTATTTCCATAACTTCATGACCCAGTACGATATTCCCCGAGGTTACATCCGTGCCAATTTCTTTTATGACCAGATCAATAATGAAATTGCCAGCACGTTACAGAACTTCGGATCGGATAGCGTCACGACGTTCCTGCCCATCGAGCAAACCGAAGCTATTGGCGTGGATTTGACCTTTTTGCAGAACGAAATCTTCGATCTGCCTTTGGACTTGATGCTGAACGGTACCTACATCGACAAGCAGATCACCAAAAACTCAAGAAATACGGATCTGGTCGGCAGCCAATGGGACCGACTCCCCAAACTGCAGGCGAACGCGTCGCTAACTTATCATATAATGCCGGCGTGGGATTCGTCGGTCAGCGTGCGTTACCGCAGCGATTCCTTCCAGCGGCTGGATAATACGGATACAGAGGCCAACGTGTTTGGCGGCACCGATGAGTCGACATTTGTCGATCTTAGAACCAATTACCGGCTGAATCTGCATCCAAAACTGAAGAGTACGCTGTCGGCGGGGATCGATAATCTCTTTGATGTCAATGCTTATGAAAATCATCCCTATCCGCAACGAACTTTTTTTGTTAAGGCCGCTCTGGACTATTGAGACCGACTGCCAAAACGTTCCGGCAACGCAGGGATGCGCTGCCGAATCGGGATTTGATTTTTCTTTGGATGAGATGACTTAGTGAAGTGGCTTGGCAACAAAACCAGCCAATCCAGTAATGAATCTTTATAATGCGAATTCTTTCTTTTTATTTTTGCTCTTTATATCAATTGCCTATGAAAACGCTTACTTCTTGCCTTGTTCTTGTTCTATTGACGGCTTCGGGATGCGCAACCGACATGACGGCCGATCGCGCCGGCGATAGCACGCAAAAGTCCGTGCAAGGGCATGCGGAAAAACAGACAGCCTGTACCGATTCCGATGCGCTGCCTTCCAGTCAGTGCGCCAATACGGTCACGGCCACTTTCGACAATAAGGGCGTGTTATGGATTACCTGGGCGAACAATGATCATCTTTATGTGCAGTCATCCCTGGATAACGGCGTAAGTTTTTCTTCTCCTACGCTTGTCAACGCCGATCCTGAACCGGTCATCGCCAAGGGCGAATACCGTCCAAAAATAAAATTGGATGCGCAGGGTAACATTTATCTTACCTGGACGAACAAACTGGACAAGCCCCATAGTGGAAATATCCGTTTTAGCCGCTCTATCGATGGCGGCAAACATTTTTCTGAGCCAGTGACTCTAAACGACAATCTTGAGATCATCAGTCATCGTTTTGATAGTCTGGCTGTCGGCAAAAATGGAGAGATTCTTGTCGCCTGGCTGGATGCCCGAGACGGCCAGACGGCCAAAAAGGCAGGGCAGACGTTTGAGGGGTCGTCCTTGTACTACACCTGGTCTGATGACGGCGGCAAGCATTTTTATCCCAACAAAAGAATCGCCGCGCATACTTGTCAATGCTGTCGACTGGATACCGCCATTAACAATGCCAACCTGCCCGTTATCGTCTGGCGGCATATTTTTGAAGGCGGCATCCGCGACCACGGCATCAATCGATTTACAGACTGGAGCACACCGGGCGATATCCAGCACTTAGGTCATGAGAACTGGAAGATAGATGCCTGTCCTCACCATGGCCCCGGGCTTTCCATTTCCGATACCGATAGCTATCACGCCGTATGGTTTAGCAATTCCGACACCAAGCAGGGCCTGTTTTATGCGTATTCAAACGACGCCGGCGAGCATTTTTCCGAGCCGCTTAACTTTGGCAATGATGGCGCCAGCCATCCGCATGTCCTGGCAGTAGGCGATCGCGTGATGATCGTGTGGCAGGAGTTTGACGGCAGCCATAACCTGATTCAGCTAATGAAATCCGTTGATGCCGGGAAACGCTGGACCAAGCCCGAAGTGATCGCGCAAACAACGGAAATGATTGATGAACCTTTTCTGATCAGTGACGGGCGGAAGTTTTATCTTTCCTGGCATCCTCAACAGCAAACCTATCATTTAAAACCAATTGATGAATAAAGAGCCCCATACCATCTAAGAGATCTGCATTGGCCGCAAACGCGGCACTTTGATGCTTTTTATTTGTTAATACGATCATTTGGACTATCTATGCTTATTTCTTGCCGACCCCCTTCCTGCCTGGCCGCGGCTATGCTGGCGCTATGCGCGCTGGCCGCGCCCGGCCAGGCCGTCAGCGCAGCGGGCGCCGCGAGCACCGCACCCCAGGTCGAGGCGCTCGGCGCCCCGGACCACCCGTTGCTGGCCCAATACCGCGCCGTGTCCCGGCAAACGGCGGCCTTGACGATTTACAACCGGCATCTGCAGGACCTGCTCGCCTCGCAAGCGCAGGAAAAAACCTCGCTGGAACAACAACTGAAGGACATCGAGGTGACCAAGCAGGAGATTGTGCCGCTGATCCTGCACATGCTCGACAGTCTGGAGCAGTTCGTGCGCATGGACCTGCCTTTTCTGCCCGAAGAGCGCCAGCAGCGCCTGGCGCAGCTGAAAGCGCTGGTGGTCAGGCCCGATAGCACCGAGGCGGAAAAATTCCGCCGCCTCATGGAAGCGTTTCAGGTGGAAAACGAATACGGCAACACCATCGAAGCGTACAAGGGCAATATCGTCCTGAACGGCACCACCAGCTCGGTCAATTTCCTGCGCCTGGGCCGGGTCGCGTTGTATTACCAGCGCCTGGACGGCAGCGAGACCGGCTTCTGGAACAAGGAGGAAAAACGCTGGCAGACCTTGCCGGCCGATTACCGCAACGCCATCCGCGACGGCCTGCGCATCGCCCGCAAGGAAACCGCGCCCGACCTGTTAACCCTGCCCGTTCCCGCGCCCGAGGCCGCCCGATGAAAAAAGCCATGATTATGTTCGCCGCGCTGCTGGCCTGCAGCAGCGCCTTTGCCGACCACCTGGACCTGGACAAGCTGCTGCGCGACATCCGGCAGACGCAAGGCGCCGCCGGCAAAATCGACGCCGATCAGGAAGCCCGGTTTCTGGCCGCCGCCGACCAGGCGCAAGCCCTGGAAGCGGCACGCGCCGAGCTCCGTCAACAGGAGCAGCTGAGCCAGCAATTAAGCGCGCAGCTGAACGCCGGCAAGGCACAGCTCAGCCAGCTGGCCGGCGAGCTCGATAACCGCAGCGGCACCTTGACCGACCTGTTCGATGTCGCCCGGCAGGTGGCCGGCGATTTAAAAGCCGACCTGAACGCGTCCCTGATTTCGGCGGAATTCCCGGACCGAAGCCGGCAACTGGCCGCCATCGCCGACGCCAAAGCCCTGCCCACGATCGACCAGCTGGAGCGGCTGTGGTTTAGCCTGCAACAGGAAATGACCGAATCCGGCAAAGTCGTCTATTACGACCAGGAAGTGCTGTCGGCCGCGGGCGAACCGCGTCAGGCCAAGGTCATCCGGATCGGCGCCTTTAACGCCCTGGCCGACGGCAAGTACCTGCGCTACCTGCCCGAAACCGGCAAGCTCGCCGACCTGCCGCGGCAGCCGGAGAGCGAGTTTACCGACCTGGCCGAAGCCATCAGCGCCGCCCAGACCGGCCCCGTGGCGATCGGCATCGACCCGACCCGCGGCGCCATCCTCGGCATGCTCATTCAAACCCCCGACACGCTCGAGCGCCTGGCGCAGGGCGGCGCCATCGGCTATATCATCATGGCCCTCGGGGTCATCGGCTTTCTCTACGGCGTGGTCCGGCTGGTGGTCCTGACCCGGATCGGCCAGAAAATGACCCGGCAGATGAACCGCCCCGAGATCAGCGAGGACAATCCGCTGGGCCGCGTGCTCGCGGTCGCCGAACACAGCGCCGCGCAAGAGACCGATAATCTCGAACTGCTGCTGGATGAGGCCATCACCCGCGAAGTGCCGGCCCTGGAACGGGGCATCGCCATGATCAAACTGCTGGCGGCCGTGGCGCCCCTGCTGGGCCTTTTGGGCACCATCACCGGCATGATCCTGACCTTCCAGTCCATCAGCCTGTTCGGCACCGGCGATCCCAAGCTGATGGCCGGCGGCATCTCCCAGGCGCTGGTGACCACGATGCAGGGACTGTGCGTGGCGATCCCGCTGCTGTTCCTGCACAGCCTGGTGGTCGCGCGCAGCCACATCCTGATCCAGATTCTGGACGAACAGACGGCCGGCCTGATCAGCCGCCGCGCGGGCCAGTAATGACGGCGCTGTTGACCCTGCTGGACGCGATCCAGGACTTTTTGAACGCCGGCGGCCCGGTGCTGCGGGTGATCCTGCTGACCTCCATTGCCCTGTGGACCCTGGTGGCCGAATGGTTTCTGTTTTTCAACCTGACCTATCCGCAACGCAAGGCCGACTGGGTGGCGCAATGGGAGCGCCGACGCGACAAAGCCTCGCGGCCGGCGCTCGGCATCCGCGAATGCCTTATTTCCGAAGCCAGGATCAACATGACCCGCACCCTGCCGATCATCAAAATGCTGATCAGCCTATGCCCGCTGCTGGGGCTGCTGGGCACCGTGACCGGCATGATCCAGGTCTTCGACGTCATGGCCGTGACCGGCACCAGCAACACCAAAGCCATGGCCTCGGGCGTCTCGCACGCCACCATCCCGACCATGGCCGGCATGGTGATCGCCATCGCCGGCCTGTATTTCAACAAACTGATCGAAGCCCGCGTCAGCCGTGAAACCCATCACCTGACCGACTTGTTAACCTATCACTAGGATTTGCCCATGCGCCGCAGAAATGGCCGCTCAAGCGCCGACCAGAACTCTGAAATCGACATGACGCCGATGCTGGACATCGTGTTCATCATGCTGATTTTCTTTATCGTCACCGCCTCGTCCGTCAAGGAATCGGGCATCGACGTCAACCGCCCGAGCGCGCAAACCGCGGAAAAAAACGAACAGGGCCATATTATTGTCGCTATCAAACCCAACGGGGAAGTGTGGATCGACAAGCAGGCCGTCGACATCCGCGCGGTCCGGGCCACCGTCACCCGGCTGCATGCGGAAAATCCGCTCGGCTCGGTCATTATCGCCGCCGACCGGGAGGCTAAAACCCATGCCCTGATCCAGGTGATGGACCAGATACGGCTGGCCGGCATCGCCAATGCTGCCATTGCCACCGAATCGGAATAGCCGTGAAATCGCTTGTCACCGCGTTATTGACGGGGCTGCTGGCCTCGCTGCTGTTATTCTGGCTGATGCAGGCGATGATCATGCCGGACGCGCAGACGGTCAGGAAAACCGAGCCGCTGCATCAGGTGGAATTCGTCCGGCTCAAGCGCGAGCCGCCTCCGCCGGAGCCCAAGCCGAAACCGCCGGAAAAACCGAAGCCGCCCGAACCGGTCAAGGCCACCCCCAAACCGCCAAAACCGAAACAAGCGCCGAAGCCGAAACCAGTGCCCAAGCCGGCACCGGTCAAAGCGCCGGCGCCCAAACCGGTGCCGGATCTGCCCGCGCTGGATCTGGCGCCGGCCAAGGTGGACGCGCCCGCGCCCTCCCTGGCGCCGGCCAGCTCGTCGCGCGAGCAGACACCGGCGCCCGCCGAGGCCGGCACCGGCATCAGCGCCAATGTGGTGGCGCTGGTCCGGATTCCGCCCAAATACCCGCCGCGCGCGGCCAACCGGCGGATTCAGGGCTGGGTGAAAATAGAGTTCACCATTACCCGCACGGGCACGGTCAAGGATGCGGTCGTGGTTGAGGCCAAGCCGAACGGCATCTTCGACAAGGTGGCGCTGGAGGCCATCAATAAATGGAAATTCAAGGAAAAGCGGGTTAACGGCGCCCCGGTCGAGCAACGCGCAGTTCAGGTGCTGCAGTTTAAACTGGCGAAGTGATTGGACTTAATTTTATGGTCCGATCTCAAGCTTTTAGACTTGGGCGCGAAGACAAGTCCACGTACAGCGTTTTTTGGCGATGCTCTGTACGGGACTGTATTCGCCTGCCCAGGCAAGGTTGCTGAGAAAATAACAGCTCGAAAGGATTGCCGTCCGATAAAAATTCATTCGCATAAAGGATCGCTAATTTTTCTTATTACGGACTGGCGGTTTGCTGGCAAGAGTCGATCTGCGAATTCAAGGGCTCCGTCAAGGACAAAGACCTATGGATAAACAGTGCTGGCCCGGGGGCCAATATCGTCTTCTTCCAGCACATAGCGGACCGGACTGCCTGCCTCTAACTGGTCAAATTCGCCTACCACACTATTTCTATGGAAATAAATTTCACGGCCATCCTCGGCCACGATAAAACCGTGATCTTCTTCAGGCAGCAAGCGTGCTACTGTTCCGAAGTTCTGCAGGTTATGGTTTTTAACTTCACCGCGTTGAACGCGGGCATAATCTTCCAGTTGTCTTGTTGCCGCCTTAAAAGCGTCGCGTATGGCCACATAAATATCTTCATGGGCTTGCTTGTCATGATGCTCCCGGCTGATGACCAGCTCTTTGCGGGGCGTGGTGATATCGATACGAATGTGGTATTGATTGCCATGGCGATGGTGCTGGTGTTCTGACTCCACGGCGACCCGGCAGCTCATAATATGGGTATGAAATTTTTCCAGTTTTGCCACTTTTTCGCGGATCCTGGCTTCTACGGCATCAGAATGAGGTATTCCTCGAAAAGTAATCTGTAATGGAATCTGCATGATGATCTACCTATATCAAATATAGTACGAATGGCTTAAATGGTCGTTATGTGGCTGGGCGATAAAATAAATGCTGGTATGCCGGTTTGATTCCGGCAGGGCACTTGAGGGTTTGTTAAGGTTAGGCTGGGTAAGCAGCAGAAGTACGCGCATCGACAACAGTATCAGTACCAGCCAGACAATGACGATGATGCCGAAGTGTTTGAAATCACTCCATACCCGGGTTTTCGGAAATCCTGACCGTAAAAGTTCCACGATCAGGATCGCATCCATGGCGCTGCCCATTAACAGGATAAAGAGGGCAAAAAAATAGCTTTGATCAATCAATAGGGCGGTAAGCGGCATGCGTCCGCCGCTGGCTATCATAAAGATAAACCAAACGCAGGCCGTCAGCAGAAAGCCTCTGCGTACTTCACTCATTGATTCAATGTATTGGTTCATATTCATGAACCGCTGCTCTGCTATTTTCATAACCGGATTCCTTAATTTAAATCATCTACGCTTGTTCCCCTTGGGTAAGGAGCTAATACTGATTACCAAGCTCCGCATTATTATCGGTTTTCGCAATTCGGGTTTTTATGGTTTTCTCTTGCCCGTCACGGGAGATATGCAGATCGACTTTATCGCCTACCCGCATTAATGCAATGCTATTGCTTAGTCTGGTTGAGGTATCAATCGGCTGGCCATTCATGGCAATGACTATATCGCCTTTTTTCAAACCCGCCTTATCGGCTGGCGAGCCGGGAATAACACCGGAAATAATAGCTCCTTGCTGCTGTTTGATATTAAACGTCCGAGCCAGATCCGGGGTTATATTTTGAATCTGAATGCCTATCTGTCCTCTCTGTATATTGCCGTATTGAATGATCTGCTTGACAACATGATTGGCCATATTAATAGGTATGGCAAAGCCGATTCCCACGTTGCTGCCGTTAGGCCCGACTATGGCGGTATTGATACCGATTAATTCTCCCTGCAAATTGACCAGCGCGCCGCCGGAATTGCCGGGGTTGATGGAGGCATCAGTCTGAATAAAATCCTCATAGCCTTCTATACCCAGACTGGAGCGGCCCAATGCGCTTATTATTCCGGATGTAACCGTTTGGCCGAGGCCGAAAGGGCTGCCTATAGCAACGACAATATCGCCGACCTGTAATGTATCGGAATTGCCTTTGGGCAATTCGACCAATTTGCCCGTTTTGATTTTAATCAAGGCTATTTCCGTATTTGGGTCGCTGCCGATTACTGTCGCGTCATAGCTTCTGTTGTCCTGTAGTGTCACTGTGATTTGGTCTGCCTTGTCAATCACATGATGATTAGTAATGACATAGCCTTTGCTGGCGTCAATGACTACCCCAGAGCCGAGATTCTGGATTTCCCATTCCAGCGACTTGTCGGACATATCAAATAATTCGCGATAGAAGGGATCTTTGAATAAAGGGTTTTCTTTATGGCTTAATCGTATGCGCGTGGAGATATTGACAACAGCGGGGATGACTCTTTTCAACATCTCCGGCAGAGGATTATTGGGAATCGGTAGCTGTGCCCATGCGTTTAATGCCGGTAATTTGGTTGATATTGCCATTATCAGAGCAATTGCCAGGAAATACATGAAAATCTGTTTTTTCATAATTGCTCCGTAACTCATTGCTAGTGGCAAGTCAGTTCTAATGTGGAATTAGAACCTGTATGCGGGCAAAAATTCTTTTTAATTATGCTGCTCTTTAGTGTGTGCACATCGATTGCACTCAAATGAGTGATATTTTTCCCGGTAATCAACAAGGAACGGGGCTCAGGCTCATTTCAGGCACACGCGGTGATTGCTCATAAAGGCAAGCGATTAGGCCTTCTGGACCGGCTATTGGATATTGAAGCTTTTCATATTATTAGCATTGTCGAGTATACGGATATATTTACGTTGAACATCCAGCAATCCCTCATCCTGAAGCTGGCTGAAAGCCCGGCTTACCGTTTCTTCCGCGAGTCCAAGATAATCGGCTATATCGCGACGGCTCATGGGTAAATTGAAAGCGTTGGCGGAAAACCCCCGTTCACTTAGGTTTCGAGACAGATCGTTCAAGAAAATAGCGAGACGGGCGGGAGCGCTTCTATTGCCGCGCAATTCCATCAAGTGTTTGTTCTGAACAATTTCATGGCTCATCAGCTTAATAAATTGATGGCTGAGCGTTGGTATGCTGTCAGCCAGTTTCTGATATTGATCAAACGGGATCTTGCAAAGGCTACAGGTATTTAGTGTTGTCGCATTGCAGTCATAAACGCCGGAACTGATCGCGCTTAAACCTATGATGTCGCCCGGATAATGGAACTGAATGATGTGTTCGTGACCGTCGCCGAAAACACACCAGGATTTAACCGTTCCGGAGCGGACAAGATACAAATATCGAAAAGGTTGCTCGGCATGGAAAATGTGCTGGCCGCTGTCCAGGTAATATTGCTGGGAAATAATGCTTTGCAAGTGCTGGCGATCATCTGTTTGCAAGGTAGACATCAGGCAGGAGGCATATGTTGTACAGTCTTTGCACACATCCGGGTTTTTGCTAAGTAGTTCGTTAACGGTTTTTGTTTCCGGTTCGTCAAGCGACATCAATAACAATTGATTGACCGCTTCGAAATATTTCAGGTAAGCACGAGAAAAAGAGAGTTTCAATACGTTTTCCGATTGATGTGAAACGATGCCCGTCAATTTAAAGAATTTATTAATGCCATAGTCAATCGTAAAAGTAATGTCGACACTGTGATGGTTTCCTATTACTTTTTCTCTTGCGGCAAGCTTGATTTCATTGAAACTGATTGCGCTGGTTTTGAAACGCCCCAGAAATTCTTCCCCATTATGCAGATCGACATCCAGCACTATGGGGACTCCTGTGAATTTTGATCGGGTCATTTTTCAACTCCATTTTTTCAAATGTTGAGGAATCCTTTTACGATTAGGCTTCGGTTATAAAAGTGATAATTACGTTATTGCCAATCCATTCACGCCATTGTTTATAGATGGCGACCTTATTAATTGAAGACAAAGTTGATTAACTTTTGCTAAATAACGTCAAGCAACTATTGGATTCAATGCCGTGCATAAAGTGGTAAATTTTCTTTAGACTTTAACGCGCGGGCTCTTTCGCCAAAAGGGAAAATCTTGCCTCTTGCTGCTAGGAATGGGCCGGAGTAAGTGCGATCAATAAGTCGTTTATTCTTGATTGTCTCAACCAACCCCTGGCCCTCCCTTTTAGGCGAGAAAACTAGCCTCCCTTTATCGGACGCAATACAAACAGAAAAGCATCCTTCCGCGGAGAAAATTAAATAACAATTACATTTTCAGCTTGGAGGCCTTTTTGTCCCTTTGTGACATTAAATTGTACTTTCTGGCCGTCATTGAGTGATTTAAAGCCGGGGTTGTTAATGTTGCTGTAATGAACAAAAACATCGGGACCTTTCTCTTGTTCAATAAAGCCGAAACCTTTATCGGCATTAAACCATTTAACAGTGCCAGTAATAGAAGTAGTAGTCGATGTATTCATATTCGTAGACATAATTCGAAAATCCTAAAATGTTAAAAATGTATTTGTAGAAAGTAGCGCAAGGTATCCGGCATTACATAATTTCTATGCTTCTGCGTTTACTTTGTTCTGACTTGGGGATGGTAATATCAAGTATTCCGTCCTTGAATGAAGCTTTAGCCTTCTCACCATCCACTTGAGTAGGTAAAGATAAAGTCCTTTGAAATTCTCCACGGTTTATTTCTCGGCAGTAATAGTTCTCGTTCTTCGTTTCTTCTTCCTGTTTGCAGGATGCGCGAATAGTCACCATTTGGTCATCTATTGAAACATCCAGATCTTCTTTTTTCACGCCTGGCAGGGCCGCCTGAACCTTTATTTCGTTATCGTGTTCGATAACATCCACTTTGGGAATGTTTTTGCTGAGAGAGAATTCTCTTTCCGGCCAACTAGGGAGTTTCCAGTCCGGTTGTAACCAGCGACGGGAAAGCAGATTATCAAACCAGCGATCTAAATCATCAAAAGCAATTAGGCCGGAACCTAGCTGAGATGGCTCTGATGGTGCCTTAGCAATATTTTTATTTGGATCTTGGCTTTGATCATCATTACTCATAATGCTCTTCTCCGAATCTATTATTTGGCAACTGCAAGGGAAAAATCTTTCGTAAAAAATAAAAACGATGGCTTGAAGTGCTTCGGTTACTGGCATTCAGTCAAGAAACCTTAAACAGCTTCAATTTTTTCCTGTGAATAAAATGTAGCGTATTTTCAAAGACGGTAGAATTGGTGCAAATACCTAGTACATAACAGTAAATTACGATAATTCATATCAGCAGCGGTTTGCTGGAATAAGTCCAGCGAAACGGTTTAGCCAGCGTATCATCGTTAAAAAACGCAATAATGGTGAGGATACGATGCCTGAGTTCTTCCTTTGGTGAAAAACTGCCCCCGTTTGAGCAGGCGCCGAGTCAAGATACCGAACCAGATTTCCACTTGATTGAGCCATGAATGATGTTTGGGCGTATAGACAAAGCCAATACGATGGTTTTTCTCCTGGAGAAAAGCAGAGCGAGAAGCCAGAGTCCTATATTGTCTTCGCGTAAACCCACATCATGGCTTATCGCCTTATTACTGGTGCCCTGGGCGGCAATATAATCCGGCTTTACCACACTAAACCATACGGCGTTTTTCGACTCCGGCCAAGAGTGCAGGATGTCGTTTTGCTCCGTTATTCAGAGCAAGGGGGCTATGTCACTGGATGGACTCGGTTGACAATTGATTTTTTAGGAAATAACAGGCGACGGCGGATTGGCCTCGATTCCGCGGCCCTGGTGGGCACAAAGCTCACTGGTGTCTACGTGCCATGCCTGTTGAATATAATCTCAAACCTTACCTCTACAGGGCTTTAGGATTATCTCACTTTCCTGTTTCCACATAAGGAGCGACTAAGATTAGCTTGTTAGATTGGCTGCAAGCGGTAAGAGCATATTTATTGAGACTGACTGTTTTTTTATTGGGTCAAGTTTTTGAATTTCAAAGGTAAATTATTGTAACTAAGGTTAAGTAGAAAACTGGTTTAAACGTCAAATTTTCTTAAGATTTGATTTGTTCAAATTTATATTTGAGGAGAAAGTGATGTTACGAGAACTTGGTTCGGAGCTTTCGTTTTCTGTTGTTCAGTCATCGGTACTGGTATTTACCTCGGAGCAATCGCAGTTGCTCGTTATCTTAATGGCTTTCATTGTCATGTTGGTAATTGAAGATCGCCATGCTTGCGCTGAGCGGCCATTAAAAGCTTTCCGGCGGCATTATTTAACAAATATCAGTATGTTTGTTTTTAATAGCGTCATGATGTCGCTGCTCTCGGTGTATTCCTTGTTGACTATTGCCGAACAATACGCCTCGGCAGGATTGCTGAGCCAGATTTCTAATCCCGTTATCAGGATCGCCGTGTCATTTATGTTGCTCGATTTGACTTTGTATTTCTGGCATAAAGCGAATCATATGTTTAACTTCCTGTGGATGTTTCACCAAGTACACCACAGCGACCCCTCGTTTAATGTTTCAACGGCATTTCGTTTGCATTTAGTCGAGCTATTACTGACGGCCGGCCTGAAAGCGCTTTATATTATCGTATTCGGTGTGGATAAGGCCGTGGTGATCATTAGTGAAGCGGTAATTACGGTATTTGTGATTTTTCATCACATGGATGTTTCAGTCCCGGGCGAGAAATGGCTGGGCCGGATTATCATTGTGCCTTATTTACATAAGGCTCATCATTCAACTCTGCGAGAGGAGCATGATCATAACTATGGGGCCGTGTTTTCAATATGGGATCATTTATTCAAGACGATAATTGAGATAAGGCCCGCTGAAATTGGTCTTCGGTATGTCAAAACCCAGGATTTCATGGCGCTGTTTCTTTTGGGGTTTACGCGATTTCAGTCATCGCGGCATTGATGTACCCAGAAATCGCCACAGACGCATAGCTGTCATCATGGTATCCTGGGCACTAAATTCGAGAGTATCTATTAAATAACAAAAATGCCGTACTTTTATTTAAAGACGGCATTAATAAAACAGGATAGGTGCTCTATTTCTTCCAAACATACGGCATGTTCCATAATATAATCATGCCAGACAATGTCATATCCCATTTCCTTTAGCGCAACATACGCTGCTTTACCCGATTCAATCGCCACAACAGGATCTATAATGCCATGGGCCATCAGGATAGGCGTGGCATTATTGGTACTTGACCGCTTTTTTTCTAATTGTTCAAGTGTCGGCAGATAAGTTGAGAGAGCTATGATTCCAGCCAGTTTGTGCGGATATTTCAAACCGGCGTGAAGAGCAATGGCGCCGCCTTGGGAGAATCCCGCCAGTAAAATATTCTCGGAAGCAATGCCTTTATCGATTTCCTGTTGAATAAGCTTGTCGATTAATGTGCTGGATTCATAAATTCCAGCGATATCGACTCTTCTGGAGGGTAACTTTTCCAAAATGTCGTACCAGGCGCGCATTTTCATACCGCCGTTGATGGTTACAGGCTGAATAGGGGCATTGGGGAAAATAAAATGAATGGCCTGAGCTTCGTTTAAATTCAGTTGCGGGACAATGCCGGCAAAGTCGTGCCCATCAGCGCCTAGGCCATGAAGCCATATAATGGAATATTTATGAACAGATTCAGGTTGAATTTCTATTGTACTAAGTTGAGAAATCATAGGTTACCCCGAAAATGATGTGAACAAATATGAAATTGAATATGCTTATGAGAAAAGTGATTAATGCCAGGGATTGCCGTCAAATTTTGGCAGATCAGGATTCATATAGTCCCATGGCTGGGCATCGGCTACCCAAATATCTTTTTGCGGCCGGAAAATGCTGGGGTCATCCAGCGTAGATGCGCTAACCGGTCTCAATTTGGTGAAAGCGCTGTTCCTGCCAAACAAGGCGGTCCCGCATTCAGGACAGAATGCTCGATAAACAACATGGCCGCTGGCGGCAATAGTTGCGTACTCTTTATAATTGCCAGTTATTGTAAGTGCGGATGACGGCACAAGCATGGCCGCTAAATACGGGGCACCCAAAGCTTTTTGACATGTTCTGCAATGGCAGTTGAAACTACTGGCGGGTTTGACTGAAATTTCGTATCTGACAGCGCCACAAAGGCAGCCGCCTGTAATGGGAAGTTTCATATATTCTCCCGAAACAGTGGGTTATGATAAACCTGAGTACAATTAGCGCAATATCTGAACTTTAATTGTCCATTAATACTAAAGTATGGTATTTGATATCATTTTAATCGGTTTATTAATTGTCGCTTACTTGTATTGGGCGAGTGCCCAGCGGGTAAAGTCGATAGCCCTTAACGCAACTAAGCAGCATTGTTTGGATATGAACGTTCAGATGCTGGACGATTATATTGCCTTAACCGGTCTCTGGCTGAAAAGAGATAGAACAGGAAAAGTGCATTTATGGCGTTCATTCCAGTTTGAGTTTTCTTCAACCGGAAATGAACGGTATAACGGGCAAATTGTAATGTTCGGATGTCGGATCGAATCAATTCAAATGGAACCGCACCGATTAGTTTAGGGATAAATAAATGAGTACGCAAAAAGATTTTTAGGGGCAGATCGTAACATGAACAATTGTCCGTTATGTGAACATGAGCGGAGTGGATCGGAACCGAAATATCCAAACTTTTGACAGTGTTTACTTGAAAATCCATGGACTTATTAGCTAAGAGGAAGCGTCGAAAGAAAAATTTATTTTGCTGACCTTACAGAACGGTTATAAGTTCAGGTAAAGTAAAGCAAGAATTAATGGCCGGCCTGCGGCGGATACTAATCGGGCTTTCTAATCAAGGCGCTTTTTACTCTTTATTGTAATTATTGCCTTTTTGTTTTTGTCTTGAGGATTTCTGTTTTATAGATATAGAATTTTCACTAGGCGGATAAGAAAATCAATGGATTATCAGTAATATGAGCAAACAAAACTATCAAAAGCCGTCTCAGGAAACTCTGGATGAAGCGATACGAGTAGCCCGAGGGATTCAGCGACTTGGTCAGGCCAAAGAGCAAGCCAAACGGATGGCTCAGAGTATTCAAAAAGGGATTGGATTATATAAAAGGCAACAGAAATCCTGGGCTAGAGAGTCGGACAGAAAATTTAAAAAAACTTTGGATCAGCCCGAATTCGTGGAATCAGGTGATTCTCAAATACAGGAACGAGAACTGTGTCAACAGCACGGATTATCCTGGTTATTTCTGGTATTCAGGGTGTCCTGGTTATTGTTAATTTTGACATGGTTGGGCATTGGTATTTATTTGCTGGCTTGAAAAATCCTGGCGACGTCTTCTGTAATCCTAATCTAAGGAGTTGGCGTGAAGCGAAAGCAAGAATAAATTTACTTGAATTAAAAGGTGATCTTTAGAATTTACAAATAAGGTGATGATTATGGGCTTTGGAACTGTTTTGAAACTACTTGCCTTTTTAGTATGGCCTGTTTTATTGCTTTTATTATATTACTTGTCGGACAAAGAGGGTTTCAAGCGTAGGCTTAATAAGATGAAGCGGGATGGAGTTGATAAAGACTAGTATTTAGCCAGCCTTGTTCTGACGAGTAAAATTTGCAGAGTATTCATAGCGTGCGAATAGTGCGAATACCCTCAAGGGCACAAGTACCCGTCATAATTAAATTGATTGACTATTAGAACTTCAAACCGAATTCAAGGACCATCTTGATAGAGACATACAATATAAGCAGTATGGCGCCTAAATAAACGATAAATCGCAACGGTTTATCTTTGATGCTAGCGAGAATTGTTGTGTTTGTCCCTGTTTTTTTGAGCTGCAGATATAATTCTCGTTGAGTTGCCAATCTTTGCCGTTGGTATTCTTCAAGCAATTGTCGTGCTTTAAAAAGATCTTCATCTTTTAATAGCCAAATTGCGGGCATTGATATACCCCAGTTTCCGGCAGATGTCTCATAGTAGTCGATTTCATTAGAACGTAACAATTCACGAATTTCATCGGCTTCGTCTTCGGGGACATTTGCAAGGCGAAATAATAAAATAGACATTTCAGAAATACCATTTGATCATAGAAAGATGTATAGGTTGTAACAGTAGGCAAGAACTAGGAGTGGTCATTCACATCAAGATTCTCATTCTGGTTTACTTTTCAAAGAGGCATAATCAGTCGTTCTGCCATTGAGTACACAAAAGATAGATAAGAAACGTGAATTTTATAAATCCCGCGACTGACTTGTCTTTATGTCCATTCTCGGCGTTGCCTACAGTACAGGGATGTAGGTAAGGGGCGTGAGCAGGAGCGGAAGCTTTGCTCAAACAGTTACAGGCCTGCAATGCGCCTGTTTGCGGGCCTCGGCAACTGCTCCATGCGTCGCCGACTGTTGATGCTAAGCCCCAGGGATGTGGTGAATGCAGAGAAATGACGGGATCATTTCCTGTCCATGCAGTCGTTGAACATGAACAGAAATCCTGCCTCAATCGCGGTTTTTATTTCATCCCCGTTCCTGACTAGTAATTGAATCGTTTGTAATAGAAAATTGCACCTCAGAAAATTAATAATTTCAAAAAAGACATTAATTATGCATGAAAATCGAGTAATCGAACTAGAAATAAAGGTAGCCTATCAGGAAGATCTCATTCAAGAACTGAATAAGATTGTTAGTCAACAGCAGCGGCAGATCGGTCGCCTCGAAGCGACTTGTAAATTGCTTAATGAACGCATTAAAAGTTTATCGGAGATTGCAAGCGGTGAGGAGGCTATTGATCAGCCGCCGCCTCACTATTAATCAATGACATTTAAGACTGATTTAAATGAGAATCAGAAAAAACTTTTTAAAAAAGCTGATGCCCTTAAAATATAAGGAGACATCTATCACAAAAGCTTATAAATGAAAGTATTACAGATATGTCTATCAATTAAAATGGAAAAATAATAGGGATCAACGATGGAGATAAAATGGCAAGCTACGAAACAGTAACAATTTCAGGTAAGGAATACGGTGAAGAAGATATATTGCGAGAGCAGGATGAATATATCAAATTGGAATGTGTCGATTTGTGTTTTGCTTTAAACATCCTGATCAATGATGAGTCCGCGCTGGTTAGAGCCGCAGTAGCTCGTAAAAAAGTGGGGCATGAAATGCTGGTCAATGATAGTAATTGGCGTGTTCGTGCAACAGTTGCAAAATACTGTGATGATGAAAAATTGCTGGACGCTTTAATTAATGATGAGAATGAATATGTACGCTTTATCGTGGTAAAGAGAGGGTATGCGTTGAAGCACTTTGTTAACGACCAGGATGAGGAAATTGCTTCTATAGCAAGGCATAGTCTGCAGAATCAGCAAACGGTATAGCTTAATGCATTGGATTGATGGTGGTTGTTAAGCATAAATTAAGCTTGTTAGGTTTTTTTAATGCGGTGATATTTGTTATTTTGATTTGACAAATCTTCGAGCGAAATCCTTAGCGGAAATGTCGAGGTTAATATATTGATTGAACAGGTTATTAACATCAACCGGATTTAAATAAGCGTAGATACCGTAACCTTTGGTGGCAAGAAACGCTTCGCTTAATTGACTTATAAACTCTTGCCGCATGGAGTCTTTGTTTTCAATGGATTTATTGCTATTCATTTTTATCTTCCTATTACAAATTTGCGAGAAGTGAAAGTTTTAAGCGTTTAAAATCAAAATCTGAAAGCAGCCTATCGCAGCATGCTGATTATTTCAATGCCTTCCAGTCATAGAAACAGGATAAAGTGCATGTCAAGATGATAAACAATCTTTAAGCTTTAATTATCCTTAAAAAGCACAAGGCTAACAATACGAATAATTACTTAATTTAATGCTTGACGATTAAAAAAAGATCGGTAGAATATGCCCTTCTTTCGGCGGCAGGTTGTCCGGAAGGGGTTCAGGGACAGAAAAAAAGTTGACACTGAGGTTGACAAGCAGAGCGGATCGGTTATAATGGTCGGCTCTTCGGGGTTGAGCGATTGGCTCCGGTTTTTCGGGATGAAAAATAAAAGCAACAAGGGGTTGACAACGGGTTTTGACTCTGTATAATAGTCGAACTCAGCGGGGC
>SWCD01003595.1_pt1 | contig 86983 bp, 73 predicted proteins | sample 4693011 | NCBI WGS metagenome assembly SWCD01 (sample SAMN10267278, study PRJNA491770) | bioreactor metagenome | isolation source: DHS bioreactor inoculated with marine | place: Japan: Omine Ridge, Nankai Trough | reverse complement strand
AAAAATCCTTGCCAAGTACGCAGGACTGGAGGCCGGGTCTGGTGTGCGATCCGAATACAACGAAAAGAGATTCCAGACAAATCTTTTGTATATCAGGCGACGATTTGAATCGGCTTTGTCCTCCGCAAAACTGGAACATGATTTCTTGCTGTTCATTGATGGGATCGACATTAGGCCAAGTGCAATTCCATTCGTGGACTATCTTGAGTGCATAAAGGGTTTGGCAAACGCTATTTGGCATCTTAACAACGATTTTTTCTCGGAGATCAAAGATAGCTCGGGTAGGATGAGAGCTATATTGTTGGTCCGCCCTGACATTTTCTTGAAACTTGGTCTACAGAATCCAAATACCAAATTGAGAGACAACGCGGTCGTATTGGACTGGAGCACGACGTATCGAGCGCATCGAACATCGAAGATTTTTGAGGTGGCTGACAACATATTTAAAGTCCAGCAAGATGGAGAATTTGATGTTGGGCAGGCATGGGATCATTACTTCCCTTTCGATATCGAGAATGTGAACGAGAAATTCAAGTCAAGGAACTCATTCATCTGGTTTTTGAGAAATTCACTCTATAGACCCAGAGACATTCTGACATACGTTTCAATATTCCACAAGCACATGCCATTGGAGGAGAGGAAGCAAAGTGCCTCATTCCCAAAGTCATACTTGGAAAACCGAGATATTACAAATGAATATGCCGAGTACCTTTTGGGAGAGCTTAGAGATCAGTTGGTATTCTACTATTCCGAAGAGGAGTACGAAGATTTCCTGCAGTTTTTCGAGTTTCTTAAGGGTAACACGAGATTCGACTATGATAAGTATTTAGAAGTACACGAAGACTTCTTGGGGGATCTCGAGAGTAGGAATCGCGAGACTCCTGAGTTCATGGAAACCGCCAACTCATTCTTGCAGTTTCTCTACGAGATGAACGTCATTAGCTATATAGAGGATTCAGAGAATGGAGGATCGTTTATTCATTGGAGTTTCCGTGAAAGAACTCTCGGAAAAATTGCACCAAAAGTAAAGGCTAACTGCCGGTATGAGGTGCACTACGGTTTGGTGCCGGCCCTGAACATGGGGAAAAGGCTCTCGCAAAGAAAAAGAAAGCGTAAGGAGCGGTGACGCCTGTCAACACAAAATTGGTGATAAACCATGTTCCGCGTCAATGAGCAAGTGTGGAGTGTGTTCGTGAGTGCCGCCAAAGGGCACACCACGTACGTAAATTCAACTATCCATCTTCAGCGCCGAAATAAACGCCTCCTGCGGGATATCCACTTTCCCGAACTGGCGCATCTTCTTCTTGCCCGCTTTCTGCTTCTCCAGCAGCTTTTTCTTCCGGGTCGCGTCGCCGCCGTAGCATTTCGCCGTCACGTCCTTGCGCAGCGCCGACAACGTCTCGCGCGCGATCACCTTGCCGCCGATCGCCGCCTGGATCGGGATTTTGAACATGTGGCGGGGGATCAGGTCTTTCAGCTTTTCCACCATCGCGCGCCCGCGGGTCTCGGCGCGGTCGCGGTGGACCATGATCGAGAGCGCGTCGACCGGCTCGTCGTTCACCAGGATCTGCATCTTCACCAGGTTGTCGATGCGGTAGCCGGTGAGCTGGTAATCGAAGCTGGCGTAACCTTTCGTTACCGATTTCAGCCTATCGTAGAAGTCGAACACAACTTCGTTGAGAGGGAGGTCATACACCACCATCGCCCGTGAGCCGGCATAGGTGAGGTCAAGCTGGATGCCGCGCCGGTCCTGGCAGAGCTTCAGCACGTCGCCGAGGTACTCGTCGGGCACCAGGATCGTCGCCTTGATGCGTGGCTCCTCGATCGCCTCGATATAGGTGGGGTCGGGCATGTCGGCCGGGTTGTGCAGCTCGCGCTGGGTGCCGTCCCTCATGTGGATCTGGTAGACCACCGACGGCGCGGTGGTGATCAGGTCGATATCGTATTCGCGTTCCAGCCGGTCGCGGATCACCTCGAGGTGCAACAGGCCGAGAAAGCCGCAGCGGAAGCCGAAGCCGAGCGCCGCGCTGGTCTCCATCTCGGAGGAGAACGAGGCGTCGTTCAGGGCGAGCTTTTCGATCGCGTCGCGCAGGTCTTCGAATTCGTTGCTGTCGACCGGGAAGAGGCCGCAAAACACCACGGGCACGCTCGGCTTGAAGCCCGGCAGCGCCACCTCGCAGCCCTTCTTCTCGGTGGTGATGGTGTCGCCCACGCGGGTATCGCGCACCTGCTTGATCGAGGCGGTGAGAAAGCCGATCTCGCCCGGGCCGAGGCTGTCGACCGGCACCATGCCGGGGCGGAACACGCCGATCCGGTCGACCGGGTAGACCGCGTTGGTCGAGATCATGCGGATCCGCTCGCCCTTGCGCAGCGTGCCGTCGATGATGCGCACCAGCACGACGACGCCGAGGTAGCTGTCATACCAGCTGTCGACCAGCATCGCTTTCAGCGGCGCGTCCAGCGTGCCTTGCGGCGCGGGCAGGTGGGCGACGATGGCCTCGAGCACCTCGTGGATGCCCACGCCGGTCTTAGCGCTCACCCGGATCGCGCCCGAGGCGTCGATGCCGATCACGTCTTCGATCTGCTCGGCCACGCGGTCGCATTCGCTCGCCGGCAGGTCGATCTTGTTGAGCACCGGCACGATCTCGTGGCCCGCGTCGATCGCCTGGTAGACGTTGGCGAGGGTCTGCGCCTCGACCCCCTGGGTGCTGTCGACCACCAGAAGCGAGCCCTCGACGGCGCGCATCGAACGGCTGACCTCGTAGGCGAAGTCGACATGGCCGGGGGTGTCGATCAGGTTGAGAATGTAGGCCTCGCCGCTGTCGGACAGGTATTCGAGCCGCACGGTCTGGGCCTTGATGGTGATGCCGCGCTCGCGCTCGATATCCATCGAGTCGAGCATCTGCGCCTTCATATCGCGGTCGGCGACGGTTTTCGTCTCCTGGATCAGCCGGTCTGCCAGGGTGGATTTTCCGTGGTCGATGTGAGCGACGATGGAGAAATTGCGGATGTGAGCAAGGTCTGTCATGCGCCCGGATATGCGGGGGAAACGCGATTTCGTCAATGGGGATTCGCCGGGGCCGGGCGCAGGGTGGCGGGATCGGATCTGTTGCTAAGATGTTGAATTTAAATGTGGTAGCGATCCCAAACGTCCGGCCGCAGCCGGAACTTGGCGGCCGAAAGCGGCGATCCGGAGCAAGGCAGTCGCGCTAACATTGCGCCATGGCCGAAGCGGGCGCGCCGTGCGACGCCCGGCAAAACACCGCTGGCCAATGCCGACTGGGCCGTGCAAGGTCGCCCCATGCTGAAACAACACAGCTTCGAAATCGAAAAAGTGCGCGTTCCGGTCAAGCGCCGCAAGACGCTGCAAGCCGATAAGGTCCAGGCGCTGGCCGAGGACATGCTGGAGCATGGCCAGACCACGCCGATCCGGGTGCGCGCCGATGGCGACGGATATGTGCTCATCGAGGGGATGCACCGGCTCGCCGCCCTGCAAGCGCTCGGCGAAGACCATGTCACAGGCTACCTCGTCCACGCACGATTGCATTGAGGCGGGTGCGCCGGGGTGATCCCGGCCTACAGGTCGAGCGCGCCGGCGGCCTATGCCGGTCAGAGAGTCTCAGGTGGCGCGGGCAGATGAGGCCAAACGTATTTTCAGACGGGCAGCCGGGCTTCAATCTACCCGCGTCGCGCCGCCTGTGTGTCTCCTGCACGGCGCACGCCCACTCCGGTTTGTCGGTTGGGTGTCGTGCCGCAATCTCTCCTTGGATGTGTTTGCCGGAACTTTTTTCCACGACGGCAAAAAAGAACGCCCGGTATTCACGAAAACCCGCTTAGGCTGGTGCGGCGATCGGCAGAGTCACTCTGCCGAAGGTCAGGGAGACAATGATGAAATCAATGATGTTTGCGGTGGCCTTCGCGCTGTCCGCCACCGGTGCTGTTTTTGCCCAAGGCACGGGTTCGGAAGGCTATTTCCAGCTTCACAACGACACCGAGGGCAACGTGCTGGTCGGGTTCTACACCAGCGAGGACGCCGAGACCTGGTCGGACAACTGGATCGACGGGGCGCAGGTCATGCCAGGGCAGAGCGGGCAGGCCGAGTTCAACGACGAAAGCGGCAATTGCACGCAGTATTTCGCGGCCAGCTGGCTTGGCGACGACGGCTCGGAAGTGGTCGATGAACCGGCGGAGATCGACATATGCGCGGCATCGAACGTCTATCTCGGCGACAACGAGGTCAGCTTCGACTGAGGCGTCGGGAGCCGGCATCGCACCGCCACCCGCTTGCCGGGCCGATGTGCCGGGATGCGCCCGAAAGGGGGCATCCCATGCCCGGCGTGAGATCGGCTCGCCTCGCGGTCTGGGTGCGCAGAGGGTCCGACGAACCTGGGGCGCGGGTCATGACCTGATCGCCTCCGAAGGTGATGCGCGCCATGCGAGCGCTAGGGCGTTGGTGAACCCATGCGGCCTTGGCGCGGGGCGTGCGCGGCGATGCGGCAACGGCGATCCTGCGGGCGTTGGACGATCGGGCTTGTGTCGGCCACGCTTTGACCCGGCGATCCAGAGCGCCCCCCTGTGCCCCGGATGCGACACCTCGCCGGACCAACCGGTCAGAACGCGGTTGTGACCGGCGGAGCGCGGCTGTAGTGTTGGCGCTAACGATTTTGGCTAGGCGAGGCAGCCATGAGTGATATCCTCACAATCACCTTGAACCCGGCGCTTGATATCTCAACCACCGTCGACCGGGTGCGGCCTGAAGACAAGCTTCGCTGCGATATCCCGGTGCTGGATCCGGGCGGGGGCGGTGTCAACGTGGCGCGCGCGATTGGCGAGCTGGGCGGGCGGGCGATGGCGCTCGTGGCGCTGGCCGGGTTTCATGGCCAGCAGTACCTCGACCAGCTGCATGACGAACCGATCGTGCCGATCGCCTTTTCCATTCCCGGCGAGACGCGCCAGTCGCTGGCGGTGATCGACCGGACGACTGGCGAGCAGTACCGCTTTGTCATGCCCGGCCCGGTCTGGACCCCGGAACAGGCGCAGGACGCGCTCGTGGCGATCAACCGGGCGATGGGAGACGGCGCTTACGTGGTGCTGTCTGGCAGCCAGCCGCCGGGCGTGCCGCGCCACTTCCCCACCGATCTGGCGGCGGTCGTCGAGGAGCGTGGCGGCAAGCTGATCCTCGACACCTCCGGCAAGGCGCTGAACGCGCTTCTGAGCGTCGGCTCGGCGCGTCAGCACGTTCTGCGTCTGGACGGGGCCGAAAGCGAGGAGCTGGCCGGGCGTCCGCTGAAGTCGATCTCCGAGGTCGCCGATTTCGCGCAGGAACTCGTGCATCGCAACGTGGCCGAGGTGGTGGTGCTGGCCCTGGGCGCGGACGGCTCGCTGCTGGTCGAGGATGGCAACCGCTGGCATGCAGTAACCCGGCCCGTCGAAGTGAAATCCAAGGTCGGTGCGGGCGACAGTTTCGTCGGCGCGTTTACCCTGGCGCTCAGCCGGGGGGCGGCCTGGGAAGAGGCGCTGGTGCATGGCGTGGCCGCAGCCTCCGGCGCGGTGATGAACGACGCGACCACGCTGTGTTCGCGCGCCGATGTCGAGGAGCTGGCCCGCACCGCGACGCTCAGGCGCATCTGAGCGGGTTCCGGGAAATTGTGGGAATCGGACAGACCTGCTAAGGCGGAAGGGCGCGGGCCGCCTGTGCCCGACGTGAATCGTTTGGTCGCGCAATTCGGACCGAAAACCGGTGTCCTCTTTTCGGATTGTGCTCCTGAGGCAGAAAACATGAAACATCTCGTCCTGGCCCTGTGTCTCTCGTTCGGTGCGCTTGCCGCCGCGCCCGCTGAGGCCGGGAGTGTGATCGAAAAAGCCTGCCTGCGTTCGGATCGCCCCGCTGCCGGGCGCGCGCTCTGCGGCTGTCTTCAGAAGGTGGCCGACGCGGTGCTCTCGTCCAGCCAGCAAAAACGCGGCGCCACGTTCTTCGCCGATCCGCACAAGAGCCAGGAGGTGAAAGCCTCGCAGCACCCGTCCGACGACGCGTTCTGGGACCGGTGGGAGGTGTTCGCGGCGACTGCCGTGAAGCACTGCCAGTAGCGGCTACGGCGCCAGCGCGCGCATGAGCCCCGCCGCGCAGGCCTCGATCAGGTCGAGCGCGCCGTCGTAGTTGCGGGTGTAATAGGCGTCGGGCACGTGATCCATGCCGGTCTCGGGCGCATAGTCGGTGAAGCGGCGCACCGGGGTGGTGTTGCCGGCTGGGCGCAGCCGCTCGATCGCGTCGATATTCTCGCCATCCATGCCGATGATCAGGTCGAACCGGTCAAAGTCGGCGCGGGCGATCTGGCGGCCCCGCAAGGCCGAGATGTCATGCCCGCGCCGGGCGGCGGCGGCGATCATCTGCGGGCAGGGCGGCTCGCCCAGGTGCCAGGTCGAGGTGCCGGCGCTGTCGAGCACGAGGCTGTCGGCGGCGAGCGTGCGCATCACCCCCTCGGCGGTGGGCGAGCGGCAGATGTTGCCAAGGCAGACGAACAGGATGCGTTGGGTCATGGCGCGCAGGATAGCGCCGCGCCGGGGCACGGCAAGGGGGCTAGAGCCGGCGCGCGGCCGCGACCAGCGCCTGGCCGAGCGCCAGCCCACCATCGCCCGCCGGCACCGCGTGATGCAGCAGCACCGGCAGGCCGTCCAGCGCGCGCAGCAGCGCGGCGAGCAACACGGCGTTCTGCATCACCCCGCCCGAGAGCGCGACGGCCTCGGCCCGGCCCGCCTCCACCTCCCGGCGCGCAATCGCGGCGAAGGCCCGCGCCAGCCCGGTGTGAAACCGCGCCGCCGCCTCGGGCGCGGGCCGGTCGCGCGCGCCGGCCCAGGTGTGCCACATCGGCGCCGGGTCGATCTCGCCGCCGGTTTCGGCGAAGGGGTAGGGTGCGTGCGCGCTGGCCTGCGCCGCCAGCGCTTCGAGCCGCATCCCCGCTTCGCCCTCGTAGTGCACCTGCCCCGGCGCGGCGCCAAGCGCGAAGGCAAAGGCATCGAACAGCCGCCCGGCGGAGGACGAGAGCGGGCTGTTCACCCCCGCCGCCACCGCCCGGCGCAGCGCCGCGCGCGGACGGTCCTGCATCAGCTCATCGGCGAGCACCGCCAGCCCGGCATCGTCGAGCCGCATCAGCGCATTGCGCCAGGGCGCGCGGCTGGCGGCGTCGCCCCCGGCGAGGGGGGCGGGCTTCAGCCAACCCACGCGCGCGGCGCTCCGGTAGTCGCCGCGCAGCACCTCGCCGCCCCAGATCGTGCCGTCGTCGCCCAGCCCCAGCCCGTCGAGCACGATCGCGGCGACCGGCCCGCCGCTGAGCGGCCAGCCGTTTTCGCCCATCGCCGAGGCCATATGGGCATGGTGGTGCTGCACCCGCTCCACCGGCAGCCCCATCGCCTCGCCCGCCTGCGTGGCGCGGTAGCCGGGGTGCAGATCCACCGCCACCAGCGCGGGGCGATGATCGAACAGCGCGGTGTAATCGGCCAGCGCCTGCTGCCAGGCCGCCCAGGTGCCGGCCTCGTCGAGATCGCCGAGATGGTGACCGAGCAGCGCCTGGCCGTTCTTGGTCAGGCACAGCGCCGCCTTCATCTGCCCGCCGAGCGCCAGCACCTGCCCGGCGTCGGCAAACCCCTCGGGCAAGGGTAAGGTGCCCGGCACAAGCCCACGCGCGCGCCGCAGCACCATCGGCCCCGACGGCACCACCCGCGTGACGCTGTCATCAAGCCGGCGGGCAATCGCGCGGTCATGCATGACGATCAAGTCGGCGAGCCCGGCCAGCCCGGTGCGCGCCGCGTCGTTGCCCGTCACCTGCGGCGCGCCCGAGAGATTGCCCGAGGTCATCACCAGCGGCCGGTCGAGCGCGTCGCAGATGAGGTGGTGCAGGGGCGTGTAAGGCAGCATCCAGCCGAGCTGGCCGATCCCGGGCGCAAGATCGTCCGGCAGCGGCGCGCCCGCCTTGTCGAGCAAGACGATCGGCGCGGCGGGTTCGCGAAGCAGGCTCCAGTCCTCTGCGCCCGGCGCGGCGTGGCGGGCCAGCACCTCTTGTGCGGCCATCAGCGCCAGCGGTTTCGCGGGCCGGTGCTTGCGCGCGCGCAACCGCGCCACCGCCGCCGCGTCGGTCGCATCGCAGGCCAGGTGAAACCCGCCCAGCCCCTTCAGCGCGACGATCTTGCCCGCGCGCAAAGCCTCTGCCGCCAGTGCCACCGCCTCGCCCTCCAGCACGCCCCCGGTCGCCTCGGCCCAGGCGCGCGGGCCGCAGTCGGGGCAGGCGATCGGCTGGGCGTGGAAGCGCCGGTCGGCGGGGTCTTCGTATTCGGCGCGGCAGGCGGGGCACATCTCGAACGGCGCCATCGTGGTCTGCGCCCGGTCATAGGGCAGCCCCGCGATGATCGTGAAGCGCGGCCCGCAATTGGTGCAATTGGTGAACGGGTAGCGATAGCGCCGCGCACCCGGATCGCGGATCTCGGCCAGGCAGTCGGGGCAGGTGGCGGCATCGGGGGCGACCCGCGTTTCAGCCCCCGCCGGCCCGCTCGCGGCGATGGCGAAGCTCTCGGGCCGGGGTAAAGGGACGTCCCAATCGGTGACCTCCACCGCCTCGACCCGCGCCAGCGCCGGCGCCTCGTGCTCCAGCGCCGCCACCAGCCGCTCCAGCGCGCGCCGTGGCCCGGCCGCGCGCACCAGCACCCCCTCGGCATCGTTCAGCACATGGCCCACCAGCCCGACGCGCCGCGCCACGGCCCAGACGAAAGGGCGAAACCCTACCCCCTGCACCTGCCCGCGCACCCGGATCTGCCAGCCTTGCATGACGAACTCCCTTGCCCCTTCACCTTGGATCAAATACTCCCGCCGGAGGCAAGAAAGTCTGCCCCCGGCGGAACCCGCCAATCCGGCCCGACTCACTTGACGCCCCGCCAAAATGCGCCTAAACGCGCGGGACGGAATTCGGGGCGCCCGGCTCGCGGCGCCCATTTGTGTTGAACAGGCCAGGCCGGGGAACGCCCCGGAACCAGCCCGGAAAATGAGGATGACACCATGTCGCGCGTCTGCGAACTGACTGGCAAGGGCCCGATGTCTGGCAACAACGTCAGCCACGCCAAAAACCGGACCCGTCGCCGGTTCCTGCCGAATCTGAACGACGTAACGCTGCAGTCCGAGACCCTCGGGCGCGGCATCAAGATGCGCATCTCGGCCGCCGCGCTGCGCACCGTCGACCACCGTGGCGGGCTCGACGCCTTCCTCGCCAAGGCGAACGATTGCGAGCTCTCGGCCAATGCGCTGAAGGTCAAAAAAGAGATCGCCAAGGCCCAGACCGCCGAGGCGTGATCGCCCCGATCTGACGATTTTCGAGCGGCCCTGCCCATCGGCGGGGCCGTTTTCGTTTGCCTTTGCGAGATTCGGGCGGGCATTCGTCCGCTGCCCGATCTGCCCGATCTGCCCGATCTGCCCCGTCTGACCGCGCTCCCGCCACCAGCCTGCCGGTCCCAGGCCGGAGCCCGGACGCTTGACCGACCCGCGCCGCGCCGCCAGTCTGGGTGGGCAACCGGACCATGGAAAGGACATGACGCATGAAATCTCCTTGGCATTTGTGGCTGATCGGCACGGCCTCGGCCCTGTGGAACTTCGGCGGCGCGGTCGACTACCTGATGTCGCAGCTCGGGGTCGAGAGCTACCTCGGCGCGATGACGCCCGAACAGCGCGCCTGGTTCGCGGGCTTTCCGACCTGGGCCGTGGCGTTCTGGGCGCTCGGAGTCTGGGGCGCGATTGCCGGCTCGGTGTTGCTGCTGCTGCGCTCGCGGCTCGCCGCGCTGGCCTTCGCCGTGTCGCTGATCGGGCTTCTGGTGAACACCATGCACCTGTTCTCGGTGCAGGGCGCGGGGGCGGTCGAGCTGATCGGGCAGGGGGCGCTGGCCTTTACGGCGGTGCTGATCGTCGTAGCGCTGGGCCTCTGGCTCTATGCGCGGGCGATGGTGCGGCGCGGCGTGCTGCGCTAGGCTTGACCCAGCGCATGTTTCCCCCGCGCCACCCGTGCTAAGCGGGGCGCGCAACACAGGAGCAAGCCCATGTGCCTCGGCATTCCCGGCCAGATCGTCGCCATCACCGACGCCGCCCGCCTGATGGCGCGCGCCGAGGTGTCGGGCGTGTCGCGCGAGGTGAACGTGGCCTGCGTCGTCGCGGGCGCGCCCGAGGCCTTGGTGGGCCGCTGGGTGCTGATCCACGTCGGCTTTGCCATGGCGCTGATCGACGAGGCCGAGGCGGCGGCCACGCTCGCGGCGCTGCGCCATCTCGGCGAGGCGCAGGAAACGCTGGCGCAGATGGCCGAGGGGGACCGGGCGCTGTCATGAGATTTGTCGAGGAATTCCGCGATCCCGCGCTGGCCAAGACGCTCCTGGCGGAGATCGACGTGGTGACCCGTGCGATTGGCGCGACGAAACAGGCCCCGGTGAGGATCATGGAAATCTGCGGCGGGCATACCCACGCGATCTTCCGTTACGGGCTTGATCGGCTGGTGCACGAGGGGATCGAGTTCATCCACGGCCCCGGCTGCCCGGTCTGCGTGCTGCCGATGGGGCGGGTGGATGAGGCGGTGGAGATTGCCGAGCAGCGGCACGTGATCTTTGCCAGCTTCGGCGATGCGATGCGGGTGCCCGGCACGAAGAAATCACTGCTCCAGGCCAAGGCCGAGGGCGCCGACATCCGCACCGTCTACTCGCCGCTCGATGCGCTGGAGTTGGCCCGGCGCCACCCCGACCGCGAGGTGGTGTTTTTCGGGCTCGGGTTCGAGACCACCACGCCCTCGACCGCGCTCACGATCCAGCAGGCGGCGCGCGAGCGGGTGGAGAACTTCACGATCTTCTGCAACCACATCACCGTGCCGCCGCCGCTGCGCGCGCTGCTCGACGATCCCGATATGCGGCTCGACGGCTTCATCGGCCCCGGCCACGTGAGCATGGTGATCGGCATCCGCGCCTATGACTTCATCGCCGGGGATTACGGCAAGCCCATCGTCGTCGCCGGGTTCGAGCCGATGGACCTGCTGCAATCGGTGCTGATGGTGCTGAAACAGATCCGCGATGGCCGTGCCGAGGTGGAAAACCAGTATGCCCGCGTGGTGCCCGAGCATGGCAACCCGGCGAGCCTCGCCGCGATCGCGGATGTCTACGAGGAGCGGCCGAGCTTTGCCTGGCGCGGGCTGGGCGAGATTGATCGCTCCGGGCTGCGGATTCGCGAGAAATACGCCGGGTTTGACGCCGAGGTGCGGTTTGGCATCGGCTACGGCGCGAAGCGCGCGCGCGAGGTGGCGGAGCCGGAAGGCACCGAATGCGCGGGGGTGATGACCGGCAAGATCAAACCCACGGCCTGCCCGATGTTCGGCACCGCCTGCACGCCGGAAACGCCGCTGGGGGCGCTGATGGTGAGCTCGGAAGGGGCTTGTGCGGCCTACTGGCAATACGGCGGGCGGCGCGGCCCGCAGGAGGCGGCATGAGCCTGCGCGGGGATAGGGTGACGCTGGCCCACGGCGGCGGTGGCAAGGCGATGCGCGACCTCGTGCAAGAGGTGTTTACCGGCGTGTTCGAACCGGCGAGCATGGAAGACCAGGCCAGGCTGGAGGCGGTGGCGCTCAGCGAACCCGGCGCGCGGCTCGCCTTCACCACCGACAGTTTCGTGGTCAGCCCGGTCGAATTTCCCGGCGGCGATATCGGCTCGCTCGCGGTGAATGGCACGGTGAACGACCTTGCCGTGGGGGGCGCGACGCCGCTCTGGCTTTCGGCCGCCTTCATCATCGAGGAGGGCTGCGCGTTTGCGCTGCTGCGCCGGATCGTGGCGACGATGAAATCCGAGGCCGACCGGGCCGGGGTGAAGATCGTCACCGGCGACACCAAGGTGGTGGAGCGCGGCGCGGCGGATACCCTGTTTGTCACCACCTCCGGCGTGGGGATCATCCCGCCGGGGCGCGACCTTGCCGCAACGCGGATCGCGCCGGGCGACGTGGCGATCGTGAATGGCGTGCTCGGCGATCACGGCGCCTGCATCCTCGCCGCACGCGGCGACCTTGCGCTGTCGTCGGCGCTTACAAGCGATTGCGCGGGGCTCGGGCATCTGATGGACGCGGTGCTCGCCGCAGCACCAGGGGCGAAGGCGGCGCGCGACTGCACCCGGGGCGGGCTGGCCTCGGCGCTGAACGAGATGGCCGAGGCGGCGGGCGTGGGCATCGAGCTAGACGAGGCCACGCTGCCCTTGCGCGACGAGGTCAAAGGCACCTGCGAACTGCTCGGGCTCGATCCGCTCTACCTCGCCAACGAGGGGCGTCTGGTGGTGTTCGTGCCCGAAGACCAGGCGCAGGCGGCGCTGGCGGCGATGCGTGGGGTCGACACCGGGGCCGGGGCCACGATCATCGGCCGCGCGACTGCAGGGCCCGCCGGGCTGGTCACCATGCGCACCCTGTTCGGCGGCCAGCGCATCGTCGACATGCTGGTGGGCGAGCAACTGCCACGGATCTGCTGAGGCGCGGTCTATTCCTCGGCGAGGAAGCCGCCCGATTGGCGCGCCCAGAGGTCGGCGTAGAGACCGCCGGCCTCCACCAGGGCGGAATGGCTGCCGTCTTCCACCACCCGGCCCCGGTCGAGCACCACGATCCGGTCCATCCGCGCGATGGTGGACAGGCGGTGGGCGATGGCGATCACCGTCTTGCCCTCCATCATCCCATAGAGCGTGTCCTGGATCGCCGCCTCGACCTCGCTGTCGAGCGCGCTGGTGGCCTCGTCGAGCACCAGGATCGGTGCGTCTTTCAGCATCACCCGCGCGATCGCCACGCGCTGGCGCTGGCCGCCCGACAGCTTCACCCCGCGCTCGCCCACCTGCGCATTGTAGCCGGTGCGCCCCTTCGGGTCTTCGAGATTGAGGATGAACTCATGCGCCTCGGCGCGCTTTGCGGCGGCGATCATCTCGGCTTCGGAACCTTCGGGCCGGCCATAGAGGATATTGGCGCGCACCGAACGGTGCAGCAGCGAGCTGTCCTGGCTGACCATGCCGATGGCGGCGCGCAGGCTGTCCTGCGTCACCGCGCTCACGTTCTGCCCGTCGATCAGGATCCGGCCCTGCTCGGCGTCGCGGAACCGCAAAAGCAGGTTCACCAGCGAGGATTTGCCCGCGCCGGAGCGGCCGACCAGACCCACCTTCTGCCCGGGCGGGATCGTGAGCGAGACGTGATCGAGCCCGCCCGTGCCCTTGCCGTAATGGTGGCTCACATCGTCAAAGGCGATCTCGCCGCGCCCGAGGTTCAGCGCCGGCGCGCCGGGCGCGTCTTCGATCTCATGCGGCACCGAGATGGATCTCAGCCCTTCGCGGATCACCCCGGCATGTTCGAACAGGCGGATCGTCACCCACATGATCCAGCCGGACATGCCGTTCAGCCGGATCGTCAGCGCCGAGGCGGCGGCAACCTCGCCGACGGTGATGCTGCCCTTGGTCCAGAGCCAGATCGCCGGGCCGAGCACGCCCGAAATCAAAAGGCCGTTCAGCACGTTCTGCCCGAAGCTGAGTTCGGTCATCAGCCTGAGGAACCGCTGGAACCGCAGCCGGTGGCGGCGCATCGCGGACTGCACATAAGCCTCTTCGCGGTCGCCCTGCGAGAACAGCTTCACGCTTTCGATATTGGCATAGGCGTCGACCACCCGGCCGGTGACCAGCGAGCGCGCGTCAGACCATTTCTCGGAGGCGTCGGCCACGCGGACGGCGACGAACCGGGTGTAGAGGATGTAGAGCACCAGCCAGACCGCGAGCGGCAGGGCGAGCAAGGGATTGACCTGGCCAAGCAGGCTCATCGCCGCGATCACGTAGGTGACCGAGTACCAGATCCCCTCGAAGGCCATGTAGGTGCTGTCTTCCACCGCCGGGCCGAGCTGCATCACCCGGTTCGACAGACGACCGGCGAAATCGTTCTGAAAGAAGCCCATCGACTGGCCGAGCATATGCTTGTGCGCGCGCCAGCGCACCTGGTCCTGCATGTTGCCGGCCAGGGTCTGTTCGAGGAACAGGTGGTTGAGCACGATCGCGACGGGGCGCAGCAACAGGATGAACAGCGCCGCCAGCGTCAGCTCGAGCCCGTGGGTGGACCAGAACGCATCGCGCGGGGTTTCGCCCATCAGATCGACCACCCGTCCGGTGTAGAAGATCAGCCCGGTTTCGATCAGCGCGACGACCACGCCGGTCGCGGCCATCCACCACATACAACGGCCGAAATTGCCGTAGTGCGAGCGCAGATAGGCCCAGACCGAGGCGGGCGGGGTGGCAGTGTCGCTGGGCGCGAAAGGGTCGATGAGGTTTTCAAAAAAGCGAAACATGACGGGAATTCCGAAGCGGGAAAAAAGAGGGGAGGGATGCGGGGGCTGGCGGCCAGCCCGTCAGGACCGGCGGCCTAGCCGTTTCGCGGGGTCCTGATTGCGTACATCCACACCTCCATCATGCGTCTTTTTCGGTGTTAACGCGGGGCGCGCGGCCTGTCACGGGTTTTCGTAGCGTCAGGTGGCGAGGGTGGGGGGCCAGCCCCCCACACCCCCCGAGGTATTTTTGCCAAGAAAAAGGGGGATCAGCCGTCGAGCGCGCCAAGAACCTGGGTTGCGGCGGCGCTGGGCGAGGTTTCGCCAGAGGCGACCTTGTCCGCCAGCGCGGCGACCATGGCGCGGGTCTTTGGGTCGTTCTCCAGCCGCGCGAGCAGGGCGGCGCGCAGCTCTTCCTCGAACCAGCGGCGCGCCTGCCCGGCGCGGTTGGCGGCCCAGTGGCCGGTCTCGCGCCGCCAGTCGGCGAGCGCGGTCATCGCCGCCCAGGTTTCGGGCAGGCCCGCGTGGGTGAGCGCCGAGACCATCATCGCGCGCGGGTAGCCCTCCGGGTCTTGCGGGCGTTTGCGCAACAGGCGCAGCGCGCCGGCGTAATCGGCGCAGGTGCGTGTGGCGGTGTCTTTCAGGGTGCCGTCGGCCTTGTTGACGAGGATCAGGTCGGCCATCTCCATGATGCCGCGCTTCACCCCCTGCAATTCGTCACCGCCCGCCGGCGCGATCAGCAGCAGGAACAGATCGGCCATGCCGGCGACCATCGTCTCGGACTGGCCCACGCCCACCGTTTCGATCAGAACCACGTCGAACCCCGCTGCCTCGCACAGCGCCACCGCCTCGCGGGTGCGCCGCGCCACGCCGCCCAACTGGGAGCGCGCGGGCGAAGGGCGGATGAAGGCGTTTGGCTCGCGCGAGAGGCGTTCCATCCGGGTCTTGTCGCCGAGGATAGACCCGCCGGAGCGGGCCGAGGAGGGGTCGACCGCGAGCACGGCCACGCGCAGCCCCTTGGCGACGAGGAACATGCCAAAGGCTTCGATGAAAGTGGATTTTCCCACCCCGGGCGTGCCCGAGAGGCCGATCCGCAGCGCCTCGCGCCCGGTGGTTTTCAGCGCGTCGATCAGCTGTGTGGCTTCGGCGCGGTGATCGGGCCGCGCGCTTTCGACCAGTGTGATCGCGCGCGCCAGCGCCCGCCGTTCGCCGCTTGCCACCCGTTTTGCCAGATCGTCGATGTCCATCGCCTGCCTCGCTGCCGTGCGTCCGTCATGCCCGCGCTACGCTGGCTTGTCCAGTCGCCCAACCGGCGCGTGGGCTGTGCTAGTCTCCAGAGGTGACGATTCGGGCTGGGGAGGCAGGTGTGATTGGTCGGTTGGTTGCGGCGGTCATGGCCGGGGCGGTGCTGGCGCTCGGTCTGGCCGGGCCGGCGCCGGGCGAGAGCCTGAATTCGACCTTCTCGGTGCGCCTCTACGGCGCGCCGGTCGGGCGCATGGTGGTGGCGGCGAACGGCGATGGCCGGGCCTATGCGGCGAAGGGCGAGTTTCGCACGACTGGTCTTGTCGGGCTGCTCGCGCGGGTGCGCTTCACGATGCGCGCGCGCGGTGTCGGCACGCTGCCTGATCTGCGTGCGCGCAGCTACAGCGAAGACCTCGATACCGGCTACCGCGCCTCGGCGACGAGCCTGTCCTTCGGCGCGGACGATCCGCGGATCGATCCCCTGACCGCGTTTATCGCCGCGCTGCTCGATCGCCCAACAGAGGCCGGCTGCGCGTTCGATGGGCAAACCTTCGATGGCGAGCGGTCGATGCGCATCCGCATCCGCGCGGCGGACAAGAGCGCCACCGGCCTCACCTGCAGCGGCCTGCTCCAACGGCTCTCGGGCTACACCGCCGAGGAGATGGCCGAGGCCACCGATTTTCCCTTCACCGTCGAGTTCACCCGGTCGGGCGAACAGCTGGTGGTGCGCCGCGCCGACGTGACGACGATTCACGGGCAGGTGGCGCTTGTGCGCCGGTAAGGCGGTGGTTGTTCCCCGGCGACCGGGCGGCGATAAGGGCGCCATGACGCCGCTGCCGATAGATGACGCGATCCCCGACCTGCTCGCGGCCGTGAAGGCCGAGGGCCTCGCCGTGCTGGTGGCCCCCCCCGGCGCGGGCAAGACCACGCGCGTGCCGCTGGCGTTGCTCGGCGCGGTCACGGGCCGGATCCTGATGCTTGAGCCGCGCCGCCTGGCCGCGCGCGCTGCCGCCGAGCGGATGGCCGAGACGCTGGGCGAGAGCGTGGGCGAAACGGTGGGTTACCGCATCCGCGGCGCGGCGAAGGTGGGCAAGGCGACGCGGATCGAGGTGGTGACCGAGGGCATCCTGACCCGGATGCTGCAATCCGATCCCGGGCTCGACGGCGTTGGCGCGGTGATCTTCGATGAGTTCCACGAACGCTCCCTCAATGCCGATCTCGGACTCGCGCTGGCCTGGGAGGCGCGCGGTGCGCTGCGCGACGACCTGGTGCTCCTGGTGATGTCGGCCACGCTCGACGCCGCGCCGGTGGCGGCGCTGCTTGGCGGTGCGCCGGTGGTGGTGAGCGAGGGGCGGGCCTTTCCGGTCGAAACGCGCTGGCTCGACGTGGCCCCGCGCAAGGAGATCCGGTTCGAAAGCGCGGTGGCGGATCTGGTGGCCCGCGTGGTGGCCGAGACCGAGGGCGGTGTGCTCGTGTTCCTGCCGGGCGAGGGCGAGATCCGCCGGGTCGAGGGGCTGCTGAAAGGCCGGGTGCCGCAGGGGTGCCACATCCGCCCGCTGTTCGGCGCGATGGAGATGGCGGCGCAGCGCGCGGCGATCCGGCCCGAACGCGACGGGCGCAAACTGGTGCTCGCCACCTCGATCGCCGAGACCTCGCTGACGATCGAGGATATCCGCGTAGTGGTCGATGCCGGGCGGGCGCGCCGCGCGCGGGTCGATCCCGGCACCGGCATGGGGCGGTTGGTGACCGAGCGGGTGTCGAAGGCCGAGGCGGATCAGCGCCGGGGCCGGGCCGGGCGGGTGGCGCCGGGCACCTGTTACCGGATGTGGACCAAGGGCGAAGAGGGGGCCTCGCCGGCCTTCCCTCCGGCCGAGATCGAGGTGGCCGACCTCGTGCCGCTGGCGCTGGAACTGGCGCTTTGGGGCGCGGGTGACGGCGCGGAGCTTGCCTTTCTCACCCCGCCGAACCCCGGCGTGCTGGCCGAGGCGCGCGCGCTGCTGGCCGGTCTCGGCGCGCTCGACGACGACGGGCGGATCACCGATCACGGCAAGCGGCTTGCGCGCCTGCCGTTGCACCCGCGGCTCGGGCATATGCTGGTGGTTGCCGGGCGCGACGCGGCGCCGCTCGCCGCGCTGATGGAAGAGCGCGACCCGCTGCCGAGAGGCGTGCCGGTGGAGCTGGCGCTGCGGCTCGCTGCGCTGGCTGACACGGGCCGGTTCGTCCGCGAGCACGGGATCGAGCCGAACCGCGCCACGCTGGAGCGGATCCGGGCCGAGGCGAAGCGGTTGGCGCGGCTGGTGGAGATGGGTGATGGGTTCAGCCCCGCCCAGATGGCCGCGCTGGCCTACCCCGACCGGGTGGGGCTCAGGCGCAAGGGCGACGAGCCGCGCTACGTGCTCTCGGGCGGCAAGGGCGCGGTGCTGGATGCAGGCGATCCGCTCGCCGGGCAGAGGCTGATCGTCGTCACCGATACCGACGGCGACCCGCGTGAGGCGAAGGTGCGCCTGGCGACGGCGATGAGCGAGGCGGAGCTGCGCGCGGTGCATGGCGACGCGATCCACTGGGTGAGGGTCTGCGATTGGTCGAAGCGCGAGGGCCGGGTGGTGGCGCGCGAGCAGGAGCGATTCGATGCGCTGGTGCTCGATGACCGCGCCTGGCGCGACGCCGACCCGGAGGCGGTCGCGCGCGCGATGCTCGACGGTGTGCGCGAGCTGGGCCTGCGCCCCTCCGACGCGGCGCGCCGCTTCATGGCGCGGGTGGAGCTGGTGCGCGGCGGCAAGGTGGAGCTGCCGGAAATGACTGAAGCCGCGCTGATGGACAGCCTCGAAGACTGGCTGCTGCCGCATCTGCGGGGCGTGCGCAGCGCTGCTGACTGGAAGCGGTTCGACATCCTCGAAGCGCTGCGCGCCCGGCTCGACTGGGGCCAGATGCAGGCGCTCGACACGGCGGCGCCGGCGCATTTCACCACGCCGATGGGGCGCAAGGCGCCGATCGACTACGGCGGCGAGGCGCCAGAGATCGCGGTGCGGCTGCAGGAGATGTTTGGCGTCACGCGCCATCCGATGGTGGGGCGCACGCCGCTGCGCGTGACCCTGCTCAGCCCCGCCGGACGCCCGGTGCAGACCACCACCGATCTGCCGGGGTTCTGGGACAGCTCCTACGGCGACGTGCGCAAGGACATGCGCGGGCGCTACCCGAGGCATCCCTGGCCGGACGATCCGCGCGCCGCCCAGCCGACCCTGCGCGCCAAGCCACGCGGCAGTTGATTATTCAGATATATCAATATGTTGATATGTGCCCCCGGGGCGCCCGGTTTCGGATCCAAGCGTGACCAGCTGCAAAAATACAAGCGGAATCCGTGGGTTAACTGCAATCGAGTTGCAATTTAGAACATTTTTCACTATTTTGATGCAGAACAAAGAAAAACAAGCAGGCGGGCATTCATGTCGTCGATTATTTCAAAAGCCTGGGACGGTGTCGTGCGTCCCATGATCCGGCGTCCGAGCCGGTTTCAGGTGGCTGCGTTGTGCTATCGCAAATCGAAAGGGCAGAAAGAAGTTCTGCTCATCACCACCCGGGGCACCGGGCGCTGGATGTTGCCCAAGGGTTGGCCGATGGATGGCAAGACCGCCTCCGAGGCGGCGCGGATCGAGGCTTGGGAAGAGGCCGGCGTGAAATCCGCCAAGGTGGGGCGCCGCCCGGTGGGTGAATTCGACTACATCAAAACGCATGACAGCGGCCTCACGGAGCCTTGCTCGGCCACGGTCTACCCGATCAAGGTGGACAAGGTGAAAGACGATTTTCCCGAGGCTGGCCAGCGCAAGCGCAAGTGGGTGTCGGTGAAGAAGGCCGCCGAGATGGTCGAGGAACAAAGCCTGCGCGACCTGCTTCTGAGCTTCTGAGCTTCTGAGCTTCTGAGCTTCTGAGCGCTATGGCCGCGAGGGATCCTCGGGGTGCGGTTGCACGCCGACCGGATCCTGGTGAACCAGCACGTCACCGTTGGGCAACGCATGCAGGATTGCGCGGCGCAGCGCGGCGGCGGTGGCGTGGGTTTCGTCCAGCGTTTTCTTGCCGTCGAGCTCGACGTGGATGGTGACGAAGGTTTTTGAGCCCGCCATCCGCGTCTTGAGATCGTGCCAACCATAGACGTCGGGAAAGCCGCGCGCGATCTCCTCGACCCGCGCCACCACCTCGTCCGGCGCGGCGCGGTCCATCAAAGCATCCCACGCCCCCTTGAAGATGCGCAGTGCCCCGACCGCCAGCATCGCCCCCGCGCCGAGCGCCACCACGCTGTCGATCTGCCCCAGCCCGAACGTGGCCGAGGCCCAGAGCGACAGGATCGCGCCGACGTTGGGCAACAGGTCGCCGAGGTAATGCAGGCGGTCGGCGCGCACCACCTTGTTGCCGGTGCGCCGCGCCACGTGGGTCTGCCACATCACCAGCCCAGCAGTGAGGGCGATCGAGACCGCCATCACCACCATGCCCCGGCCCTGATGCGTGAGCGGCTCGGGGGTTTCGGCGAGCAGCCGGGCAATCGCCGCCCAGCCGATCACGCTGGCCGAGACCATGATGAACACCGATTGCGCCAGCGCGGCGAGATCCTCGGCGGAGGTGTGGCCATAGGCGTGGTCTTCGTCGGCGGGGCGGGCGGCATAGGCGATCGCCGCAAGCCCGCCGAGCGATACCATCAGATCCATCGCGCTGTCGGCCAGCGAGGCGGCGATCGACAGCGCGTGGGTTTCGCCGAGCGCCCAAAGCTTCAGCCCCACCAGCACCAGCGCGACCGAGGCCGAGGCGAGCCCGGCGGAAAGGTTCATCCGTGTGTGGTCGGGCATCGCGCCGCCTCCTTGGGAGGAACTTTATGGCGGCGCGGCGCGGCGGGGGCAAGCGGCATGCGCGCGGGCCCCAGGTCTGGCGACACCACGCCGCAGACCGGGCCGCGCCGGTCCGCGCCGCCCGGACGCATGCCCCCGCGGTGGGCTCAGCCCTCGTCGGCCACCTCTGTCACGTAGCTTTCCAGCGGCGGGCAGATGCACATCAGGTTACGGTCGCCCCAGACGTTGTCGACCCGGTTGACCGGCGGCCAGTATTTGTCGACCCGGAACGAGCCCGGCGGGAAGCAGCCCTGCTCGCGGCTGTAGGGCCGGTCCCAGTCGCCGACGAGGTCTTCTGTAGTGTGCGGCGCACGCTTCAGCGGGTTGTTGTCGCGGTCCATCCGGCCCTCTTCGATGGCGCGGATTTCCTCGCGGATCGCCAGCATCGCGTCGCAGAACCGGTCAAGCTCGCCCTTGGTCTCACTCTCGGTCGGCTCGATCATCAGCGTGCCGGCCACCGGCCAGCTCATCGTCGGGGCGTGGAAGCCGGCATCGATCAGCCGCTTGGCCACGTCTTCCACCGTGACCCCGGCGCTCGCCTCGAACGGGCGCACGTCGATGATGCATTCATGCGCGACGCGCCCGGTCGGCCCCTTGTAGAGCACCTCGAAGGCGCCGTGCAGGCGGGCGGCGATGTAGTTGGCGTTCAGGATCGCCACGCGGGTGGCTTGCGTCAGCCCGGCGCCGCCCATCATCAGCACATAGGCCCAGGAGATCGGCAGGATCGAGGCCGAGCCATAGGGCGCGGCGCTCACCGCCCCGGCAGTGCCCGATTGCGGATTCGACGGCAAGTGCGGCGCCAGATGCGCTTTCACCCCGATCGGCCCCATGCCGGGGCCGCCGCCGCCATGCGGGATGGCGAAGGTCTTGTGCAGGTTGAGGTGGCTCACGTCGCCGCCGATCTCGCCAAGCTTCACGAGGCCCACCAGCGCGTTGAGGTTGGCGCCGTCGATATAGACCTGGCCGCCGTGCGCATGGGTGATGTCGCAGACTTCGCGCACGGTCTCCTCGAACACGCCATGGGTCGAGGGGTAGGTGATCATGCAGGCAGCGAGCGCCTCGCCGGCAGCCTCGGCCTTGGCGCGAAAATCCGCCACGTCGATATCGCCGTTCGCGGCGGTATTCACCACCACCACCTTCATCCCCGCCATGTGCGCCGAGGCCGGATTGGTGCCATGCGCCGACATCGGGATCAGGCAGATATCGCGCGCCGCGCCGCCGTTGGCCTTGTGCCAGGCGCGGATCGTCATCAGCCCCGCGTATTCGCCCTGCGCGCCGGAATTGGGCTGCATGCTCATCGCGTCATAGCCGGTGATGGCGCAAAGCTTGGCCTTCAGGTCGTCGATCAGCGCGTGGTAGCCGGCCGCCTGGTCGGACGGGCAATGCGGGTGCAGCATCGAAAACTCGCGCCAGCTCACCGGGATCATCTCGGCCGCGGCGTTCAGCTTCATGGTGCAGGAGCCGAGCGGGATCATCGCGCGGTCCAGCGCCAGGTCGCGGTCGGCGAGGCGGCGCATGTAGCGCATCATCTCGGTCTCGGCCCGGTTCATGTGAAACACCGGGTGGGTGAGGTAGGCGCTTTCGCGCGCCAGTTCCACCGGCAGGCAGTGGTAGTCCGCGTCAAACACGGTGTCTTGCGCCACAACCCCGAAGGCACGCCAGACCGCCTCGATGGTGGGCGAGCGGGTGGCCTCGTCGAGGGTGATGCCGATCTTCGTCTTGCCGACCGGGCGCAGGTTTACGCCTTCCTTCAGCGCGGCGAGGACGATGCCCTTTTGCAGGTGCCCCACCTCGACGGTGATGGTGTCGAAGAAATGGTCGGGCGTGATCTCGTAGCCCGCATCCTCCAGCCGCTTGGCCAGCCGGGCCATCTTGCGGTGGATGCGCTGGGCGATCGCCTTCAGCCCGTCCGGCCCGTGGAACACGGCGTAGAAGCTGGCCATGACGGCCAGCAGCGCCTGCGCGGTGCAGACGTTGGAAGTGGCCTTTTCGCGGCGGATATGCTGCTCGCGGGTCTGCAGCGCGAGCCGGTAGGCGCGGTTGCCGCGCGCGTCGATCGACACGCCGACGAGCCGGCCGGGCATGGCCCGCTTGTGGCTTTCGTGGCAGGCGAGATAGGCGGCGTGCGGCCCGCCGTAGCCCATCGGCACGCCAAAGCGCTGGGTCGAGCCCACGGCGATATCGGCCCCCATCGCGCCCGGCTCCTTGAGCAGCGTCAGCATCAGCGGGTCGGCGGCGACGATGCCGATCGCCTTGGCCGCGTGCAGCGCCGCGATATCGTCGGTGAAATCGCGGATCTGGCCATTGGTGCCGGGGTATTGGAACAGCGCACCAAACACCTTGTCGGGGTCCAACTCGGACGGGTCGGCGACGATCACCTCGATGCCGAGCGGTTCGGCCCGGGTCTTGATCACGGCTATATTCTGCGGGTGGCAGGCGGCATCGACGAAGAACGCCCCGGCCTTCGATTTCGCCACCCGCTGCGCCATGGTCATCGCCTCGGCGCAGGCCGTGGCCTCGTCGAGCAGCGAGGCGCCGGCCACTTCGAGCCCGGTGAGATCGGAGATCATCGTCTGGTAGTTAAGCAACGCTTCGAGCCGGCCCTGGCTGATCTCGGGCTGGTAGGGCGTGTAGGCGGTGTACCAGGCCGGGTTTTCGAGGATGTTGCGCTGGATCACCGGCGGCGTGACGGTGCCGTGGTAGCCTTGGCCAAGCAGCGATTGCAGCACGGTGTTTTTCGCCGCCGTGGTGCGCATCTGGTGCAGCATCTCACGCTCGGAGCGGGCCTTGCCGAAATCGAGCGGCTCGGCCTGGCGGATCGACTTCGGCACCGTCTCGTCGATCAGCGCATCGAGGCTGTCGATGCCCAGGGTGGCAAACATCTCGTCCATCTCGGCGGGGGAGGGGCCGATATGGCGGCGGTTGGCAAAATCGTAGGGACGGTAGTTGGTGGGCGTGAAGGGCATGGGAGTCTCCGGGGGCGCTCGCTCGGCGCAAGAGATTTGCCGGGGCTTTCGCACGAAGCCCCGGCGCAGGGATCAGCCGATGAAAGTCTTGTAGGCGGCGGCATCCATGTAGTCGTCCATCTGGCTCGGGTCGGAGGGCTTGATCTTGAAGAACCAGGCCGCGCCTTCGGGGTCGTCATTGACCATTCCGGGCTCGCCCGCGATCGCCTCGTTCACTTCGACGATCTCGCCGTCGATCGGCGCGAGGATGTCCGAGGCCGCCTTGACGCTCTCGATCACCACCACCTCGTCGTCTTTCACCACGGCGCTGCCCACCTCGGGCAGTTCGACAAAGACGATATCGCCGAGCTGCTCGGCGGCATGGGCGGTGATGCCGACGGTGACGATGCCATCGGCATCGTCCAGCCATTCATGTTCTTCGGTGTACTTCATCTGGGGTCTCCTGTTGGGATATCAGCGTTTGTAGGTTTGCTTTTGGAACGGCATCGGCGCAACCGTCGCCGGCAGGCGCTTGCCGCGCACTTCGCCAAACACGCGGGTGCCGGGCGCGGCCAGCGCGGCGGGCAGGTAGCCCATCGACATCGGCTTTTCGATCGACGGGCCGAACGCGCCCGAGGTGATCTCGCCTACCGGATCGCCGCCGGCCTCGTCGGCATAAAGCTGGGTATGGGCGCGCATCGGTGCGCGGCCGTCCGGCAACAGGCCGACCCGCTTGCGCGCCGGGCCATTGGCCAGCTCGGCCAGGATGCGGTCGGCGCCGGGGAAGCCGCCTGCGCGCGCCCCGCCGGCGCGGCGCGCTTTCTGGATCGCCCAAGATAGCCCGGCCTCGATCGGCGAGGTGGTCTCGTCGATATCCGAGCCGTAGAGGCAGAGCCCGGCTTCGAGCCTGAGCGAGTCGCGCGCGCCGAGGCCGATCGGCGCGACATCCGGGTTTTCCAGCAGCGCACGGGCCAGCCGCGGCCCCATCGTGTTGGGCACCGAAATTTCGAACCCGTCCTCGCCGGTATAGCCTGAGCGGCTGACCCAACAGGTGGCGCCGGCCAGATTCACGTCGGCCACGTCCATGAATTTCATGTCACGCACCGCGGGGTTCAGCGCGGCGAGCACGTCTTCCGCCTTCGGCCCTTGCAGCGCGATCAGCGCGCGGCCGGTGATCTCTTCCACGTCGATATCGGGAAGCCCCTCGCGCAGGTGCTCGAGATCGACCTCCTTGCGTGCGGCGTTGACGACGAGAAACAGGTGATCGCCCCGGTTGGTGATCATCAGGTCGTCAATGATCCCACCCTCGGGAGTGGTGAAAAAGCCGTAGCGTTGCCGGCCCTCGGCGAGGCCGACGATATCGACCGGCACCAGCGCCTCCAGCGCCTCGGCCACGCCGGGCCCGCGCAGAATCACCTGGCCCATGTGGCTCACGTCGAACAGCCCGGCGGCCGCCCGTGTATGGAGGTGCTCTTTCATCACGCCGGGTGCGTATTGCACCGGCATTTCCCAGCCCGCAAAGGGCACCATCCTGGCGCCGTGCTCGACGTGCAGGTCATAGAATACCGTGCGGCTCAAGTCGCTCATGCCGTCTCCCCGCCGGGAAACGCGCCCGGCATCACTGGGCCACCCTGGATCATTCCGTGGCCCGTCCGATGCCCCCTCTGTCCTTGCGCCTGAGATCGTTATCCCTTCGGCGGGCCAACCGGCCACTCTCCAGAGTTCTCCCCGCGCGGTCCGCTTGCCTGAGAGTTTACCGGGGCGGTTGCTCCTTCGGCACCGGGCAACCCCTTGGGGTCACCGGATTCTCCCTGCGCGGGGTGCCCTGACGTTAGCTGCCGTTTCTGGCGCACACAAGCCCTGTCTCGCGCTTGTCTCGGGGCGGCGCACTGGGCATTGTCGCGCCATGCACGATCCGTTTTTCTTCGGCTATGGCTCGCTGGTGAACCGGCGCACCCACGACTACACGCAGGCGACGCCGGCGCGGGTGACGGGCTGGCGGCGCGCCTGGCGCAAATCGCCGCTGCGCCAGCGCTGTTTTCTCACCGTCGTGCCCGCGTCGGGGGCGGAAATCGACGGGCTGGTGGCCGCCGTGCCCGGCGCCGACTGGGCGGTGCTGGACGCGCGTGAGCACGCCTATGCCCGCCATGACGTGAGCGGGCGCGTGACCCATGCGGCAGGGCGCGAGATCGACGTGGCGATCTACGCTATCCCCGAAGGCGCGCATCACGATCCCGGCCCCGAGCACCCGGTGCTGCTCAGCTACATCGACGTGGTGGTGCAGGGGTTTCTCACCGAGTTCGGCCGAGGCGGCGTGCGGCGGTTTTTCGACACGACTGACGGCTGGCATGTGCCGGTGATCGACGACCGCGCCCAGCCAATCTACGCGCGCGCGCAGGCCTTGGAGGACGACGAGCGGGCGGTGGTGGATCGTGAGTTGGCGCGGGTGGGCGCGCGCAGGGTGCCGCGGTAGGCGCGGCGCAGCGGTGCGGCTTGCGCCGCGCTTTTATTGTCTGGATGAGGGGCGCTGCCCCTCAAACTCCCCGAGGTATTGCCGCCAAGAAAAAGTCAGCGCCGGATTTTTTGCAGCAGCGGCATCAGCGCGGCCATGTCGGGGCCGTGGTCGAGGCCGGTGAGGGCCTTGCGCAGCGGCATGAACAGCCCGCGCCCCTTGCGCCCGGTCGCGTCTTTCACCGCCGCCGTCCATTGGCCCCAGCTTTCGCCGCTATAGGGCGGCTCGGGCAGCAGGCGCATCGCGGTGGCGATCATGTCTTCGTCTTCGGCCTCGACCAGCGGTGTGGCGCCGTCGCGGCAGAGCGTCCACCAGCCGTCGAGATCCTGCATCGTGGTGATGTTGTCGCGTGCGACCAGCCAGAACGCCTCGGCGAGGTCATTCGGCACGCCCAGCGCGCGCACCGCCTCGGCCACCTGCGCATAGGGCCGGCGCGCCAGCACGTGGGCGGTGAGCGGGAACAGGTCGGTCACGTCGAACTTGGTGGGGGCGGCGCCGAAGGCGGCAAGGTCGAACCCGGCGACGATATCGTCGAGGCTGTCGAACAGCTCGCCCGGCTGCGACGAGCCGAGCCGCGCCATGTGGCTGAGCAGCGCCATCGGCTCGACCCCCTGGGCGCGCAGATCGCGCAAAGAGAGCGTGCCGAGGCGTTTTGACAGCGCCTCGCCCTGCGGGCCGGTGAGCAGCGAATGGTGCGCGAAGCTCGGCACCGCGCCGCCGAGGGCTTCGATGATCTGGATCTGGGTGGCGGTGTTGGTGACGTGGTCGGAGCCGCGCACCACGTGGGTGATGGCATAGTCGACATCGTCGCAGACGCTGGCGAGGGTGTAGAGAAACTGTCCGTCGGCGCGGATCAGCACCGGGTCCGACACCGAGGCGGCGTCGAGCGAGAGCGGGCCGAGGATGCCATCGGTCCATTCGATCCGCTCCTGGTCGAGCAGGAACCGCCAGTGGCCGGCGCCGCGCTCGGCGCGCAGCTTGTCTTTCTCGGCGTCGGAGAGCGCCAGCGCGGCGCGGTCATAGACCGGCGGCTTGCCCATGTTGAGCTGTTTCTTGCGCTTGAGGTCAAGCTCGGTGGGGGTTTCGAAACACTCGTAGAACCGGCCCTTGGCGCGCAGCTCGTCGGCCGCCGCCTCGTAGCGCGCGAGGCGCGACGATTGCGTTTCGACCCGGTCCCAGGTGAGGCCGAGCCAGGTGAGATCTTCCATGATCGCGTCGGCGTATTCCTGTTTCGAGCGCTCCGGGTCGGTGTCGTCGAGGCGCAGGATGAAAGTGCCGCCCTGCTGGCGCGCGATCAGCCAGTTGAACAGCGCGGTGCGCAGGTTGCCGACATGCAGGTAACCGGTGGGCGAGGGGGCGAAACGGGTGGTGGTCATGGCTGTCTCCTGTGCGCCGCGACCTCTTTCATATCGCGCGGCTCTTGTCCATATCATGGGCTATGACCCAAGCATTCGCCCCCACGCTGGACGACATCGAAGCGCTGGCGCTCGCCGCGCGCGAAGACCTGCCGCACGCGTTTCGCCCGGCGGCGCGCGCCGTCGTGCTCCGGGTCGAGGATCTCGCGCCCGAGACCTTCCTTGACGAGCTCGATATCGACGACCCGTTCGAGCTGACCGGGCTCTACGACGGCATTCCCATGACGCAGAAATCGGTGATGGATGTTCCCGTGCAGCCCGACACGATCTGGCTGTTTCGCCGCGCCATCCTCGACGAATGGGCCGAGCGCGGCGACGTGACGTTGGAGGCGCTGGTGGGCCATGTTCTGGTGCATGAGCTGGCGCATCATTTCGGCTGGTCCGACGACGATATCGCCGCCGTCGACCGCTGGTGGGAGTGAGCGCGGTCGCGCGGCCCTAGCGAAACGCCGGGCCGTGCGCCCAGATCGTCAGTGAATGGCGGGTGCCTTTCGTGACCGGGGTGACCCGGTGCAGCACGAAGCTTGCAAACGCCACCGCGCTGCCCCGCTCGCGGCTCGCCTCGGACGTCGCGGTGGTGGGGCGCAGTTCGAGCGCGCCACCCTCGTAGCTGTCGGGGTCGGAGAGCTGCACCACCAGGGTGAGCTTGCGCCGCGCCGCCACGACGCCCTCGCCGATATCGGAATGCCAGTCGAAATGGCCCTGGCGCGCGGCGGTGTAGCGCGCCACCTGCGGGCTTTCGCTCATCGCATCGAGCGCGAAGCCGAAGCTGCGGTTTGCGTCGCGCGCCACCTCGACCAGGCGATCGGCGACCCAGCCGATGTCTGGCAGGTCGTCGATCCAGACGAGATCGGCGCGCCGGATGTTATGCGCCCGATCGCCGCGCACGAGCCGGGCGTCGGCGCTTTCGGCGGCGCTGGCGGCGGCAACGATCCGGTCACACTCGGCGGCGGTGAAGGCATTTGGAATCGGGTGCGGTGTCATGGCGTCGCCCGTCGTTAAGCAGCCTGCTCCTGCGCCCGGGGGCGCCGCCTGTCGCGCAGAAAATCGACATCGAGGTCTATTTGCGACATCTGTTTGTGCGGGCCAATGGCACAGACCCGGGCCGCGCCTTGGCTGCGCCGGACGGCTACGCTCACGTCGCGTCGCGCCAGCGGTTGGCGATCGGGTAGCGGCGGTCGAGCCAGAATGCGCGGTCGGTGAGGCGGGTGCCGGGGGCGGATTGAAAGCGCTTGTATTCACTGATGAAAATCAGGTGTTCCACGCGTTTCACCGTGGCGCGGTCGAAGCCGTCGGCGACCAGTTCGGCCACGCTCGCCTCGCGGTCGATCAGCCCCTCGAGGATCGCGTCGAGCACCTCGTAAGGCGGCAGGCTGTCTTCGTCCTTCTGGTCTTCGCGCAGCTCGGCGCTGGGCGGTTTGTCGATCACGGAGGGGGGGATCACCTCGCCCGCCGGGGCCTTCATCCAGGGCCGGTGGTGAGCGTTGCGCCAACGGCAGGTCTCGAACACCCGGGTCTTGTAGAGATCTTTGATCGGGTTGTAGCCGCCCGCCATGTCGCCGTAGATCGTGGCGTAGCCGACCGCGACCTCGGACTTGTTCCCCGTCGTCAGCAGCATCTCGCCGAACTTGTTCGACAGCGCCATCAGCAGCAGACCGCGCAGGCGCGACTGGATGTTTTCCTCGGTGAGGTCGGGCGCGGTGCCCTCGAACAGGGGGCCAAGCGCCTCGGTCACGGCGGCGCGGGGGCCGGAGATCGGCAGGAAATCGTAGGCCACGCCGAGCGCCTTCGCCACCGCCTCGGCGTCGTCGAGGCTGGCCTGGCTGGTGTATTCGGACGGCAGCATCACGCAGCGCACATTCTCGGGCCCCAGCGCATCGGCGGCGATGGTGGCGACGAGCGCCGAATCGATCCCGCCGGAGAGGCCCAGCAGCACCTTTTTGAACCCGGTCTTGGCCAGGTAATCGCGCAAGCTGATCACCATCGCGTGGTAGTCGGCTTCCCAGGGGTCTTCTGCCGCCACCACCGCGGTGGGCCGGATGCGCCATCCGGCTTCGGTGTGCGCAAGGTCGATATGCGCGAGCGTGTCCTCGAACTGCGGCAGTTGAAAGGCGATTTCGCCGCCGGGGTTCACCCCGAAGCTCGCGCCGTCAAACACCTGGTCGTCCTGCCCGCCGGTCATGTTGAGATAGAGCAGCGCCAGGCCGGTCTCTTCCACCCGGGCGCGCATGTGGCCCTGGCGCACGGCGACCTTGCCGCGATGGTAGGGCGAGCCATTCGGCACCAGCAGCACCTCGGCCCCCGCCGCCGCCATCGTCGAGCAGACGTGGTTTTCCCACCACGCGTCTTCGCAGATCGGTGTGCCGAACAGCACCGGGCCGATCCGGAACGGGCCCTGGTCCGGGCCGCGCGCGAACAGGCGTTTTTCGTCGAAGACGTTGATATTGGGCAGCACCTGCTTGAGCACGCGCAGACGCACCTGCCCGCCCTCGCAGATGTGGTAGGCGTTGTAGAGCGCCTCGCCGTCGTGGAACGGCGCGCCGATCGCCAGCGCCGGGCCGTCGGCGGTGTCGGCGGCAAGCTGGGTGACGGCGTCCATCGCCGCGCGCCAGAATGCCGGGCGGCGCACCAGGTCCTGCGGCTGGTAGCCGATCAGGAAGCTCTCGGGCAAGGCCAGGAGGCCGGCCCCCGCCGCTTTCGCCGCGTCCCAGGCGGCGCGCGCCTTGGCGGCGTTTGCGGCGATATCGCCGACGCTCGGGTTCAACTGCGCCAGGGTGAGGCGGAAGGTCTCGCTCATCGGGGGCCTCGGGGCTATCGTGCCATGCTGGTCAACGGTGTAGCAGGTTTGTGGGTGAGGAAAAGCCGGCGCGGCCGCCGCCGGGGCGAAAACCGTTGTCTCGCCCCCGCCGCTTCAGTAGGTTTTGCCGCATACGGGCAAACGGTATCGTAAACGAGCCGGGAAGAGGAAGATCATGTCGACGCTGAAGAGGGGATGGACGCCCGGGGCCGCTGTGCTGGCGATGGTGCTTGCGCTGGCCGCGGGGCCGGCTGTGGCGCAGAACGCCGGTGGCGAGGTGGTGCAATACGATGACGGGTCGATTTACGAGGGCGCGCTGAAGGATGGCGTGCGCCACGGCCAGGGCACGCTGCGCACCCCCACCGGTTACGAATACACCGGCACCTTCGTCGATGGCGAGATCCGCGGCGAGGGCGTCGCGCGCTTTCCCAACGGCTCGGTCTACGAGGGCGGCTTTGCCAAGGGCCGCCCGCACGGCTTTGGCAAGGTGACCTATGCCGATGGCACCTCTTACGAGGGCGACTGGGTCGATGGCCAGATCAACGGCTCGGGGCTCGCGGTCTATGCCAACGGGTTCAAATACGAAGGCGGCTTTCGCGCCGGGCAACACCACGGCCAGGGCCGGCTCGAGAGCCCCTCGGGCACGATCTACGAGGGCGCCTGGACGATGGGCGTCAAGCAGGGCCAGGGCAAGCTCACCGAAGCCGATGGCTCGGTCTACGAGGGTGTCTTCGCCGACGGTCAGCCGAACGGCCAGGGCACGCTGACCACCGCCGAGGGCGTGCGCTACACCGGCGGCTGGAACGATGGCCAGATGGATGGCACCGGCGCGCTGACCGAGCCGAATGGCGATGTCTACGAGGGGCCGTTCGTGATGGGCGTGCGCTCGGGGATCGGCAAGGTCACCTACAAGAGCGGCGACAGCTACGAGGGCGGCTTTGCCTCCAACAAGCGCTCGGGCCAGGGCACTTTCACCGGCAAGGACGGCTACCGCTACGAGGGCGGCTGGATTGACGGCCGGATCGAGGGCGAGGGCACCGAGACCTATCCCGACGGCTCGGTCTACACCGGGCTGTTCCGTGCCGGCCTGCCGGACGGGCAGGGCACGATCACCTATCCCGATGGCTCGACCTACGTAGGCGGCTGGCGCGATGGCGTGTTCGAAGGCTCGGGGCTCGTCACCCGCGCCGATGGCACCGTCTACGAAGGCAGCTTTGCCTCCGGGCTCTACGAGGGCCAGGGCACGCTCACCAAGCCCGACGGCTACAGCTACACCGGCACCTGGAAGGCCGGGCTGCTCGATGGCACCGGCAAGATCACCTTCGCCAATGGCGACACCTACGAGGGCAGCTTCCAGGCCGACCGGTTCCACGGTCAGGGCAAGCTTACCCGCGCCGACGGCACCTTCTACGATGGCGCCTGGGCCGACGGGCTGAAAAGCGGCGCCGGCACCGAGCGCTACGCCGACGGCACCCTCTACGAGGGCGAGTTTGTCGGTGGCCAGCGTGAAGGGCAAGGCAACGTGACCTACCCGGACGGCAACCGCGTCTCGGGCCAGTGGGAGCAGGGGGTGATGAACTCGATGCTTGACACCCCCGAGGCGGCGCCGGCGGCAGATGGCGGCACGCCAGCCCCGGAAGCGGCGCCGGCCGCGCAGTAAAACCCGGCCCGGCGGCCCGCCTAGCCGCGACGCATGCATGGGTATCTCGATGGCCCGGCGAGGGTCTTGGCGAAACGCAGGCGCAATGCAAAAGGGCCGCCCCGTGGGACGGCCCTTTCATTTCAAACCGCGAAGATCACTTGTTGAGCTTGTTGATCTTCATCATTTTCATGATCATTTTCTCGTAGAACGGCTCGCTCACGCCCTTCTTGATCTTGCGCATGAAGTACCACTCGAAGGCCAGCTTGGCCCAGTGCACCCACTTGCCTTCGCCCGCCCAGTTGACGTTACGCGGCGGGTTCTGCGGCATCGCCAGGAAGGCGGCGCCACGGTCGCCGAAGTCGGCGAGGCAAAGCGCGTTCCAGCTCGGCAGCTCGTTCGGCTCCTCGCCGCGGATCACGCGGGGCAGGTTGTGGGCGGTGGCGGTAACCATCGACTCGATCATGAAGCCGGTCTTCGGCACGCCGGTCGGCACCGGGGTCATCACCGGCGGCGCGATGGCGATCGCCACGCCGATGCCGAAGATGTTGCGGTACTTCGGGTTGCGCTGATACTGGTCGACGATGATGAAGCCGCGCGGGTTCACCAGCCCCTCGAGGCCCATCACCGCGGGAATGCCGCGGAACGCCGGTAGCATCATCTTGTACTTCGCCGGGATCTCGTGCTTCTTCTTCTCTTTGCCGTCCTCGTCGAACTCGGTGATATGCACCGCGTCCTCGGTGAACTTCTCAGTCTTGGCGTTGGTGATCCACTTGATGTCGCGGTCACGCATGATCGACTCGAGCATGCCCTTGGTATCGCCCACACCGCCCAGGCCAAGGTGGCCGATATAGGGCTCGGAGGTGACGAAGGTCATCTGCACCTTGTGCTTGATCTTGCGGCGACGCAGGTCGGTGTCGAGGGTGAGCAGGTATTCATAGGCCGGGCCGAAGCACGACGCGCCCTGCACGGCGCCGACGACGATCGGGCCGGGATCGGCGCAGAACTGTTCCCAGGTGCCGCCGGGGCCGCCCGATTTCACCGCGTGCTCGACATGGCAGACCGAAGTGGTATGCGCGTCGGGGCCGAAACCTTCGATCTCGTCAAACGCGAGGTCGGGGCCGGTGGCGATGACCAGGTAGTCGTAGTCCACCTCGCGGCCCGACTCGAGAACGATCTTGTTGTCCTCGGGCAGCAGCTTGGTTGCGCCGTCGCAGATGAAATCGATGCCGCGCTTGCGCATCACCGGCTCGAGGTCGATGGTCAGCTCTTCCTGCGACCGCCAGCCAACACCGGCCCAAGGGTTGGACGGGGTAAACTGGAAATACGGCTTGTTGGAAATGACCGTGATCTTGTCGCCGCGAGTCAGCGTTTCTTTCAGTTCGTAAGCTTGGATCGCGCCGCCGAGGCCCGCGCCCAGAATGACAACATGTGCCATGTTCTCTCCCTTGTGTTAGGTCAGGCAGGTCCCCGCCTGCTTGGTCCGTCCGATAATCCACGTTGGCCGTGGGACCGATTCTTGCCCGTTCGCACGTAATTTTGGAATTGTCTATCGCATGATGCTGAAACAAAAACCAGTCTCTTAGGCGCAATTGCCCTTGGGAAATCACGCCAGACTGCGGTCTGCGGCTCGTTCCAGATGCAATGGATCAGGCGCGAAAACTGTCGATGACCGAGCCCAGCATCCGGCTGCCCTCTTCGGCAAGATCGAAGCCACGGTCTTCGATCAGCCAGCGCATCGACAGCCCCTGCATCGCCGCGAGCAGCAGATGGGCGCCGTCTTCTGCCACCAGGTCGGCACGGTGCTGGCCGGCGGCCTGGGCGTGGCGGATCAGCCCGGCGATGGCATCGCGCCGCTCGCCAAGCAGGGCCGAGAATTTCACATGCAGAGAGCCGTTCTCGGCCTGCAGCTCACGCGAGAACAGGATCGCCGGGATGGCCGGGTTTTCGGTGACATGCACGAAATGGTGGCCCACGAACTTGTGCAACATGTCGTGCGCGTCGATCTCGGTGATTTCGACGGGGTGAGAGTGGATTGCCGTCAGCTCGGTCACGATGTGATCGCCGACCGCGAGCCAGATATCGGACTTGGTGGCGAAGTGGCGGAAGATTGCGGGCTGGGTCACACCCACCTCGTCGGCGAGGTGCTGCGTGGTCACGCGGTCAGGGCCAAGATCGGCGGCGAGACGGATCGCGGTCGATACGATTTCCGCTTTCCGGTCGGCGGCGCTTTTGCGTTTTCTCCGCTCGGTCATGGGCCCAGCCTTTCAATACTCAAATGTCCGCGTGCGCCCGAAAGCGCCGCAGTCCGTTCCTTCTGCGGTATTTTTTTACCCGCGTCCAGTAATAGGGGAATCACAGAAAAATAGTAAGTAGACACTTATTTTACAGGGCGGCCTGCGCGTTGTCCAGCCGGTCAAGAATCACGCTCATGTGTTCGCGCTCGAGCGGCGCCGCCACGTCGGCCTGCCGGTCCGCGCGTTCGGCGTGTGGCCGTTTTTGACCGGGCCACGCGCTGCGCCAAGGCCGTCCGAGACGCCAGGACCGAAAGCGTGGCGGGGCAGCAGCGGGCTGCGGATGGGTCAGCGACCCGGACCAAAAACCGTTGAGAAAGGGCCTTTTCATCAGAGCATTGGTGGCTATAGTGCCCGCCATGAACACTGCGGCTCATATCCTTTCTGCGACCGGTGCTTGCCAGCGCCCGGCGTCGCGTGCCGCGCTGCTTCTGCTTAGCCGCCTCTGAGCGTGCCCCTTGGCGCGAGCGCTCAGAGGATGAGGTTTCCGCGCCTTCTGACCCACGACCGCACAGAAGCCACCGGCTAAGACAACGAAAGAGATGCACCCATGACCCAGCCCAATGACCAGGACCGCGTCCTGATTTTTGACACGACCCTGCGTGACGGCGAGCAATCGCCCGGCGCGACGATGACCCACGAGGAAAAGCTCGAGATCGCCGAGATGCTCGATGAGATGGGTGTGGACATCATCGAGGCGGGCTTCCCGATTGCCTCGGAAGGCGACTTCACCGCCGTGTCCGAGATCGCCAAGCGCTCGAAAAACGCCGTCATCTGCGGCCTCGCCCGCGCCAATTTCAAGGATATCGACCGCTGCTGGGAGGCGGTGAAACACGCCGCCAAGCCGCGCATCCACACTTTCATCGGCACCTCGCCGCTGCACCGCCAGATCCCCAACCTGTCGATGGACCAGATGGCCGACGTGATCCACGACTCGGTGAGCCATGCGCGCAATCTCTGCGACAACGTGCAATGGTCGCCGATGGACGCGACGCGCACCGAGCACGATTACCTTGCCCGCGTGGTCGAGATCGCGATCAAGGCCGGAGCGACCACGATCAACATCCCCGACACGGTGGGCTACACCGCGCCGCGCGAGAGCGCCGAGCTGATCCGGATGTTGTTGGAGCGGGTGCCGGGGGCGGACGAAATCATTTTCGCGACCCATTGCCACAACGACCTGGGCATGGCCACGGCCAATGCGCTGGCCGCCGTCGAGGCGGGCGCGCGCCAGATCGAGAGCACGATCAACGGCCTCGGCGAGCGCGCCGGCAATACCGCGCTGGAAGAGGTGGTGATGGCGCTCAAGGTGCGCAACGACATCCTGCCCTACCGCACTGGCGTCGACACCACCAAGATCATGAACATCTCGCGCCGGGTGGCGCAGGTGTCGGGGTTCCCGGTGCAGTTCAACAAGGCGATCGTCGGCAAGAACGCCTTTGCTCACGAGAGCGGCATTCACCAGGACGGGATGCTGAAGAACCCGCAGAACTTCGAGATCATGCGGCCCGAGGATATCGGGCTGGCCTCGACCAACCTGGTGATGGGCAAGCACTCGGGGCGCGCCGCGCTGCGCGCCAAGCTCAACGAGCTGGGCTACGAGCTGGCCGACAACCAGCTCGCCGACGTGTTCGTGCGCTTCAAGGAGCTGGCCGACCGCAAGAAAGAGGTGTTCGACGAGGATCTGATCGCGCTGATGGGCGACGGTTCGACCGAAGCCGACCGGATCAAGGTGAAGTTTCTGCGGGTGATCTGCGGCACCGAGGCGCCGCAATCGGCCGACCTCACGCTCACCGTCGACGGTGTCGACCACCAGGTGACGCAGAAGGGCGACGGCCCGGTGGATGCGACCTTCGGCGCGATCAAGGCGCTGTTTCCGCATACCGCCAAGCTCAACCTCTACCAGGTGCACGCGGTGACCGAGGGCACCGACGCGCAAGCGACGGTGACGGTGCGGATGGAAGAGGGCGGCAAGATCGTCACCGGCACCTCGTCGGATACCGACACGGTGGTGGCGAGCGCCAAGGCCTATGTGAACGCGCTGAACAACCTGATCGTGCGCCGCGAAAAGACCAAGCCCGAAGCGGTCTGATCGCCGCGTACGGGACAGATTGACCGGGCGGGCCCAGGCGGCGCCGCCCGGTTTTTCTTGTCGTAGGGCTGCGGTGTGGGCCGGGCCTGCGCCGCCTGTATTTCGCGCCGCTGCCCATTGCGCGCGGCGGCCCGGGGGACCGACCCGCCTTGGCGCGCCCGCAGGGGCCCAAGACCCGCCGCGCAGGGTGTCGGCCGGGTCTGTCGCTGGCCGGGGGCCTTGCGTGCGCCGTGCCGGACCCATCGGGCGCTTTTCCCGCTGGTGGCCCACTTGCCCTTTCCAATTTCTTACCTAACTCCAAGTAGCGCAGCCGCGACTGAGGACGACGGCGAAAAACTGCCATTTGCCTTGGCGCGGGGCCTTTTCTCGGCAGGCACACCCCCCTATAACCCCCCGGACCGGGACACGACTCCCGCCAACTGGGTAACGAAAGCCAAGATCATGTCCATTCTGTCCGGCCTCTTTTCGTCCGACATGGCGATCGACCTCGGCACGGCCAACACGTTGGTCTATGTCAAGGGCAAAGGTATTGTTCTCAACGAACCTTCCGTGGTTGCCTACCACGTGAAGGACGGGGTCAAAAAGGTGCTCGCGGTGGGCGAGGACGCCAAGCTGATGCTGGGGCGCACCCCCGGCTCGATCGAGGCGATCCGGCCGATGCGCGAAGGCGTGATCGCCGACTTCGACACCGCCGAAGAGATGATCAAGCATTTCATCCGCAAGGTGCACAAGCGCACGACCTTCTCGAAGCCCAAGATCATCGTCTGCGTGCCGCACGGCGCCACGCCGGTGGAAAAGCGCGCCATCCGCCAGTCGGTGCTGAGCGCGGGTGCGCGCCGGGCCGGCCTCATCGCCGAGCCGATCGCGGCCGCGATCGGTGCGGGCATGCCGATCACCGACCCGACCGGCAACATGGTCGTCGATATCGGCGGCGGCACCACCGAGGTGGCGGTGCTCTCGCTCGGCGATATCGTCTACGCCCGTTCGGTGCGCGTGGGCGGCGACCGGATGGACGAGGCGATCATCAACTATCTGCGGCGCCAGCATAACCTTCTGGTGGGCGAAACCACGGCGGAGCGGATCAAAACCTCGATCGGCACCGCGCGGATGCCCGACGACGGGCGCGGCGTGGCGATGACCATTCGCGGGCGCGATCTGCTGAACGGTGTGCCCAAGGAGCTTGAGATCAACCAGGCCCAGGTGGCCGAGGCGCTGGCCGAGCCGGTGCAGCAGATCTGCGAGGCGGTGATGGTGGCGCTGGAAACCACGCCGCCCGACCTGGCCGCGGACATCGTCGACCGGGGCGTGATGCTCACCGGCGGCGGCGCGCTGCTCGGCGAGCTCGACCTGGCGCTGCGCGAACAGACCGGGCTTTCGATCTCGGTCGCCGACGAGTCACTCAATTGTGTCGCGCTCGGCACCGGCCGCGCTCTGGAATACGAAAAGCAACTGCGCCACGTTATCGACTACGATAGCTGACGCCGGGGGCGGCCCCCGGGCGGACGGAGGCCTGATTGGCGACGCACAGGCGACATAGCGAAGACTACGTCACCCCGGTCAGGCGGATCCTGATCGGGCTTCTCGTGTTTGTGCTCTTCGCCGTGTTTCTGCTCTGGCGGATCGACAGCCCGAGGGTCGAGCGGTTCCGCGCCCAGGTGGTCGACGCGCTGGTGCCCAACATGGAATGGGCGCTGGTGCCGGTGACCAAGGTGGCGGGGCTGATCGAGGGCTTCCAGTCCTACGCCCGACTCGCCGAGCAGAACCAGGAACTGCGCCGCGAACTCCAGCAGATGAAAGCGTGGAAAGAGGCGGCGCTGCAGCTGGAGCAGGAAAACGCCAAGTTGCTCGATCTCAACAACGTCCGGCTCGACGCGCGGCTGTCCTATGTCACCGGGGTTGTGCTGACCGATTCCGGGAGCCCGTTCCGCCAGTCGGTGCTGCTCAACGTCGGCGCGCGCGACGGGTTGGTGGATGGCTGGGCGGCAATGGACGGGCTCGGGCTGGTGGGGCGCATTTCCGGCGTGGGCGAACAGACCGCGCGGGTGATCCTGCTCACCGACAGCTCCTCGCGCATCCCGGTGACGATCCAGCCCTCGGGCCAGACCGGGCTGATGCACGGCGACAATTCCGCCGTGCCGCCGCTCGAATTCATCGAGAACCAGGACGAGGTGCGCCCCGGCGACCGGGTGATCTCGTCGGGCGATGGCGGGGTGTTCCCGGCCGGGCTGCTGGTGGGCGAAGTGATCCGGGGCGCCGACCGCCGGCTGCGGGTGCGGCTCGCGGCGGATTACACCCGGCTGAACTTCCTGCGGGTGCTGCGTTCGCATCCGGGCGAACTGGTCGAGGGTGCGGGCGCCCTGCTGGTGATGAACCCGGTGCTGGCGCCGGTGGCCGAGGGCGTGCCGCCCGAACCGGCGGAGGGCGGGGGTGATCCTGCCGAGGCGACGGAGGCAGCGCAATGATCGACCCGGTCACGCTGCACCGTTTGGGCTTCGCGGCGCTGTTCCTGCTGCTCTCGGCCTTTGCGATCTTCTTTCGCATGCTGCCCGTCGGTCCGATCTCGGGGGCCTGGCCACCGCCCGACATGATCGTGCTGCTTGGCTTCGCCTGGGTGCTGCGCCGGCCCGATTTCGTTCCGGTCCTGCTGTTCGCGGCGCTGATGCTCACCTCGGAGCTTCTGTTCCTGAGCCCGCCCGGGCCTGCCACGGCGCTCGCCGTCGTCGGCCTTGAAGCCCTGCGCGCGCGGGCCGGGCTGATGCGCGAGCAAACCTTCCCACTGGAATGGGCCACCGTCGCCGCCGTGCTGGTGCTGATGATGCTGGCCGAGCGGGCGCTGATGGCGGTGTTTTTCGTGCGGCAGGCGCCGTTTGGCCTGACGCTGCTGGAACTGGTCGTCAATATCGCCGCCTACCCGGTGGTGGTGGGCGTCTCTGCCTGGGCGTTCCGGGTGCGCCGCCTCGCCCCCGGCGAACACGCGGCGGAGGCGCGGCTGGTATGAAACGCTCGCCCGCCGATACCGAGAAAAGCGCCCGGCTCGTTACCCGGCGCGGGCTGCTGCTGGGCGCCGCCCAGCTCGGCTTTGCCGGCGTGCTGGTGGGGCGGATGCGCTACATGCAGCTTGAGCAGGCCGATGAATACCGCATGCTCGCCGACCAGAACCGGATCAACATGCGGCTGCTACCACCGGCGCGCGGGCTGATCTTCGACCGCAAGGGCGTGCTGCTGGCCGGCAACGAGCAGAACTACCGCATCGTGATGACGCGCGAGGACGCGGGCGACCCTCAGGCGGTGCTGGACCGGCTCGGCCGGCTGATCTGGCTCGACCCCGACGAGACCGCCAAGGCGCTGGCCGAGATGAAGCGCCGCTCGGCCTTCGTGCCGGTCACCGTCGCCGACCGGGTGAGCTGGGAGGACGTGGCCGAGGTGGCGGTAAACGCCCCGGCACTGCCCGGCGTGAACCCCGAGATGGGGTTGAGCCGGATCTACCCGCTCGGCTCGGATTTTGCCCATATTATCGGTTATGTGGGCCCGGTCTCGGATTACGACCTCGACCGGCTCGACGACCCCGATCCACTGCTGCAGATCCCGCGCTTCCAGATCGGCAAGTCGGGCATCGAGGCGGCGCATGAGAGCCGGCTGCGCGGCAAGGCCGGCACCAGCCGGGTCGAGGTCAACGCCGTTGGCCGGGTGATGCGCGAGCTCGGCCGCGAAGAGGGCGAGCCGGGGGCCAACCTGCAACTCACCGTGAACCACGCCCTGCAGAATTTCTGCGAGGCGCGGCTGGCGGGCGAAAGCGCGGCGGCGGTGATCATGGATGCGCGCAACGGCGATGTCCTCGCGCTCGCCTCGGCCCCCACCTTCAATCCCAACAGCTTCGTGCGCGGGATCAGCGCGACGGAATACAACGCACTGCTGGAAGACCCGTACCGGCCGCTGCCCAACAAGGCGAGCCAGGGGATCTATCCGCCCGGCTCGACCTTCAAGATGGTCACCGCGCTGGCGGCGCTGGAGAACGGGCTGATCCAGCTCGATGACACCTTCACCTGCCGCGGCTTCGTCGAGGTCTCGGCGCGCCGGTTCCACTGCTGGAGCCGGGGCGGGCACGGCAAGGTCGACCTGGTGCGCTCGCTGCGCGAAAGCTGCGACGTCTATTACTACGAACTGTCCCAGCTCGTCGGCATCGAGAAGATCGCGGCGATGGCGCGCAAGCTCGGCCTCGGGATACGTCACGACGTGCCGTTGTCGTCGGTTGCCGAGGGGGTGATGCCGACCAAGGCCTGGAAGATCGAAAGCGGCAAGGGCGATTGGGTGATCGGCGACACGCTCAACGCCACCATCGGCCAGGGCTTCGTGCTGGCCTCGCCGCTGCAACTGGCGGTGATGACCGCGCGGATCGCCAGCGGCAACCGGATTTCGCCCCGTCTCGTGCGTGCGATCGACGGGGTCGAGCAGCCGGTGCGCGGGCTCGAGCCGCTCGACATCGACCCGGTGCACCTCGAGGCGGTGCGCCAGGGCATGTACGAGGTGGTCAACGGGGCGCGCGGCACGGCGGGGTCGAGCCGGATCGTCGCCGAGGGCGTGCGCATGGCCGGCAAGACCGGCACCAGCCAGGTGCGCAACATCACCGCCGCCGAGCGCGCCCGCGGCGTGACCTCGAACGCCGACCTGCCCTGGGACCGGCGCGACCACGCGCTGTTCGTCGGCTACGCGCCGCATGATGCGCCCGAGATCGCCGTGTCGGTGCTGGTCGAGCATGGCGGCGGCGGCTCCACCGCGGCCGCGCCGATCGCCCGCGACATGCTGCTTGCCGCGCTCTACGATGCGGTGCCGCCGCTCGCCGCCTACCCGGCGAGCCAGCGCGCGACGATCCGTTCGCGTTTCGAGGGCCTCGAGCTGCGCGAGCCGCAGGCGCCGTCCGAGGGGAGGAGCCGGGCGTGAGCTATCTTGAATATAACGTGAAATGGACGCCGACCGGGCTCTCCAAAGTGCTGCATTTCAACTGGGCGCTGGCGCTTCTTCTCACCGCCGCGGCCGGCGTCGGCTTCCTCATGCTCTACTCGGTCTCCGGTGGCGACCTGAGCCGCTGGGCCGAGCCGCAGATGAAGCGCTTCGCGCTCGGCATGGGGTTGATGTTCGTCGTCGGCATGGTGCCGATCTGGTTCTGGCGCAACCTCTCGGCGCTGGCCTTCGGCGTCTCGCTGGCGCTGCTTCTCGCGGTCGAATTCTTCGGCGAGGTGGGGATGGGCGCGCAGCGCTGGATCGACCTCGGACCACTGCGCCTGCAACCCTCGGAGCTGGCCAAGATCACCCTGATCATGGTGCTCGCCGCCTATTACGACTGGCTCGACATCACCAAGGTGTCGCGCCCGCTCTGGGTGGCGATCCCGGTGGTGATCATCCTCGTGCCCACCGCGCTGACCCTGGTTCAGCCCGACCTTGGCACCGCGATCCTGCTGATGGCCGGCGGCGCGGTGGTGATGTGGCTCGCGGGCGTCAGTATCTTCTACTTCCTCGCCGTGGGCGCACTGGGCATCGGCGCAGTCGCGACGGTGTTCTTCTCGCGCGGCACGCCGTGGCAGCTCTTGCAGGACTATCAGTATCGCCGGATCGACACCTTCCTCGATCCGGGCAGCGACCCGCTCGGCGCGGGCTATCACATCACCCAGTCGAAGATCGCGCTGGGCTCGGGCGGCTGGACCGGGCGGGGCTTCATGGAAGGCACCCAGAGCCGGCTCAACTTCCTGCCCGAAAAGCACACCGACTTCATTTTCACCACGCTGGCGGAGGAGTTCGGCTTCATCGGCGCCGGCTCGCTGCTGGCGCTCTACCTCGGCATCATCGTGCTCGCCATCGTCTCGGCGATGCGCAACCCGAACCGGTACGGCGCGCTCGTGACGCTGGGGATCGCCGCCAACTTCTTCTTCTACTTCGCCGTCAACATGTCGATGGTGATGGGGCTCGCGCCGGTGGTGGGCGTGCCGCTGCCGCTGGTGAGCTACGGCGGCTCGGCGATGCTGGTGCTGCTGATCGGATTCGGACTGGTTCAATCGGCCCATGTGCACCGGGCGCGCTCGAAATGATCGTGAACGTGCAATTCATCACCAGCGAAGCGGCGTTCGAGGAGTACCGGGCCCCGCTCGCGGCGGCGCTCGTCACGCTGGGGATCGACGCCGTGCTGGCGATGGATCACCCGCCCGCAACGGTGGACTACATCGTCTACGCCCCGAGCCTGCGCGATGTCGATCTCTCGCCCTATACAAGCGCCAGGGCGGCGCTGGGCCTCTGGGCCGGGGTCGAGACGATCGTCACCAACCCGACCCTGACCATGCCCTATGCCCGGATGGTCGATGCCGGCCTCACCCAAGGCATGGTGGAATGGGTCGCCGGCCACGTCCTGCGCCACCACCTCGGCATGGACGCCGATATTTGCCGGCGCGATGGCCGTTGGGTGAAACACCTGCCGCCGCTCGCGCACCAGCGCCGGGTGGGTGTGCTGGGGCTGGGCGAACTGGGCACCGCCAGCGCCCGGGCGCTCACCGGGCTCGGCTTCGAAGTGGCGGGCTGGAGCCGGCGGCTGAAACGGATCGACGGTGTCGCCTGCTTCGCGGGCGACGCCGGGCTGGCCGAGCTGCTCGCCCGCAGCGACATTCTGGTGGCGCTGCTGCCGCTCACCGCGGCGACCGAGTGCCTGCTGAACGCCGACACCCTGGCGCTGCTGCCGAAGGGCGCAGTGGTGCTGAACCCCGGACGCGGCGGGCTGATCGACGACGACGCCCTCCTTGCCGCGCTTGACGCCGGCCAGATCGCCCACGCCACGCTCGACACCTTCCGCATCGAACCGCTGCCGGCCGGTCATGCGTTCTGGGCGCACCCACGCGTGACCGTCACGCCGCACATCGCCTCCGAAACGCGGCCCGAGACGGCGGCGCAGGTGATCGCCGAGAACATCCGGCGCGGTGAAGCGGGCGAGCCCTTCCTGCACTTGGTGGACCGCGCGGCGGGCTATTGACGCGCCTGCCTTTTTCTTGGTGCGAATACTCAATACGCGCCGCGTGCCGCTGGCGTCGCGCAATGAATATTTTTGCCAAGAAAAAGGAGCGAGGTCGCCCGTAGGCGCAGCAGCGGGTCAGAGGATGCCGATCTCGGCCAGTTTCGACGACAGCTCGGGCGGCAGCGGGTCGTCGCCGTCGCGCCCCTGCGGCAGATCGGGCGGGGCGTCTTCGGCCTTCAGGTAGCGCCAGCCCTGGAACGCGCGGCGCGGTGCGGGATGGGTGCGGTGGATCTCTCGCTCCATCACGATGCCGCAGCGCCGGATGCCGTCGTCGCCGATCACCTCGTCGAGCCGCAGCACCCTCTGGCGCGCAAGGATCACGCCCTTGATCACCCAGTAGAGCGAGCCGCCGGCGATCAGCTCGGCCTCGCGCTTGGGCCACATCCGGGTGACATGGCGCGGCCGCCAGTCGGGGTCGCCCGCGCCGCGCATCTCTTGCCAAAGGGCCAGGCTTTCGACGCTGTCGCAGCCGACGCAGAGTTTCACAAGATTGACGTGTTGCGGCATGATCACCCCCGGCGCCAATGTAACCACCGCGCGCCGGGGTGCAAGTTGACCGGTCGGGCAGCCGCGCGTAGGGTGGAAATCCTCCCGTGAACGTAACAGGAACGTCCGATGAGTCGATTTGCCGCCCCCATCGCCCAGTCGATCTGGGACATGAAATACCGCCTCAAGGATGCGGACGGCACGCCGATCGACAAAAGCGTGGAAGACAGCTGGCGGCGGATCGCCCGCGCGCTGGCCGAGCCCGAGCCGGAGCGCGAGGACGAGTTCTTTACCGCGCTGGAGGATTTCAAATTCCTGCCGGCGGGGCGGATCACGGCGGGCGCGGGCACCGGGCGCAACGTGACCCTGTTCAACTGTTTCGTGATGGGCACGATCCCCGATTCGATGTCCGGTATCTTCGAGCAGCTGCGCGAGGCGGCGCTGACGATGCAGCAGGGCGGCGGGATCGGCTACGATTTCTCCACCATCCGCCCCAAGGGCGCCGACGTGAAGGGGGTGGCGGCCGATGCCTCCGGCCCGCTCAGCTTCATGGATGTGTGGGACGCGATGTGCCGCACGATCATGAGCGCGGGCAGCCGGCGCGGCGCGATGATGGCCACGATGCGCTGCGACCACCCCGATATCGAGGATTTCATCTCGGCCAAGGCCGATGCGGCGCGGCTGCGCATGTTTAACATGTCGGTGCTGGTGACGGATGATTTCATGGCGGCGGTGGATGCCGACACGGGCTGGGATCTCGTCTTCGATGGCAAGGTCTACCACACCATCGCCGCGCGCGATCTGTGGAACCGGATCATGCGCGCCACCTACGATTATGCCGAGCCGGGGGTGATCTTCATCGACCGGATCAACAAGATGAACAACCTGCGGTATTGCGAGACGATCTCGGCCACCAACCCCTGCGGCGAGCAGCCCCTGCCGCCCTATGGCGCCTGCCTGCTCGGCTCGGTCAACCTCGCCCGGCTCGTCGCCGACCCGTTCGAGGTGGGCGCTGCGTTGGACGAGGTGGCGCTGGCGCGGCTGGTGCGCACCGCCGTGCGGATGATGGACAACGTGGTGGACGAGAGCCGCTTTCCGCTTGAGGCGCAGCGCCAGGAGGCGCAGGCGAAACGGCGGATCGGGCTGGGCGTGACCGGCCTTGCCGACGCGCTGCTGATGGTCGGCCTGCGCTATGGCTCCGACGAGGCGGCGGCGCAGACGGAAGAATGGATGCACCAGATCGCCCGCGAGGCCTACCTGGCAAGCGTGGATCTGGCGAAGGAGAAAGGCCCGTTCCCGCTGTTCGATGCCGAGGCCTACCTGGCGTCGGGCACGCTGGCGCACATGGATGAGGACGTGCGCGCGGCGATCCGCGCCCACGGCATCCGCAACGCGCTGCTCACCTCGATCGCGCCCACCGGCACGATCAGCCTCTATGCCGGCAATGTCTCGTCCGGGATCGAGCCGGTGTTTGCCTATGCCTACACCCGCAAGGTGCTGCAAAAAGACGGCAGCCGGACCGAGGAAGAGGTGGTGGATTACGCGGTGCAGATGTGGCGCGACAAATTCGGTGATGCGCCCTTGCCCGACTATTTCGTCAACGCCCAGACGCTGGCCCCCAGCGATCACGTGAAGATGCAGGCGGCGGCGCAGAAATGGGTCGACAGCTCGATTTCCAAGACCATCAACGTGCCCGAGGATATCAGCTTCGAGGCGTTCAAGGATGTCTACCGCGAGGCCTATGCCACCGGCTGCAAGGGCTGCACCACCTACCGGCCGAACGACGTGACCGGCTCGGTGCTGAGCGTGAGCGAGACCAGTGAAGACGCGCCCGAGGCCGACAAGGGGGCCGACGTGATCTATATGTCGGAGCCGCTCGACCGGCCGCAATCGCTCGATGGCGCGACCTACAAGCTCAAGTGGCCCGAGAGCGAGCACGCGATCTACATCACCGTGAACGACCTGATCGTGAACGGTCACCGCCGCCCCTTCGAGGTGTTTATCAACTCGAAAAACATGGAGCACTTCGCCTGGACCGTGGCGCTCACGCGGATGATCTCGGCGGTATTCCGGCGCGGCGGCGATGTGAGCTTCGTGGTTGAAGAGCTGAAGGCGGTGTTCGACCCACGCGGCGGTGGCTGGATCGGCGGCAAATACGTGCCCTCGATCCTCGCCGCGATCGGCGGGGTGATCGAGCGCCACATGGTCGAGACCGGCTTTATCGAGGGCGTCGGCATGGGGCTGAAATCGGATCCGCAGGCGCAGGTGGTCAACCTCGGTCATCGCCGCGGCCCGGCCTGTCCGCGCTGCGGCCAATACGAGATGCGCATGGTCGAGGGCTGCATGACCTGCGGCGCCTGCGGCCATTCCAAGTGCGGGTGAGCGGCGCACGCTAGATCTGGTAGGCACCCGCTGGGGGTCGCATAGGGCCGCGCTGCAAGAGCCGCAGATGTTGCCGTTCCGCACTAGTCCGAATCGCACATTCCGCGCTAGGTTCTGCCGGCTGGGGGGCGACGGATTTGGATTTTTCATGCGCGCTCTCATTCTTGCGGTCGTCACCACCCTTGCCCTGATTGCCGCCCCGGCTACGGCCCAGGAGCGGGTGACGCTCGGTTTGGGGCGGCTTTTCACCAACGATGCGCTCGGCGATGGCCAGGACCGCTGGCAGACCGGCGGCTACGTGGCGAGCTGGATGCGCGGCGGAGCGGGCACGGTCTCGTTGCCCGAGCGATTCGGCGAGCTGATGGAATACCGGTTCTCGACCCGGATTATTGCCCCAGAAGACCTGAGCACACCGGCCCCGGGCGATCGGCGTTACGCCGGGATCATGTCGTTCGGCGCCTATACCCATTTCACCCGCGGCGGGTTCGATTTCACGGCCGGCAGCGAGGTCGTGGTGGTGGGCCCGGCGACCGGGCTCGATGCGTTTCAGGCCGACGTGCATGACATCTTCGGCATCGCTGGCCCCTCAGCGGCGGTGCGCGGCGCGCAGATCGGCACCGCGCTCTACCCCGCGCTTTCGTTCGAGGTGGCGCGCCCGATCGCGCTCGATGTCGGTGGCGTGGGCGGCGCGGTGCTGCGCCCCTTCGTGCAGATGCGCGGCGGCGACGAGACCTATGCACGGATCGGCGCCGATCTGCTGTTTGGCCCCAATTTCACGTCCGGCGTTTTGGCGCGCGACGAAACCACGGGTCTGGTCTACCAGACCATCGGCCGGGTGCCGGGGCAGGGTCTTTCGTTCCTGCTCGGGGCCGATACCGCCAAGGTGCTGTCGTCGGCCTGGTTGCCCGCCTCGGGTGGCTATACGCTCACGCCGATGCGCAACCGGGTGCGCGCCGGGATGAGCTGGCAGGGCGAGACGGTGGGGCTGTTTTACGGCGCCACCTGGCTTGGCCCCGAGTTCTCGGCCCAGCCCGCCGGCCAGGTGGTGGGTTCGATGCAGATGCGCATCCGGTTCTGACCGGCGCGTCAGCCCTTATTCGTCATTGCACTGGGCCTGGGGCGACCCGGGGCATAGACTTGGATTTTTTGCACGCTGAGAAGAATGGAGATTCGATGCGCCGGTTCATCGCCGTCCTGATGGCGACTTTCGCGCTCGCGGGCCTGATGCGCCCGGCGGCAGCGCAGGAGTTCAGCTTTCTCGGCATGACCTCGTTGCACTCCAACGACGTGCTGCTCGATGGCGACGACCGCTGGCAGACCGGGGGCGCGAGCTGGTCTTGGATGGCAGGCCCGCGCGGCACCGTCGATCCGCCATCCGCGCCATTCGAGCTGTGGGAGCTGCGGCTGCGCGGCCAGGTGATCACGCCCGACAATTTCCAGGCCCCGGCGGCCTGGGACCGGCGCGCGGCGAGCGTGCTGACGACCACCCTGCACAGCCATTTCGAGACCGGCGGGTTCGAACTTTCGGCCGGCGCGGGGGTGGCGCTCACCGGGCCGCGAACCTACCTGATCGACCTGCAGAACCTGATCCACTGGCTCACCCCGGCGAACGAGCCGCAGGTGCCGGCGGCGGTTCAGGCCACCCAGATCCCCACCGCGATCTATCCCACCGCGATCGGCGAGGCGGCCTATCGCTTCCAGCTTGGCGACACCGTCACCCTGCGCCCCTTCGCCGAAGTGCAGACCGGGGTGGAAACCTTTGTGCGCGCCGGGTTCGACGTGTTTGTCGGCACCGGGTTCGACGGCGGTGTGCTGGCGCGCGATGGCACCACCGGCTTTGCCTACCAGACCCTTGAAGGCACCGCGCCGCCGGGCTTTTCGTTCACCTTCGGGGCCGACGCGGCCAGGGTAACCTCGTCGGCGCTGCTGCCGGAGCCGGCCTACAGCCTTACGCCGTGGCGATATCGGGCGCGGGCCGGTCTGCTCTACCAGGGGCGGCGGGCGCAGGTGTTTACCGGGGTGAGCTGGCTCGGGCGCGAATTCTCCGCCCAGCCCACCGGGCAGACGGTGAGCGCGTTGCAGCTCCAGTGGCGGTTCTGACCGGCCTTGGCCAAGCCGGCCCGCGCGCGCGGCGCCAAGCCTGTGGACAAAATTCTTAACAAGCCGATTCGCGCGTGTTAAGCTGGCGTCAATAAAAAGAATAATTGGCAGGCAGACAGGCATGAAGACGGGCTCTCAGGGCACGTTTGTCATTTCTTGGACCCAGACCGAGGTCGATGGGCTGGCCAGTGCTGCGCGCGGTGCGCTTGGCATCGGCTCGGCGTGGCGCTGGTGCGGCACGGCGGTACGGGTCGACGGGCCGCAGCAGCTTTTGCTGCTGCAGGGCGCGGACGGAGAGGCAGATGTGCGCGCGCGCGTGGCGCGCAAGGTTAACAAGCTGTTCGGGCGGCTGATCGGATCGGCGCAGGCCGGGGCTGGCAACAGCCCGGACTACGACGACCCCGTGCTCCAGCTCGGGTTCGATGTCACCGACGGGTTTCGCGCCTATACCGTTACGCTGGTCGAGCTCGGCGCGGGCGCCGCGCCGCTGCTGATGTTTTCCGGGGCGATCCCGCCGACCGACACCGACCTCTGGGTGGTCCGCGCGCAGATGGAGGTGGCCGAGGTCAACCGGATGAGCGAACAGCCGACCGGCGTGATCTGCTTTACCCCCGGCACCCGCATCCGCACCGACCGCGGCGACGTGGCGGTGGAGGAGATCGCCGAGGGCGACCGTGTCCAGACCAAGGACAACGGGATGCAGGAGGTGCTCTGGAAGGGCGAAAAACGCATCAGCGGCGCGCGGCTCTACGCCATGCCCGAGCTGCGCCCGATCCGGTTGCGCGCCGGCGCGCTGGGTCAGGACCGGCCCGACGGCGACCTCGTGGTCTCGCCCGCGCATCGGCTGCTGGTGACCGGCGCGAAGGCGCAGGCGCTGTTCAACACAGACGAGGTGCTGGTGAGCGCGCGCGACCTGGTCAACGACCGCAGTGTGGTGCGCGATCTCAAGCTGACCTCAGTGACCTATGTGCATTTGTTCCTGCCGCGTCACGAGGTGGTGTTTGCCAACGGGCTGGAAACCGAGAGCTTCCACCCGGCGGGCGAGGCGCTCGACAGCGTGGAAGAGGCAGAGCGCGCACGGCTGATCGCCATGATGCCCGGGCTTGACGCCGACCCGATGGCTTATGGCGACTACGCGCGCCGCTCGCTGAGCCGTGCGGAAGCGGCGATCCTGGCGTCGCCGCACGCCTAGGGCCGCCCCGGCGCTTTGGCGTTGACTCCGCACGCGCGCAGGCTATAAGCGCGGCTTCATTGGTGTTGGTGGCCCCCGCAAGGGGTAGCCTGTCATGGGTCTCAAAACCCAAGAGGACAACGCCCTTCATAGCGGCCCGTTGGGCCGCGCCCAAAGAAGGAGATCAGACGGTGACCAAACGCACCTCTGCCAAGTACAAAATCGACCGCCGGATGGGCGAAAACATCTGGGGCCGCCCGAAGTCCCCCGTCAACCGCCGCGAATACGGCCCCGGCCAGCACGGCCAGCGCCGCAAGGGCAAGCTGTCGGACTTTGGTCTGCAGCTGCGCGCCAAGCAGAAGCTCAAGGGCTACTACGGCGACATGACGGAAAAGCAATTCCGCCGCATCTTCGCCGAAGCCGAGCGTCAGCGCGGTGACACCGGCGAAAACCTGATCGGCCTGCTCGAGCGCCGTCTTGATGCGGTGGTCTACCGCGCCAAGTTCGTGGCCACCGTCTTTGCCGCGCGCCAGTTTGTGAACCACGGCCACGTGACCGTGAACGGCCGCCGGGTCAACATCCCGTCCTACCGTGTGCAGGAAGGCGACGTGATCGAAGTCCGCGACAAGTCCAAGCAGCTCGCCGTTCTGCTCGAAGCGGTCGGCCTTCCCGAGCGCGATGTGCCGGACTACATCGAGGCCGACCACTCGAAGATGAAAGCCACCTTCGTGCGCACCCCGGGCCTGGGCGACGTGCCCTACGCGGTGCAGATGGAACCGAACCTCGTGATCGAATACTACGCGCAGAACTAAGCATCTGAGCGAGAACGAATTCGGAAAGGCCGCCTGTCTGGGCGGCCTTTTTCGTTGCGCTCAGCGGCGCGGATGGGCAGCGATGAAGGCCCTGACCAATGCGTTGACCTCGGAGCCTGGCCGCTCAATCATCAAGAAGCTGTGGAAGCCGTTGGCCGGGAGGAGCGTGGTCACCTTGCCCCCCGCGTCCCGGGCTATCGCGGCGCACTGTTCGGCTACCGTGTGCGGAACCTCCAGATCACGGGCGCCATGAATGATCAGCATCGGCGATCCTGCGGATCGGCGTCGGTCGTCGGTGCCCAGGCTTCGGGATCGCCTTGAGGAAATGCGTGCGGCTGGTGTTCGGCGACCCCGAAGGATCCGGCGGCGACGCCGATCGTGCCGCTCAGGCCGTTGCGCGGCACGCCCTCGGCCTCAAGGGAGCGCTCGTCGGTCGCGAGGAGTGCGGCGTCGTAGCGCCCGGAGGAAAATCCCCTCTCGGCCGGCGCGCGTCCTTGATTGGTGAAAAAATCCTTGCTGCCGCCCCCGACGTGCCAGCCACCGCCATGGAACAGCACCAGCACCGGGCTCGTGTCGGTGATGGTGTCGGGCATGTAGATGTCGAGCACGAGCGGTGGGTCCATGCTGAACGGGATGGCTTTGGTTTCGGTCTCGCCGCCCTCGCTTGCGAATGCTCCGCCGGCCAGGACAAGCAGAGCGCAGCCTACGGCTGCCAAAATTCTGAACATGTGTGGCCACTCTCTTTGAGTGATGATGCAGTCACTTCGCCTGTATGTCTTGTTCTGAGTCAAACCTGGGGCGGTACCGATATTTCGACATTCAAATATTGGAATATAACATCTCCCACCCTAAATAGCCTGCAATCGCAACGCGCGGGCGCGGGGGCCGCCGCCCGATATCAGGAGAGACAAGATGCAAATCGAAACCGTAAACGGCAAAACGCTGGAAACCTGGACCGCCGAAGAAGTGGCCGAAGGGCTGCGCAACAAGGAGATCGTGCTGATCGACGTGCGCACGGCGCCGGAATACATGTTCGAGTCGATCGAGGATGCGCTGCTCGCTCCACTGAGCCATTTCGAGCGCAAGGCCCTGCCTGCGGGGCTCGGCAAGCACGTCGTGCTCCATTGCGGTTCGGGTGTCCGGTCGCGCCGGGCCGCTGAACTCTGCCTCACCACCGGCGGATTCGAAAAGATCGCGCATATGGAAGGTGGCTTCGCTGGCTGGAAGGCCGCCTATCAGCCCTACCTTGGCACGAATATGGCCACCGGTGCGCCGGAGCTGAAAGAGAACGCGCCCGCCGCGGCCGCCTGATCCTCGGGCTTTGGCCTTCCGAACGAAGAGGGCGGGGGTTTCCCCGCCCTTTTCTTTTGGCTTGCGCGCCCCTCACACCACTCGCCTTTCGCCGACGGCCCGGCTATGAGAAAACGGGAATATCGGGGGAAAACATGTCGAACGGACCCAAGCCGCAGCCCGGCATCATGGAGATCGAGCTTTACGTCAGCGGCGTCTCGTCGATCGCGGGCATTGAGAACGTGATCAAGCTGTCGTCGAACGAGAACCCCTGGGGGCCCTCGCCGAAAGCGATCGAGGCGCTCACCCGCGCCACCCATGAGCTGCACCGCTATCCCAGCACCGACCACGCGGGCCTGCGCGGCGCGATCGGCGAGGTGCACGGGCTCGACCCCGAGCGGATCATCTGCGGCGTCGGCTCGGACGAGATTCTGATCCTGATCGCCCAGGCCTACGGCGGGCCGGGCGACGAGGTGATCATTCCCGAGCACGGCTTCTCGATGTACCCGATCATTGCCCATGGCGTGGGCGCGACCCCGGTGATCGTGCCCGAGCGCGAGCGGGTGGTGGACGTGGATGCGATCCTCGCCGCCGTCACCGAGCGCACCCGGCTCGTTTTCATCGCCAACCCGGCCAACCCGACCGGCACCATGGTCGGCAAGAAGGAGCTTGTCCGGCTGGCCACGGCTTTGCCCGAGGGCGTGGTTCTGGTACTCGATGGGGCCTATGCCGAGTTCGTCGACGGGTTCGACGGCGGGGCATCCCTTGTCGACAGGTTTGCGAACGTGGTGATGACGCGGACATTCTCGAAGATCTACGGCCTTGGCGGCTTGCGCATCGGCTGGGGCTACGCCGCGCGCGAGGTCGTCGACGTACTGAATCGGCTGCGCAACCCGTTCAACCTGTCCACCGTCCAGCTCGCGGCGGGCGAGGCGGCGGTGCGAGACCAGGCTCACGTGACGCGCTGCCGCGACGACAATACGCGGCTGCGCGCCTGGCTGGCGCATGCGCTGGCCGAGCACGGCGTGCCGTCCGATACCTCGTCGACCAATTTCGTGCTCGCCCGCTTCGCCGATGCCGCCGAGGCCGACGCGGTTGATGCGCACCTGAAATCCGAGGGCGTGATCGTGCGCAAGGTGGCGGGCTACGGGCTGCCGCATTGCCTGCGCATCACGGTCGGTGACGAGCCCTCCTGCCGCCGGGTCGCGCACTTGATCGGCCAGTTCAAAGGGGCGATGGCCGATGGCTGAGAATGGCGTGATCTACGACCGCGTGGCGCTGATCGGGCTGGGCCTGATCGCCGGCTCAATGGCGCATGCGATGCGCCGGGGCGGCTTGGCGCGCGAGATCGTCGGCACCGCGCGCTCGGCCGAGACGCGCCGGATTGCCGCCGAGATCGGGCTGGTCGACCGGGTGGTGGACACCGCCGCCGAGGCTGCGGCAGGCGCCGACCTGGTGGTGCTCGCGGTGCCGGTGGGTGCGATGGGCGCGGTGGCGGAAGAGATCGCGCCGCACCTCAAGCCGGGCGCCACCGTCACCGACGTCGGTTCGGTGAAACGCGCCGTGGTCGATGCCGTCGCCCCGCACATTCCCGACGGCGTGCATTTCGTGCCCGCCCACCCACTGGCGGGCACCGAGCATTCCGGGCCGCGCGCCGGATTCGCCACGCTGTTTGACAACCGCTGGTGCCTGATCGTGCCGGTCGAAGGGGCCGACCGCGACGCCGTGGCCCGGCTCGAACGCTTCTGGCAGGGCTTGGGTGCCAACACCGAGGAGATGGACCCCGACCATCACGACCTCGTGCTCGCCGTCACCAGCCACGCGCCGCACCTGATCGCCTACACGATGGTGGGCGTGGCCGATCATTTGCGCCGCGTCACCGACAGCGAGGTGATCAAGTATTCCGCCGCGGGGTTCCGCGATTTCACCCGCATCGCCGCCTCCGACCCGACGATGTGGCGCGACGTGTTCCTGTCGAACAAGGAGGCCACGCTGGATATTCTGGGCCGCTTCACCGAGGAGCTGTTCGTGCTTCAGCGCGCGATCCGCATGGGCGACGGCGACATGCTGCACGAGTATTTCACCCGCACCCGCGCGATCCGGCGCGGCATCATCGAGGCGGGGCAGGACACCGACGCGCCGGACTTCGGGCGGTCGGGCGGCAAGACGGCATGAGGGCACTGGCCGGTCTCATCCTCGCCGGGGGGCTTGCCACGGCAGCGGTGGCAGAGGCTCCGGCTGTTTCGACCCGGCCCGCGCCGCGCCCCGAGGCGGCGGAGATCGTGGTGGCCAGTGCCGGGGTTGCTGGCGCGGTGGTGAGCGCGATGGCCCCGTCCGCGTCGCTGCGCCCGCAGGCGCGCCCGCGTCTGGCCTCGGTCAGCGCCGCGCCCGAGCCGGCGGTCGCCATTGCGCCGGCGCCGGCGGCGACCGCGCCAAAAGACCCGGTTGCCGCCTTTTTCCAGAGCCTCACCGGCACCCGCCCGGCCGCCGCGGCCACGCCGATTGCCGGCGCCAGCGCGCTGGCGGTTGCCCGGTCGATCCGGCCCGAAGAGCGGCCCAGCGGCAACGGGCTGGCCCGGCTCGTCTCGGCGATCACCCCGCCGCGCGCCACATCGCGAAAGGGCTCGGTTTGCGGCTTGCCCGAGATCAAGGGCGAGGCGCTCGGGCCGATCCCCGGCCGGGGCGCCTGCGGCATCGACCAACCGGTGCGCATCACCTCCGTCTCGGGCGTGGCCGTGGCGCAGCAGCCGACGATCGACTGCACCACCGCCAAGGCGCTCAATGCCTGGGTGCGCGACGGCGTGATCCCGGCTGTCGGGCGCACCGGCGGCGGCGTGGCGCGGGTCAACATTATTGCGCATTATTCCTGCCGCACCCGCAACAACCGGTCTGGCGCGAAGCTCTCAGAACACAGCTACGGCCATGCCGTCGACGTTTCGGGCGTGACCCTGAAAGACGGCACCACCCTGACCGTGCTCGAGCACTGGTCCAGCAGAAAATATGGCAAGATCATCAAGGCGATGCACAGCTCGGCCTGCGGTCCGTTCGGCACCGTGCTGGGGCCGAACTCCGACAGCTACCACAGCAATCACCTGCACGTGGATACGGCGCGCTATCGCGGCGGACCCTACTGCCGCTGACGCTTCGGGCCGGGCTTGTGGCCGGGCCTCAGCCCACTTTTTGCACCGGTCTTAGGTCCTGTCTTAGGTCCTGTCTTCGGACCGGGACCGGTTCCGGGGTTACGGCGGCGCACCGGCTTTTTCTGCGCCTTGTCCTGCGCCTCCGCCTCCGGCTCGGGGCCGAGGCCGAGCTGGTCGCGCAGCACGCGCGGGCGCACTTCCTCGACCGCGCCGGGCTTCAGATCGCCCAGCCGGAATGGCCCGTAGCTTACCCGGATCAGCCGGTTCACCGCGAGGCCGACCGCCTCCATCGCGCGGCGAATCTCGCGGTTCTTGCCTTCGCGCAAACCCACTGTGATCCAGGCATTCGCGCCCTGCTGGCGATCCAGCGTCACGCTCATCGACTGAAACCGCTCACCCTCGACCACGATCCCCTTGCGCAGGGGGGCAAAATCCTCATCCTTCGGTGTGCCATGCACCCGCACGCGGTATTTGCGCACCCAGCCGGTCGAGGGCAGTTCAAGCCGGCGCTTCAGCCCGCCGTCGTTGGTGAGCAGCAGCAGCCCTTCGGAATTGATGTCGAGCCGGCCGACACTCATCACCCGCGGCAATTCTTCGGGCAGCGAGTCAAATACCGTCTGGCGGCCCTTCTCGTCCTTCGCCGTGGTCACCAGGCCAAGCGGCTTGTGGTAGAGCCAGAGCCGCGCCGGCTCGGGCGCGCCCACCGGCTTGCCCTCGACCGTGACGGAATCGGCCTCGGTCACGTTCAGCGCCGGGCTGGTGATCGTCTTGCCGTTGACGGTGACAAGTCCGGCCTCGATCAGGCGCTCGGATTCGCGGCGCGAGGCAATCCCCGCGCGCGAGAGAAACTTGGCGATGCGTTCGCCCTTTGGGGTGCCGGTGGGGGTCTCGGTGCTCATGCCTCTTCCCTATGGCTGCGGCTCGGGCTTGTCCAGCGCGCGCGCACGCGCCATGAGGGGGTATGAGCTTTACGTCCTACATGGAACAGGCGCTGGACGAGGCGCGCGCGGCGGGGATGCGCGGCGAGGTGCCGGTGGGCGCGGTGGTGGTTTCGCCCGAGGGTGCGGTGGTGGCGCGGGCGGGCAACCGCACCCGCGAGCTGGCCGATCCCACCGCCCATGCCGAGATGCTGGCGATCCGCGCGGCCTGCGCGGCGCTGGGCAGCGAGCGGCTCACCGGGCATGACCTCTACGTCACGCTCGAGCCCTGCCCGATGTGTGCCGCGGCGATCAGCTTCGCGCGGATCCGGCGGCTCTACTACGGCGCGAGCGATGCGAAATCGGGCGGCACGGCGCATGGCGCGCGGGTGTTTGCGCATCCGCAATGCCACCACGTGCCCGAGGTCTACGATGGAATCGGGGCCGGCGAGGCGGAAGCGCTGCTCAAGGGGTTCTTCGACGAAAAACGCTAGCCCGGGCGCATCCCCGGCCGATGCGCCTTTGGCGGGCCGCCAAACCCCGCCGGATCGGTGCTGTCGCTGGCCGAAGCGCGGGCCCGAGCACGGCCATGCAGCTATTCTTTTTGGCAACACACGGATAACACTACGTTCTGTCTGGTTTCCGGTGGCGGACCCTGACGTTGGGGAAACACTCTGGTTCCAGTCTGCGGGCCGGTGTCACGGCGTTGTTTCTTGACTCATCGGATCAATTTGTCGCACCTTTGAGCCATAAAAATTGTTTGTAACGTATTTTTTCGATGTTCCCGACAGGGGTGAACGGAACATCTGGGGTGGATCAGAAAATGGGAACTCGGATTGAATCCGTGTCGATCGGCATTGTCGACGACCACAGTGTTGTCCGCGAGGGGCTTGCGGCAATTCTCGAACGGCTGAGCAACTATCGCATCGTGTTTCAGGGCAGCACCGCCAAAGAGGCGCTGGCCGGCGTGATCGCGCACGAGCCACGCATGGTGTTGCTCGATATCGGCATCGAAGGCGGTGGCCTGGAGGCATTGCGCACCATCAAGGAGGCGTGCCCGGATACCTACTGCGTCATGTTCACGTCCTGCGAAGACCCGGTGAAGGCGATGGCGGCCCTGTCGCTGGGCGCCGAGGGTTACGTGCTCAAGGGAATCGGCGCCGCCGATCTCGTGACGGCGCTCGATGGCATCCTCGCCGACCGCACCTTCGTTTCGCCCGAATTCGCCACCCGGCTGGTCGATGCGGCCACGCAAGCCTCGCGCAAACAGCGCGAGCAGACCACGCTGAGCCACCGCGAAGAACAGGTGATGTGCGAAGTGCAGAAGGGCCTGACCAACCGCCAGGTGGCCGAACAGCTGCGGATCAGCGAGCAGACGGTGAAATATTACGTCTCCAGCGTGATGCAGAAATTCGGCGTGCGCAATCGCGTGGGCGCCGTGCAGGTGTTTCAGCGTAAGGGCGAACCGCTCAACTGAGCGCAGCTGCCGCGCCCGGGCGGCACACCTTGGCGCGTGCGTGCCGCGCGCCGGCTCACAAATTTTCCAGAGGCAGCGTGACGCGCACAATCGTCGGTCCGCCCGGCGCGCTCTCGATTTCGAGGCGTGCGCCGATCGCCGTGGCCTGCTCGCGCATCCCGGCCAGCCCAAGGTGCCCCTCCTGCGCGCGCGCGGCCAGCGTGCCGGCGTCGGGCAATCCGGGGCCCTCGTCACCCACCTCCAGCACCAGCGTATTGGGCTCCAGCCACACCCGGACCGACTGCGCCGCACCGTTCGCGTGCTTGAAGCCGTTGTGCAGCGACTCGTTGGCGATCGCTGCCAGGCCGGCGCGCTTGACCGGCGGCAATGCATCGCAGAGCGCGAACCCCTGGCGCGCGACGTTGGTATGGGCGCGCAGTTCGTAGGCGAGGACGACCGTTTCCAACCTGGTCGGCGCGTCTTTGCCCGGCTCCCAGCCCTCCGCCGCCACCAGCCGCTGCGACAGCGCGCGCACCTCGCGCATGGCACGTTCGGCCGTGGCGCGCACCTCGTCCAGCGATGTGTCGGGCAGTCCCGCGCGCGGGCGCACCCGGCCGATATCGTCGAGCGCGAGCATCAGGTAGGCGAGCAGCTGCGAAGGGCCATCGTGCAGCTCCAGCCCGACGCGGCGGCGCACCATCCGGTCGATCTCGACCAGTTCGCGGCGCGCGGTCTCGACCTCGTCCTGGGTCGCCGCGTTCTGTTCGGCCAGCGCTAACTGGTCGGCCCGCAGCGCTTTGATCTCGGCCCGCTGCCTGGCGATGGTCGTGGTGCCCTGGCGAAACACCGCGTAGAGGATCGCAATAATGGCGAGGCTGCCGGCGGTGAGCACCAGCCAGTTCTGCCGCGCCGAATAGGACAGGTAGGCGGCCAGCTTGGTGGCGTCTTCGTAGAATTCGCCGACGGCGATGATCCTGCCGTCGCCGTCACGCAGCGGCACGTAGATCTCGAACACCGGCACCCCGAAGTCGCGCTCGTTCACATTCTCTTCGCTCTCGAGATCGTCGAGATAGGCCACCGTCTCGCCGGTCAGCGGCTTGTCCAGCTCATCGCCCGCAAAGGTCTTGCCGACCAGGTCTTGGTCGGTAGCGAACACCACGGTGCCGTCCGGCGCCCAGACCTTGATTGACAGAACGTGGTCGCCAAGGGCGGGGTCCAGCGTGAGCGCGGTGAGCGCCTCGCTGTCCGCCTGCGAGAGCGCCCCCCCGGCGGCGAGGCTTTGCACGTTGGGTTCGAGAAAGCTGCGCATGTAGAGCGCGACCGAGTCGCTGTTGCGCTTCATCACGTAGCTGGCGACGCTGGTCGAAACCAGGGAGTGAAGGATCAGTACGAGCGCCACCGACGAGACCGCGATGGTCAGGAAGAACTGCCCGGTGATGCCCAGCCGCGCCACTGCCGCGAGACCGGACCATTGTCGGCGCTTCGTTAAACTTTCGTTCAATTTCGTTAATCCTTCGTTCAAATTTCATCTGGTCTTCAGGTCAAAAAATCCTTGAGCCTTCAGGGCTTACGAAACAGAGCGCCGGCGTCGAAACTGGCAGAGATGGTTCCGTGGACGCGGGCTCAAACCAGCTAACGATTGCTGTCCCGAAAATATGGGACGCGCACCAAAATGGCCGTTCTGCAAGCATGCCGTGTTGGTGCGAAACGTCAAGCGAGCCTTTTGTCGTCCAAACGGAACCCCGCAACAGGGGTGCCTTGATCCGCGAGGGGCGGCGGGCACCTGAGACCTGATATTTGCCTGGGGGGGGCAACGACATGGCCTATGATCTCAAACCTTTCGTTCTCAATATTGATGACATCGCTTTCCTGCTCGATCAGGTCAGCTTGCGGCCGCTGTTCGACGCCGACGGCAACCTCGTATTCAACTGGGGCGGCGATACCGCTGTCTGGGCCACCAGCGCCGGCGCGGCGGGCGGCCCGGCGCTGTACGATCCGGCCACCGGCGGGCTGACCCCGGCGGAAGCGGTCGCGGCCTATGGTCATTCGTTCTACTCGGTGGCCGACGCGGGCGGCGTGCGCGACGTTTCGGGCCTCGGCAACAACCTCGATCCGGCCAATACCGACTGGGGCGCCGCCGACGTGCCGTTCCTCAATGTCGGCACCGCCGGCGACCTGGGCTACGGCACTTACGTTCAGGGCGACATGACCAACCCGCTCTACAACAGCGCCAACGACTACACGATCACCGGCTCCGGCAGCGTGATCAACATCGCCGACGTGGTGGACTACACGCCGCGCATGATCACCCAGACGATCGCCACCGCCGGTGTGCGCATACTGCTCGATGCCGACGGCCATATCGTCTACTGGGATCCCGACCTCTACAACCACGATGACATCTACAAGGCGCTGATCGACGCGGCCGGGATCGACACCGGCAAGCTGATCGCCGGCGCCGCCGTGGTCAATACCCACCAGGATGTGATCGGCACCTACAACGCCGGGCTCTATGCCTATGGCAAGCTGATGGAAGCCTATGGCATCACCCAGCCGGGTGAATTCGCCATCATCGACCTGCCGGGCCTCGACGCCCAGGTGCCCTTCATCCAGGACGCGGTCGACATGGTCGCGCTGATCGAGACCAACGGCATCGACCCGGCGGCACTTAACGACGGCGAGAGCATCGTCGCGGCGGGCGATCTGCCCTATGGGCTGTTGCAGGCGCTTGGCGTGCAGGACACGCAGAACCCCGACAACGGCGAATACTTCATCGAAACTCAGAACCCGGGCGTGGCGCCGACCAACGGCTTCTTCGCCGTGTTCGGCCAGTTCTTCGACCACGGGCTCGATTTTGTCGGCAAGGGCGCCTCGGGCACGACGATCACCATTCCGCTGTCGCCCGACGATCCGCTCTATGGCGTGATCGGCAGGGACGGCCAGCCGACCACCTCGATGCGGATCAGCCGCGCCAACGTCGACACCGTCGATGAGAACGGCGTGCCGCTCTACATCAACCACACCTCGCCGTTCATCGACCAGAGCCAGACCTACGGCTCGCACGAGCAGATCACCGAGATCCTGCGCGAATGGGTCGAAGACCCGAACAACCCGGGCAGCTACATCGCCGGCGCGCGCCTGCTCGACGGCCACGAGACCGTGGCCTGGACCGATGGGTTCGGCGTTGAGACCACCATGACCCTGCCGACGCTCAACGAGCTGCGCGCGCATATCGAGGCCACCGGCCGCGCCGCGCTTACCTGGGAAGACGTGCTCAACCTGCGCCAGCGCGACGCCACCGGCCAGCTGCTCGACACCGACGACCTGACCGCGGGCGTGCAGACCGCCGGCTCGGGCCATGCGATGCTGCTCGACATGAACCCCGGTTTTTCGATGCTGGTGAGCAACGGCACCGCCACCTCGGGCCACATCCAGCAATCCGCGCTCGACGCGCTCAACGCCGCCAACGGCGTGACCGCGGGGCAGGAATACTTCGTGTCGTTCAGCGCCAACGGCCAGCTTCAGACCGAGGGGCACCCGGAATTGTCCGGCGTCGGCGCGCTGGCGCCCTATATCAGCTTCTCGAACTTCTCGATCATGGGCCACCTCACCGAGGCGCAGCATGACGCGGTGAGCGAGATCCTGATGCAGTCGGTGGGCGACCACTACGTCGCCGGCGATGGCCGCGTGAACGAAAACGTGGCGCTGACGTCGATCCACCATGTGTTCCACATGGAACACACCTACCAGGCGCAGAACCTCGGCATCGCCCTGTTCCAGCAGGACGCGCTCGAGGGGGCGGGCGATCATGCGACCCTGCATGATTGGCAGGTCGAGGTGCTGACGGGGGGCGGCACCTCGGCCAACGCCATGGTCGCCGACGTGAACGGCCACTGGGAGGCGACCGGCGGCGTGCTCGCGCGCGACGCAGAGAACGACTTCTACGTCGTCGACGCCACCACCCTGGCGGGCGATCTGCCCGCCGGCCACAGCCTGGTGATGGGCCGCGACGGGGCCCCGGTGAACGCAGCCGGCGCCTACACCGACGCTGCCGGCTTCGTGGCCTGGGATCAGGACCGCATGTTCGAGGCCGTCAAGCTGGTGGTGGAAATGGAATACCAGCACACCGCGGTTGACCAGTACGCCCGCGCCGTGACCCCGGACATCCCGGAGTTTTCGGCCTACGCGACCGACACTGACGGCACCGTCAACATGTTCTACTCGCAGGGCGCCTTCCGCTTCGGCCATTCGACCCTGCGCGAGACCATCGACACGCTCGACCCCAACGGCGACATGACCGGGCGGGTGATGAGCTACGCGCTCGAACAGGCGTTCCTCAATCCGGGGCTGTTCGCCGATCTCGGCGCGACCTCGATCGTCATGGGCATGACCCGCCAGGTGATGAACGACATCGACGAATTCGTCACCCCGGCGCTGCAACAGGGCCTGCTCGGCCTGCCGCTCGACCTTGCCGCGATCAACATCGCCCGGGGCCGTGATGTCGGCCTGCCGACGCTGAACCACGCCCGCGAACAGCTCGGCCTCACCGTCTACACCAGCTGGAACGAGTTCGCGCAGAACATGTACCACCAGGAATCGCTGGTGAATTTCATCGCCGCCTACAGCTTCGACGGCGATGTGGCGGCGGCCCAGGCGGTGCTTGACGGCGCGGCGGCGGGCAGCGCGGCCGATATCGCCTTCCTCAACGGGGGCGATCAGGGCTTCCAGCAGATCGACTTCTGGATGGGCGGGATTGCCGAGGTGCATATCTCGGGCGGCCTGCTGGGCGAGACCTTCAACGTGGTCTTCGTCGACCAGATCCAGCGGCTGATGGATGGCGACCGGTTCTACTACCTCTACCGCCTCGCCGGCACCCAGTTCGGCGACGAGATCATCAACGAGCAGTTCAAGGACATGGTCGAGCGCACCACCGGCGCGACCCACCTGAACGGCAACATCTTCGGCTATGCCGACCAGTACTACGAGCTCGACGCCGCCCCGGTGGCGACCGAACGGCTCTACGACATCGCCGGCCCCGGCGCCGAGGTTCTGCCCACGGTGGCGGCGGGCGAAGCGCTCGACGTCGACGCCGGGCCGTTCTACGACGCCAACGGGGTGCAATACATCGTCATCCCGCGCGATATCGCCACCGGTACGGCGACGGTCGATCTCTGGACCAGCCCGAACGGCGACCACGCCAACGCGCCCGCCGTGGCGATCGGCGCGCGGATCGAGATCGGCGCGACCTATCTCGACGCGACCGGCGCGGTGGCGGACCTGACCGCCAACGCCGCCGAGCAGCACCACTACGGCCAGATCCTCGCGGCGAACCCGGGGATGGGGATCTACACAAACGCCGGCTTCACCACCGACGGCAACGGCCAGGTGGTGACGATCAACGGCGTGCAATACGTGCTCGACCAGCGGCCCGACCTGGCGCCGGATACCCTCAACACCGACGGCACGCCCACCTCGGGCGCCGCCAGCAACGAGGTGGTCGCGGGCACCGACAACGACGACCTGATCTATCTCGGCTTCGGCGACGACACCGGCTACGGCGATGGCGGCAACGACATCATCTACGGCGGCTCGGGCGGCGACCGGATCTACGGCGGCGCCGGCAACGACACGCTCTACGGTGAAGACCTGCCCGATGTGATCGACGGCGGCGATGGCGACGACATCATCTACGGCGGCGACTCGGGCTCTTCGGTTGGCGGGTTCGACCAGCTGATCGGCGGCGCGGGCAACGACCTGATCCACGGCGGCGTCGGCATCGACAAGATCTTCGGCAACAGCGGCGACGACGCGATCTACGGCGACGGCGACACCGATCCGTTCATGTTCGGTGGCGACGGCAACGATATCGTCGACGGCGGCGGCGAGCAGGACAACCTCTACGGCAACGCCGGCGACGACCTGGTGATCGGTGGCGCCGACAAGGACATCCTGTTCGGCCAGGAGGGCGACGACATCCTGCGCCCCGGTGTGCCCACCGGCTCGATGAACCCCGGCGGCGGCAACACCGGCAACGCCGTATTCGGCCCCGACGAAGTGGTCGGCGGTGACGGCAACGCCAACAACCCCGACACCGGCTTCGACCTTGTCGATCTCAGCGACAACCAGCAGGCCTACCAGCTCGAGATCAACCTCGGGCAGCAGAACAACCCGCTGGTCATCCTCGACCAGAACAAGGTGATCCCGACGATGTTCCAGATGGATGGCATCGTCGGCACCCAGGGCGGCGATACGCTGCTGGGCGACGGCACCGGAAACTGGCTGATCGGCGGCACTGGCGATGACGACTTCGAAGCCGACCAGCCGATCCGCAACGGCGATCCGCTCACCGAAGTGCTCGCCAACCGCGCCGGCAACGACGTGATCATCGGCGGTTCGGTGCGGCTCGACACGCTGATCGGCAAATACGGCACCGGTGACGTCAACAGCTTCGTGGCCGACGACTACGCCACCTACTACGGCCTGATCGGCGCCAACCACCGGGTGAGCGAGGCGGCGAGCCTTGTCGGTGGCCTGCTCTCGGGCACTGCCACGTCGAGCTACTTCGACTCGCACTTCACCGAGATGCTGCGCAGCCGGCAGTTCCGTGATCTCGTGCTCGGCGACGATGCGGGCGATACCGCCGGCACCGGCGGCACCGACACCGTGCATTTCTCGGGCAACTTCGAGGACTACACAGTGTTGGCGGTCGATGTGCACGGCAACCCGGTTGCCAATCCTCAGGACAATCTCGGCCTGGTCTTCGGCATCCGCGTTACCGACAACGGCAACCCGCAGCGCGCCGCGACCGACGGCACCGACCTGATCGTGGGCGTCGAAAATTTCGCCTTCGCCGACGGCTCGACGCACAGCTTGCAGGAGATGATCGGCTACCCGCCGACCCTCGCGCTCGACTATGACGCGGTCGAAGGCGACTATCGCGACAACTTCAATTCGCGGAGTTTCTCCAATTCCGACGGCGGCACCAACTGGGTGACGGACTGGATCGAGACGGGCGACAACAATAGCCCCAACAACGGCCAGATCGTCATCGACGACGGCGGCGCCAGCAGCAACCGGATGGCGTTCGGTGCCGGCAATGGCGCCGCGATCGAACGCATGGTCGATCTGGCGGGGGCAGATTCTGCCACGATCAGCTTCAACGCGCAGGAAAGCGGCTTCGACAACGGCGAGTTCGTGACGGTCACCTTCGCCGCCGACGGGGTCAATTTCGAGACCGTCGCGGTGCTGGATGGCTCGACCGGCTTCAACGGCGGGGTCAACAACCTCGCTCTGACCGGACCGTTCACCGACCACGGGGTCGTTCGCTTCGAGGTCACCAACGTCTCAAGCTTCAACGAGTTCATCGCGATCGACAACCTTGTGATCGACTTCCAGTCGGCGCCGACGGCGATCTACACCGACATCGCCGACACCTTCACCGAGAACGGGCCTGACGTGACGATCGCGCCGAAACCGCTGATCGACGACCTCGACGGGTCGACGATTTCCTCGGCCAAGGTGGTTCTCACCAATGCCAAGGACGGCGACAACCTGGTGTGGTCCAACATCAACGGCAACTTCGACATCAACCGCGACACCTCGGTGGCGGGCCAGATCACGGTGACGCTGACCAGCAACAACCCGGCCAGCTTCGCAGACTTCGCGGCCCAGCTCGACAACATCCGCTTCACCAATAATTCCGGCAACCCCGATACCACGCCGCGGATCGTCGAGACCACGGTGAACGACGGCCGGCTCGACAGCGCCCCCGCCACCACCACCATCGACGTGGTCTCGGTGCAGGATCCGGCGCAGGCCAACAACGACACGGTGGTGTCCAACAGCACCTCGTTCGAGATCCCGGAATGGGCGCTGATGGCCAATGATGTCGACCCGGAAGGCGATCCGTTCTCGATCACCGACACCTACAACGACAATGGCGTCAGCGTGTCGCAGCCCAACGGCACGTCGATCTCGGTGAGCAACACCGGCGGCAGCCAGGACCGGTTCGACTACCACGTGACCGGCGGCAACAGCGCCCGGGTGAACGTCGATTTCGACACCTTCGGCACGCTCTCGGGCAACAACGGGTCGGACATCGTGATCGGCGACGGCGCGTCGAGCAACATCGACGCGGGCCAGGGCGACGACATCGTGCTCGCCGGCGGTGGCAACGACAACATCGTCTGGTTCGCCAACGCCTTTGGCAACACCGACGGGCGCGATTTCGTCGACGGTGGCGACGGGACGGATACCTTCATCGTCAACGGCCGCAACGGGTCCGAGACCTTCCGCATCCTGACCGCAGCCGCGGCGGTGCTCGAGGGGGTCGTGCTGACCAACGCTGCGACCGAGATCGTGGTGATGCGCAACGGCGAGGTGATCGCCGAGCTCGACAACATCGAAGAGCTCGTCGTGAACAGCCTCGAGGTGACCGCCAACAACGGCAACGGCGTGCTCGACGGCGGACCGGTCGGCGGCGATCTGGTCGAGATCGTCGGTGACTTCTCCGGCACCAGCCTCGCCTACAGCACGATCCACGTGAATGGGTCGGGCGCCGACGACACGGTGGACATCAGCGCGCTCGCCTCCGATCACCGCGTGGTGTTTACCACCGGTGGCGGCGACGATGAACTGCAGGGCGGCCAGCGGCCGCAGGACCAGATCATCGAGCCCGAAGACGAGGATGAGGAAGAAGAGGAGCACGCGCCGATGACGGTGCGCGGCACGACCCATCGCGATCTCCTCTCCGCCGGTGAGGGCGATGACGTGGTGCTCGCCAGCAAAGGCAACGACCGGGTCGTTTCGGGTGACGGCGACGACCGGGTGTTTGCCGGGCATGGCAATGACGTTGTGTTCGCCGGTGACGGTGACGACTGGGTCTTCGGCGGGCTCGGAAAAGGGAATGACCGGATCTTTGCGGGCGAAGGCGACGATGTGATTATCGGCGGTCGTGGACATGACACCGTGTTCGCAGGCGAAGGCGACGATGTGATCCGCGCCACCAAGGGCGATGGCAACGACGTCTACTATGGCGACCGCGCCAACGGCGACGACGGCAACGACACGCTCGACATGTCGCGGATCGCGTCGAACGCCCTGGTCGACCTTGGCACCGGTGCAGACGGGCGCGGGTCTGCCCACAGCGCCCAGTCCGGCCACGATGTGCTCTGGGATATCGAGAACGTGGTCACCGGCGCCGGCAACGACGTGATCATCGCTTCCGACGCGGTGAACGTGATCGACGGCGGGGCGGGGAACGACATCTTCCGCTTCGGCTCGGCCGCGGCCGCGGACGGCGACACCCTGGTGTCGTTCCAGCCCGGCGACCGGATCGACCTCTCGGGGATCGACGCCGACGAAGGCGTGGCGGGCGACCAGTCCTTCACGCTGGTCAGCGACGGGTTTACCGGGGCCGGCCAGTTGATGGTCAGCGAGCAAAGCCGCGATGGCGAAACGATCACCGTGATCGAAGGCAACACCGACGATGACGGGGATGCCGAGTTCACCATCGAGATCCGCGGCGCGCACGTGCTGACCTCGGGCGACTTCAACCTCTGACGCAACGCGGGCGGGTCCGGGATAGCCCCGGGCCCGCCTCTCGCCACATTTACCAGTATCGCGACCACGCCAGGGGGGCACCATGCGAGCGAACGACCTGCCGGACCACGTGAAACGCCGCCACGCCGAGGCCCTCACCAAGGGCTTGTCGGGCGTGGTGGCCTACCTTTTCGGGGTATCCGGAATCATCAACATCCTCGCCCTCACCGGCTCGCTGTACATGTTGCAGATCTACGACCGGGCGCTTGGCTCGGGCAGTGTCGCCACGTTGATGGCGCTCTCGGCGCTGGCGGTGGGGCTCTATTTCTTCCAGGGCCTGTTCGACGTGCTGCGCGGCCAGATCCTGGTGCGGATGGGCGCGCGGATCGATGCCCGCGTGTCGCCGCTGGCCCACCGCGTGGTGGTCGACATGCCGCGCTTTGGTTATTCCTCCGCCGAGGCGCTGGAGCGCGGACGCGATGTCGACACCCTGCGCAGCTTTCTCGGCAGCCCGGGTCCGGCGGCGCTGTTCGACATCCCCTGGATGCCGGTCTTTCTCATCTTCGTCTACCTGTTGCACCCGCTGCTCGGCGCGCTCACGCTGGGCGGCATGGTGGTGCTGACGCTGCTCACCGTGGCGACCGAGCTTGCCACCCGCAAGATCGCCGGCGCCAGCCAGCAGGCCAGCGTGGCGCGCAATGCGATCGCGCAATCCAACGCGCGCAATTCCGAGGTGATCCGCGCGATGGGCTTCACCGACCGCGCCGTGGCGCGCTACCTCGACGCCAACCGCGACCTGCTGGCGCTGCAGACCCGCTCGAACGATCTCACCGGCACCTTTGCCGCGATCTCGCGGGTGCTGCGGATGATCCTGCAATCGGCGATGCTGGGGCTCGCCGCCTATCTGACCATTCGCGGCGATCTGACCGCCGGCTCGATCATCGCCTCCTCGGTGGCCTCGTCGCGCGCGCTGGCGCCGATCGACCACGCGATCGCCAACTGGAAATCCGTTGTCGGCGCGCGCGCCGCCTATGGCCGGCTGCGCGAGACGGTGGTGGCGCTGGCCTCGGCGCAAGAGCCGATGGACCTGCCGGCGCCGACCCGGTCTCTGAAGCTCGATGCGATCACCGTCGCCGCGCCGGGCTCGGGCCGGGTGTTGCTGGCCGAGGTCGGGTTTGAGCTCAAAGCTGGCCAGGGACTCGGCATCATCGGCCCCTCGGGCGGCGGCAAAACCACGCTGGTCAAGGCGATCACCGGTATCCTGCCGGTGCTGCGCGGCGCGGTGCGGCTCGATGGCGCCGACCTTGGCCAATGGCGCGAGTCCGATCTCGGCCACTACGTCGGCTACCTGCCGCAGGAAGTGAGCCTGATCGAGGGCACGATCGCCGAGAACATCAGCCGCTTTGCCGAAACGCCGGATTCGGCGGCGGTGGTGGCGGCGGCCGAGGCGGCCGGGGTGCACGAGATGATCGTGCGCATGCCCGAGGGTTACCAGACCCGCGTCGGCACCGGCGGACTTGCCTTGTCGGGCGGTCAGCGCCAGCGCATCGGCCTCGCTCGCGCGCTGTTCGGCGACCCGTTCCTGGTGGTGCTTGACGAGCCCAACTCGAACCTCGACCAGGAGGGCGAGGCGGCGCTTGCGGTGGCGATCGAGGGGGTGCGCGCGCGCGGCGGCATTGCCGTGGTGATCGCCCACCGCCCGAGCGCGCTGGCCGGGCTCGACCATATCGCGGTGATCCAGAACGGCCGGATGACGGCGTTCGGGCTCAAGGAAGACGTGATCGGACCCAAGGTGGTCGCCGGGGCCGACAGTGGTGCCGCGCCGTCTGAGCGGGGCGCACCCGCCGCCGCGACACCCCCCGAGGAAGCCCGGCAGGCACCGCAACAACTGGGTGCCGTGAAGCCTGCGAAAGCGACGAAATTCAACCGGAGGGCAAGGTCATGATCCGAGTGAAGTCGACCAGGGCCAGCGCATCCGAAGACCCGGCCCGCCGCCTCGGTCTTGACGACGTGGCGGCGAAATCGGGGCTGCCGCAGGCCATCGGCGCCGCGATCGCGGCTGTGGCGCTGTACTTGCGTTCGATGATGTCCGACCCCTTCGCCGCGCTGGCGGCGCCGGTCGAAGACCTGCCTGAACCGCGGCGAGAGCCGGCCGGACCGCAGCTGGTGGACGCCTCTGACGCGGCTGCCGGCCCGCCGGCCACGCCGGACCGCGAGAGCGACCCCGCGCGCCGCGCGCAGGACGATGCGCAGGCGCGGGCGCCCGACGACACCACGGCCGGAGCGCCGCAAATGTTCTTCGCGTCGGGCACCGTGGTTTCGCTGTTCGGATCCGCCAGCGTGCCCATGCAGCCGGTGCGCCCGGTGGCGTTCGGCGTGTCGCACCTACCGGTTGCCCTGGCCGGCCCCGCGAGCGATGTCGCCCCCGAGCTGCCGTTTGACCCCTTGGCCGCTTTGCCCGAAGCCGAGGCGACGGCCACCGAGGTGGCGGCCAGGCTGGCTTCCGGCGATCCGCGCGCGGCGAACCGGAGCGCCCCGCGCGCCGGCACCGTGGCGCTCGACGACCTCGTCGGCACGAATGCGGTGCTGATCACGATGTCCGGCCTGCTGGCTGGCACGCCGCTCGCCGGCAACGCGCGCGCCCGTGTCGAGGACATGGTGGCGAGTTCCGGGACCCTGGCGGTGGTGGCCGGCGGGCTGCTCTACACCCCCGACCGCGATCATCTCGGCCCGGTCTCGATCGGCTACCGCGTCAGCGACGGCGCGACCACGCTCGACTTGGTCTCGACCTTCGATGTCGCGCCGACGGCGATTGCCGGCACCGCGTCCGACGACACGCTGTTCGGCACCGCGGGCGGCGACGCGATCGAGGGCGGCGCGGGTGACGACGACATCATCGCCGGCGCCGGCCCCGACCTGGTGCGCGCCGGCGACGGGGCCGACCAGGTGTTTGGCGGTGCGGGTGACGATTACCTGCTCGGCGGCGATGGCGACGACGCGCTGTTCGGCGAGGCGGGCAACGACTGGATCTTTGGCGAGGCGGGCGACGACCGAATGTTCGGCGGCACCGGCGACGACCGGATGTTCGGCGGCGCCGACGACGATCTCCTGCGCGGCGGGGCCGGCAATGACCTGCTCGACGGCGGCGCCGACAACGACGCGCTCTTTGGCGATGCCGGCGACGATACCCTCCTGGGCGGCGACGGCGGCGATACCCTCGATGGCGGCGCGGGTGACGACACGCTCGACGGCGGCGCGGGCGACGACATCTTGACCGATGGGAGGGGCCGCGACTCGGTGTCGGGCGGCGCTGGCAATGACCGGGTCGTGGTTACGGCCGACGGCGACGACGACAATTTCGACGGTGGCGAGGGGGAGGCCGACACGCTCGACCTTTCCAGGATCGACGCCCCGCTGGCCGTCGATCTGGCCGTGGGCACGCTGACCGGTGGCGGCGTTGGTACCGATCGTGTCGAAGGGTTCGAACGGCTGATCGCGGGCAAAGGCGACGACGTGCTGCATGGCAGCGCGGGCGACGACATTGTCGCCGATGGCGCCGGCGCCGACCAGGTAGACCTTGGCGCGGGCGACGATACGCTGGTCGCCGCCGACGACGATGACGCCGATACCTACCTCGGCGGCGCGGGCGACGACACGCTCGACTTTTCGGCGATCACCGAAGGGCGCACCATCGATCTGCGCACAGGCACCGCGGGCGACGACCGGTTCGAGGCGTTCGAGGCGGTCATCGGCACCGCCGGCGACGACACCTTCATTGTCGGCGACGTGCCGGTGCGCCTCTCCGGCTGTGATGGCGATGACAGCTACGACTTCGGCCAGGCTGGCGAAGACGCGGCGTCCGCCGGTTACCTGCGGGTCGCCGAGATCCAGGATTTCGGCGTCGGCGACAGCATCCGAACCCGTACTTTCCAGCTGTTCGAAAGCGAAGGCGAGGGCGACGAGCGCGGATTGCGCCTGGGTGGCGTCGAAGGCGTGACCAGCCTCGAAGATGGCCACGTGCGGCTGAGCTATTCGAACGACGAGGAGGGGCGCGAGGTGACCTGGCTCGAGGTCGACGAGGACGAAGTTTATGGCACCGTCGTCACCTTCAACGGTCACCACGTGATGATCCTGATCGACATACATTGAGCCGACGCGGGCGCGACATACAGGGATGGGGCACATGACGATGACGATGACAATGGCGGGCGCGACCGGGCCAGGCACCGGGGCCGGCGGCGACGATGGCGCGTTTCGGCTCTGGCCGCGGATGCTGGTGGGGTTCGTGCTGGCCGTGGCGCTGATCGGCGGCGTTGGCGGCTGGGCGGTCACGGCCCAGCTCTCGGGCGCGGTGATCGCCTCGGGCCAGATCGTCGTCGAGGCCAAGGTGCAGACGATCCAGCACCGCGACGGCGGCATCGTTTCGGCGATCGCCGTGAAGGAGGGCGACGAGGTGGCCAAGGGCCAGCTCCTGATCCGGCTCGATGACGCCCAGACCCGGTCCGAGCTGGCGATCGTGCGCGCGCAGCTGATGGAGCTTGAGGTGAAACGCGCCCGGCTGCTGGCGGAGCGCGACGGGCGCGCGGCGCTGGCCCTGCCCAGCGGCTGGGCCGAGGCGCACCCGGAGGCCGGAGAATTGATCACCGGCGAGGCCCGGCTGCTCGCCGGCATGGCGCAGAACCGCGACAGCCAGCGCCGTCAGCTGGAGCTTGGCGTGGCGCAGATCGGCGACGAGGTGAAAGGCCTGCAGGGCCAGCGCGCCGCCAAGGCCGAAGAGATCGCCCTGGTCGCCACCGAGTTCGAGCGCACCCGCAAGCTGTTTGACAGCGGGTTGATCGAAGTCACGCGGCTCAACGGCGTCGCGCGCGAAAAAGCGCGGCTGGACGGTGAACTCAGCGAGATCGACAGCGCCATCGCCCGCGCCGGCACCCGCGCCAGCGAGGTGCGGCTACAGATCCTCTCGATCGACGAAACCGCCCGCACCGAGGCCCAGCGCGAGCTTGGCCTGGTCGAGACCCGCTTGTCGGAGCTTACCGAGCGCGCGGTGGCGGTCGAAGACCGGCTCGGGCGCACCGACGTGCTCGCGCCGATCGCCGGCGTGGTCAACGAGCTCAACGTCAATACCCTCGGCGGGGTGGTGACCCCGGCGCAAGCGCTGCTCACCCTGGTGCCGCTCGAGTCCGAGCTGCGGGTGGAAGTGCGCCTCGCGCCGGTGTCGATCGAACAGGTCCATGTCGACCAGGAGGCGCGGCTAAGGTTTCCCGCCTTCAACCAGCGGGTGACGCCCGAGCTGCATGGCCGGGTGGTCCACGTCGCCCCCGCCACCACCCGCGATCCGGCCACCGGCGAGCCCTATTACCAGGGGTTCATCGAGATCGGCACAGACGAGCTGGCGCTGTTGGGCGAGGCGAAGCTGATGCCGGGGATGCCGGTGGAGGTGCTGGTGTCGACCGGCGAACGCAGCGCCGGATCCTACCTGATGAAGCCGTTGATGGACCGGTTTTCTCAAGCGTTCCGCGAGCGCTGAGGCGAGTTTGCGCCGCGCCCCGGTCCACCCCGGGTATGCGCGGCGTCGCGCGGCCGTTGCGAGTGCCCTGTTCGCAGCGGCCGCGCTCTTTTTCGCGCCCGTGCCCTCCTGCAGGCGTTGTCGGGGTGGGCCGGTCCGCAGCGCCGGGCGCACCAAATCGCTTGACGCCGCGCCGCGCGGGCGGGCCAAATGGGCGCGGGTCACGCGGAGGCGATTGTCGATGTTCGATGCCTTTCTTGAACTGCCATCGGCCGTATCGGCCTTCCTGTTCGTGGCGGGCACGATCGCCATGGCGCTCGGCGCCTACATGGCGATGCGGATCGCGTTCGGGCAACACGCCGACAGCGAACGGCGCGAGCTGGCAGGATCGGTCATTTTCCGGGTGAGCGCGCTGCACGGCCTGATTCTCGCGCTGGTGTTCGCGCAGGAGATATCGAACCAGAACGCCGCCGACGAGGCCGCCTCGCACGAGGCGCGGCTGGTGGCCGATACCTTCTTCGATCTTGCTCGCTACGACCGCGACACCACGCTGCAAATCCGCACCGCGCTGGCGCATTACGCACGGCAGGTGACGGTGTCCGAATGGGCGCATCTGGCCGAGCATCGTCGGCTTGACGAAGCCGCCTGGGCGCAGTGGAGCGCGGCCTACGAAGGCGCGCTCACCTTGCGGGGCGACACGCCCCGACAGGAGGTGTTACGCGACACGATCCTGCACAATATCCGCGAAATCTCGAGCCTGCGCCGCACCCGGGAGGCCGCCGCGCTGCATGGCACCGAACCGATGTTCCTGACCGCCGCGCTGGTCGGCGTGGTGCTCACCGCGGCGGCCTATTTCACCTTTCCGCCAACCCGGCTCAATCTGCTGCTCCTGTCGATCTTCGCCGCCTACACCGGGCTGATCATCTTTTTCATCGTCGCCTTTTCGAACCCGTTCCACGCGCCGGGCATGGCCAGCCCGGTGGGGTTCGAGCGATTGCTCGAAGGCGATATCGGCAAGCTCGCGGGCCGCGGCTAGCCGGCCCCGGCTTTTGCTTGGCGCAAATACCTTCGGGGGGTGAATGGCGAAGCCAGAGGGGGGCAGACAGCCCCCTTGCGCCGGCTCAGAATTCGATCGGCTGGAGCACCTCGGGCTCGATCACGTCCACCCCGGTCAGCACTTCCGTCATCAGCGCCGCCGATTGTTCGAGCAGCGGGAAGGTGCGGTAGTGGCAGGGGATCACGGTGCGGAAATCGAAGTATCTGCGCGCCGCGTAGGAGGCCCGCGCCATGTCCATCGTGTAGTGCCCACCGGCGCAGATCAGGCCGATATCGGGCTGGTGCACCTCGCCCATCCATTCCATGTCGGCCATGATGTCGGTATCGCCGGTGGCGTAGATCACGTGGCCCTCGCCGGCGATCATGTAGCCCGACTCGGTGCCGGTGTAGATCGGCCCGCCCGCCGATTGCTGCGCCGAGCTGTGGCTGGCGTTGACCATCGTCACCGCGACCTTGCCAAGCATCACCGTGCCGCCCTTGTTGAAGCCGACGGTGGGAAAGGCGTAGCGCGCCGCCCACCATTGGGTGAGGTCGTAGATCCCCACCGCCGGGATGCCCAGCTGTTCGCAGATCCCCGGCGCGTCCTTGGCATGGTCGGAATGACCGTGTGTGACGAGCACATGAGTGGCGCCCTCGATCGCGGCGGCGTGGTGTTCGGGCGGCAACATCGGGTTGCCCTCGAGCCAGGGGTCGAGGAGGATGATCACGTCTTCGATTTCGAGACGGAAGCTGGCGTGGCCGAGCCAGGTGATTTTCATGTGCGCCTCCCTGTTGGTCGGGGCCATGGTAACACGAGCGGAGGGCAGGGGAAGTGGATTGGACGGCCAGCGTCGACGGCTATTGCGAACGGCTCGACCCAAGCTTCTGGGCCGAGCCGGTGAACGCGCTCACCAACGCCGCCTTTCTCGTCTCGGCGGTGGTAATCGCGGTGCGGCTCAGGGGTGCGCGCTTGCCTCTGGCGAACCTTTTGGCCGGCATTCTTGCGACGATTGGCGCCGGGTCTTTCCTGTTTCACACATTCGCGCAGATATGGGCCGGGCTCGCCGATACCCTGCCGATCCTCGCCTTCATCCTGGTCTATATCTTCGCAGCCAGCCGCGACTTGCTCGGTCTGGGGGCGAGGCGGGCCACGCTCGCCGTCGCCCTGTTTTTTCCTTACGCCGCCGCCACCGTGCCGCTGTTCGCCCTGATCCCCGGCTTCGGGTCGTCGGCCGGCTACGCCCCGGTGCCGCTGCTGATCGCCGGTTATGCTGTCGCGCTGCGCGGGCGCGCCGCGGCCACCGCGCGCGGGTTGGCGCTGGGCGCGGCGCTGCTGGTGCTCTCGCTGACTGCCCGCACGCTCGATGAACCGCTCTGTGCGGCGGTCCCCTATGGCACCCATTTCCTGTGGCATATCCTGAACGCGCTGATGCTCGGCTGGATGATCGAGGTTTACCGGCGGCACATGGCGCGGCGCTGAGGGTAGCACCGGGACGACGGCCGCGGCGGGTCGGGGAGCCGTTGGGACGCCTCGGGACGGCTGGGCCTCACGCCGAGCCAGGCCGATGTGCGACTGACCCCAAATAGGGACGACGTTGACATTTCGTTAACGAATAAACGGAAGATGAACGGGAATATTGCCATAACCCACGGACAACATGGGTTTTTGTCCTGCGGCGCATATTCTACTCCCCTAGAATTCTAGGGGAGTAGAATTCAGGACGCGGTCCCCGATAGCTGGCCTTGCCCGCGTCGCGCCCACATCTGTGGCGACGGCGCTCGTCGCCACACCGCCCGGGCCGCTCTCACCCCAATCCGGCATGGTTCGCCGCCGGGGGAGGATCGGTTGGCACCCAGCGGCGAAGCGGTGGCATCGCGCGATGCAAATGCCCGCCCGCCCGTCCGGCTGAGCCGGCATGGCGGGCGGACCCTCCGCGTCACGCGCGCCGGGCCAGAGGTACCGCAGGGCGGCTGCCCAGACGCGGGCCGTCATCCGCGTTTCGCTGACCCACATGCTTGCGGGGGCCGCGCGCGGGCGGTAAACGGGCGGAGAAACCCCAGACGGGAGGCTCCCATGTCGATCGACATCGAAACCGCGCGCAAGGTGGCGCATCTGGCCCGGATCCGGGTCGAGGAAGACCGGTTGCCGGCGCTGGCCGCCGAGTTCAACGATATCCTCGGCTTCATCGAACAGCTCAACGAAGTGAACGTGGACGACATCGAGCCGATGACCTCTGTCACGCCGATGCGGCTGAAGCGGCGCGAAGACGTGGTGACCGATGGCGGCTACCAGGACAAGATCCTGAAAAACGCACCCGACGCCCGCGAGGGCTTCTTTGCCGTGCCGAAAGTGGTGGAGTGAGCCATGTCTGATCTGAACAAGCTGACGATCGCCGGCGCGCGCGACGCGCTGGCCAAGGGCGAAACCACCGCCGCCGAAATCACCGAGGCCTGCCTTGCCGAGATCGAGGCGGCCGGCGCGCTCGGCGCCTTCGTGCACAAGACCCCCGAGATCGCGCTGGAGCAGGCCGCCGCCGCCGATGCGCGCATCAAGGCGGGCGAGGCCACGGCGATGACCGGCATTCCGCTCGGCATCAAGGATCTGTTCTGCACCAGGGGTGTGGCGAGCCAGGCCGCGAGCGCGATCCTCGACGGCTTCAAGCCGGAATACGAATCGACCGTTACGAGCAACCTGTTTGGCGCCGGCGCAATCATGCTCGGCAAGCTTAACATGGACGAATTCGCGATGGGGAGCTCGAACGAGACCTCCACCTATGGCAACGCGGTGAACCCCTGGAAGGTGGACGAGCGTCCGCTCACCCCCGGCGGCTCGTCGGGTGGGTCGGCGGCGGCGGTCGCGGCCGATCTCTGCCTCGCCGCGACCGGCACCGATACCGGCGGCTCGATCCGCCAGCCGGCGGCGTTCACCGGCATCACCGGCCTCAAGCCCACCTATGGTCGGGTGTCGCGCTGGGGCATCGTCGCCTTCGCCTCGTCGCTCGACCAGGCCGGGCCGATGACCAAAACCGTGCGCGACGCGGCGATCATGCTTACCGCGATGGCCGGGCACGACCCGAAAGACAGCACCTCACGCGATCTCGCCGTGCCCGATTTCGAGGCCGCGCTGACCGGCGACATCAAGGGCAAGGTGATCGGCATCCCGCGCGAATACCGGCTCGACGGCATGCCCGCCGAGATCGAAAAGCTCTGGGACGACGGCAAGGCGATGCTCGCCGACGCGGGCGCCAAGCTGATCGACATCACCCTGCCGCACACCAAATACGCGCTGCCGGCCTATTACGTGATCGCGCCCGCCGAGGCGTCGTCGAACCTCGCGCGCTACGATGGCGTGCGCTACGGTCACCGCGCCAAGCTCGCCGCCGGCGACGGCATCACCGAGATGTATGAAAAGACCCGCGCCGAGGGGTTCGGCGCCGAGGTGCAGCGCCGGGTGATGATCGGCACCTACGTGCTCTCCGCCGGCTTCTACGACGCCTATTACAACCGCGCCCGCAAGGTGCGCGCCCTGATCAAGCGCGATTTCGACGAGGCCTTCGACCAGGGCGTGGATGCGATCCTCACCCCGGCCACGCCGTCCGCCGCCTTCGGTCTGGGCGAGATGGCGGATGCCGATCCGGTGCAGATGTATCTCAACGACGTGTTCACCGTTACGGTCAACCTCGCCGGGCTGCCGGGTATCTCGGTGCCGGCCGGGCTCGACCCCAAGGGGCTGCCGCTCGGGCTGCAACTGATCGGCAAGCCGTGGGAAGAAGGTGATCTGCTGAATACCGCCTATGCGCTGGAGCGGGCCGCCGGCTTTGTTTCCAAGCCGGAGAAATGGTGGTAAGTCGCCGAGCCAACGCGCACAATGGCGCAGGAAAGTCGGGGTAAGCGCATGCGGATCGCCACCATCACCACTCTCTCCATCCTGGCCCTCGCGGCCTGTAGCCCGGAGATTCCCAATTCGGCCCCTCGCGTGGGTGCGAGCTCGGGGGCCTCGGCGCTGCCGCAGGCCGCCGCCGTGTCGGCCCAGAGCCTCGATGGCAACAGCCCCGAAGCGATCGCCGCCGATACCGCCGCCGCGCTCGGGATGGCCGCGCCGGCCACCGGCGCGCCGCTGTCGGCGATGGCGGCGGGAGCCGCGACCGAGACACCGGTTGGCGAAACGCCGGTGGTGCAGGAGGGCGCGGTGGCGCCCGTTGCCGCGATCTCGGACGAGCAGAGCTTTGCCGCGGTGAGCGAGCGCGAGAGCATCGAGAGCGACGCCGAGCGGATCGCCACCAACCGCGCGCAATACGTGGCGATCGAGCCCACCGAGCTGCCGCCGCGCCCCGATGGCAGCGGCGCCTCGATCGTGGCCTATGCCCTGGCGACCACCAACGCGCCGGGCCAGCAGCTTTACAGCCGCACCGGCTTCGCGGCGCAGGCCCGGTTCGACAGCGCTTGCGCCAAGCACAGCTCGGCCGATGGCGCGCAGGAAGCCTTCCTCGATGCCGGGGGCCCCAAGACCGACCGCTACGGCATGGACCCGGACGGCGACGGCTTCGCCTGCTACTGGGATCCGCGCCCGTTCCGCGCCGCCAAGCAGGGCGCACCGGACGACGTGACCACCTACGAGGTTGTCGAGACCCCCGGCGAGGGCTGATGGCGCGCGCCGCACCGATCGCCTGCCCGAGCCCGAATTGCGGGCCGCGGCGCGATGGGCTGACGCCGGAGCTGGTGGTGATCCACTACACCGCGATGCCGACCGCAGAGGCGGCGCTGGAGCGGCTTTGCGCGCCCGAGCACGAGGTCTCGGCGCATTACCTGATCGGCCGTGACGGACAGCTCTGGCAGCTCGTCGACGAGGATCTGCGCGCCTGGCACGCGGGCGCGGGCACCTGGCGCGGCCAGGGCGACGTGAACTCGCGTTCGATCGGGGTGGAGTTGGACAATTCCGGCCTGCATCCCTTTAGCGAGCCGCAGATCGCCCGGCTCGAAATGTTGCTTTGCGACATTCTCGCGCGCTGGGGAATCGGCCCCGAGGGGGTGATCGGCCACCAGGATTTCGCCCCCCAGCGCAAGACCGATCCCGGCCCGCGATTCGACTGGCGGCGGCTGGCGCGGGGCGGCGTTTCGGTCTGGCCGGCCCCCGGCGCGCCGGCGCGGCCCGATCCGGCGCGGTTTCTCGAAGACGCCGCGGCCTTCGGCTACCCGGCCGAGGCCGGGCTGGCGCCGGTGCTGGCGGCGGTGCGCGCGCGCTTCCGGCCCTGGGCGAGCGGCCCGCTCAATCCCGAAGATATGGCGCTCGCCGCCGGACTCGCAGTTGACCAGAGGGCCGCGCGTGCCTAGATCCACGTTGCGCGGATGGCTGGATGGCCGCGGGAAACCGAGGAAAGTCCGGACTCCACAAGGCAACGGTGCCGGGTAACGCCCGGCCGGGGTAACCCGAGGGAAAGCGCCACAGAGAACAGACCGCCTTTCGCGAAGCGCGCCGCGTTTCGCTGGAGGTAAGGGTGAAACGGTGGGGTAAGAGCCCACCGCGCGGCTGGTAACAGCAGTGGCACGGCAAGCCCCACCGGGAGCAATGCCAAATAGGGATCTCGCATGAGCCGCCTTGGCTCGAGGTCCGGGTCGGCAGCTAGAGCACGTGGGTAACCACGCGCCCAGAGGAATGGCCATCCACGGGGGCAACCCCTGGACAAAATCCGGCTTACAGGCCATCCGCGCAAATTGCCTCCGGTCAGGGCCGGTTTGGCCTGGCTGCCTGGGACCGAAATCAAACCGGGCGCGCGGTTTGCGGTTGACTCGACGCCCAGCGGCGCTAAAAGGCGGGCTTCAAGGATTTGACCGGGCACATCCGTGCCCGATGAGGAGCTGATATCATGGCGAAGCCAACCACCATCAAGATCCGCCTGAACTCCACCGCGGACACGGGCCACTTTTACGTGACCAAGAAGAACGCCCGCACCATGACCGAGAAGATGGTCGTGAAGAAATACGACCCGGTGGTGCGCAAGCATGTCGAATACAAGGAAGGCAAGATCAAGTAATCCTGCCCCTTGTCCCGGCCTCGGCCGGACATCAAAAAGGCCGCGCCCCAGGGTGCGGCCTTTTCGCGTTTTGGCAGCCTTCCGGTCGGATCAGAGCCGCATGCCGCGGGCCTTGTCGATCCGGCTTTTCCGGGTGCGCTGCGCCACGAGATAGAGCAGCACGATCCCGGACAGAAAGGCACCCACCCCGATCGTCAGGATCGGACGGGAGAAGAGCGAGTCGATTACGTATTGCATCTGGGCTCCTGTGGTTCCTTTCACGCTGCAGGATAGCGTTTGAATGGGGCGGCAAATTGGCGTGTGGGGGGAGAAAGCGCGGCGCTGCGTTACCGGGTGAACGCGGTCGCGCGCAAGACCGTGGGCAGGAGCTGTTCGGCCCAGAGCGCATAGCCACGCGGGCCGGGGTGAAAGCCGTCTTTGGCCATCAGATCGGGCGTGAGTGGCACCTGGAAGCCCACGTGGGCGGCGTCGGACCGGCCCTCCAGGGCGGCGGCAAGGGCGGTGTCGAAGCGGCGGGCGGTGCGGCCCATCACGGCGCGCAGCGGCTGGGGCAGGGCCGGGAAGGCGCCCATCGGCGGCAGGCCGGACTGCACCACTTGGCCCACCCCGAAACGCGCGCCGAGCAGGGCGCGCAGCCGGGCCTGGCGCTCTAGCCAGCGGGCGAGCGGCACGCCGTGGGTGACGTCGTTCACGCCGAGCGCGGTGACGGCGATATCGAACGGCGCGGGGTCGGCGGCGGCGAGATGGGCGAGCGCCTGGGCCGTGGTGTCGCCGGTGCGCGCGATCACCCGCCAGCTCACGCGGTTGTGCGCGGCGAGCTGCGCGGCAAGCTGGCCCGCGAGGGCCTGGCTTTGGGTCGGGGCACCGACGCCGGCGGCGGAGCTGTCGCCGACGATCAGCAGCCTGAGCGGCGGCCCGTCGCCACGCCTGCCGTCGCGTGGTCCCGCCGCCTCGGGCAGCACCAGCGCGCGGCGCCGCACGCTCAGCCCCTGGGCGAGGAGCAGCGGCGCGAGCGCGAGCTTGAGGGCGGTGTCGGCGGCCATCGGATGCCCTGATACGAAAAGGGCCGGTCCTGCTGGACCGGCCCCGGTATTTCGCCCGACCCTGCGATCAGTCTCGATTGCCGAGGAACTGAAGCAGGAACATGAACAGGTTCACGAAGTCGAGGTAGAGGTTCAGCGCGCCGAGGATCGCCGATTTGGCGAGCCATTCGCCGTCCATCGCGTGGGCGTGCTGGAGGTAGTTCACCTTGAGCTTCTGGGTGTCGTAGGCGGTGAGGCCCGCGAAGATCAGCACGCCGATCACCGAGATCGCGAACTGCATGCCGGTGGAATGCAGGAAGATGTTCACGATCGAGGCGACGATCAGGCCGATCAGGCCCATGATCAGGAACGACCCCCAGGCCGAGATGTCTTTCTTCGTGGTGTAGCCCCAGAGGCTGAGACCGGCGAAGGAGATCGAGGTGACGAGGAAGGTCGTGGCGATCGACACGCCGGTGAACGCCATGAAGATCCAGGACAGCGACAGGCCCATCACGGCGGCATAGACGTAGAAGTAGAGCTGCGCGCCGGCGGCCGACAGGCGGTTGATCGCCGCGCCGAAGGCAAACACCATCACCAGCGGCAGAAACATGACGATCCAGCCGAGGATGTTGGGGCTGCCGGTCTCGAAGTTGTAGAGCAGCTGCATCAGCGCGGGCGTCGAGCCAAAGGCCCAAGCCACGCCCGCGGTCACGAGCAGGCCTACCGACATCGTGCCGTAGACCTTGTTCATGTGGGCGCGAAGCCCTTCGTCGATCTGGGCGGTGCGGGCGCCCGCGGCCGTCCGCATCGTCTTCAAATCAGCCATCTGTGTCAGCCTCCTGAAAGCCAAATTCTGGTGCGGCCCCGTGATGGAGCCGCTGTCAGACAGATATTGGCCAGCCGGGCGACTTTTTCAAGGTTTTCGGCTACGGTTTGCACGCGGGCGTGAACGTAATTTGCGTTCAGCGCGGCAGATCCCAGAACGACCGCTGGGCTTCGCTCCGCGCGGTGTAGCGGTCGATGCCGATATCTTCGAGCAGGTGCGCGTCGAGATCTTCGAGGTGCAGCCGTTGGCGATGGGTCGCAAACGCGTCGGTGATCCAGCGCAGCGGGTGCATGCCGCGGCGGGGCTGGTGCGGAACGTGGCTTGTCGCCGTCATCGTGAACATGTGTATCTCCTTACCTCAAATCTTGGAGGTGTTGCGCATCAGGGTGCCCCCTCCCGATGCTTGCCATATAGCACTTGGCGGAGCATAATAAAAATGAATGGTTATTAGTTAACACATCAGGAACCGTGATATGTCACGCAATCTCGATCTGACCGCCCTGCGCGCCTTCGCCACTGTCGGCGAGGTGGGCGGGGTCACCCGCGCGGCGGGGCTCTTGCACCTCACGCAATCGGCGGTGTCGATGCAGATCAAACGGCTGGAAGAGGCGCTGGGGCGCGATCTGTTCGACCGCGCCGGGCGCGGCGTGACTCTCACCGCCGATGGTGAGCAGTTGCTCGGCTATGCCCGCCGCATGCTGGCGCTGAACGACGAGATCTGGTCGCGCTTCACCGACTCCGTGTTCGAGGGCGAGATCGTGCTCGGCGTGCCGAACGACGTGGTTTACCCCGCGCTGCCGCCGGTGCTGCAACGCTTCCACGCCGAATACCCGCGGATGAAGGTCAACCTCGTCTCATCCTACACCCGGCGGCTGAAAGAGATGTTTGCGCGTGGCGATTGCGACCTGATCCTGACCACCGAGACCGAGGTGGATGCCGGCGGGCGCACCCTGCGCACCCTACCGCTGGTCTGGGTCGGGGCGAAGGGGGGGCAAGCCTGGCGCCAGCGCCCGCTCAGGCTGGCGTTCGAGACCCGCAACATCTTTCGCGTCGGCGTCGAGGCGGCGCTGGACCGGGCCGGGATCACCTGGGAAATCGCCGTGACCTCCGACATGAGCCGGACGATCGAGGTGAGCTGCGCCGCCGACCTCGCGGTGCATGCGCTGCTCGAGGGCACGGTGCCGGCGACGCTGGAGCAGACCGACCACGGCGGCACGCTGCCCGAGATCGGGGCATGGCGGGTCAACCTCTACGTTGCGGATACACTGCGCGGACAGGCCGAGCAGGCGTTGGTGGCGATGCTGCGCCAGGCCTACGCGGGGTAGGGAATGGGGGTGTCGCCGGGGATTTCGCCCCCCGGACCCCCGCGAGGTATGTGGGGAACGCGGAAGAAGGGCGGTCAGCCCATTGTCACCACGACCTTGCCGGTGGACTTGCGCGCGCTGAGAAGTGCGTAGGCCTCGCCCGCGCGCTCCAGCGGCAGGCGGTGGCTGACGTGGGGGCGCAGCCGGCCTTCCTGATACCAGCCGAGCAGCGCTTCGAGGCTCTCGCCGATGGCGGCCGGGTTGAAGGCGGTATAGCCGCCCCACCAATAGCCGATCACGTCGATGTTTTTCACCAGCAGGTGGTTGGCCGGGATCTGCGGCACCTCGCCGGAGGCGAAGCCCACCACGAGGATGCGCCCCTCGGGATTGGTCGCGCGCAGGGCGGCGGCAAAGGCGTCGCCCCCCACCGGGTCATAGACCACATCCGCGCCGCCAAGCGCTTTCACCGCCTCGCGAATGTCCCCGGCCGCGCTGTCGATAAGGTGATCGGCGCCGGCATCCCTGCAGACCGCGAGCTTGTCGGCCCCGCGCGCGACAGCGATCACCCGTGCGCCCATCAGCTTGCCGATCTCGACGGCAGTAAGGCCGACGCCGCCGGCCGCGCCCAGCACCAGCAGCGTTTCGCCGCGGCGCAGCCGGGCGCGGCGGGCCAGCCCGATATGGCTGGTGCCATAGGCGATCGCAAACCCGGCGGCGAGCTCGAACGGCAGGGACTCGGGGATCGGCGTGCAGCCGGCGGCGGGAAAGCAGCCAACCTCGGCCAGCGCGCCGTGGCCGCCGACGGCGATCACCCGCGTGCCCGGCGCCGGACCGCTGACGCCGGGGCCGAGCGCGGTGACACGGCCGGCCGCCTCCATGCCGAGGGTGAACGGCAGCGGTGGCTTTTGCTGGTACTGCCCCTTCGCCATCAGAAGGTCGGCGAAGTTGAGCCCGGCTGCGGCGATCTGGATCTGCACCTCGCCGGGTCCAGGCAGTGGAGCGGCGATCTGCGCAAGCACAGGCGGTGTCTCAACGGCGGTGATTTGGTAGGCTTGCATGCGTCGCTCTCCGGGTCGGTCCAGTCCGATGATAGCGACACCCAGGCGGCTGTGCGAGTTGCAAAGCCAGGCGGCGAATGTCAGGTTCGGGCGTGCCGACTCGCCCCGACACACGTCAAAATTGAATCGTGTACCAGCAAGAAACCGCCATTTGCAAAATGCAAAAGCTTGCGCGAAACACGTTTAGCGGGTATCCTTTCGATACTGACCGAGCGCGTGTGTCAGGCGGAATACGATTTATCTATTTGATTTATAAATACAAAATGAAGTGCCTGCCTTTGGGTGAAAATCTGACCAAAAAGACAGGTTGAGGTTGTGATGCGCGCTATGGTTTCTAATCCCATGCAAATTACCGTGCGAGGAGAGTTCTGAATGAAACACCCAGTGGATGTTCACGTTGGCAAACGGATTCGCCATCGTCGCTGGATGGTCGGGATGACCCAGCAGCAACTCGCCGAGCGTGTGGGGATCAAGTTTCAGCAGATCCAGAAATACGAAACCGGCATGAACCGCGTCAGTGCATCGCGGCTTTGGGACATTTCCGAAGCCCTCTCGGTGCCAATCGACTTCTTCTTCGAGGGTCTCGAAGGCGGTGGCGCCGAGAATGCCGACACCTCGCTGCCCGGCGATATCCTCGCCGACAAGGAAGCGCTGGAGCTGGTGCGCTCCTACTACGCGATCCCGGAGAACCAGCGCCGCCGGCTGTTCGAGCTGGCGCGCGTGCTGTCGGACGCCGCTTGACGGGCTGACACCCAAGGGCTACCGCCGGGGTAACTCATCCCCGGTGGTGCCATGCCCGAGATCGACCAAGCCTTACGCAATCACCTGATCGAGACCGCCGAAGCGCTGGCCGATGCGGCCCGCGCGGCGACGCTCGCGCATTTTCGCGGCGATGGCCTTGCCGCCGACAACAAACTGGCGGGCGGGTTCGATCCCGTCACCGCCGCCGACCGCGAGGCCGAGCTGGCGATGCGCGCGGTGCTGGCCGAGCGCCGCCCCGATGATGCGATTTTTGGCGAGGAATTTGGCAAGACCCCCGGCACCAGCGGGCTGACCTGGGTGCTCGACCCGGTCGACGGAACCCGCGCCTTCCTGTCGGGTGCGCCGACTTGGGGGGTGCTGATCGCGGTGGGCGACGCGGCCGGCCCGCGCCTCGGCGTGATCGATCAGCCGTTCATCGGCGAGCGGTTTCTCGGTGGCTTTGGCGCGGCGCGGGTGACGGGCCCGCAGGGCTCCCTGCCGCTGGCCACCCGTCCGGCGCGCCCGCTCGACGAGGCGATCCTGTTCACCACCTACCCCGAAGTTGGCAGCGCGGCCGAGGGCGCAGCGTTTCACGACCTCGCCGGCCGGGTGCGGCTCACGCGCTACGGGCTCGACTGTTATGCCTATGCGCTGGTGGCGCTGGGCCAGGTCGACCTGGTGGTCGAAGCGGGTCTGCAGGCCTACGATATCCAGGGACCGATGGCGGTGATCGAGGCGGCCGGCGGCATCGTCACCGACTGGCGCGGCGGGTCGGCGAAGGACGGCGGCCGGGTGCTCGCGGCGGCGAACCGCCAAGTTCACGCGGCGGCGCTCGAGGTGTTGTCGCGCGCGCCGCTGGCGGACTAGCCGCCGGGGGTTTCACACCCCCGGACCCCCGTGAGGTATTTCCGCCAAGAAAAAGGCGCAGGCTTGCCTGCATCAGAGTGGGTTTGCTAAAAGGGCGCGCCCGGGCGTGTCCTTTGCCCTTTCTGGCGCCGGGTCGCCACGTCGTCTCCGAAATGGGCCCGATTGGAGACCGCGCAATGGAAATCCTGATCCGCAAGGCCACCACCGTTCTGACGATGGATGATGCGATGACCGAGCTGTCCGGCGCCGACGTGCTGGTGCGCGACGGGGTGATCGTGGCGGTGGGGCGGGGCCTGACCACCAAAGGCGAGGTGCTCGACGCGACCGGCTGCGTCGTCACCCCCGGCCTGGTCAACACCCATCACCACCTCTACCAGACCCTCACCCGCGCGGTGCCGGGCGGGCAGGACGCGCTGCTGTTTGGCTGGCTCAAGACGCTTTACCCGATCTGGGCGAAGTTCGGGCCCGAGGAGATGCGCGTCTCGGCGCTGGTGGGGCTGTCGGAGTTGGCGCTGTCGGGCTGCACGATGTCGTCGGACCATCTCTATCTCTACCCCAATGGCGCGCGGCTGGATGACACGATTCATGCGGCGGGCGAGGTGGGACTGCGGTTTCATCCCACCCGGGGCTCGATGAGCATCGGCGAAAGCGATGGCGGCTTGCCGCCCGACAGTCTGGTGGAGCGCGAGGCGGACATTCTCGAAGATTCAATCCGGGTGGTCGATGCCTTTCACGATCCCACGCCGGGTGCGATGGTGCGGGTCGGTCTCGCGCCCTGTTCGCCGTTCTCGGTGAGCCGCGAGCTGATGCGGGACTCCGCGCTGCTGGCGCGCGACAAGGGGGTGATGCTGCACACCCATTTGGCCGAGAACGATGAGGACATAGCCTACAGCGAGGCGCAGTTCGGCATGCGGCCGGGGCAATATGCCGAGGAGCTGGGCTGGACCGGCCCGGATGTCTGGCACGCCCATGCGGTGAAGCTGGACGCCGAGGAGATCGCCCTGTTTGCCCGCAGCCACACCGGCGTGGCGCATTGTCCCTGTTCCAATTGCCGGCTCGGCTCGGGCATCGCGCCGGTGCGCCAGATGCGCGACGCCGGTGTGAAGGTGGGGCTGGGGGTCGACGGCGCGGCATCGAACGATGCGGGCAACCTGGCGGCCGAGGCGCGCCAGGCGATGCTGCTCCAACGCGTCGCCGGTGGCGCCGACAAGATGAGCGCGCGCGAGGCTTTGCGGATCGCCACGCGCGGCGGCGCCGAGGTGCTGGGGCGCGACGATACCGGCCAGCTCGTGGCGGGCAAACGCGCCGATATCGCCGTGTGGGACGTGCGCGGCGTGGAGAGCGCCGGGAGTTGGGACCCGGCGGCGCTGCTGCTCGCCGGGCCGACGCGGGTGCGCGACCTCTTCGTCGAGGGGCGCGCCGTGGTGCGCGAGGGGCAGGTGGCGACAGTGGATCTGCCGCGTGTCATCGAGCGCCAGAACCGCTTGGCGCGGGCGCTGATGGGTTGACCCGTCGCGGGCCAGGGTTGCGCGAAATCGGCGGTGTGTCGACGCGGCCGCCGTGGCGCGGGGCTCTGGTTGGGCGGGCAATTCTACTCCCCTAGGATTCTAGAATACTAGAACCGACGTGGTGGAGAAAAATACAGCCAAATCAGCATGATGGCTTGGCGTCGGCGTTAGTGCCCTGTTCATGCATTGCGCGAAGACCAACGGCGCGAGGCGAACGGGCATTGCTGCTCGGCGCACGGACATCGGCGAGCGTCCGCACGCGAGACCCCGACTGGCTCTAGACCCGCGCGCCGCCGACATAGACCGCCGCGATTGCCCGGTCATCGCCCATCATGATGGTTGGAAACACCGCCTCCCACAGCGTCTCGGCCCGCGCCGCGCGCTGGGCGATGGCGGGGGTGGAGGCGAGGTCGATCACCGCGAGGTCCGCCTCGAAGCCCGGCGCAAGCGTGCCGATCGTATCGCCGAGGCGCAGGGCCCGGGCCGAGCCGGCGGTGGCGAGCCACCACAGCTGGGCTGGGTGCAGCGCGGTGCCGCGCAGCTGCGCCACCTCGTAGGCCGCCGCCATGGTGCGCAGCATCGAGAACGACGATCCCCCCCC
>SWCD01004355.1_pt1 | contig 87346 bp, 79 predicted proteins | sample 4693011 | NCBI WGS metagenome assembly SWCD01 (sample SAMN10267278, study PRJNA491770) | bioreactor metagenome | isolation source: DHS bioreactor inoculated with marine | place: Japan: Omine Ridge, Nankai Trough | reverse complement strand
ATAAAGGTGAACTTCATCGAGTCCTAAAGCCTTTTTTCGAAGATCGACATATTTGTGAAGCGGTTTTACATTTTCTCTAACAGTGTTTATCAAATTCATGTAAACATCTGGGGTCAAATTATCCTTATCCAAATATGCTTCAAGCACAGTTTCGTAACCGCGGGCTTTGCTTAGGAACAAACTAAACTTTGCCTGTTCGCCAAGTGTTGTGGCAAAAGTATTTTCGTAATCTTTTAAAGTATTGAACATTTTAGTAACAGCTTCCCGGCGGGTTGCTCTGTTTAGTGATGAGCGGAAAATGCCGTAATTGGAAAATGAGAGCTGTACTTCCTTACCGTTTTTATCATTTATTTTTGGAAGCTGAAAATCTGAAATGATTGCTCTGAATGCTTTCTCTGACGGCGAGGGTAATTCGTTTAAATCTATCTGCGCCCATAAATTATCGCCGGCTAATGATAAAATCTTTTCCTCGCCCGGTGATAACATTCTATCCGCACGTCGCAGAAGACTATTAAAATAGGGGAGAAACTCTTTAAGTTCGGGAACTTCATCTATTGCTGCTTTCAAATCATCTTTGGAAAAGCCCATTGCCGCTTGACGAAGAACAGCGCCTTCTCTCATTAACTCTTCCGTTAAGTTTAAGGCTAACTCATGGCGGGCAATAATTTCTTGATCACTTGATTCCATTTCCCTTTCCATATTGGCGTATAGGGTCAGTGCATTAATTCTATCATCGAGTTTAAAGTACGCCTGCAGATAATTTGTAATGCCTTTTGGAGATGTTAGATCCTCTTGCAGTTTTTTTAATGCTGCTAATTCTTTCTGACTTTCTTTAATTCCTTCATTCCATTTTTCTAAGCTGGGACAAATATCTTCAAGGTCCCATTTGTAAATATCGGGTATTTCGGATCTGGAAATATTTGCATCGGGTTGAATTGGCGGCAGTTTTTTAAATGGACCGTCTGAAACAAACACCCAGCCGAGCATTACAAAAACTATAAAACTGATTCCAATTTTCTTGATCATGCTATCCTCTAATTGTCTTAAGTGAAAGATTTTACATAACTAAATTTAATAATTTATCTGGGCAGGAGATAATAATATGTTTAAGAAATTATATTTCATAAAAACTAATAATTTCTTTAAAAAGGACCTATAAAGTAAATGTGTGCTTGTTTTTTCGGGTGGCAATTTTATTTGTTACTTCCATAACGGCATAAACAGTATCCATAAATGTATTTGTACCTTGAATTTTAGGTAAATAAAAATTGTTTTTAGCAACAGAAGATAAATTAAAGAACCAATACTGACTCATCAATGGAGAGATTTTCAGAATACTACCCTTCGTTTTCTTCGTCAAATGATAATTTCCAAAATTGCCTTTTACCGACGAAATAATAGATGAATTTATTACGCTCGGTTCTTGAAATTCTTGACTTTGCACGTAGAGGACTGCATCCTCATATGCTTGATAAGCTTCCATTTCTTCAGTTAACGTACAATTTCCTAGGAACGCTTTGTTGACAATTAGTTCGGAAATATTTTCAAGAATTTGTGCATAAGTTAAGTTCCGTTCTGCTCCAAAACCAATGCAACCAATTATGCGAACTGGAACACCATCTAATTCATTGACTGCATAAAGTGAAATTGCATCTTCTACTAAAGTCGCCATTTCTACTTCATCTCCTCGAATCAGGCTATCAACTCCTCCATCAATTAACAATATTCCATCTATTGCTAAATGATCAACTAAAACTTTATAATCGTTCAATAAAGGTCCTGTGCCTGTTTTGTGGAAACTCCAAATTATTGTTGAATGGTTCTTTTTTTCTTTAAACCATTTTGCTAGATATAATTCAGGGAAATAAGTTGTAAACATATCAAAATTGGAATCTACTCCAACCAATGTATCGGAGAGACGAATACCGCCAGAATAATTTTTTATATCTGAAAAACTATAATTTGCTAAATGGATATTCATTCCTTTATTTATGAGCTCAAAATAAATAGGTAGCCCGCAAAATAAATCGAAACCACCGCCCATCCCGGCAATTAATAGATTTTTGCATCCAGCAAATTGGTCAATAATAGGAAGGTTTAGTTTCATGTTACTTACCTTAAAAATTAAAAAACTTTTTTATAGACAAATTACTTTAGGTGCTACAGTCATTTATTTTTATTCAACTAGTACTTTAAAAACATATTCCTTTTCCCCGGTGAACATTGTGCCGGCAATGAAACCAATAGGTAATGCAGCGACACCTACTATTAAAGGAAGTAAATCAGGATGACAAGTCCCGCAATCATGAATTGCAGAAGTAATAAGAAAAGCACCAATTGAACTTCCTAATCCTATCCAAAAACTGCTGAAGATTTTTTCAGTTGTATCTAGAATAATTATTCTTTCAATCTCGTTAGTTTTTACACATATAGTTTTATCAGCTTCATCATCATGAAAAATTAATGAGTCCGGAGAAATGATAAGATCGGAAGAACTGAAAACTGTACTGTCAATTAGAAAAACTTTTGACCAATGCCTGCTGCCGAGATAGTTAATGTCATCTAACTTTTTTTGGTAGTCACTTTCACCCGGCAGCATTAAAGTAGAGGAACAGTTTGTGAACAAAGCTAAACTTAAGAGTGGAATATAAATTTGTTTGAGTAGGACTCTAAAAGTATTATTAATTGAAAATTTGGAAACCGTTTTCATAAATCACCATTGTTATAAATAGTTCGTATCACTGAGTGGTCCGTGACACCCAAGCTCACTCATCAAATTCATAAAAAATAAACTCCTCTTCACCGCTTAATAAAAAACCCAAAAGAAATCCAAATGAACTGGCTGCTCCGACTGCACAACATGTACTAATTTCATGATATTCACCTGTTTTAGGTGATAGTAAAAAAGCTGCAATCCCTGCTGTAGCTCCCGTAACTATTCCACCTAATAGTCTGCTTCCTAATTCATAAATTTCAATATATTCAATTTGATTAAGCGGCAGCTGAACATTTGTACTATCCACTTCATTTAAAAAGTAGACGGAATCTCTTGAAACTCTTAGATCTGAACCTGAAAACGATGTACTGTCAATTAGGTAAATATCGGATGAGTATTTACTTCCAAGTCTGTTTAGTTTTTCTAATTTCTCGTCATAATTTTGCGAGTCGGGCAGCATTAAAGTTGAGCAATGCGTTAATAGAATAATACACAGTAGAGGAATACAGATTTGTTTAAAGAGAAAACTACTAGTAAAATTAATAGTCAGTTTCATAAATCACCTTTGTTAAAAAGTATTTGTGTCACGGAATGGTCAATGACACTTTTTTATACATTTGCAAAGATCACAATTAAAAATATTAATAGATAAATAGGCAATACAATAATTAAATTAGCAACCAAACTATGACCCAGAACAGCAAAAGCTCTGGTTAAAAAATTATCACTCAATAAATTTGTGCGCGGTATAAGGCTATTGTTATAAGCTGCCTCATTTTCCAGTCTTGAAAGTTTTACTGTTAAATTGTGAATGTCGTTGTTAGCTTTTTCTAATGCAATTTGTAATTCTTCAGGTGTCATTAAATTTCCTCTATTCAGTATTAAAAATTACTTTTGAAATTACTTTATGAAATACTATCCTTAAAAATACCCGCCTTTTACCGGAGGTAAATTTTGATATTCTGGGTCATTATTTACAATTTCTAAAATTGTATTAGTGAGTATATTTATTCTCTCAAATTCTTCCGGATAGTCGTTAATTAAAAACCAGTTAACGGTTTTATCAAGATTATTATAATTTACGCGAAGAGATTGCAGACCTGGATCAGGACACATTACTATTTTAACGGAATCTGAATTTTGTTTCAAAGTATCTTCCGGCAGTGACCAAAAATTAATCTCCTCAAGTTTTTCCATTATTTGCAATTGCTCATTTGGCTGAAACCAAAAATTCATTTTAGCTAAACCATTTTGCACAAGATCTTTTGTTAAAGTTTTTTCAAAAGTATTGATCTCATCCTTAAACCCATATTTGAGCAATATTTTAATTTCTTGTTCTGCATCTTTTCGTTCAAAATTTTGTTCAACAATATTTTCTGAACAGGAAAACAGAAACAAAGCGATTAGTAATATTTTTAAGAAATTCATTTTAAGCTATCCTATTTCATTAATAATAGTTTTCTAGTTGCTGAAAAATGACCAGCCTGCAAACTGTAAAAGTATATGCCACTTGAAAGATTTGTGCCGTCAAAGCTTACTTCATATGTTCCCGGAGATTTTTGTTCATCAACAAGAGTTGCAATTTCATTTCCAAGTACATCGTAAATCATTAATTGTACTGTACGAAAATTTTCGTCCCCTACATTTGCCTGCCGGGGAATGGAATAATTTATTGTCGTTGTTGGGTTAAATGGGTTTGGGTAGTTTTGTTCTAAGGAAAAATTTGTTGGTAATTCGAATTCATTTTTAACATCTGTAATATTGCCGTATGTAACGCCATTTATTACTGCACCTGATATCCGTTCATCAACCCAGGTTGACCAAATTTCAACAATACCTAATGAATCTGCGATTGAGAATGCAGCTTCATCATCAATAAATCCAATTTCATCTATGAAGAAAGTCCACGTGTCTAAATTTCTACCCCAATATTCTCCAACATATTTAGTTGTTAATATTATTCTCAAAGTATCTGAATAAGGATATTGAATATTTGTTATAGTATCACCAACTTCGGCTGTGAAGTCAAAGATCAAATATTCATCGTTAATGAAAAAATCGAAAATAAATACGGAATCGCCTGCTTGTCTGTAATATGCCCCGGAAGAAAAATGATAATACGTTTTATTGTTGCTGAGAACAGTGTCTTCTAAGTTTTCTACTATTCTAAAGTATGTTGGATATTCCCAATAACGCCACTTATCACCAACATTTAGGGGGAATACAGCTTGTGAATGAATTGCATTAAGGGACCCAAGCAGTAAAATTAAAAATATAATCTTATTCACTTTTAACCTCATTACAATATTTCACAATTAAATTTCCCATTCATAAAATCATTTCCTGCACTTTGCCTATTGTTCTCTAAAAGTATGATTTTATCTTTTTTAAGATAATATTAGTAAAGTTTATTTTCAAATGGAAAGGTGAGGGTACTATTTAATTGCATGGGAATAATTACAAGAATGGGAGGCTTATCAAGAATGCCTAAAGGTAAGTAGAGTTTTCAATTAAATGATTCATCTTTGCACAGTTCAACTTCTCTGCAATTCAAAAAAAGCCCCTCAAAAATTGAAGGGCTCGAATCAAAACATATTTATATTTCAATTAACCGTTGCTGATCTCATCAATTGATTTTTTAATGATTGCAACTGCTTCATGAATTTGTTCTTCTGTTATTACTAATGGCGGTGCAAAACGGATTATATGCTGATGGGTTGGTTTTGCGAGTAAACCGTTTTCTTTCATTTTAACACAAACATCCCATGCTTGTTTTCCGTTTTTGGGTTTAATTACAATTGCGTTAAGCAAACCTTTGCCGCGCACAAGCTCGATCATATCATTGTCAATTTTTCTTAATTCATCTCTAAAAATTTTACCAAGTTTTTCAGAACGTTCAGCTAGGTTTTCTTCCTTTACTACTTCAAGTGCTGCAACAGCGACTTTACAAGCTAATGGATTGCCGCCAAAAGTTGAACCGTGTTCGCCCGGTTTAATTACAAGCATTATTTCATCGTCTGCTAAAACTGCACTTACCGGTAAAACTCCACCCGATAATGCTTTACCTAAAATCAAAACATCCGGTCTAACATTTTCATGATCGCAGGCTAAAAGTTTACCTGTTCTTGCAATACCTGTTTGAACTTCATCGGCGATGAACAGTACATTTTTAGCTTTGCAAAGTTCATAAGCTTTTTTAATGTAACCGTCTTCAGGAACATAAACACCCGCTTCACCTTGAATCGGTTCAACTAAAAATCCTGCTACGTTCGGGTCTTCAAGAGCTTTTTCTAAAGCTGCTAAATCATTGTATGGAACTACTTCAAATCCCGGTGTGTATGGACCAAATCCCTTAAATGAATCAGGATCGGTTGACATGGAAATAATTGTTATTGTTCTTCCGTGAAAATTGCCTTCGCAGACAATAATTTTAGCTTTGTTTTCAGCAATACCTTTTTTGTCATAAGCCCAGCGGCGGCAAAGTTTTAATGCGGTTTCATCTGCTTCAGCACCGGAGTTCATCGGTAAAACTTTATCATAACCAAAATACTCAGTAATGTATTTTTCGTATGGACCTAAGGCATCATTGTGGAAAGCTCTTGATGTTAAGGTTAAAATTTTTGCCTGCTCAACTAAAGCGTTGATAATTTTGGGGTGGCAATGCCCTTGGTTAACTGCTGAGTAAGCGGATAAAAAATCAAAATATTTTTTACCCTCAACATCCCATAAAAAAACGCCTTCGCCTTTTTCTAAAACTACAGGAAGCGGATGATAATTGTGTGCCCCGAATTTATCTTCCATTGAGATTAATTCTTGAGTTTTTGTAATTTCGGTTCCAATCATTTCATAACCTCGTACTAATTATTACGTTATTAAAAAAATTTCATCATGAAATTTAGAAATTTAAGTTTTCGCTCCAAATTAATTCGGATGGGAAAATTCCCCGCCTTTTATTTTATGGGTTTAATTGAAATAGGGGCATTATTTTATTGAAAATATTTTTTCTTAATAAACGATTTTTTTGATAGAAAGAGAGAAAAACCTTCACACGTAGAGTCCGCAGATAAAAAAGAACGCTGCCAAAGGCATTCCTTCGGGGAAAAGTTCGCGAAGAAAAATCGAAGATAGAAACTCCAATTTGTTATTAGAAATACCTTTAGTTATTTTTGGCTGATTATTTTTTGAGGTTATTATGCAGATTAAAACTTTAAGCTTTGGCATTGATACAAACGGGAAGACGGATATAATTGATATTACTTCTCGTGTACAGTCCATCCTAAATGAATCGCAATTTAAGGAAGGCAATGCTTTGGTTTTTGTGCCGGGAGCGACCGCGGGAATTACAACAATTGAGTATGAAGCCGGTTTATTAAAAGATTATCCCGAATTTTTAGAAAAGATTATTCCATCCAATGTAACTTATCATCACGATGAGGCGTGGCAGGATGGGAATGGTCATTCTCACATTCGCGCAGCATTGCAGGGCGGTTCGTTTACTGTGCCATTTATAGATGGTCAATTAACTTTGGGAACATGGCAGCAAATAATATTAATTGATTTTGATAACAGACCCAGAAAAAGAAAAATTATTGTTCAATTAATTGGGAAGTAAGTTTTATAAATGAATAAAACAGTCACTGTTTTCGGAAGTTCAAAACCCTTACCCGGCGAAGCTGAATATGAAGCAGCTTACCAACTGGGAAAAATTTTAGGTAAAAATAAAATTAATGTTTGTTCCGGCGGATACCAGGGAATAATGGATGCGGTATCCAAGGGCGCAGCAGAAAGCGGTGTAATTTCAATCGGCGTTACTGTTGATATTTTTAATGCTGTTCCGAGTAGATATTTAAGTGAAGAAATTGAGTGCCATACTTTATTCGAGAGAATAAATAAATTGATAAGCATAGGTGATGCCTATATTGTTTTAGATGGCGGCACAGGAACACTTGTGGAACTATCCATCGTTTGGGAATACTTTAATAAAAAATTAAATCCGCTCAAACCTTTTGCCTGCGTTGGTAAAATGTGGAATGATATTATTTCGGTTATGGAAAAACGAATTGAATCTGAAGGAAGGCAAACCGGACTGTTGAAAAACTTTAATGATGTGGAGTCATGCGCGGATTATATAATCGGGGCACTGAATTCTAAATAGGTTTTGCTAATAATTCTTCAACGGCATTTTCAACTAACACTACATTTAATTCCTTTATGCACTTAAATTTAACGTCATCTCTTGAACATGTTAATGGTTTTGGTGAGTAAAAAAAGCAGGGCGAGCATTCCAAGTTCAATGAAACTATTTTGTGATGAGTTTTCCACGGACGAATATAATTCGTGTTCGTCGGTCCAATAATGGCTACAACATTTAATTTCATTGCTGCTGCAACGTGCATCAAACTTGAGTCGTTTGAAACAAAAACATTGCAGCGCTTCATTACTGCGGCAGTTTGTGCCAAATTATTTGTATCAACCATAAAACAATTTTTTGTATTGACTGAATCAAAAATTTCAGATTTTAATTCTTTCTCATCAGGTCCGCCGAAGATCAATACTTTATAATTTTTGCCGATTAATTTTTTACCAAGCTCGGCAAACTTTTCCGGTTCCCATCTTCGCTTAACATGATTTTTTAATGTTGAGCATCCGGGATGAAAACCGATAACTACATCATCGCCGCTCACACTTATTTCATTTAAGTATTTTTCCGCAAATAATTTGTCCTCGTTCGATAGAGGGAATGAGTAGCCGGGGATTTCGGAACTAGTTTTCCCTGCCAGTTTTTCAACAAGCTTAATATTTTCTTCTACATTATGCAGTTTATCATCTTCTGTTATAACTACATTATTTAAAAAACTGAGATTTAAAAAACCGCTTCGCAAGTATTTTTCCGCCGCACGCTTTTTACTCCCGATTAAAAAACTGATCAAGTTATATTCTTTTCGATTGGATGGATAAACGTTAATGCTTGCTTGGTATTTTTTTCTTAATCCAAATACAAACTTAAGTGCGGCAATGCTTGATGAATTTAAAAAATCGAAATGATGAATTGAATTAATTTCCGGCAGCCGTTCGTAAATATCCTTCACTCCCTTGAACATTACGAGTGCGTCAATGCTCGAATCGGGATATTTCTCCTTTAGTTTTTGGATTGCGGGGGTGAACATTAAAGCATCACCAATTCCGGAAAGTGCGATTATTAATATTTTCAATTCTGAGGAAAGTATTATTCTGAAATATCTGGTTTATACAGAGACTGTTTTAATTTACTTCACTTAATACAAAATATGCTTAGTACGTTGCGCAATAATTTATTGTCATTTCGAATCCCGATGTTTTTTAGCGGGTGAGAAATCTCAAAATAATTAAATGAAGAGATTTCTCAGTCGTCAAAATTCGACTCCATCGAAATGACAATTCTGAAACTTACTTAGCAAGTAATTTTTAAAACAGTCTCCTAAAAAATTATTCTATATTAATTTGCTCTTTTGTTATTTCCAAAGTATCAACAGATGCTGCACGCTGTTTGTACATTTGTAATAACTGATTTACATTCGGGTCCTGCGGAACATAACTTTGCAATTGAGCGAATAGGTTAACAAGTTTATCCCACTCTTGAGCATTTTCATAAATATCTTTTAATAAAAAGTACGGGCTGTATCTATTGTTATAATCCTGAGGATTACGAGCTAATAATTCTAATGCAACTGATTCCACTTCGTTGGCAATTTCATTGTATTGCTCTGTCCCGCCGGAGCTTAAATAAATATTTCCAATATCATGAAGCAATCTATAATCAATCGGAATTACTGAACGTGGAAGAGTTTCTTCCATTTTATCTAAGGTTTCTACAACTTTTTCATTATCATTTTCCACAGATAAATAATGAAGAGCCAAACGCATATATGAGTTGCGGTAATTTTGTGCAAGCCTTCTATGGTTTTCATCAAAGAAAATTGTTGAGTCATCAAGTCCGCGATATTTGAAGCCGGGTTGATAATCAAAACTGTAACCATCGGGTTCGTCGAATAACTGCGCGCGCATAATTGGTTCATCGACCCTTTGGTAAGTTAAATTCGATCTTACCGGAGTAATCCTAAATGCTAAACCTTCCATCGTTAAATAATCATCCAAACCAATTCTTGAATCCTCGGAGCAAGTAACTGCAAAATAAACCGGTACTTCCCAATTGTTGGAACGGACAATATCAAGTGCTAATAAATCCTGAACTCTTACTGCTTTTGTCGTACCGAATTGAGCAGTGTTTTTCATTGTCCAGGTTAACTTTCCGTTTTCAATCACGGTTGGATCTTCGACTCCAAATTCTTTATAAACATTTTCAGGAACAGGAATTGAGATATTACGCGGTTCCCAGGGTATTGGTCCAATTCTATCAATGTCCTGATCACGCAAACCGATAGGAACTTTTTTAGCTCCGTGCGGTTCGGTGTTTTTTAATTGTTTGATGTACCATGGAGTATTCAGCAGACTTAAATTTGCAATTCTAACATCGCGTCTTACACCTTCAACATCCTGCAAGTACCAAAGTGGGAAAGTATCGTTATCGCCGTTCGTAAATAGAATTGCATTTGGTGCAACACTCTGCAATAAATTATATGAGTAATCCCACGGCACATAATTTCGTGATCTATCATGAGTGAAATAATTTGAATAGAGCATGTTAAAAGGAACTAAAATCGTTGCAAAAACCATTGCGCCAATAATAAACGGCTTTAACAAGTATGATTCAGCAAACTGCTTTTTGATCAGATCAAAAATTCCGCGCACTCCGAGTCCAATCCAGAGGGAGTAAACAAAGAAAGCCCCGACATAAAAGTAGTCGCGCTCCCTGGGCTGGGGCTGCTGCTGGTTTTGGTAGAATGCCGTGAGCCAGCCGAGGAAAATAAACATGGCGAGAAAAACGGCAGCCATTTTCCAATCTCGTCTAAACTGGAAGTAAACTCCAAAAATGCCGAGTAAGAACGGAATGTAGAATAACTGACTTGGATCAACTCCAGAATCCTGTTCTGTAGATTCTCTGCCTGCATAGTTCCAAAGCAAGTATCTGTTAAACATGTGGTTTATTTGGTATGAATAAAGGAAATCCATATCGGAAGAATATTGTGTGTAGATTCCTTGCTGATGAGGCTCATGTGAATAACGTCTTTTCCATGTTGGGAAGTCGCCGTATTGTTCACGATTTAAGTATTTAACTAATTCCGGAAATGTTTTTGGACTATTAAGATTTATTGGTGTGTCTTGATTAGAGCGGATAATTATCATTGCATAAGTAGTAAAACCAAGCAGCGCGAACAGGATAAAATTAAATACGAGGTGAGTAGTGTTTTTCCTTTCGCGTGCGCTCCAATAAATCATGTAACCGATAAATGCAAACACACCAATTATAACTAAAATATCTACAGTAATATTATTTTGCCCGATCGATGAGATCAACTTTGGAAATATTTTTACAATTCCCGGATAGAGAGCAACAAGCGCGACACCTCCGATCATTATTGGTAAGTAAAATGAATTTCTTCTGAAAACCTTTTTCCAAAATATTCCCATTATCAAGACACTCACAGCACCAAAGATCAAAAGGAATCTTTGATCAACGTCTTTATATGCCGCTTGGTCTGGAGGTCTATTGTCGGTAATCCCGAACCACAAGGCAAATGCAATTAAAATTATTATTCCTGCATGTGCTAAAAATATAAATCCGGATTTCTTTAATGCTTCTTCGTCATCGTTATATTTTCTGAAAAAGATAACCATCGTAATTGGCACAATAGCAAGTACAGCCATTAAATGCACGCCGGTTGAAAGTCCCAAGAGATAAGCGATCATGATAAGATATTTTTCGTTATCCGGTTCGTCGGCTCTTTCGTTCCAAGCCATTATTAAATAGGTAACTATTGCTATAAAAAATGTTGAGAGTGCATAAACTTCAGCTTCAACAGCGTTAAACCAAAATGTATCAGCAAATGCTAATGATAAGGCTCCAATTGCTGCAGCAAGGTAAGTTCCAAAAGCATCAAATAATGAATCGTGTCCGTTTGTTTTATAATTTTCAATTGCCTTAACAATAATTAAATAGAGGAATACAACTGTTGCAATACTTGAAAATACGGATATCATATTCACTCGGTATGCAAGATTATCAGCGAAGGGGATCATTGATAAAAATCTGCCGAGAATTAAAAAGAGGGGAGTTCCGGGAGGGTGAGGCACTTGAAGTAAAACTGATGAAGCAATAAATTCACCGCAATCCCAAAATGAAACTGATGACTGAACCGTGAAAAGATATACGATTGTTGTAATCAGGAAAACACCAAATCCCATTATCTTATTTAGTTTTTTTTGATCCATTATTTCCTCGTAACAAAATCTAGTTTTATTATTTTAATTTTTTAATTACTCTTGTTCACTATCTTTTTTCTTGAATAAATTATCCAAGTTTGGTTTTGGTCTATTTACATGATATTTTTCATGAAGTTTAGATAGTCGCTCGAAGGATAATTTATCCAAATCTTCATCATCTTTATGCCGTTTAAGGAGCACTTTAAAATCTTCTAATTCTTTCCTATCAAACTTCGATTGGTATCTTTTCAGATCATCAAAAAATTTTATTTGTTTTCTATAACTCATTAAATTTTAATAGATTATCTTGAAATTTTTAATAAAATAAACTTTAATATATAAAAAAAAGATTATGTTTTTAATCTCTTTCTTTAATATCGGTCACGGATTTTTTTGCAATGAAATTATACAACAATTTTAAGCCGGTAGTTTCAATTATTTTACCAACCTACAACAGGGCTAACTTAATTGAACGTGCGGTCAATTCGGTTATCAATCAAACATTCCAGCATTGGGAATTGATAATTGTTGATGATGGCAGCACTGATAACACATTTGAGATCGTAAATCGTTTTATGATCGATTATCCGAATATCAGGTTTTTGAGACATTCAAATAGAAAATTACCGCTATCATTGAATGCAGGAATTATAGCGTCAGCTGGAGAGTTTATTTCATTTTTAGATAGTGATGATGAATATTCGGCGGAATATATTTCTCAAAGAATTAAATATTTAAATGAGAATAATAACGTGGATATGATTCACGGCGGAATAAAAATTATCGGTGATCCATTTGTACCGGATAAAAATGATGCTTCAATAAACGTACATCTTAATGATTGCATTGTAGGCGGAACATTTTTCGGGAGACGAGATGTTTTTATTGAGTTGGGCGGATTTAAAGATGTAGGCTACAGTGAGGATTCAGATTTTTATGAGCGGGCAGAAAAAAAATATTCAATTCAAAAGGTAAATTTAGCAGAGTATGTTTATTATCGCGATACTGAGGGGAGTATTACGAACAGCAGATAAATTTTTAGTAACCTGAATTTTTACCAGTCATTTCTTCAATATCAATTTTAATAATTGAAGTACTTTTTAAATTCTCTTCACTATAATCATAATTATTGCCCGGTGAATAATGTTCCATAATAATGTCGAATGCTTTCCTCTTTTCATTCGGATCAGTAATAAAATTTGCCTTTCCAAAAGCAATAACGCTTAAATATTTAGCCGACCATCTGCAAGCCACATCATTTTTTACGAGCTCATGCGCAACTTCAGTTTGAAAACATATTGAATTATTTGTCTTTAAAATATTAATCTTTCTTCCTTCATTAGCGGAATGAAAATAAATCACATTCTCTTTATACCCAAAGTTCACCGGAACAATATAGGGTTGGTTGTTGTCGGTTACGGCAATTCTTCCAACCTCCGCTTTTGTTAAAATACTCTCAATAACTTTTATGTCTTTTATCGCTTTGTCTTCTCTTCTCAATGCTGTCACTCTTTTATTGCTTTAATAGAATACATGTATGGAATTTTATCACCAAAATTTTTGAATACATATTTTTTATCCCCGGTCCTTTCCATATTCGGGAAACAATCATAATGAGAAAAAGGGAACTCATTAAATTGATGCAGAATTAATTTTTGATTTAGCAATGAATTTAAAACTTCTGATATTGGATGATTCCAACCATATGCAATATTTTTGATTGGCGCATTTCTATCGGCATAAGTTCCATCATATTCATCAACAATGGGTTCATCCTTGTGGAAATAGGAATATTTTACAAATTTAAACTCATCATCGTAGATCATTATGTGCGGATGGAACTCAATTATATAAAATAGTCCGCCTGGCTTAAGGAATTGAGAAACGATTGCTGCCCATTGATTAATATCCGGCAGCCAGCCTATTGTGCCGTATGAAGTGAAAACAATATCAAATTTTTCATCAAGAATATCAGGCAGATCATAAATGTTAGTGCAGATAAATTTTGTCGGGTCGTTTAATTCCGCAGCTAATTTACTTGCACATTTTATTGCCTCATCAGAAAAATCAACTGCAGTTACATTTGCTCCAAGTCTTGAAAGTGAAATTGAATCCTGGCCAAAGTGACATTGAAGATGAAGAATACTTTTTCCTTGAACGCTGCCAAGTTCATTTATTTCTGTCGGCATCAAACTAATAGCGCCGTCCTTAAATTTATTCATATCATAAAATTGGGAGTTCACATGGTAAGGAGTTTTATCGTTCCATATTTTTTTATTCGCTTCAAAGTATTTTAGGTGTTCGCTTTTCATCTGTTTAAATTTGGTTTTTGATAAAAATGAAATTTATTGCGGACAAAATATTAAAAAGCATTAACTATTCATAAAATTTAGGTTAGTGTTTAAATAAATTTGATTCTCTTTTCAATTTAGGATAACTTTGCACTTATTTTAAAAATCAATGGAGTATAAATGTTCAAATTAAAAATTGCGGTCTCAGTATTGTCAATTGTTTTATTAATATCGTGTGGAGATAAAAAAGTGACGAAAGAAAACTTACAAACACAAGAGGAAAAAGTAAGCTACGCTATTGGAAATGATTTTGGAAAAAACTTAAAAAGGCAAAAAATTGAAGTTGAGCCCGAAATTTTTTTAGCAGGTTTAAAAGATGCGTTTAATGATACATCTTTATTTACTCAGGAAGAAAGCACAGCTATTATTATGGAATTCCAGAAACAGCAAAAAGCTAAAATGGAAGAAACGAATAAAGTTGATGCTGAAAAAAATAAAAAAGCGGGCGAAGAATTTTTAGCCGCCAACAAAGTTAAGGAAGGTATTGTAACAACTGAAAGCGGACTTCAGTACAGAGTAATTAATGAAGGAAGCGGACCGAAACCGACTGAAACTGATAATGTAACCGTACATTATAAAGGAACTTTAATCGATGGTGAAGAGTTTGATAGTTCTTACAAAAGAAATCAGCCCGCAACCTTTCCGGTAAATGGAGTAATAAAAGGCTGGACAGAAGCACTTCAGCTAATGAGCAAAGGTTCAAAGTGGGAATTATTTATTCCTTCTGAAATTGCTTACGGACCTAATGGTGCCGGCGGAGCAATTGGACCAAATGAAGTTTTAATTTTTGAAGTTGAATTAATAGACATCAATAAATAATTATTTTAACGGCAATCCCGAACAGTCTTAATCGTATTTTATTCTAAAGGGATTGCCGTCTTTTTACGTCCTTCCATTTATTTCTTAATATTATTCTATTTAATCTCAGTCAAAATATTAGTTCTAGTCGGAGTTCTAGTCTATCAGTTTTCAATATTGATGATTCAATTAATGAATCAACTGATTTAAAACATTTTTTGATTTTTAGGGAAAAGAAAAATTAGTATTAGGCTAATTGATTTTGTAGTCTGGTAAATTATCCAAACTCCATTTGTCCCATTCTAACGGCAGCATTAGTAACGAAATAAGAAGTGCAGCTTGAAAGACAGTGTTTTCAAAATTCCATATTGCATGTGCATCACCAAAGCCGAAAGCAATAAATAGAATTAGAAAACCTAGTATGTAGAGGGAGTAATTACGAAGAAGCCCAATGGTTAAAAGAAAACCGCCGCTTAATTGTGTTATGGCAATAAGTAAAATTGAAAATCTGATTAGCCGATCAGGAAGTAAAATATTGCTGCCCGAAACAAATATATCTGCATGAATTAACCCAATGCCCGAAATAAATAGAATATCAAAACCCTGGTAAAAAAATAACCCGCCGAGTAAGGTCCTGATCAACAAAATTCCTGCTGCTTTGTAAACCTTGTCGGGGAAAATAAACATAAATTTAATTACCAATTTTTCGAAGAATTTTTATGAATATAATTTTAAATATCCAAATCTGCAAGAATCATAATTAAATTATTTGAGATTAAAGCATATATTGAAAACAGTTACCTTCATGGATTAGGTTGCGTAGACCGATTCAATCCTCGAGGCGGCTTAATACTATTAATCTAAAGTATCTATTTCAGTTATCACCCATTTACCATTTATCATTTCTTTTTTAATACTGATCTGAGGAAAGCCATTATCGATATTATATTTAGTGGTATAAATATAATCATTTCCATCCCATTTATAGTCCCCACCCATAAATCCTCCTGCACCAACTCGTCCACCTACTGAAATAAGTTTATCATATATATTAATCGAAATATGCATCTCACCAAATTTAATGTTCAATGCTGAGTCAGGCACAAATAAATTTGTAGCTGGATTAAATAAATAAAAATAGTTTGAGTGGGATCTCCCAGTTGTATTTTCAACAAATGAAATATGAATATCTTCATAGCCATCAAAGTTTACATCGACTAATTCAGTTTTTGGATTAATACCGGCTAACATTCCTCCCCAAACATCAGCTGAATCGACTGAGAGGTTTTGAATTTTACTTCCTGGAGCTTTTTGTTTATAAAAGATTTTGGCAGAACCAAATCTATCTCTATTCTTATTTAGATAAATTGAAAGCAGACTCCTTATGTAATAAGGATTACCATTTGAAGAAATATTCTTTAGAACTTTAAAGTCATCAACATAAACATAATTATCTTTCGTGGATTCGTTAAGGTGTAAAAAAGTTGAATCTTCTCTTGATAACGGTAATATTTTTTCAATATCATCGTTATTAAATTCCTCATTAGTTTTTTCATTTGATATTAAGTCACTAGCACAAATTGATTTTAATGTATTAAGGTGAAACAAAATAAAAAGCATTACTAATACTTTAACAAAAAAATTATCCCTCATTTTATTGTTCCCATTTATTCTAGTTCATAGATATTTATCAACAGAAAAAATATTTATATAGATGATAATTTACTACATCAAATTATTCATCTGCATTAAGTATTCTATTCAACTCATCCTCATTAACCGTAAGCAGTTTTGATTTGATAAGTCGAGGTGTTAATGTCTTCCAATTTTTATTTTTTGAGAACACTTCTTTGAATAACGGCAAAGCCTCTTCAAGTCTTCCGTTTTCAACAAGTGTTACAGCGTGCCAATATTTCATTTCTAAATTATCGGGGAATAATTTTTCAGCTTCCGTATATTTTTCGAGTGCAAGCTTCATATTGCCTTCCGTAACTGCATCATCGCCGTCGTTCATTAATTCATATGCAACATGGACTTCATAAATACGCTTTAACTCTTTCAAAGGTTCAGCATGGTCATCAACACGTATATCAACTAGTTTATCTTCCCAAACCTTGCCGGTGGATTTACCTTTTACAACAAGCAGTGCCGCGGATTGCTTACCGCGAATATCCCCGCCTTCATTTTCCGCTGCTTCTAAGGCGATTATTATTCTTGCGGCTAAAGGACCGGAAGAATTTTCAAAAGCTTTTGCCATTGCCGACCATACAGTATTTTTGAGCATCATGTTTGCCTGCGCCGAATAATTATCACCGGTAGAATGTCCTGCTGCATCAATACAATTTTCGCCGGTATGCGCGGCAACTCTACCTTTTGTATCAATTATTGCAACCTGTCTAACATCCTTACTTTCATCATCAGATAATAATATATCCAAAGCTTCTTTCGGACTTTTACCATTCTTTAAAAGTTCTAATCCTCTTTTACCGAATGAAACATTTACGAACGACTGAGTTGCAACAGCTCCCACACCCGCTTCCGCCCAACTCACAACAGTGCCAACGGAGAACCAGTGAGATTGAACAGCCACGCCCATTTCTCCTGTTACACTATCGCGTGCTACAATTGAATATGTGTTTGCAAAAGGTTCACTAAAAAATAATTGTTGTGATTGTGTTAATTCGGTTAGTATAAATATTAAAAATAGGAATGTGGAAATTTTTGTTCGTAACATAATTCTCCAATCTAATATTTAGTAAATCATTTAAAAACTACCATTTAACGGGCTTTCTTCTTACGGGCATTGTCATGCATCTGCATCCGCCTCCGCCGCGGGAAAGTTCTTCACCTTCAATAGTGACTACACATTTTTTATAATCGTTTAAATTTTGTTTACCGCTTATAATTTGATTGGCTTTCAAAATTTCAAATCCATGCTTGTTTAGTTCTTCCATTGTATGAACGTTTCTTCCATAACCTAAAATTTTACCAGGAGCAAAAGCAAAAAAGTTAGCGCCGCTATGCCACTGTTCTCTTTCTTGTGTCCACTTATCCGCCTTTCCGCCGCAAGTTACAATTTCTAAGTCCATACCCAATTTATTAAGTGCATCAACCAAATTTAGTTCTTCAAAAATTTTGGAAACTTTTCCGTTATCAATAATTATATGAATTGTTTGATGCGCATGAGGATTAAAAATAACATCAGGATAAACGGCACACTTATTAACGTCAAGAAAAGTAAACACCATATCAAGATGAATAAACGATTCCGGCTCATGCGGTAGGACTTGAACAAGTATGTGACGTTTTTCACCTTTTTCTTTCAGCCTATCTAAAATAAAATCAATTCCTTTGCTCGATGTTCTTGCGCTTACACCGATAAGGAGTATGTCTTCCTGCGCAACAAGTATGTCTCCTCCTTCAATTGTAATATCATTAGTAAAATTTTTATGATGTAATGGATTAACGGTTTCGGCTTTAAATAATGGGTGATGGTTAAATATCGAGTCCATTATGATTGCTTCTCTCTCACGTACTTTACTTGCCATTCGGGCAATTAAAACTTTTTTACGAATTGATATCGCGGAGTCGCGTGTGAAAAAGAAATTATGAAGCGGGCGGAGTGAATACTTTTCTTTGCTCATAAAATTTGTAAGATTATTTACATTTAGAGGAACTCCTTTTATTAATTGACCGGCTAGAGTTTTGGAATCCAGCGTCATCAAATAATCAGAAATATCCGTCACGCATTCATTTTTGCAGAGTTCTTCTATTAAAGTTTGTTTTGCTGTACTGTCTTTCAAAATATCTTTTAGTAAATCCTCAACTTCATGTGCAGCAGCAACTTTATTGAGAACCTTTTTGAATAATTTATACTCACGTGAGGCAACAGATAAATTGAGTATATCACTGTACAAAGCACGTTCAGCGTTTTGAGGTGTCATATCTTCGACCTCGGGGCCGGGGGAGTGAATTATTACATGTTCTAGTTCACCTATTTCGGAAGTTACATTTACTTCAATTTTTGGAGGCATATTATTATTAATTTTAATTACACAATATTCTCAGCAAAAAAACACTGATTTAAGATAAAGATTATCTAACAAAAGATAAGTAAAAAACCGTTTGAATTTTTCAATTGGCCTTAATTAAATCACTTCAACTTTTACGATTTAAAATAAAAAGAGGTCAACCAAATTGTTCACACTATTATTTGATTGACCTCAAATACTTGATTAAAAAAAATTATTTAACTACCCAAATGTTGTCTTCAATTTCAAGCTTTTTGTCATCAAGGTAAACAGCCCGCCCGGTGCCGCCCGGTCTAAAGTCAGTTACAATATCAACATGTTGAGCTGATTTGTTCATAATGCCGGCTTTTAGAAAATCATCAACAGTTTTCTCTTCATCCTTAAAACATTCAGGGTAACTAGCTCCAATTGCTATGTGAAGTGTTCCTCCAACTTTCTCAACAAATAGCGGATGCATTAAAACTTTTTCCATCCCATTGTTCATTCCTAGTGCAACTTCGCCCAATCTGTGCGAACCTTCATCTGTTTCAATAATTTTCTTTAACGCATCAAATCCTTTTTCGGCAGTGTATTCTTTAATTATTCCATTTTCAAATCTTAAGTAAATCCCTTGTATTGTAGCGCCGCCTTGAAATACCGGAAGGTCAACATAAATTTCTCCTTCAACAGTATTCGCGTCGGGACTTGTAAAAACTTCACCATCGGGAAAGTTTCTTTTGCCTGTACATTTAATTGTATTTCTACCGGCGATGCTCATTTTTAATTTAAGTTGTTTTTTAGTTTCAGGATGTTGAGTTTCAATTGTTATTGTATCGCTCTTCTCCATCAATTGATAAATGTCTTCCTCAACTTCTTCTAATAATCGGGGATCCACGGTAGATGCGCCAACAATTACTTTTGTATAATCTTCAAGCGTCATGTTTTCAATATCGGCAAATCCTTGTGTTGGGAAGAGAGTTAATACCCACGGCTTAGCAAGACGAATATTTTTGATCGGCTCATCAGCTTTCATTATTGCCTGGGCTTTTTCTTCAATCACATTACCAAAAAAGTCCGGATTTTCAACGCCTAAAATTTCAATATATTTTGTCATTGCCTCATAGCGTTTGGTATGCCACTCCGGCACTCTTTTTATCTGATCGACTGATGCATGGCGCCCATATGCAGCACCCCAAATTTTTCCTCTATCGTTATCGGGCTGAACAATATTCATATCTGCAATTCCACCGGCCTGCAATACCTTATCCTGTATTACTGACATTAAATCCCAACAGATGTGTTCGCCTTTAATCATCACAACATCTTCCGGCTTAATTCCGCCGAGTGAATAGTTTACTAAATAATCTGCCCAGGTTTCTAAATCTTTTTTAGAAATATTAGCACTCATTTAATTCTCCAAATTCAATTAATAAATAAATCATAATTGAAAACTTAGAAAAATTAATTTTTAGTAGCTAATTAATGTAAAGCTGGCAACCATTTCTATTAAATCGTCTATTCGATCAGCCGGAGTTAAAGCGCTGTTAAAATTGGCTGTCGCGACGTAGTAGTCATTATAATCGAGTACAACCTTCTGATAAGTCGCGCCTTGGGTTTCTTCATTATAATAAGATAGAAAAATAGTTTCCGATTCTTCATTATAAGATATTGCTGGTAATTGAGTGATAATTCCAGAGGCAACTAATTGTTGTAGCTGATCTAAAATTGTCGTTCTAAAATCCGCACCGGGCGGAAGTTTATCGACATTAATATTCAAGTGACTTTGAACAGCATCGTTTGTAATAATAGTATTAACAGGGAAGTAGGGATTAAATTTTCCATCAGGATTATATGAAACCGACCATTCACTTGGATTAAGTATTGTAAGGATAAAACCGAGTTCAGTATTAATATAATTTTCTCCCGCGAAACTGTTTACTGAAATAGGAACGTTATCCTTCTCCAATTCTTTAATAAAATTTCCGTCAATTTTTCCGGTTGTAAATTCAACATCACCTTCATCGGATTTATATTCCGCGGTGGGTTGTTTAGTTTGCTTTACAATTGGTTTTTCAAGCTGCAACGAAATTTTACCCTTTGATAAATCCAAATCTATTGAACCAGTTCCACCTGCACCTGCTTTCTGGAGAACCAGGTAAATTCCGAATATTGCAATAACCGCGAACGCACCAATAAATATTAAATATCGTTTTGTTTTTTGCCTTTCCTTTTCAATTGCTAAATTATCGGAAATTTGGTTTTGATTGTCGCTCATTTTAAAGCTCTCCATTAGTTAGACGGAAAAATTAAATGCCGATTAGAAAATCCAGTTGCAGATAGAAAGAATAATAGCAATAACAATTAAAAGACACAATATCTTAATAGCTAAATATTTTGAAGAATTGTAGGAAGGAATTCAGCGGAGTGTGCGATACAATCTTATAATTGCATCGCACTGCTGAAAAAGATTTATTTAAGTAATAGCATGCGGCGGGATTCACTGAAATCATTTGCAGTCATTCTATACAAATAAATTCCTGAACTAACGCTGTTGCCTGAATTATCTTTACCGTTCCATTTAACGGAATGTGTACCGATATTAAATTCATTATTAGCTAAGGATGTTATCAACTCGCCGGCAATATTGTAAATATCAATTTTTACATTTGAGGGCTGAGGCAATGTAAATTGAATATTAGTTTCCGGATTGAATGGATTCGGATAATTATTGTGGAGTTCATAAATAGCCGGATTCCCGAACAAGTCGGTTACCGAAGTTGCCGTTGGTTTGCTGCTTGAATCGCCTGGTGATGTAACTAATGAAGGGTCACCCGGGTTAGCCATGCCTTCGGTCCACTCACCATTCGGGTCCTGAAGTTCTTCACCATTCGTAAATCCGTCCCCGTCGGAATCAAGGGCAGCTAACTGTGGTCCCCAAAATGTTTCTGTTCCACCTGGAGTAACGAGTGCTTGTACGTCAAGACCGAAATCGTTTCTCGGTGTACCGCCGCCGTTGGTGTGACAAGTATTACATGAAAAAACACTACCGTTAGGCACTTTGGATACTCTAAACCCTCTACTTCCAACTACAAGTGTAATTGAAAATGATGCTATCAATAATAATGGAATTAGTACTTTTTGTTTCATCTATAATCCTCCTTAGATTTTTTGAAAAAGATAACTTATCTAATTTATAAATGTTGCTCACCGAAAAAAGGTCAGAAATATAGTAGCAAAATAAATCCTTGATTTTTAATTCAAATTATTTGCTTACTGATTAAACTTTCTATAGTTAACCTTTTATATATCTTAAGAAATGGTTATTTAAATTTATATTATGTATTATTATATAAATATTATACTAAATGTCCTATTAAAAATTAATTTTAAGTTTAAAGTAATTTTCAAAATTTTCACTTTATAGAATTAAATACGAAATGAAAAAAACATTATTAATACTAATTTTTTTGTTTATCACTTCAACGGAATTTTTTGCCGGTGCTTGGACACAAAAAAAATCATCCGGCTATTTTCAATTGGGCTCGCAATTGCTGTCTGCAAAAAAAGCTTATGACGCTGACGGGAATAAATTTTCAATTCCTGACTTTAACGATATTACCATCAACTTTTACGGGGAGTATGGATTAACTAATAATTTCACTGTTATAGCCAATATTCCTTTCTATAGAAGTTTAAAATTCGACGGATTGCTGCCTGCTGGGGAAGAGGTCTCAAAAACCGGCATATCAGATTCTCATCTTGGTGTGAAAATTAAATTAAAGGAATTCAGTCAGAATGTGTTAAGTGTTACCGCAATGTTAGGTATTCCGTTGGGCGAAAGGAACGATTCAACAGGGTTATGGACCGGAAGTGAAGAATGGAATCAAATGGTAATGATAAATTTTGGACGCTCATTTTACCCGCTGGATTTTTATTTAAGCAGTTCCGTCGGTTACAATAACAGAACAAATGGCTTTTCAGATGAAATAAGATATTCGCTTGAGGGCGGCTATTTTGTCATCAAAAATAAACTGCTTTTAATTTTAAGATTAGGAGGAGTGGCTTCATTAAAAAACGGTTCGCTTGGTAATGTTAGCGGTGTTGCCGGGCTTTATGCAAACAATCAAAATTTTTTAGCATACGGTCCCGAAGTTCATTATTCCATAACAAATAAAATTGGACTTATCGCAAAATTTGAAAGCGGCGCAATGGTTAAAAATGCTCCTTCCGCAATCGCATATGGCTTTGGAATATTTTTTAAGTATTAATAAATTTCAATTAAACAGAATTGGAAAGCACAGTGAAAACAACTTATAAATTTTTATTGATATCTTTTCTTCTTAGCACGGTAATAAATGCTGATGGAATATTTAATCATGCTGCGTTTAATAAATTATTGAGTAAACATGTTTCGGAAGAAGGATTTGTCGATTATAAAAAATTTGTAAATAATTCTGAGTTTGAATCATACATTGAAGAATTAAGCAAAGTAAACTTAAAAGGCTTTACCGATAAAGAAAAATTAGCATTCTACATAAATTCATACAACGCATTGACGATTAAAAATGTTTTAAGCAGTTATCCTATTAACTCCCCGATGGACGTTGAAGGTTTTTTCAAAAAAAATAAATTTGAAATTGCAGGCGAACAATTAACTTTAGATGAAATTGAACATGAAATAATTGGAAAGATTGAACCTGTGTTAATGCACTTTGGATTGGTATGCGCGGCGCAAAGCTGTCCCAAACTTTTAACAAAAGTTTATCATGCTGAAAATGTTTATGATCAATTGAAAGAAAACGCTAAATTATTTTTAACTGATACAACAAAAAATAAAATTGACAGGGAAAGTAAAACTTTATACTTATCCGAAATTTTTAAGTGGTTCCAATCAACATTCGATAAAAAGTACGGCACAATAAATAAAGCGGCAGCGGTTCTTTCAGGACAAAAAAATATAGATGAATTTGATGGATATAGTATCAAATATAAAAAGTACAACTGGAAACTAAATTCGCAATAATGTTTTATGTTTGATAAAATATTTATCATCTTATTATAGAATTTTCAAAAATACTTTTTAATATTAATTGCAGTATATATTTATTCAGCCGATACTAAATGAAAACAAGTAACAGAATATTATTTTTAGCAATCTTATTTGGATTAGCCGGTTGGATTTTCAGCACCGTTGTTGATTACATTTTCTTTTTTAGAGGTTCATTTTTAGACTTACTCATAATTAAAATTCCGCCCGAAGAATACCTTTCAAGAATTATTGTTGTAGCCCTATTTGTTTTATTTGCTCTTATCATGATAAAATATATTACTCCTTTGGAAGCAACAATTTATAAAAATAAACTGCGAAGAAATGCTTATGATAACCTATTAGATTTGACTCAAGACATTATAGTTGGATTAGATAAGGAAGGCGTTGTAAACATAATTAATAACAGGGGCTGCGAGTTAATTGGTCTGGATCGAGAAGAAATTATAGGTCAAAATTGGTTTTCAAATTTTATTCCTACACGAATCCGATTCGAATTGCAAAAATCATTTGAAAGAATGATGGTTGGTGAAACTGAAAAATGGATTTACGAAGAAAACAGTATCACAACAAAAGGGGGGAATGAAAGACTAATTTTTTGGCATCATTCAATAATAACAAATGTAGATGGAATAATTGAAGGCGCGCTCAGCGCCGGAGCTGACATTACATCCAGCAAAAAAAGCGAGCTTGAAAAAAAACAAATGACCAGCAAAATGCAGGAGCAGGCAAACCTGCTGGAGATTATTTTGTTGGCTGCACCCGATATGATCTTCATGTGGGATTCAACTGGAAAATTTACTTATGTGAATTTTCAAGCTGCGCAAATATTGGGTTTGGATAGATTTGAAATGATCGGCAAAAGATGGCAAGAGTTAACAATTCCTTCCGACCAGATGAAAGGATTGGAGGCAAAGCGGAAGCTTACTATGGTATCTGGCGATTCAGTTACCGACGAGATTAATTTTATCACAGTTTCCGGTGCGCGGGACTTTGAATATATTTTAACGCCAATAAAAAATATTGAAGGCATAGTTGATAATGTAGTTTTTTCCGCCCGCGATATTACAGATAGAAAGACTCATGAAATTGAATTAATTGAAGCAAACAAAAAAGCACAGGAATCCGATAAACTTAAAACTGAATTCCTTTCTCAAATGTCGCATGAGGTAAGAACTCCATTACATACAATTTTAAGCTATATCTCGTTAATTAAAGATGACATAAAAGACAACAGTTCTGAAATTGTTGATAGCGGTTTCCGTTCAATTGATATAGGATCAAGAAGATTGCTAAGAACAATTGATATGATTTTGAATATGTCGCAAATACAAGCCGGTACTTACCAACCCGACTTCAGAGAATTTGATCTATCAAAAGATATAGTTGCATCTGCGGTTAATGAAATGTGGCAATTAGTAAAGGATAAAGAACTGCAGCTCGATTTTATTGATGAAGTTGAAAATCCGGTTTTGCAAGTTGATAGATATACCACCACTCAAATTTTTAGAAACCTTTTAGATAACGCAGTAAAATATACATTAAGCGGCAGCATTAAAGTCAAAATTTACAAAAATGAAAAAGAAAAAATTTGTGTAGATGTATTAGACACAGGAATTGGAATCGGCGATGAATATATTAATAAATTATTCAAACCTTTTTCGCAAGAGGAGACGGGCTTTTCACGCAGGTATGAAGGCAACGGATTGGGTTTAGCTCTCTCCAAAAAATATTGCGAACTTAATAATGCCGATATAAAAGTTGAAAGTGAAAAGGGGAAGGGCTCGGTATTTACAGTTGAGTTTAAATAATGCAATCAAGAACGCATTATTCCTTTCTTTAACACAGGAGTATCTAAATGATTAAGCAGAAGAAATTATTTAATTAACACAACTTTTTTTTTCTTTCCGTTGTGTTTTTGCAGATTTATATCAAAATAGATATGTTCTACTCTATAAAAATATATGCCCGATGTTAATCCGGTAAAATCTAGGTTAACGTTATGATAGCCTTGTTGTTTAAACATTTCAAAAACTGGAAAAACCATGCGACCAGTTATGTCAAATACATTGATTTTAATAATCCCTTCTTTTGGTAAATAAACAGAAAAGTTAGTGTGTCCGTTGAAAGGATTTGGATAATTTTGTGAAATATAAAAATCATTAGATGAGGGGAGTTTGTCTTGAATTCTTGTAAGTGGTTCCGAAAAATAAATATATAGCGCACCAGTAGGTTCACCATTATATTTATCACGGTGAGCGCCAACAAAAATTTTCCCATTTCTTAAAACACACTTAGCACCAAACTCACTAAAATCATTTAGACCTGATGGAGCAATTTTTTTGCTTCGTTTCCATAATCCATTTTCATTTACGAATAAATAAACTGCTCCAGCATAAGTACTTTTAACTGTATCCCTTCTTGCCCCAACTAATAAAGAATCCCCAGCTATTGAAAGCCCATAACCAAAACGATCATCTGAATAGTTATCTCAGGTAGTAATAATTTGAACTAATTCCAGTTTTGGTCCCGTATACTTATAAATGTATGCCTGCCCTGGTTTATTATAATTAAAATTATCTGTGGTTCCAACGATAATATATTCATCATTCATAGCCAGGTCACAACCATATGCAAGCAATTCTGAATTTTGATTTGGGATGTATTTACTTTTAAAAGTCCATGCAACATTTGTTTTTTCATATACATAAATTGAACCTGACCCTTCACCGCTTTCAGTACTATCATTTTGAGAACCGATAACAATCAAATTATCATCCATCAATAAACTTGTACCAAAAAATTGAAATTCCTTAGGATCATGTGGAACAAATTCTCTTAATAATTCAAAATTATCATTTATATATTCGTATAAAAATACCTTCCCCGCATCTTCTTCTCCCGCATCAGCTCGATAAGCACTTACTAACAAATAGTTTTTATATTTTACAATAACATTGGAAAACAAACCGCCAAATGTTCTTGGTTCAGGAGGGTATATAACTTGTTTCTCTATCCAAACTGAATCTTCAAGTTCAAAAACATAAAGTGCTCCAACAGTTAATCCGTTCAATTTTTTATTTTGTGCTCCAACTAATAACTGATTATCCTGATATAAAATGCGAGTACTAAAAAGAGCCCCTGCTTCAGGAATAGTTGGTCTTATTTTATTTAAAAATTTATAATCATTGTTCTCATATTTATAGGAATAAACTGCAGCATCAATAGTATTTTCATATCGAATACTTGAAGTAAAGAGAAAACTATCGCTAATGGACAGAGCAAATCCGAAATAATCGTTTTTAATTCCGTCAAAAGGATAAATCTGTTTCTCATACAATTGCTGAGAAAATATAGGGGTGAAAAGTAAAAAAAGAATCAAGATTGAAAATCTCAAACTACCTCCTTTAATACTGCCAACTAAACGTCATCAAAAACGTATTATTATTAAATAATAATTACTAATAATAAAATATTCAAAGGTATTTTTATTTGCAAGAAAAATGTAAATCTATTGTGATTTCAATTTCTTATTTAATTCATTCCTGTGCATCATACTTTTTACAAAAACTTAATTCTTATTAAGATAAGTTCTTAATTAATAACTTAATTTATAAAATACATACTGAATTTAGATTATTATTTTTTTATTCTTTACAATCAAAATTTATATGCGTAAAATTACTTGAATTTTTTGCATTTATGGAGTTTTCAATTGATCACAAATAGAAATAAAACCGCTTTAGTTTGGAAAGACACAACATATTCTTACAACAAGCTTTTAACCAATGTTTATGCCTATGCTGAACAATACGCCGGTAACGTTAGCAAAGTGGCTATCTTTTCTGAGAACCGACCTGAGTGGGTATTCGCATTCTATTCTATTTGGAAAAACAACTCCATCGCTGTCCCGATTGATTATCTTTCCACATCAGATGAAGTAGCTTACATCTTAAATGACTGCAAACCGGAAGTTGTTTTCTATTCCAACGGAACAAAAAATGTAATTGAATCCGCAATAAATAAATTAAGCTACACTCCAAAAGCAATTTGTTTAGATGAACAACAAATTGTTGAAGAAACTGAAGAAGTTGAAGCGCTTACCGAGCCGGACAGATTAAAAACCGCGGTAATAATTTATACATCCGGTACTACCGGAAGTCCTAAAGGAGTTATGCTTTCATATCAAAATATTCATGCTAACATTAAGGGCGTTACCGAGGAAGTGAATATTTATAACGAGGCTCAAAGAACGATGATCTTGCTTCCTCTCCATCATATTTTCCCGTTAGTTGGAACAATGGTAGCCCCACTATTTACCGGCGGTACAGTTGCATTTTCTCCTTCTCTTGCTTCCGATGATATTATGGCAACTTTGCAGAACAATAAAATAACGATCATAATAGGCGTACCAAGATTTTACGATCAAATTGTAAAAGGCATTAAAGATAAAATTAATAAGAAGGGAATCGCAAAATTACTTTTCAAACTTTGCGCAAAAGTGGATTCAAAAAAACTATCACATAAAATTTTTGCGGAAGTGCAAAACAAATTCGGCGGATATGTAAAATATTTAGTCTGCGGCGGAGCCAAGCTTAGCGAGGTAACGGGCAAAGATTTACGTACACTCGGTTTTGAAGTTCTTGAAGGATTCGGTATGACAGAAGCGGCGCCGATGATTACATTTACGCGTCCGGGTAGAGTAAAGATCGGCTCACCTGGAGAAGCACTGCCGGGTGTTGAAATTAAAATTGTTGATGGTGAAGTTATTGCTCGCGGTGAAAACATAATGCAGGGCTACTACAACAAACCGGAAGCAACAAGCGAGGTTTTAAAAGACGGCTGGCTCCATACAGGCGATCTTGGCGAGATTGATAGTGAAGGATTTTTAAGAATTACCGGCAGGGCAAAAGAATTAATTGTTTTGCCGAGCGGTAAAAATATTACTCCCGATGAAGTAGAGAAAAAAATTACAGAATCATCCGAACTTGTAAATGAAGTCGGCGTTTATCTTGAGGACGACACATTGAAAGCAGTTGTTTTTCCTAATCTTCAAAAGTTTGCCGGTAAAGATGTTGCTGAAATTAAGGAAATAGTTAAGTGGGATGTTATCGACAAATACAATAAATCTGCATCTCCCTACAAGCGAGTACTCAGTTTTGCTATTGTCACCGAAGAACTGCCGCGCACAAGACTTTTAAAGTTAAAGCGGTTCATGCTTAGCTCTCTAGCTTCAAAATCTGAAAAAGGGAAAGTGGCAATTGCTGAGCCGGAATTCAATGAGTACAAAATTCTAAAAGAATATTTTCTTGATGAAAAGAAAAGAGAAATTTTGCCCAATGATCATCTCGAAATGGACCTTGGTTTAGACTCACTGGATAAAGTAACACTTCAAGTTTTTGTTCAATATACTTTTGGAGTAAATTTAAAAGAAGATGATTTAACACAAGTCGGTACAGTTGAAAAACTTGCGGATTTTATTCGTCAGCGAAAAACTAAAGAGCAGATTGAAGCAATAAATTGGGGAGAGATATTAAGGGAAACTACCAACTTAAAATTACCGCAAAGCTGGTTTACTCATAACATTCTTAAAAATTTTGCACGAGTAATTTTACGCATGTATTTTAGATTAAAAGCTGAAGGAATTGAAAACATTCCCGCGGGACCAATAATACTTGCGCCAAATCATCAAAGTTTTTTTGATGGATTGTTTGTTGCTACTTCACTTAAAAATAAAATATTCAAGAGTACGTACTTTTACGCTAAAGAAAAGCATGTAAGAAAAAGCTGGGTAAAATTTATTGCCAATAGACATAACGTAATTGTAATGGATATTAATAAAGATCTAAAATCCTCGCTTCAAAATTTGGCAGAGGTTTTACGAAAAGGTAGAAATATTATTATATTTCCTGAAGGTACACGCACACGTGACGGTAAACTCGGCGACTTTAAAAAAACATTCGCGATATTAAGTCGTGAACTTAACATACCTGTTGTCCCTGTCGCAATTAAAGGTGCCTATGAAGCACTTCCGCGAGGCAGCAGATTTCCAAGGCCTTTTAAAAAAATTAGCATTAAATTTTATCAGCCTGTTTACCCCCAAGATCATTCCTATGATTCATTAAAAGATTTTGTTTATGAAAAAGTTGCACAATTTGTTCACTAAATAAATTTTTATTTTCCAAATGGATTGGTATGTTTTAGCCAATCCACTTTTTTTGATTTATTCCTTTACAAAAATTATTTTTATTGAATCCTTCACAATTAAAAACTATATTTTTATCAGTTCAAAGAGAGCGAGAGTATCAATTACAGTTTTTTCTACACCTATTTAATATTGAAGTTACTTCCATTCTAAATAAATATTTAGATACTATCATTTAGTGAGGCGTTTTATGGTTAATCAAAAATTAATAACAACCATCGAAAATAATTTAGATGAATTGGCAAAAACATGGTTCGAGGAAGCATCCAAATCCGAGGTGATGACAACATATCATCATTTTAAGGAGGAGCAAAACTTTGAGCGGGGTAAGGCAGTGTATTCAAATTTACTAAAGTGGCTTAAAGAAGGCGCATCGCATGAGGAAGTTGAAAAATATTTTGAGAAAGTCGGTGCAATTCGTTTGGATGAAGGATTCCCGCTCTCCGAAGTTCATTACGCTCTCTATCTTTCAAAAAAAATTTTTTGGGGATTTGTGGATTGGAGAGATGCGATCAGCGGGTCGTTTCAGTCATCTACAACAACGCAAATAATGGCAGTGCTTAATGATTATTTCGACTTAGGTAATTTTTATATAACCCGAGGCTATTTTAACGAATTGATAGCTAAACTCGATGAGGACAGAAAGTTTTCACGTGAAGAAATTAGAAAATTACTTACACAAAGTGTTATGGATTGGGACAGCATTAATGATGATGAAATAATTTGGAGACATGTGTAAAACCAGAATTCTGAATTCACAAGTCAGAATCCAGACGGAAGAAATTTATCTTTTTATAAGCCGGTTTATTTACGAAGCCGGCTTTTTTATTTTTTAATGATTGCATCTCTGCAAGTGATGAATTCTTTGGAAGGCGTTTTCGGCAGGTATACATGCTTTTATATAAATCCATTATTTTTCAATTCTTTATTCGTTATTCATCACTCGATATTCATTATTATGCTTTAAAGAGAAATATCGAATAATGAACTCTGAATTACGAATATCTAATTTTAGAACATCCAAAAAATCATTTTGATTTTCTATTTTGCTCTCAAAACACCCAATTCTAAAAAAACAAAGATATGATCTTACCGCAAAATCGGTAGAAAAATATTTACACTGAGATTGCCTGATTATTTTTAAAACCAGCTTTTTATGCCAAAAAGTAACTTTATTCGAACCCTGGCAACCTTTAAAATACGTCATATCCTTTTTAACAAGAAAAAAAGAGAATATTATCTTGACATAAATATTCACACACCCTATATTTACAACTGTAATTAAAGTTGATATTTATAAATATAGGTTTGAACAACGAAAGTGAGAATATGAGACTAAATATAAAGAATGACGAACCTGTTTTTTCAATAGGTACAGCAGCAAAATTATCCGGATGTTCTGTTCACACTCTTCGCATGTATGAAAGGGAAGGATTGATAATTCCTTTTAAAAAGGAAAGTAAACAAAGGCTTTATTCAAAAGCAGATCTTGAAAGAATTGATTGTATAAGAACTTCTATAAAAGAAAAAAAAATGACCGTAGAGGGAATTAAAAAAGTTCTTTCACTTATTCCTTGCTGGGCAATTGTAAAGTGTACTGAAAAAGATAGAGAAAATTGTGCTGCTTACATAGGTTATGAAAAACCCTGCTGGGGTTACAATCATAAAGATAATACTTGCTCTGAGAGAGAATGTGCAGCTTGTGATGTATATAGAGGCTACACAAACTGTATGAGCATTAAAGACCAACTAAAAGTTTTAATTCAACCGGAAAAATAAATTTGAAAATTATTAGCAAAGGTAGAACATGAAAAAATTACTAATCTTGGGTGCCGGAACGGCCGGTACCATTATGCTGAACAAATTAAACGAAACACTTGACAAACAAGAGTGGCAGATTACTATTGTTGATCAGCACGAAACGCATTATTACCAGCCCGGATTTTTATTCATTCCTTTTGGTATTTATTCAAGAAAAGATGTAATAAAACCTAAAAGAGATTTCTTTCCTGTCGGAGCAAATGTAGTAAACTCGGAAATTGAGAAAATTGAACCAAAGCAAAACAGGGTAATACTAAAAAATAGCCAGGTACTTACTTATGATCTACTAATTATTGCAACCGGTGCAAAGGTAGTTCCCGATGAAACTGAAGGAATGAAAGGAGATCTCTGGTATAAAAGTATATTCGATTTTTATACCATTGAGGGTGCGTGCGCTTTAGGCAATTATTTTAAGAATTGGGAAGGCGGCAAGTTAGTCCTAAACATAACTGAAATGCCTATTAAATGCCCGGTTGCACCGCTTGAATTTGTTTTCTTAGCTGATTCATATTTTACCGAAAGGGGAATAAGGGATAAGGTTGATATTCATTTTGTAACTCCATTGCCCGGAGCATTTACAAAACCAAAAGCTTCTTCAATACTCGGTGATTTTTTGAATAAGAAAAATATCAAACTAACTACAGAGTTTAACATTGCGAGAGTTGATAACGAAAATAAAAAAATTGTTTCGTGGGATGAAAATGAAGTTGAGTTCGATGTACTCGTTACCATCCCTACAAACATGGGTGATGATGTAATTGAAAGAAGCGATATGGGAGATGAACTGAACTTTGTCCCGACGGATAAACACACACTCCGCTCGAAAGATCATGAAAATATTTTTGTGATTGGTGATGCAACAGATCTTCCAAGTTCTAAAGCAGGCTCCGTAGCTCACTTTCAAGCGGATATTTTAATTGAAAATGTAATGAGTGTTGTTGAAGGAAGAGAACCAAAAGAAAAATTTGACGGTCACGCTAACTGCTTTATTGAATCAGGATTCGGCAAGGGAATTTTAATTGATTTCAATTATGATACGGAACCCCTTCCGGGCAAGTTTCCCCTTCCTGGAATTGGACCTTTTTCACTCCTCGAAGAGACAAAAATGAATCATTACGGCAAAGTTATGTTCCGATGGATGTATTGGAATTCTCTACTGAAGGGAAAAGAACTGCCGATCGAATCTCATATGTCAATGGCTGGAAAGAGAGGCTGATATGGAAGATAAAAATTTGCAAGATCAAGTATTTGAACTGAACAGAAAATTAGATTTAGTGCTTGAAGAAATTGAGCATCAAAAACGCAGCCGAAGAGAGATGGATGATCTAAAAGACGATTTAATGCGTGTGGGCAAGGACTTATATTCTACAGCAGTTGATGAATTGGAAGAAGTACACGATCATCTAAACACAGGTGACTTGCTTCATCTAGGTAAAAAACTTTTACGAAATGTTAATACAATTAGCAATGGTGTTGAGCAGTTAGAAAGCATTAAGGATTTTCTTGAAGATTTCGCTCCCATTTCCCGTCAATCAGTAATTGATTTTATGCAGACACTCGATGAATTTGACAGGAAAGGTTATTTCGAATTCTTCAAACAATTTAGGGCGATGACGGATAATATTGTCACTTCATTCTCTGTAGAGGATGTTAAAAATCTTAGTGATAATGTTGTAACAATTCTCAATACAATAAAAAGTTTAACCCAGCCCGATATGCTGCATGCGATTAACAATGCAGTTTCAGTTTATAAAAATTTAGATATCCAGGTAAGTGAAAAAGTATCAACATTTACATTGATAAAAGAACTCAACAGTCCTGAAGTAAAAAAAGGATTGGCATTCGGAATTGAGTTTCTTAAAAATTTAGCAAAGCAGCAAAACGAAAACTTAACTGAAATAAAAAATATTCAAACAAATTAATTACGGAGTAACGAAATGGAAACAACTGAATTATTAGGTAAAGAAATTGCCTTTGATGCAGATGGGCATTTGGCAAACAGAGAAGACTGGAATGAAGAACTTGCAGTTGAATTAGCAAAGATGGAAGGTATTGAAGAACTAACCGATAGACATTGGATAGTTATAAATTTCATTAGAAAGGCTTTTGATGAAAAAGGTGATGCACCATCAATAAGAAAATTAACTAAAGAAAGCGGCGTTGATACTAAAGAATTGTACGCTCTATTTCCAAAAGGACCTGCAAAAAAATCAGCAAAAGTTGCAGGATTACCTAAACCTAAAGGTTGTATTTAATTATTAAAACGGAGAAATAAAATGGCAGATCCAATTGAAAAAGTATCGATCGTAGTTTCTAAAGGTTCTTTAGAAGGAGTGTATCCCGGTTTAATAATGGCAAACGGTGCACGTATGGAAGGTATTGAGGCAACATTGTTTTTTACATTTTTTGGATTAGATGCAATAATCGATAAACGAATGGACGGACTTGGAGTAGCAACCGTTGGCAATCCCGCAATGAGAATGCCCGGCGGAATTAAGATGCCGACTTTCTTAGGTGCAATTCCGGGGATGTCCCGCTTTGCAACTACAATGATGAAGAAGGAAATGGAAGTATTAGATATTCCTCCTGTTCGCGAGTTTATTGAAATGATATCAGATGCCGGCGGTGAAATTTATGCATGCAAAGCTACAGTAGATATGTTCCACTTAAATAAGGACGACTTTTGTCCACAAATGAATGAGATTATTTCTGTGGGTGAATTTTATGAAAAGTCTGCAGGCGCGCAGATAATTTTTACTTAATAAATAGTTAAGGCAAATCCTTAACTACTAAAAGTTCATTTATTTAAGGAATAAAACATGCTTAAAAAAGCTATTGTTCTCTTTTTATTTGTTTTATCAATTCAAATAATCGGTTCAGAGCATGGAATTTATTTGCAGACAAATAAAAATATAAAAGCTGATTTTGACACCACTGTAAATTTAGTTTTTAAGAATTTATCCGATGCCGGATTTAAAGTTATTGCAAATAGAAAGATTGCAACTCCTGATATTGTCAGAGAAAATGTAGAAGAACATTGCGGATTCAGATCCCACTTATTTGTTTTTACAAATGATGAGTACACAAAAAAACTCACCTCGTTTGGTAATAAATATTTAGTGGGGGCATTTCTAAAGGCAGCAGTTTATGAAAATGAAAATGGAATACAGATAAATATTACAGACCCTGAAACGATAAACCGAATTGTTTTTAATGATAAATATGAAAATGAAAAATTTCAGGATTACGTTGCCGTTATTAAAGAATCAAAAAGAATTAGAAAATTAATTCTTGGTGCTTTGCATTCTAAAAATCTTAGGCAAGCAGTTGAAATACCAATGGAACCAATTCGTGCAAGTGAAGATCTTGCCGAATCATCAAAGGATATGTTTATGATGGTGGGGCCAATGACTTTTTTCAATGATGAAGAACAGTTTCCAATTATTTACGAATCAACAAAAAACATTGCTGAAGTAAAAAGCATGTTTGAAGAAAACTTAAAATTATTTACCCCTACTCAAGAAGATGTTGAATACAGGCTTACAAAAAATCCCGAAGTTCTTAAATGGCAAATTATCTGTGAATCATATTCGCCTGATAAAAAAGCTCTGGTATTAGGAATAAGCCGTACGCGGACGGAAGGACTTTCATTTCACATTGCGGGATCGAGTAGGGAAACGGAAACTAATTTGTGTCCTGGAATTGATCACACCCCCGCATATCCAATTGAAGTATTGCTAATTGAGGCTGAAGGTAAAACCAAAGTATATACTGCACGAGAAATGTTTAGAATGGATATGTACTTCTGGGATGCAGGGATGAGTACATTTATGAATCACATGAGCATGCCTTCAATTCTCGATGAATCGATTGGAAGAGCTTTATTAGGAAAGGAATACAAGCAAGACTAGAAAAAAAATAAACTATACCAAATTAAATTAAGGATTATCAATAATGAAAAAGAGAACATACGGATTTCAAATTATTCTCGCTGTGTTAATAGTTGTTGTTTCATTCAGCAGCATCTCAGCAACGGGCGGATATTTTCGTCATGGCTACGGTGTTAAATACGGAGCAATGGCAGGCGCTGGTTCAGCATTATCATTAAGTTCAATTGGCGCAGCAACAAACCCCGCTGCGCTTGCATTTTTGGGTAACCGCTATGATTTTAATGCTGCATATTTTAGTCCGGACAGAAATTACACAGTTACCGGAAATCCATCAGGTTTCCCCGGTACTTTCGGTTTAGCCCCGGGCATGGTTGAGAGTGAATCAAAGGGTTTTCCAATTCCAACATTCGGTGCTAACTGGATGATAAATGAAACAATGGCAATTGGGGCAATGTTTTTTGCAAATGGCGGAATGAATACAAATTATCCAACAATGACATTCGGCGAACCAACTTCACCATCAACCGGAGTAAATTTAGAACAGATGTTTTTCGGTGTAACTTATTCAGTTAAAATTAATGAGCAGCATGCAGTTGGTGTAACACCATTGTTTGCATTTCAGCGTTTTTCAGCAAAAGGCTTAATTGCATTTGGTCCTTTCTCATCCGATGCAGCAAGTTTATCGGGCAACAGATTAAGCACGTCAACCGGATTCGGTGTTCGAATTGGTTACCAAGGACAATTACTTCCGCAATTAAGTATTGGTGCATCATATCAATTAAAAACAAAAATGGGTGAGTTTGAAGAGTATAAAGGTTTATTTGCAGAAGCAGGCGGATTCGATATTCCGGCTTCATGGAATGCAGGTGTGGCAGTTGTTCCTTTTGATTATTTCACTATTGCTGCAGATGTTCAGCAAATTTTATATAGCGGCGTAAAATCAATCGCAAATGAAATTGACCCGATGGCTTTACCTCCTGCATTCCTTAATCCAGGTGGTGACCCGATGAATCCAATGGATTATACTCCAAACGCAAATCATGTTCCACTTGGTGCTGAAGCAGGTTCAGGTTTCGGATGGAAAGATGTTACTGTCTTCAAATTTGGTTTTATGTATGAAGGTGTTAAGGAATGGGCATTCATGGCTGGATTTTCAATTGGAACCAATCCAATCGAAGAATCAGAAGTTATGTTTAATATATTAGCTCCCGGTGTAATTAAAACACATATCACTGCCGGTATTTCCAAAGAGTTTGCTAATAATCATGAAGTTACGCTTGCATTTATGTATGCACCTGCAAGCAGTGTTTCCGGCGTAAATAGATTTGAAGCACCAAATCAGCAAACTATTGATATTGAAATGAATCAATTCCAAATTGAAGTTGGTTATGCATTTCATTAAAAACTAATTGTAACAGATTTATTTGAGAGCGTCGTTACGGCGCTCTTTTTTTGTTCAAAAATTAATATTCCAATAATTCGCTGAAACTTCCTCAATTTTTATTATTTTCCTATTTCAAATTTTAATCATTTTTAAAAGAGTTAATGAAAACACTTATCACCGGCGGTGCCGGTTATATTGGTTCACATTGCGTTAAAAAATTTCTTGAACACAACCATGAAGTTGTTGTTCTTGATAATTTATCCCGCGGTCATCAAGAGGCGGTTCCTAATGATGTTAATCTTGAAGTAATAAATTTACTTGAAGCTGATGAATTGAAACCGGTTTTAGAGAAGGATCAAATTGACTCAATAGTTCATTTTGCGGCATTTGCGTATGTTGGAGAATCTGTAGAATCACCGGCAGAATACTATCAGAATAATGTCGTCGGCAGTTTCAATTTAATAAAAGCAGCCGCAGAAGCTGGAATAAAAAAATTTGTGTTTTCGTCAACGTGTTCATTGTACGGCAATCCGGATTCTATTCCAATTTCAGAAGATGAATCAATCAAACCGATAAATCCCTATGCAAAAACAAAAATGATGGTTGAAAATATTCTTGCCGATTTTAGCAGGGCTTACGGATTAAATTATGTTGCATTAAGATATTTTAATGCTGCCGGTTCCGATCCGTCCGGAAACATTGGCGAAAGTCACGAACCCGAAACTCACTTGATCCCTCTTGTAATTCAAACAGCTTTGGGCGAACGAGAAAAAATTTTAGTATTTGGCGATAATTATAAAACGAAAGACGGTACTTGCATTAGAGACTACATACATGTAAATGATTTAGCGGAAGCTCACCTAAAAGCATTGCAATACTTAAATGACGGAAATGAATCCACAGCCATAAATCTAGGCACCGGTTCAGGTTACTCTGTACTTGAGATTATTAAAGAAGTTGAAAAAATTGCAGACGTTCCTGTAAAGTATGAAATAGTAGGAAGAAGAGAAGGTGATCCGGCGGTTTTAGTTGCAGATAACAAAAAAGCAAAAAAATTGTTAGGCTGGTCACCTCAAAATAAGTTAAGTGATATTATTTTACATGCTTTAGATTGGCATAAAAATCCAAAATATTGAGAGCAGCTATGCAGATAACAAAAACCGAAATAGATGGAATAGTAATTATTGAACCGGATGTGTTTGAAGATTCGCGTGGATACTTTTTTGAATCTTTTAATAAAGACAAATATAATGAACTAGGCAGCGGAATAAATTTCGTACAGGATAATATTTCCAAGTCCATCCGAAATACAATTAGAGGATTGCATTATCAAGTTGGTGAAAGCAGTCAAGGCAAGCTTTGTTCAGCAATTTCCGGTGAAGTTTTAGATGTAGCTGTTGATATACGATTCGGTTCTCCTACATTTGGAAAGCATGTGTCAGTAATGTTATCGGCTCAAACGAAAAATCAAATTTGGATTCCGCCAGGCTTTGCTCATGGTTTTGCCGTTCTCTCAGATGAAGCGGTTTTCCATTATAAGTGTACAAATTTTTATAGCAAAGAAGCAGAAAGAACAATTCTTTTTAATGATTCAGAGTTAAATATTTATTGGCATGTGGATGAACCAATTATCTCATCAAAGGATTTACAGGGTGTCCCCTTCAATAAAATTAATAAAGATTTTTTAAATAATTCTTAATAGATAAAATTTTATTTCTTCAGGAGGAAAAATGAATCTTGCTGTTATTGGAACCGGTTACGTTGGACTTGTATCAGGTACTTGTTTTGCCGAAATGGGTAATGATGTGATCTGCGTTGATAATAATCTCGATAAACTTAAAAAACTAAAAGCTGCCGAAGTACCGATCTTTGAACCGGGTTTGGAAGTTTTATTTCATAGAAATATTGAAAAGAAAAGATTGTTTTTTACGGATGACTTGAAAAGTGCTGTACTAAAAAGTGAAATGATCTTTCTTTGTTTACCAACACCGCAAGGTGAAGACGGTTCAGCCGACTTAAAATATGTTTTTGGTATTGCTGATGATATTGGAAAAATATTGAAAGAATCTGGCGATAAAGGTTTTAAAATTATCGTAAATAAAAGTACCGTTCCGGTTGGAACTTGTGCAGGCGTGACCAAGGTATTAGCAGATCACGGAATCAAAAATTTTGAAGTTGTTTCAAACCCGGAATTTTTACGCGAAGGATTTGCAGTTGAAGATTTTATGAAGCCGGATAGAATTGTTGTTGGTGCTTCAACTCAGGAAACAATTAAGAAGTTAAAAAGATTGTATGAGCCATTTGTTCGCCAGGGCAATCCAATAATTGAAATGAATCCGGAAAGTTCCGAAGTAACAAAGTATGCCGCTAACTCTTACTTGGCGATGCGAATAACTTACATGAATGAACTTGCGAACTTTTGCGAAAAAGTTGGAGCGAACGTTGACTTAGTAAGAAAAGGCATGGGTTCCGACGTAAGGATTGGTAAGAGATTTCTTTTCCCCGGAATTGGGTATGGCGGTTCATGTTTCCCGAAAGATGTAAACGCGCTCATTAAAACTTCCACTGAGCATAAATCTCCAATGTCCTTATTAAAACTTGTTGATGAAATAAACAAAACTCAAAAATTAGTATTAGTAGATAAAGTTTTAAAGCATTTTAACAATGATATTAAAGGTTTAACATTTGCTGTATGGGGATTAGCGTTCAAACCGAATACGGATGACATGCGTGAGGCTCCAGCTGTTGTTATTATAAACAAGCTTTTAGAATTGGGTGCTAAAGTAAAAGCTTACGATCCGGAAGCAATGGAAAATGCAAAGTTTTATTTGCAGGATAGAATTACTTATGCCGATAATGATTATGATGCTGTTCAAGATGCCGATGCGCTGCTGGTTCTTACCGAATGGAATGAGTTTAGAAATCCGGATTTTGAAAAACTAAAAGCCGGACTAAATAACCATGTAATTTTTGATGGAAGAAATATTTTTAACCGAAGAATTACTGCTGCAAATAATATGGTTCATTACAGCATTGGTAAATCTCCGGTAGTGGACGGAAAATATAATTAGCTACGAGGATAAAATCTTTTCGTAGTATTCTATGTATTTGGGTATAAGTAAATTTGTTTCAAAATTCTTAATTGCCCGGTTTCTGGAATTCTTCGAAAAGATTTTCCTTTTTCTATCATGCTTCAATAAATCAATGGTATATTTTGACATCCTATCAACATCACCAAATTCAGCTATATATCCTGTTTCATTTTGAAGGATAAGTTCCGGCAATCCACCAACGCTGCTGCTTATAACCGGTACTCCACAAGACATGGCTTCAAGAGCAGATAAACCAAAACTTTCCGATTGAGAAGGCATTAAAAATAAATCCGATGCAGAAAGAATTTCAGGAAGGTTATCTTGCTTGCCTAAAAATTTAACATCTTCTTGCAGATTTAATTCACGAGCTAATCTTTCACAATCTGATCTATCTGGACCATCTCCGACAAGCAGCAGTTTACAGGGCAATTCCTTTTTAACTTGCTCCAATATTAATATAGTATCGGAAACACGTTTGACCTTTCTAAAATTTGAAACATGAACCAAAACTTTTTCGCCGTTGGGTGCAATATGTTTTTTAAAAACTTCATTGCATTGAGGTTTATACTTATCAGTATCAATAAAATTGTGTATCACTTCTATTTCTTTATCAATATGATAATTGGTAATAGTTTTTTCTTTCAAGAAACGGGAAACCGCGGTAACTCCGTCACTTTCTTCAATGCTAAATTTTACGAGCGGGAGGAAGGAAGGTTCCAATCCGGCTAAAGTAATATCAGTGCCGTGCAATGTTGTAACAAGTTTTATATCCTTGCCAGTTTTTTTTAAAATCTGTTTTGTCAAATATCCGCTTACAGCATGAGGGATTGCATAATGAACATGCAATAAATCCAACTCTTCATACTCAATTACCTCGAGCATTTTACTCGTTAATGCAAGAGCATATAATTGATGTTCAAATAATGGGTAATTGCTGAGCTCAACTTCGTGATAGTAAATATTTTCGACAAAGGAAGACAAACGATGAGGCATTGCATAACTGATGAAGTGAACTTGATGTCCTTGCAGGGCTAATGCTTTGCCTAATTCAGTGGCAACCACGCCGCTTCCGCCGTAGGTTGGGTAACAATTAATTCCAATTTTCATATTGTATTACTTTTAATTTTTGTTTAGTAATTTGACGTATTAAATTTTGCTAATGTTTATTAGAATGAATTAAATTGAATTGCAAACTAAGTAATTTAATCTTTTATAAAAAGCTATTATGTATTTATTGTTGATTGGTCATTTTGTGCTCGATACTATAAATTTTAAGGGAAATAAATTTGTAAAACCCGGCGGTATATATTATTCAACATTTGGATTAAATCTTATCAGCAATAATAATGATAGTATAAAATTGCTGACTCAAATAGATAAGTTAAGCCGATCATACTTTAGCGATTTTTCGAGTAGGATTGATACGAGTCATGTAAGCACTGTAGAGAGGATTCCTAATGTTCATTTAACAATTTTCGAAAATGAAGAAAGAGAAGAGAAATACTTAAATTTTACAAACAAACTCGATGTTGAATTACTTCTAAATGAAGAAAATTTTGACGGCATTTTGCTGAATATGATCACGGGAATAGATATTAGTATGAATGATCTAAAACATTTACGTAAAAAATACAAATGCCCTATTTATATTGATCTTCATTCACTCGCTAAAAAATTGGATGCTGCCGGAATTATGAAATTCATGCAAATTAAAGATATTGAAGTTTGGCTCTCAAATGTTGACATTGTTCAAGCAAATGAAAATGAACTGAGATCAGTTAAAAACATAAACAATGAGTTGCAAATAGCTGAATACATTTTATCTTTTGGACCCCGATTATTAATTGTTACCAAAGGAGAAAATGGATCCATTGTTTATTACAAAGGCGGAAAAGAGATAAATACTATTTATGCCGAAGCGCTCCAAGGAGAAACAAAAAATAAAGTAGGCTGCGGTGATATTTTTGGTGCCGTGTTTTTTTACACTTACCTAAAAACAAACTCGGCGAAAGCAGCACTGCAATTAGCAAATTTAATTGCTGGACTCTCAACTAAAACTGCAACTTTAAATGAATTAATAAAAAAACTTGCGCAAGAGAAAATTTTAAATGATTAAAAAAAGAATATTATTGATCGGCTCAAATGGAATGCTGGGACAAAGGTTGAGTGAATTTTTCAGCAAGCAGGCCAAAGTGGAACTGCTTTGTGCTTCAATGGAAGACGAATCATATATGCCGAACCTGCAATATGTAAAAATAAATATTACTGAAAAGATTGAAGTTAAAAATACGGTCAATAATTTTTATCCGGATGTAATTATTAATGCCGCTGCATACACAAATGTGGATAAATCGGAATCCGAAAGGGAGTTGGCTTGGAGTGTAAATGTTTCAGCGGTGGAATATATGGCTCAAGCAGCAAAGGCATTTGAATCTCATCTTATCCAGATTTCTTCCGATTATATTTTTGACGGCACCGACGGACCTTATATTGAAAATGATAAACCGAATCCTCTTGGATACTATGGAAGAACAAAATTAGCCAGTGAAAATGTTCTCAAAACAAGTGGAATCAACTATTCAATAATAAGGACAAATGTTCTTTACGGAATTGCAAAATTCGGCAGACCCGATTTTGTGAAATGGGTTGTTGATTCCTTACAGAAAGGGGAGCAGATTAATATTGTAAATGATCAGATTAACAATCCGACATATACTGATGACCTGGTGTTTACTATTAACCGAATGGCTGAATTTAAGAAGTATGGTGTTTTCAACATCGGCGGACCTGAATTTTTGTCTAGGTATGATTTTACATCGAGAATTGCTGATTTTTTTAGACTTGATAAAACATTGATTAATGAAATTATAACATCAGATTTAAAACAGTCTGCTGCACGCCCATTAAAATCGGGACTTATAACATTAAAAGCTGAAACAGAACTTGGCTATAAACCGCATAAATTAGAAGAAACTTTTCAACTTATGAAACATGAATTGAATTTATGAAAGTAAAAATGATTAAACCGATTTAAATGAATGTGGAGTTATTTTTTTTTATTTTAATATCATGTAAAATTAAGTTAGCAAAATAAAAAGTATAATTATTTTTTAACATTATCCTTAAGGAGGATTCATGAAAAAAGTAGTAAGTATGATATTTGTATTATTTTTATTTGGTTTTTTTGCAACAACTCAAGCGCAAGTTCAAAGCGGTAGTTACCATTTTGATCAATCAGCTGCTGATTATTCTCTGCATAAAGGCGATGGCAACAGAACGGTAGAAGTTGAAGTGAAATTCAATAAGCCATTTGAAAAGACGCCAAAAATATTTCTTTCGATCACAAAAATTGATTCGAAGAATGATACACAAATGAGATATGCAGTTGGAGCTAAGTATATTAACAAAGAAGGCTTCACCCTAAGAGTTACAGCTTGGGCAGATACAAAAATCGCTGCAATAGGCGGTGATTGGATCGCACACGAAGAATAAAATAATCTTGCCACGAAAGCCGCATTAACCTGCGGCTTTTTAAAATCCTTCCAATTAAAATCTCAACTAAATAATTTTTTATAGGAAAAATAAAATGGAACTTAAGTCAGCAATTGAAAAGAGATCGAGTGTGAGAAGATTTAAAAATGAAGAAATTCCACTGGATGATCTGAAAGAAATGGTTTCGTTAGCCGGTATGGCGCCAAGCATTAACAATGCACAGCCCTGGAAATTTTTAGCCATCACTAATAATGATCTTCTTAAAAGAATGGCTGAAACGGTTCATCTAAAAATTGAAAAAATTTTTCCGGTAGCATCCAATGCGAATGGGGTAAAAGTAAGAGATAAAGTTGATCGATTTTCAACTTTTTTTAGTGAAGCTCCCGCTGTAATAGCTGTTCTTAATCAGCCATATGCTTCAGTTGCTGATGATATGCTGGATGATGCTGCAATAACTCCGCGTGAACTAAACAGATTACGAAATTATCCTGATATTCAATCGGTTGGAGCCGCCGTACAGAATTTACTGCTTGCAGCGGTTGACAAAGATTATGGCGCCTGCTGGTTATCAGGTTTGATGATTGCAAAAAAAGAATTGGAAGAGTTACTAAATATTAAAGAGCCGTTTTCGCTTTTTACATGTGTTGCAATTGGTAAACCTTTAAGCGAACCGAAACCGAAAGGGAAAAAATCATTGGCAGAAATTTTTGAATTGATTGATTAAACTATGCGTGGCTGGCGCTTTTTAATTTTGTAGGTTCAAAAAGTTTGTAGCCGCAAGTTTGGCATTTTTCAAATTCAATTGAGTTTACAACCCGGCATGAAGGGCATGTTAAAAAATCGTCATCGCCAAAATCAGTTGTATTCTCGTAATCATTTTCAACTTCAGTTTTATCATTTTCGATAACATCCAATTCATAGCCGCAAGTTTGACATTTTTCAAAATCGATGGAATTTACAACTCTGCATGAAGGGCATGTTAAAAAATCGTCATCGCCAAAATCAGTTGTATTTTCGTAATCATTTTCAACTTCAGTTTTATCATTTTCAATAACATCCAATTCATAACCGCAAGTTGGGCATTTTGACAATGAAACTCTCATATAAGTATTACAACTTGAACACTTATTCGAATAACGTAAACTTACTTTCTGTTCACTCATTTTTTCCTCTCCGTTAAAATCACTTTATAAGGAAATTGAAATAACCTTATTTAAAACTCATGTGAGCGATTTCTGCTTAGTTTGTAAGTCCTAAAATTATAATTATTGTTAGGATGCTTATCACTTTGGCAATTCAGAATATCAATCATTAATAAAAAAAATAGAAAAACAGATAGGCGAATTGCAATTGAGAAGAGGAAAATGAAGAGGAGTTTTAGAGTTTTGCAATTCTATCAGGTGGTTTCAGTAAACCTACCTGTCTTTCCGATTATTTTTATCATTTTTAGTGCCATTAATAAAAGTAATTTGAATTAAGGTATTGTTAGGAAATAAAGCGGCATTTGATTCTTGGGGTTGAATTAAATTATCAAAAACAAATTATTTTGAAGTTTTTACATGTAATAAGTCAAAAGTAGAATTTTTATTTTAATAATTATCACCATTGAAAAATTTTGTTGCATCCATTTATGATTTTATGAATCTAATATTAACATATTTTATAACTGAAGAGTTAAAGGAAAAATATTATGCCGATATACGAATACAAATGTGAAAGCTGCGGAACTAAACATGATTTTCTGCATAAGTCTTCAACAAATTTACGCGAAGTAACTTGCCCGAATTGTAATTCAAAGGAAAATAAAAAATTATTCTCGTCATTCAGCCCGTCAATGGGAGGATCAAGTAATTTTTCTTCCTGCTCCGACGGAAGCTGCGGAATTCCTGCACCTGGAAGCTGCTCAACAGGTATGTGTGGATTAAACTGATTTAACTTGAATTAATATGATGAGACAATCGATTCCCCTTATTTTGAAATACAATTCTGCCGATTTTCAGTCCGAGATTTTTTCTCACATTTCATAAATATTACCACTTATAAAAGAAGACTAATTTAACTTTTTATTTCATTTATAAAAATTGGTAGATTATATTACAAAAAGGCAGTCCAGAATTTCTAAATTTTATGATTATGGACTAAATGTTTTGGAATAATACTTGTAACTCATTTGTGATAAACATCACACAAAAGGATTATAAAATCCAAATACTTACAAGACAAGGAGGTAATTCATGAGGTTTAAAAGTCTTACAATTTTAACGACTATTTTTCTTTTTATCGCATTTATAATAAATGTAAATGCTTACCCAAATGGAGTAAGCGGCTATACTTTGAAAACTAATGCATCGGGCTGCGGTTCATGTCACAGCACTCACAGCAGCGCAAGTTCATTTGTGCTGGTAAATATAAGCGGTCCTGCAGCACTTCTGCCTAATGAAACTGGAAGTTATAGCGTTACAATTTCTGGTGGTGCCGGGGAAAATGTTGGGGTTGATATTGCAAGCTCTTTGGGTACATTAAACAAAGTTGATAACAATCTCAAACTATCAAGCGGTGAACTGGTTCACACAAGCACAAAATCTTACTCCAGCGGGCAGTATGTTTTTAATTTTGAATATACAGCACCATCAACTTCGGGTGATCAAACAATTTATGCAACTGGAATGGGCAAAAAGAGAGAATGGAATTTTGCTTCAAACTTTACAGTTAGTGTTCAAGCGCCATTTATTGAGGCTCCAACTGCCTTAACAGCAATATTCGCATCAGAACCAGAAAGACGAATTGAGCTAAACTGGACTGACAATTCTGACAACGAAGATAATTTTATAATTGAACAAAAAATTGGAATAAGCGGAAGTTTTGTTCAATATGCGACTGTTGCGGCAAATGCAACTTCATTTTTTGACACTCTGAATATTCAGGATACAACAAATTATTTTTACAGAGTTTATGCCTCAAATACCGAAACAGTTTCTGATTTTAGTAATGTTGCGGAAGTATTAACGCCGATCCCGGTTGAATTAACTTCTTTTACTGCTCAAAATTCCGGCAGTGAAATTTTACTAAATTGGTCAACTGCAACTGAAACAAACAATGCGGGATTTGAAATCTATCATTCCTTAAAAATTGATAACAGCGACTGGAAAATGATCGGTTTTGTTGAAGGAAATGGAAGCACGACAGAGCCTAAGGTTTATAGTTATAATTACAAGAGTCAAACTGCCGATAAGCAGTATTTCCAATTGAAACAAATTGATTACAATGGAAATTTTGAGTTCTCAAATATTGTAGAGATAAATTCAATTGCACCGGAAAGATTTATCCTAGAACAAAATTATCCTAATCCATTTAATCCATCAACAATTATTAATTTTTCCATTCCTGTTGAAACACAAGTTACACTTGAAATTTTTGATGTTATAGGGAATAGTGTTGCTATTCTTATTGATGAAGACTTACCTGCAGGAAATCATGAAGTGATCTTTGATGCCGCATCCGTCAGCCGACGGATAAGCAGCGGAATATATTTCTATAAATTAACGACACAATCTTTTTCAACATTAAAGAAAATGATTATGATCAAATAGACTCGAGAAAAAGTAACTACCTAAAAACCCAATCCTGCAAATTAGGGTTGGGTTTCAATAAAAAAGTTATTACCAAAATTAGTGCATTAGAATCAGCAATTCTAAACAATGATTGTTGTATTTGCAAATAGAAACTCAATTACCTCAAATATTTCCAACTTTTCTGAAATTGTTCCACATAATTAATTCTAGCAACTAGCTGTTTTGTTACGATTTAATTTTCAGGAACTAAACAAATATCCTTATTTGAATTCCAACAATTGATAAAAAAATAAAACTGTTTTTCATTCATTGGAATTGCACAGAAATAAAAATTAAATTAAGTTATAGATGTCGAATTTATTCTTAGTAGCGGATAAAATGAGATATTTTAAAAACATTTCGAATACAACTTCCTCCAATCTTGAAATCTTTATTTCTCGATCTCTATTGTTTTATATATAAGTTTAGTAGTACACGAGCACGAACGATTTTATATTAAAATAGATTGACTTCAAACAGGTTCAGTAAAATCTATTTTCTAGGTTAAGTAAATCTCAACTCTTTCTAATACTTTTAGATATTAGACCAATGGAAATGAACTGACCAATATCATTGAATAAATTAAAAATAGAGAGGTAACAATGGAAAAAACTGAAATCCTAAGCAAAGTAAAGAAAGTAACAGCTCAAGTTTTAAAATCTGATCAAGAAATTGATGACAGCGCAAATTTTATATTTGATCTGGGTGCAGATTCTCTACAGAGTATTGAGTTGGTTGCAGCATTCGAGGAGGAATTTGATATCGAGATGGAAGAAGAGGGGGCTCTTAAAATTCAAACTGTTTCCGAAGCGGCAGATTTTATTTCTCAATATGTAAACGAATAGTAAATCGGGAGGAATTGTGAGTAAAAAGGAACTGAATGCTTCAAAGAATATCGAACAGATCTTTTATCCAAAATCCGTTGCTGTTATTGGTGCAAATAAGGTAGCTGGTACTGTTCCGCATGACCTCTTGGCAAATATTTTAAAGGACGACTTTCAAGGCATTGTTTATCCTGTGAGTCCGAAAGAGAAGTTTATCAAAGGTGTAAAATCTTATAAATATATTATTGATATTGATGATCCTATTGATCTTGCTATTTTAGTTTTCCCCAGCTCAGTCTGTCATCTCGCTCTTGAGCAATGCGGTAAAAAAGGAGTAAAGGCCGCAATAATTATTTCTGCAGGTTTTAAAGAAGTTGGAGGAGAAGGGATAAAGCGCGAAGAGGAAATTAAAAAGATTGCAGATAAATATGGGATTTCATTCATTGGTCCCAACTGCCTTGGAGTAATTAATACTGATCGATCAGCTAATCTCAATGCCTCCTTTGCCCGCAAGATGCCTCAAGAGGGGAACATTGCTTTTCTTTCACAAAGCGGTGCACTTTGCACTGCCGTACTTGATTATGCACAGGCAAAAAATATTGGGTTCTCAAAATTTGTAAGTTTCGGCAACAAGGCAGATATCTCCGAAATCGATCTGCTTTATTATTTAAAAGATGATCCAAAAACTAAAGTTATTCTTCTATACCTTGAAGAAATAAGTGACGGAAAAGGATTAATGAAAGCAGCAATGGAAATTATTGCTGATACAGGAAAACCAATACTTGCAATAAAATCAGGCAGAACATCGGCAGGTGCCGCCGCCGCGGCATCGCACACAGGTTCGCTCGCCGGAAGTGATGAAATATGTGATGCTGCATTAAAGCAAGCCGGAATAATGAGGTGCAACAACATTGAAGAGATGTTTAATTTAGCCATAGCAATGGCATATCAGCCGCTGCCGAAAGGTAATAAAATTGCCATCATTACAAATGCCGGCGGACCGGGAGTTTTAGCAACTGATTCTGCAATTAATAATGATCTTGAATTGGCAAAATTTTCTGAAGAAACAACTTCAATTTTTAAAAAAAGCTTACCGAAAACAGCTAATATCAATAATCCAGTTGATGTAATTGGAGATGCGCGTGCAGACAGATATAATGTTGCCTTAACAAGTGCTCTTAAAGATGAAAATGTTGATGGCGCATTTGTAATTTTAACTCCTCAATCAATGACTGATATTGAAACAATTGCAACTGAAATAGTAAATGTTTCTAACTCTTATAAAAAGCCTGTGTACACATCTTTTATGGGTGAAACTGATGTTGCAAAAGGGATAAAGATATTACAAGAAAATGAAATTCCGCATTACATCCTTCCGGAGTCAATGAGCAAAGCCTATTCAAGAGCTTATAATTTCAAGTGCAATTTGGAAATCAAACATTCAGAGATTAAGGAATTTGTGGACATAGAAGTTAATGAGGCAAATAGTTTACTTGAGCAATTTGACCGCGAAGGTAAATTATTTTTAACGGAGGATGAAACTGGTAAAATATTGAATCTGTTTGGACTGCCTATTGTTGAAAGTGATATTGCAAAGAATGCAGATGAAGCTGCTAAAATAGCCGATAAAATTGGGTGCCCGGTTGCAATGAAAATTGTATCTAAAGATATTGTTCATAAGTTTGATGTAAAAGGTGTAGCCTTAAATATTAAATCTGGAAAAGAGGTCAAAGAAACTTTCCAAGGAATGATGAAAAATGTTTCTGAGGTTAAACCAACAGCAGAAATTAAGGGGATACTCATTCAAAAGATGATCGAACAAGGGCAGGAAATTATTCTCGGTTTAAAGAATGATCCAATTTTCGGAAGTGTCATCATGTTTGGATTGGGGGGAACTTTTGTTGAAATTTTTAGAGATGTTTCTTTTAGGATTGCACCAATTGATAGATTATCAATTGAAGAGATGATGAAGGAAATTAAATCATATAAACTTTTGACCGGAGTACGCGGAAAAAAATCAACAGATATTAATAGTATTGTAGAAACAATTCAACGATTATCCTTATTGGCAACCTCATGCCCTAAAATAAAGGAACTTGATATTAATCCTCTTATTGTTCTTGAAGAAGGAAAAGGCTGCTTTATCGCTGATTCAAAAATTATGTTATAATTTATAGGGAATAGAAAAAATGAGAATTTTAATTCAACCAAATTATGAAGCATTAAGTAAATGGACAGCTTATTATCTGGCAAAAAAAATCAAAGATTTTGATCCTACCCCTGATAAACCTTATGTACTTGGTTTACCAACTGGTTCATCTCCTATAGGCACTTATCAAAATTTAGTTCAGCTTTACGAAGAAGGCAAAGTCTCATTCAAAAATGTAATAACGTTTAATATGGATGAGTATGTTGGCATTCCGGAAGATCATCCTGAGAGCTATCACTTTTTTATGAACCATCACTTATTCAGCAAAGTTGATATTCCCAGCGACAACATCAATATTTTAGATGGAAATGCAAAAGATCTTAATGGCGAGTGCGAACGATTTGAGGAAAAAATAAAAGAAATAGGCGGGATAGATTTATTTCTCGGAGGCATTGGTCCTGATGGTCATATTGCATTTAATGAACCGGGCTCATCATTATCATCTCAAACAAGAATTAAAACCTTAACGCTTGATACAAGAATTGCAAACTCACGCTTTTTTGGAAATGATCCCAACAAGGTGCCGCACACTGCACTAACGGTGGGAGTAGGAACAGTAATGGCTGCTGAGGAAGTAGTGATAATTATAAGCGGTTATAACAAGGCTAGGGCTTTGAGGAAAGGTGTTGAAGAAGGTGTGAATCATATGTGGACAGTATCGATGCTGCAGCTTCATAAGCATGGAATAATTGTTTGCGATGAAGATAGTACGATGGAATTAAAGGTCGGAACTGTGAAATACTTTAAAGATATAGAAAGTGAAAGTTTAGAACTTCCAATTTTATGATAAAGGAGACCCGATGAAATATAGAAGTTTAACAACTGATGAAATTTCTATTCTTCAACAAAATCATTGTTCTTGCAATGATTGGACAAACGTCAACGTCTCAGAAGATTTTTCACCCGCTAATATTTCAAGAGTAAAATTTAGCGGCAAGGTTAAGTTAGGGAAATTTGAAAATGAAATACTGATAATTTGTGATATCAAATCAACCAGCGGCATCTATGATTCCTTCATTCACAATTGTACAATATCTAATAATGTTTTCATCAAAGATGTTAAAACACTATCAAACTATTCCGTCGGAAGTAATGTAGTTATTCAAAATGTTAATAAGCTAAAAGTTGAAGGTGAATCGGCATTTGGAAATGGAACTGAGCTGGACATTGTAAATGAAGCAGGCGGAAGAAGACTCAAAATATTTGATATGCTTTCCTCTAATCTAGCATACCTCATAGTTTTCTATCGGCATAATAAAAAGTTAATACATCGACTTGAAGAGATAATTGAAAAATATATTTCTACAAAAAGATCGAATGTTGGATCAATTAAAAGTAACAGCCGAATCGAAAATTGCGGGTCAATTGTAAATGTTGATGTTGGAGAGTATGCAAAGTTAGAGGGTGCATCAAGATTAGAGAATGGCACTATCAAAAGTTGTATGGAGGATCCTGTTTTTATTGGAACAGATGTGATTGCAGAAAACTTTATTGTTCTTTCAGGAGCAAAAATAAACGGAGGCGCTTTACTCGAGAATTGTTTTATCGGACAAGGTGTAAAGATTGGCAAGCAATACTCAGCAGAAAATTCAGTTTTTTTTGCTAACTCAGAAGCATTTCATGGGGAGGCTTGTTCAGTTTTTGGAGGTCCTTATACGGTTACTCATCATAAATCTACTTTACTAATTGCAGGGTATTTCTCTTTTTACAATGCGGGCAGCGGTACAAATCAAAGTAACCATATGTATAAACTTGGCCCCATTCATCAGGGAGTTTTGGAGAGGGGATCAAAGACAGGTTCATTCAGCTACATGCTATGGCCAAGCAGAACAGGTCCCTTCAGCACAATAATTGGGAAGCATTACACAAACTTTGATACATCCAATTTACCATTTTCCTACATAAGTGAGGAGGATGGAAAAAGTTATATAACCCCGGCAATGAACTTGTTTACAGTAGGAACAAGAAGGGACAGTTTAAAATGGGGCAAACGTGATAGACGAAAGGATCCGTTTAAACTTGACGTTATCAACTCCGATCTCTTTAGTCCATATATTGTTGGGAAGATGTTGCATGCTATTGATGAACTAAATGATCTTTATGAGAAAACCCCTAAAAGCAAGGAACTTGTTAATTATAAAGGGATAAATCTTAAACGTCTTTTATTAAAATCCTCCCGTAAATATTATGAAATCGGGTTAAAAATATTTATTGGTAATTGTCTTATAAAGCAATTTGAAAGACTAAATGAAAATTTCACATGGAATGATTTGATCAAGGCTATTGCGGTGGACACAACTTCAGGATTAACAAACTGGGTTGATATTGCCGGACTTCTGACTACTAAAAATAGTATTGATGACCTTACTATAAAAATTGAAAAAGGTGAGATTGACGATGTTGAAACAATTCAAAATAAATTTGTAGAGCTGCATCAAAATTATTCTGATGAAGAATGGAACTGGTGCGCCAAATTAATTGAAGATAAATTCAATTGTAAATTGAAAGATATTACTCCCGAAATCATTATTGCTATTTTAAATGATTGGAAATCGAGCCGCATTCGGTTGAACAATATGATAATAAATGACGCTCAAAAAGAGTTTGATCCATTTGCAAAAATTGGATTTGGAATTGATGGAGATGAAACTGTTAAAGACTTAGACTTTGAAGCGGTGAGAGGAACTAAAGAAGAAAATAGTTTTATCAAGGACTTGGAAGAGGAATCAATTAATGTAGAGAAGAAAGCTGCGAGGTTAATATCCCAAGTGCAAAATTTGATTTAAACATCACCGAAAATTAGCAACGGTAAAACTAACGGTATTTGATGTTTTAGTAAATGAAATTATAACTATAATTCATGAATAAAAACCACCCGGCATATACGAAGTTGAATTTGATGCCCGCATACCGAACAAGTAGGGTGAGAGCTTTTCGAGTGGAGTTTATTTTTATAGAATACAAACCGGAACTTATTCTGAGAGTAGGAAGATGGTATTGTTGAAGTAGTCAATTCTGAGTAAGTACCCACGGCAGGAATTGAACCTGCGACACCCGGTTTAGGAAACCGGTGCTCTATCCGCTGAGCTACGTGGGCATAATTTTACTTTTATAATATTTTCTTCCAGAACCAGTTTTAAAGTATTTTTCTCTTTCAATCGCTTCATCTCGAGTTGAAAACTTCTCGAAATAAACTAATCTCCATGGTGCATAAAATTTAGTAGATTTTGTTCTACCAGTATTATGCTCATCGAGCCGAGATTCTAAGTTTTGCGTATGACCAACATAAAATCTATCAAACTTGTCACTATGTAAAACATATGTATAAAACATTTAAAAAACCGTTACTCCCTGCCTGCCGTCAGGCAGGTATCCGCTGAACTACGTGGGCATAATTTATAAAAACGAGTGCAAATATAATTATTTGGCAATCCTTCTACAAACACCTAAAAGAATTAATGAACATTTAATATTATAAAATTGAATTTACACCCCAATTTTAATAGGTTTAATATTCGAATTTTAATTTATAACCAGGAGAATAGAATGACAACTATTGTTGATGTATTAGGACGCGAAATATTAGATTCCAGGGGCAACCCGACTGTGGAAGTTGAAGTATTATTAGAGTCCGGAGTTGTGGGCAGAGCGGCAGTACCTAGCGGCGCTTCAACCGGTGAGCACGAAGCAGTGGAAATGAGAGACGGTGACAAAAGCAGATATCTGGGTAAAGGTGTTTTAAAAGCTGTAGAAAACGTTAATGATAAAATTGCAGATGAACTTATTGATTTTGACGCGGCTGACCAAATTGGTATTGATAATTTTTTGTGTGATCTTGACGGTACACCAAATAAAAGTGAATTAGGAGCTAATGCAATTTTAGGTGTTTCATTAGCATGCGCAAAAGCTGCGGCTGAAACATTTGGCTTGCCTCTCTATCAGTACATAGGTGGAACAAACGCAAAAACATTGCCTGTTCCAATGATGAATATTTTGAATGGCGGAAGTCACGCAGATAACACTGTTGATTTTCAAGAGTTTATGGTAATGCCTCACGGCGCTCCATCATTTGCCGAAGCTTTAAGAGCGGGAACAGAAACTTTCCACGCATTGAAAGCTGTTTTGAAATCAAAAGGGTATAACACTTCTGTTGGGGATGAAGGCGGATTCGCACCTGACTTAAAATCAAACGATGAAACTATTGAATTAATTCTTGAAGCGATTACAAAAGCAGGCTACAAGCCCGGCGTTGATATTAGTTTAGCTTTAGATGTTGCATCATCAGAAATGTATTTGAAAGATAAAGGCGTTTACCAATTTTTTAAATCTGATAAATCAGAAAAAACCTCTGACGAAATGGTTGAGATTTACAAAAAATTAGTGAGTCAATATCCAATTATTTCAATTGAAGACGGGCTTGATGAAAACGATTGGGACGGCTGGAAAAAACTTACCGACGCAATTGGCAGCAAAGTTCAGTTGGTCGGTGATGATCTGTTTGTAACTAACACCGAAAGATTATCTGAAGGAATTCAAAAAGGAATTGCCAACTCAATATTAATTAAAGTAAATCAGATCGGTACATTGACTGAAACTTTGGACGCAATTGAAATGGCTAAACGAGCAGGCTATACAAATGTTATCAGTCATAGATCAGGTGAAACTGAAGATTCAACCATTGCTGATATTGCGGTTGCAACTAATGCAGGCCAAATTAAAACCGGCTCTGCAAGCAGGACAGATAGAATTGCAAAGTACAACCAGCTATTAAGAATTGAAGAAGAGTTGGATACATCTGCAATTTTCCCTGGATTAGCAGCCGTTAATTTTAAAGGTTAATTATCATTTAAAAATTATAATAAAACGCCTGAGCAATTAGGCGTTTTTTATCTAACAAAAATAAATTCAAAATGGATATTGAGGTTATGATTCCTGAAAATAAAATTCAAAGTATTAATAATTTGATCAAAAAAAATAAGATTGAATTTATTGATCTCAAAGCAACAGATTTAACGGGAAGACTGCATCATATTACGCTTCCTGTTCATGCAAACACAATGAAAAAAATAACATCGGAAGGTGTTGGCTTTGACGGTTCAAGCTATGGCTTTAGAAAAGTTGAAAACAGTGACATGATCCTCGTGCCGGATTTAGATACTGCAATTATTGATCCTTTTAGAGAAGCACCGACATTGAGTTTTTATACTCACATTGTTTTAACTGATGATAAAAGATCACCTTTTACACAAGATGCAAGATTATTAGCAAAGAAGGCTGAAAAACTATTGAAGGAAGTAACCGGTGCAGATAAAGCTATGTGGGGTCCGGAGTATGAGTTTTATATTTTTTCCGATGTTAAGTATGATACCAGAACTGCAAGTTCGTACTATACTGTTGAACATGCGGAGGAGTTTTACAAAAAAGCTTATCATGCCGCAAATCCATTTGATGTTTATGATGATTTTAGGGACGAAGCATGCCGATATTTTAAGATGCTCGGTATTGATGTAAAATATCATCATCACGAAGTTGGGGAAAGGGGACAGCAGGAAATTGAAACGTTTTTTGCCGATACTTTAAAATCTGCTGATAACATAATTACCGCAAAGTATATTCTTTTTAATCTTGCACGAAAAAACGATCTATACATTACATTTATGCCTAAGCCAATGTATCAGCAGGCCGGCAACGGAATGCATCTTCATATGTTTTTAACCAAGCGCGGAAAGAATGCGTTTTATAAAAAAGGTGAGTACGGAAATATAAATGAACTCGGCAGATATTTTATAGGCGGGATGTTAAAACATGGTCCGGCACTTTCAGCTTTTACAAATCCGAGTACAAACTCATACAAAAGATTAGTGCCCGGATTTGAAGCTCCTGTTGCATTAACATACGGACAAGGAAATCGTGCATCGGCTATTAGAATTCCAAAATATATTTCCAATCCGGATGAAACCAGATTTGAATACCGTCCGCCGGATGCAACTGCTAATCCGCATTTATGCTTAACCGCTATGCTGCTTGCCGGTATTGATGGAGTTGTAAATAAAATTGATCCGGTAAAAGAAGGCTATGGTCCATCTGATAAAAACATTGATGAAAACACAAATAATATTCAGTTTTTACCAAGAAATTTGGCGGAAGCTTTAGATGCTCTTGAAGCAGATAATGACTTTTTACATAGAGGCGGAATATTTACTGATGAACTTTTATCACAATGGTTCTCAATTAAGGAGGCAGAAATAAAATCGATTGGCACAATGCCTCATCCTTTTGAGTACAAAATGTATTTTACTTTGTAATATTTTTATACAGCGGATGTCATTTAGATATCCGCTGTAATCCATCCTCTCACATAATTCATTAAAATTTCTCTGCCTTAATAAAGCACACATTTCATTAATGAGACATTAAATATCCAAAATTAAGTAATTTGAATTCAAACTAAATAGGCATAATTTTTGCAAAAATAATTAGGTCAGTTGGATAGTAATACCTATTTCCTCCCTGAACTAAGAGGAAAATGAGGAGTTGCCGGCATTGATCCAAAGAATTAATGCCGGCATTTTTTTTCTCTATTAATTATACTTTAATAAAATTAAGGTGGAAAAATCCCTAAATTATTTTTATAATGTGTTCCCCACAGCCTACGAATGTTTAATAAGTTTTAATAAATCCTGACAAAATAAATTCTGCTTTATTACTACTGATTGAAGTCAAATTGTTTTCACCATTTTGTAAAGTTATTTAATCATTTTGTTTATGAAGACTAACGCTTTAAATACTACCCTTCTTATTATTGATAATGACGAACAAAGTTTAAAACCATTATTAAATTCTTTAGAAAAATTAGGATATACAGTTCATTCAGTTTCGGGATGTGTGCGCTCTCTTTCCAAAGCTGTAAGCATAAAACCGGATTTAATTTTGTTAGCAACAATGTTGAAAAGTCAAAATGGTTTGGAAATTGGGAAAACATTAAAATCCAATTCAGCTACTCAATCAATTCCAATTATTTACATTAAATGCCCATCAGATAATATTGATTCCGATACAATTTTTGCAAGTGGGGGAGTTGATTTTATTTTAAAACCGGTAAATGTATCAGATCTTAATGCGAGAATAAAATTCCAATTGGACTTAGTTGAAAATAAAAAGGAATTGTGCAAGCAAGTATCAGAACGTGAAGAACTGTTTTCAATTTTATCTCACGATCTGCGAAAACCATTTGCCAGTTTGATGGGAATGACGCAGTTGTTAGCAGAATCGGCACAGTTTTGTACTTTGGATGAACTAAAAGATTTAGCAAAAGAAAATCATAAGACTGTAAAAAACACTTATCACATGCTGGAAAACTTGCTTGAATGGTGCAAGGTGAAAAGCGGACAAATTGAATATAAGCCGACTGCAATGAACTTAACAGACTTAATAGAAAGAGTTGTTTATCATTCAAAAGAATATGCACTTGGAAAAAATATTTCGTTTAAGCTCGACATAAATTCACGGGCGCAAGTTTTTGCTGATGAGCGAATGATCTACACTGTGTTAAAAAATTTAACCGACAATGCGATTAAATTTAGTCTTCCCAATAGTGAAGTGATTGTAAAGCAGCGTTTGGTTTCTGATCTTGAAGAAGTTACTATTAAAGATCAGGGAATTGGAATAAAAAAAAATGATCAGCCGAAACTATTTAAAATCTCAAATCCATTTACAACTCCAGGCACAGCAAACGAAATTGGCAGCGGACTCGGATTAATACTATCAAAAGAATTGATACGAAAGAACGGCGGGAAGTTATCATACAAAAGTAAATACAAAGCAGGCAGTACGTTCAAAGTAGCGCTGCCTAAAATTGCAATGTAGTAATTTAAAAATGTATCGGAAGCATTATGAACGGTAAGATTGTAATTATTGATGATGAAAAATCTTTTAGAGATTCACTTAACATTTTTCTAAAAGGAATGGGCTATACTGTATCAATTGCGGTTAATGGAAAGGATGGAATTTCCTTAATTGAAAAAGAGAGTCCGAACCTTGTTTTGTGCGATTTAAGAATGCCCGGACTAAGCGGCATTGAAGTTCTGGAAAGGATTAAAAGTATTGATCCAAATATTCAAGTGATCCTTTTAACGGCCTACGATAATATTTCTTCAACAATTTCGGCAATGCAAAAGGGTGCGTACGATTATATTCAAAAACCGATTGACATGAATCAGTTGAAAATTCGCGTATCAAGAGCAATTGAAAACCAGGTATTAAGTCAACGGCTTTCCGCATACATCACTGAAGATTCGGACGGATTTCAAATTGAAAAAAATCTTGTTGGCAAATCGCCCAACATGAGGGAGATATTTAAGTATATCGGTCAATTATCTTCAAATAAAGTAACTGTTTTGTTAGAAGGAGAAAGCGGTACGGGTAAGGAATTGATCGCAAAAATTATTCACTACACCGGGACGACAAAAAATCAACCGTTCATTGCTGTAAACTGTACGGCATTAACAGAGTCGCTGTTGGAGAGCGAATTGTTTGGTCATGTGCAGGGTGCCTTTACAGGTGCTTCCAGCAACAAAAAAGGTAAATTTGAATTGGCAGCAGAGGGCACCATTTTCCTTGATGAAATTTCAGAGATATCTAAAAAAATCCAGGTTAAGCTTTTAAGGATCCTCCAAGAAAAAGAGTATGAAAAAGTAGGCGGTGAGGTAACAATTCCGATGCGGGCAAGGATAATTGCCGCAACAAATAAAAATTTATCGCAATTAGTTGCCGAAGGAAAATTTAGAGAGGACCTTTATTATCGCCTTCAGGTATTTAATATTGAAGTACCGCCATTGCGTGAAAGGAAAAGTGATATTCCATTAATTACAGTTCATCTTCTAAAAAAAATTAATGCCGAGCTCCATAAAAGTGTGAATAAAATTCCATATGAAGTAATGGAGAAATTGCAAGCGCATAACTGGGTAGGAAATGTACGCGAACTTGAAAATACATTAATGCAGGCTGTTGTGCTTTCGAAAGGTGACGTGCTGGAAAATGAAAATGTTTTACTCAGTAAGAAAAATATTTTACGCAAATCAAAAAGTGATGAAGCAAAAATGAGTTTGGCTGATGTTGAGAAAAGACAGATCATTATTGTGTTGGATAAAGTAAACTGGAATAAACAAAAAGCATGTCAAGTTTTAGGAATAACAAAGCCGACACTTTACCAAAAGCTAAGTAAATATAAAATTACGAAACCCGAGTATAATTAAGCTTAGTTATCTTTAGTAAGAATTTAATATAAACCGTAAAATAATTTTACCCTCCTTCTTAGAAAAAATATCAAATTTGCTAAGTTTTCAAAGGATTTACCATGGCATTAAAGTTGGCGATTAAATTAAGCTAACCTCTAACTATTGTGAGTCCAATGATAGAAAATTTACTTGTATTTGTTATTTCATCGCATCAGTTCGCTATTGATCTTAAATATTCTCCACTCGTGGTAAAAGCGATAAAAGTATTAAAAAAAGAGGATGAAAAGTTTGAGTTGATTGAATCGAAACTTAGAATGGAAAAACCATTTAGTTTGGTTGATTTAAAACTTTATTTGGGATTTGGTGAGACAACAATTTCAGATACATCAAGGATATTAATATTTGAATCGCAGGATTATTCCGTTGGGTTGCTTGTTGATGAAGTTAAATATGTAGTTACTCTTGATGAATCTTCAACAAAATTGATTGATAATGATTTTGGGGAAGAAAAGATTTACAGAACATATATAATGGGTGAAAAGAAAATAAACATAATTAACCTTAAGGAGTTTGGAGCAAAACAAATTGATAATCCGGCAATTAAAATTATACAAGAGTCATCAATTAATATTGGTACAATTGAAAGTATTGAAGAGAAAGTAACCTCGAATGATTTAGTTGCGATGTCTGTAAGCATTAAAGTTGGAGAGTCCCCAATAATTTTAGCAGTAGATAGGAAAGGAAAACTAAAACAAATTCAAAATTAAAAATGTGATTGCATGACAACGCTATTTTTATTTTTCTGCTGTTTATTTTTTACTTTTATATTTACACCAAACCTTATCAATTTTTATAAAAGGAATGGAATTGTTGATTCACCGGGCGGACGTAAAATTCACTTAAACGTTGTTCCGAGTATGGGCGGAATTTTATTTGTGCTTATTGGAATTGTTGTATTATCCATCTATGCAAATCAAAACGAAGGATTTATATTTTTACTCTTATCATTTTCAATAATTGCTTTATGCGGTATTATAGATGATCTCAAAGATATTGCATGCCTGAAGAAATTTTATATACAAAATATCTCATCAATTTTTCTAATAATTTATTTATCAAATTATTTTACAGAGTTGGTGTTATTTGGAATACAACTTCCGGCAATTGCGAATTATGTTTTACTGCATCTGTTTATTGTAGGCACGTTAAATGCAATAAATTTGTTGGATGGCTTAGATGGTTTAGTTAGTGGAATTTCTCTGCTTATATTTTCTATAATATTGGCAATCGCGGTTATTACATCAAACGTTTTATTGATCGCTGTAAGTGCTTCTTTAATTGGAGGATTGATAGGATTTTTAAGATACAACTCATTCCCCGCAACTATTTTTTTAGGTGATACCGGCTCATTAGTGTTGGGTTTTTTTCTCGTCCTCTGTTCTCTGCTTTCAAGCTTAAGTCTTACGCCGCAGTCTTTAGATTTAACATTACCAATAATATTATTGGCGCTCCCCATAATCGATTGTATCAAGGTTCTTATCATAAGATTAATTAATAAAAGAAATCCATTCTCTGCAGATTTAAATCATATTCATTTCGTCATTCATCGCTTTGGAATTCCACATAAATTTTCGGTCTTCTTTTTAGAAATGGTATCACTTGTATTCATATTTTTATCATTAATGTACATAAAGGGAATGCATTTAGAAGCAGCAATTTTCTTCATTATTCTAAGTTTGCTGATTCTATTTATTAAACAGCTTTTAAACATTTACAAGACACTAATAAAATTTGCATCAGGAATAGAATCAAAAATTGATATACCGAATTACAATTTTAATAATCTAAAAAGAAATTTTGTAATTTTATTTGGATCTGTATTCTTAATAAGAATAATATTCTCACTTCCCACCTACTCATTTCTGGATAAAATTGACGTACTCTTTTTTATAATACTAACTATCATATATATGTTTATTGCACTTTCCCAACAGCGGTTATCGAAAAATATTTTTGAACCGAACGTATTTTTTAATCTGACTTTCTTTTTTCTCATAGCTGCATTTGGAGCAAAAGGCAAGGTAATCCATATTGATGAAGTATCATTGCTTAGCGGGTTCCCGTCAATACTGGTTTACAGCATAGGTATATCGTTTATCTATTTAATTCTTAAAAAAGGAAATGCAAAATTAAAGGAGGGAGGGTTGTTATCCGGCATCGATCTTTCTTTAATGGCGTTGATACTGGCTGTAAATATTTCAAATATCATTTTTAATTTTGAATTTATTTCAATTCTATCAAATATTTTAATGGAAGCATTTGCCTTCTACCTTGCCTTCAAAGTATTTGCTAGATTAAATACTAATTCGGCATTTTTCTTAGCACAATTATCATTTTTGTTGCCCCTCATTTCATTAAGTATTCTTTTCTTTATCAGCTAAAAATTTTTTCATCAAAATTAAAATTTGTATTCACCAAAAATCTGGTTGAATAATCTTTATTTTACCTCACAAATATCTTAAGTTAAAGACTAAGATATTCGCACGTAAAAAGTTTTATAAATCAAAGAATAGATTCTAAGGAGATCAGAATGGGTAAAAAAATATTATTTACATTAGCTTTATTTGGATTATTATTTCCCGGTATCATTGCACAAATGAAAAGCGGTTCATTTGTATTCAATTCTGAAACCCCGGGCTACATGCTTCACTCTGGCGATGGGCTTAGAAGCATTGAAAAGGATATTGTTTTTGATAAGCCATTTGATTCTAAACCTAAAGTTAGAATGGCGATAACAATGCTGGATTCTAAAAATGAATCACAAACAAGATATTCTGTGGGCGCTATTGCAGTTACCAGAGAAGGTTTTACAATCAAAGCATCTGTTTGGAACGATACCAAGTTTAATGCAATTGCAGGTAACTGGTTTGCTGAAGCAGAGCCATTGAAACTTTTAAAAGAGGAAATAAAAGTTGGTTCAGTTGTTCAGTTAAATAATATTTCCTTTGAATACAATAAAGCGACTTTGAAAAGTCAATCTTATCAAGAGCTAAATGTTGTTGCTAAATTTTTAAATGATAATAATACAATTGAAATTGAAGTTGCCGGCCATACAGATGATATCGGTTCCGATCAATATAATCTAAAACTATCGCAAGAAAGAGCTGAAGCAGTTGTTGAATACCTAAAAGGACAAGGTGTTGCTGCCAACAGATTATCAGCAAAAGGTTATGGCGAAACAAAACCAACTGCCTCAAATGCAACCGATTCAGGCAGGGAAGAAAACAGAAGAGTAGAATTTATTGTTCTTAAAAAATAATTTTGACAGAGAATAAATTCTGGCGCGTTCGTCTAGCGGTTCAGGACATCGCCCTCTCAAGGCGAAGATCACGGGTTCGAATCCCGTACGCGCTACAATTAAGGGAAATGACTTTCCCTTTTTTTAATTGAAAGAAAAAAATGAAAAGATTTGATAAACATATATTTGTTTGCGAAAATAAAAGACCGGAAGGACATGCGAGAGGGTGCTGCTGTGATAAGGGTTCCCTAATTTTGCGGCAGGAATTTAAATCGAAATTAAAGAGTTTAAATTTATCTGCATCAGTAAGGGCAAATGGAGCCGGTTGTTTGGATGCATGTGAGTACGGCGCTGCTGTTGTAGTTTATCCTGAGCAGGTTTGGTACGGCAACGTTACTATTGATGATGTGGATGAAATAATTTCAGAACACATTATTAACAATAGGCATGTTGAGCGTTTGAAAATAAAAGATAAAAAGTATAATAAAGATGCCGGCTAAAAATAAAAATCATCGTGCTTTAGAAATTTTGGATATTCTTAAATTGGAATATCCCGCTGTAAAACCCGCTCTTGAATATAATAATCCATTCCAGTTAGTAATTTCAACAATATTATCGGCACAATGTACCGATGCGCGAGTGAACATTATAACAAAGGATTTGTTTAAAAAATATAAAAAGCCGCAAGATTATTTGAATGTATCGAACGAAGAACTTGAGAAAGATATATTTTCAACGGGGTTTTATAGGAACAAGGCTAAAAACATAAAAGCCTGCTGTGAAAAGCTGATAAATGATTTTAACGGCAAAGTACCGAGAGATTTTGATGCACTTACAACATTGCCCGGAGTTGGAAGAAAAACAGCAAGCGTAGTTGCAGGCAATGCATTTGGTATTCCCGCAATAGCTGTCGATACACATGTAATTCGTTTATCTAATCTGCTTGGATTTATAAAATCAAAAGACGCGGTAAAGATTGAATTTAAGCTGAAAGAAATTTTTCCAAAAGATGATTGGATAAATTTAAGTCATTGGCTGGCAACTCACGGAAGGAATGTTTGCATTGCCAGAAGACCAAAATGCAGTGAGTGCAAACTTGCAACGCTATGTCCTAGCTTCAATAAATAATATTATCAACAAATTGTGAGATACGATGACCACGGATATTCGTAGAGATAGAGAATATTGTTTAAGCCTTTTGAAGGAATACACAAAAAGTGAAAGTCTGTTAAAACACGCTTATGCTGTTGAAGCTTGCGTGGAAGCATACGCGGATAAATTTGGCGAGGATAAACTCTACTGGGCAAATGTTGCTCTGCTTCATGATTTTGATTATGAAATGTTTCCAACTTCCGAAGAACATCCCTTCAAAGGCTCTGAGATTTTGAAAGAAAAAGGGTTTGATGAAAATTTTCGGAATGCAATTTTATCGCATGCAGATTATTCAGGTGTGCCTAGACATTCACAATTGGAAAAAGTATTATTTGCCTGCGATGAGTTAGCCGGATTTATTACTGCAGTCACATATGTCAGACCAAGTAAATCGATCGATGAAGTGAAAGTTAAATCAGTTAAAAAGAAATTAAAAGATAAAGCATTTGCAAAAGCAGTAAGCCGCGAAGATATTATAAAAGGTGCAGAGGAATTATCAATTGAGCTTGATGAACATATACAATTTTGTATTGATGCGATGAAACAAAAGAAAGAGTTATTAGGGCTATAAATTAGGTATATTTATTCATCAATTTTTTATAGATTGGATTATTGATAATACTTTTTATTTAAGCTGTAATTCAATAAAATAATTAAATGACTTGACAATTTAGATTGAAGATAACTAAATTGTTCACCTAAAATAAATGGGAAACATATATAGAACAATTTGCTACTTTTTTTGGATTGAATTATTGGAGTTTTATTTCTAATTAGTTGTTAATAATGACTAATTATTCTGGAGTCTCTTTTGACGATGCGCAAATTGTATATATCGATTTTCCTATTTTTTTATCTCACTGTAAGTGCTTCCACAGATTTAAAAATAATTTCATCTACTGAATCATATCTTTTAGTGGAATACACACCGGTATATTCAAAAATTGATACGACTGTAATTGATGGTAATGAGTTTATCTCCGTAAATATTTTAAACGGTATTTCTAGGTCAGCTAGAGATATCGGATTGCCAAATAATCAGAAAAGAGCTTTTAATGTTGGCGTACCTTCAGAATTTGGAAATAATATTCAAGTCTTGAATGCTGATTATTCTACAATTAAGGGCAAACTTATTCCGGTACCTTTTGCTGAAAATACTGAGTTCTCATATCATCTTGAATATAAGTTGGATGAAAATTATTCATCACAAAGGGAAAGTGAATTAGTCACTTTCGGAAACTTTGGTCAAATTAGAGAGTTGCCGACTCAAGTAATTAAAGTATTCCCTGTTCAATTTAATGCCGCTGCAAATGAAATAAAATTATATAAACGAATAAGATTTAGAATTAATTTTTCATCACCTACAGGCGCAACAACCCAAATTAATGATAAGCGAATGGAAGGATCGGTTATAAATTTTTCCACTGCAAAAAAATGGGGTTTGGAAACAGCTAAAGCAAATAGGCTGAATAAAATTAGCAGCAGCTCATCACTAAGTTCGGGTACATGGTATAAATTCACTACCCCCACTGAAGGCATGTACAAAATTGATTTTAATTCTCTTAGTGCATATGGAATTGACCCGAGTTCTGTTGATCCGAGGACGATTAGAATTTTTTAGTAATGGCGGCGAACAGTTGATTCAATATATTTCTTTGCCGAGAGCAGAAGACCTAAATGAAATTGCTATTCAGGTAGTTGGTGAATCTGATGGAAAGTTTGATGCGAATGATTACATAGTTTTTTACGGACGCTCGCCGGATTTTTGGGAATATGATAGCAAATCAAACAAGGTTATTCGCAATAAACATTTTTACTCACAGGAAAATTATTACTTTATTACTGCAGGCGGCTCAAACGGAAAAAGGATAGGTGAAAAACCTTCCTTAAATCAAACAGGTGCTTATCAGCAAAATTTTACAACGGCAAATGTATTTAAAGAAGATGATAGATTTAATATTACAAAGACGGGAAGAATTTATGTTGGAGATGCATTCTCATCGTCCAGCAATACCCAAACATATTTAAGTACTTTGACAAATTTGATTCCCGGCAGACAAATTAATTACAAAATTAGTTTTGTTAATTATTCTGATGCTCCCAGTGTCCCCACCAACTCATTGCAGGTTTCAGAAAGCGGCAATCAAATTTTATCAAGTACACTATTTAGAATTATTCAATATGATGATGGAAAACAAAATATTTTCACAACGAGTTACTCAGGTAATTTAAATAGTAATATGAGCACATTAAAATTTGTGTTTAATGCTCCTAGTCCTGTTTAATTAGTTACCTTGATTATTTTTGAAATTCAATATCAGTCATATTTGCGGGCAAGCGGTGATGTGCTTACCTTTTTTTCAAAAGACACTACTTCTATTATTGAATATAATCTTTCTGATTTTTCCAACAGTGCAATAAATCTTTATGATGTTACAGATTTTTCAAATGTTAAAATAGTTTCGGGTGCTGTTGTTAGCGGCGGGCAGTTAAAATTTCAGGCTAATGAAGTAGAGAGTGCTGTAAGTAAATACATTGCTGGTACGTCCGGGCAATTAAAATCACCAATTAACCCGGTAAAGATCGATAACTCAAATTTACGAGGGGATTTAGCCGGTACCGATTTTATTATTATTTCAAATAAATTATTTAAAAGTCAGGCTGAAAGATTAAGAGATTATCGTTCTTCAGTATCACCAAATAAAATCTCTACAAAAATAATTTATGTGGATGAAATTTTTAATGAGTTTTCTAACGGAGTTCAGGACCCAACTGCTATTCGTAATTTTTTAAAATTTGCATATGAGAATTGGCAGCCGCGACCTTTTTATGTGCTCTTTTTCGGTGACGGCAGTTATGATTATTATAACAAGGAAGGCTTTAATAATAATTTTATTCCAACATATCAAACTGTTGAGTCTTTTCATTATGTAAGGGCTTTTCCTTCTGATGATTATTATGTAAAAGTATCGGGCACACCTGTGGATTCAAATTTTATAGATTATGGTCATGGAAGAATTAATATAAATAGTGCTGAACAAGGCGATATTATAATCGATAAAATTATTGAATACGAAAATGAGCAGCCGAAAGGATTATGGAGAAATAGAATTACATTAGTTGCTGATGACGGTTGGACATCTGAAGGAGACGATGGGGACAGGCACACCAGAGACTCCGAAACTTTATCTTTATTTAAAATACCAAAATATTTTGACCAGAATAAAATTTATCTTGCAGCTTACCCAATTGTTTTTACCGGTTTGGGAAGAAGAAAACCGGATGTTACTGTTGCAATTGTGGATGCAGTAAATAACGGAACATTAATTTTAAATTTTGTCGGTCACGGTAATAGAAGAACCTGGGCACACGAAAGAGTTTTTGAACGAGAAACAACAATCCCTCAGTTCAAAAATAGTGAATACTTTTTTATGACTGCCGCAACATGTAATTTTGGCGAGTACGATAATCCCGGCGTTCCAAGTGCTACTGAGGAAATGCTGCTTGTTGAGGGTCGTGGAATGATAGGCGGGTTTTCAGCATCCAGGCCAGTATATGCTGGCGAAAACGCAGCACTTAACAATAGTTTTTTTAGCGCACTTCTCGGAGAAAGAGATTCATTAAATCAGCCGGTTAGAATTGGATGGGCACACTGGAAATCGAAACAATCTTATTTAGGTGGAAATGATAATGCAGAAAAATTTCATATTTTTTGCGACCCAACACTTAAACTAAATATGCCGCAGCTTCAAACCGAAATTGATTCTATAAACGGACAAAATTTAGATTTAAATGTTCAACTAAGCGCCTTAGGTAATGTAAGAATTGATGGTAAAGTTATTCATTCCGACAGTACTGTCAATTCAGGTTTTAACGGCGAGGCAATTATTTCAGTTTTTGACTCGGAAAGAATTGTAAGTCTTAAAGAATTAAGTGCAACCGCATCCATGGTTTTACAGGGAGGTGTAATTTTTAGAGGTAGAGTTTCCGTATCAAACGGTAAATTTTCTGCTACATTTGTTGTTCCTAAGGATATTTCCTACGATAATAAAAATGGCAAGGTTGTTGCATATGTGTTAAATGACGACATTGATGGTGTCGGATTTACTAATAACATTTTAGTCGGCGGAACAGATTCTACTGTTGCCAACGATGGGAGCGGACCGGAAATAGATATTTACTATGATAGTTTTGAATTTGAGAATTCTTACATGGTAAATCCGGATTTTACATTGCTTGTAAAACTTAACGACGAGACAGGTTTAAATACAACAGGTACAGGTGTTGGTCATAAACTTGAAGGCGTCATTAATGATAATGAACTTAATACTCTCGACCTTACGAACTCTTTTATTGGTGATCTTGATTCCGGAGGAAAATCCGGTACTGTTGAACACAAATTTACTTCGTTAGCAGTTGGTGATTATAATCTAAAAATTAAAGCATGGGATGTTTTTAATAATTCTTCAATAGAAGAAAGTTATTTTTCAGTTGTCAACGCAGAGAATATTGTTTTAAGAGATGTAGTAAATTATCCCAATCCTTTTAATTCATCTACCACATTTACATTTCAGCATAATCTCAATACTGCTATCAACATCAAAATAAAAGTTTACACAATTGCCGGCAGATTGATAAAAGAAATTGAAAATGACAACATTTTAGAGAAATTTGTTAAAGTGCCCTGGGACGGATTAGATGAAGACGGCAGCATGATAGCAAACGGAACATATTTTTATAAATTAATAGTAAAAGCCGCCGATGGCAGTTTTAGTGAAAATGTCCTTGGAAAAATGGCGGTTATTAGGTAAAATTAAAGTTTTCAAACGAAAAAATATATTCAATTTATTTGGAGGTAAATAAATGAAACGATTAACGATGCTTTTGCTGATAGGTCTAACAATTGTTGGATTTAATAGTAAAATTTCTGCTCAGGGCGAAGCAGCAGTTCCATTTCTACTATTAGCGCCTGATTCAAGAGCGGGCGGTATAGGTGAGTCCGGTTCAGGTTTGGCGGACAACTCAGCTGCTATCTTTTGGAATCCGGCTGGTATTGCTTTTCTTACCGGATCCGAGGTAAGCATTACACACAGTAATTGGCTGCCGCAATTTAACTTAGATCTTTTTTATGATTACCTAACTTACAGACAATACATTGAAGAAATTAGCGGTAGTGTAACTGCCAGTATAACTTATATGAACTTTGGTGAATTTGTAAGAACAGGTGAAAATGATCCTACGCCGCTAGGTACATTCCGTTCATTTGACGCTGCACTAACTTTAGGTTACGCAACTAAGGTACACGATGATTGGGGGTTAGGTTTAAACTTCAGATTGATACATAGCCGGTTATCAGATAAAGGTGCGGGTGAAGAACAAGGTGAAGGTGTTGCAACTTCAGTGAGTTTTGATCTTGCTGCTATGTGGAGACCATCAAGTTTTGATATTCCATTTATTGGTGATTTTAGTAATCGTTTCAGTTTAGGAGTGAACCTTAGCAATCTTGGTCCAAAAATTTATTATATCGATCAAAAACAGGCAGACCCAATTCCAACAAATTTTAGATTGGGTATGGCAATTAAGTTAATGGAAGACGATTACAATTCACTTACATACACAGTTGATTTCAGTAAACTTCTTATTGATAGGGATACAACAAAAGTTGCCGATGACCGTGCTGATTTTTATGAAGCAGTTTTTACTGCATGGGGAGACAGCCCGATAAGTGAAGAACTTAGGGATATCGTTACCTCAATGGGACTTGAATACTGGTATGGAAATATGGCGCTTGACGGTTTTATGTTTGCCTTGCGCGCGGGGTATTTTTATGAAGACCCATCATATGGAAATAGAAAGTTTATAACAATGGGTGCAGGTATTCGATATGATCTTTACGGCTTTGATTTCAGTTATATTACAACTGATGTATTTGAAGGCGGAGAAAATCACCCTTTATCGGATACATTAAGATTTACACTTCTAATTGGATGGGGTAATACTCCTTCAAGTAATAAAGGATTTCCACGCGGAATATAGTTTAATATGAAAAAAATATTTTTGATCCTGCTGTTTATTTCAAGTTTGGGCAGTTTATCTGCCCAATCTTTTGTACACAAAATTAATCCTTATCCTTCTGAATCCAGAGCTGAAATTAGTCAAATTGATACGCTGAATATTCTAGCAATTATGGTTGAGTTTCAGGAGGATAGAGACAACACTACCTTCGGCAACGGTAAATTCGGTTCAATATACTCCGGCGAAAATTTAACAAGTCAGGAAATATTGGATCCGCTTCCTCATGATAAAAATTATTTTGAGGACCATTTACTATTTGCTGCAAACTATTATAAAAATGTTTCCAATGATAACTTGAATGTAAATTATCAAGTGCTTGAAAATATTATTACTGTTTCGCAGACAATGAGAAATTATTCCCCGGCTCAAAACTCTGATGATCTTGCACCGCTTGGTGAGTTTGCAAAAGAAGTTTGGCAGCTTGTTGATCAAAGTAATCCGGCGATTGATCTAAACTCTTTCGATTTATTCTTTGTTTTTCATGCCGGAGTTGGGCGCGATGTAAGTCTGCCCGGAAGTGTTGGAAACGAAAAAGATTTACCCTCTGTATATCTAGGTGAAAATTCATTGAAGAAAATATTCGGTGAAACTTTTCAAGGATTTCCTATGAGCAACGGCTCATTCAATATTACAAACACTGCTATTATTCCTGCAACTGAATCAAGAGAGTTGGAAGGAATTGGCGGAAGTGTTTTACTTGAGCTTTCAATTAACGGTCTTATCGCAGCTAACGTTGCTAGCTTTGCCGGTTTGCCGGATTTATTCGATACTGAGACGGGCTTAAGTGCAATAGGAAGATTTGGACTGATGGATGGACAATCAATATTTGCCTATGGCGGTACATTCCCTCCTGAGCCATCACCCTGGGAAAAAATTCAATTCGGATGGATTGAACCGACTGTTGTTAATTTCACTCAAGATGAAATCACGTTGAATCTAATGACAAGACATGCCGCATCAATTAGTGATACAACGATATTAAAAATTCCAATCAATCAAAATGAATATTACCTAGTTGAAAATCGGGCGAGAGATGCACAGGCAAACGGAGCCGTAGTTACATATAAAGTTGGCAATGAAACCCGCACATTAACAATTCCAGAAGATGTAGATAATTTTGAAAGTTTTGATGTAGATACTCTTGCCGGTGTTGTAATTGATGTTGATGAATTTGATTGGGCTGTTCCCGGAAATGGAATTGTTATTTGGCACATTGATGAAAAAATTATTGCGGAAAAACTTCCAACAAATTCAATTAATGCTGATATTGAAAACCGCGGGGTTGATATTGAAGAGGCTGATGGTGTGCAGGATATCGGCGTTGAGTTCACAACAATATTTGGTGATGTGGTAATTGGTGAAGGTTCGGAAGAGGATTTATGGTATGCTTCTAACCCTGCAAAATTATTCGAGAATATTTTTGACGGAGATTCGAGACCGAACACAAATTCTAATGACGGTGCGGCAAGCTTAATTTCAATTTCTAATTTTTCTGATGCCGCGAATAGAATGTCATTCAACTTAAAATTCGGCGAAAATAATTTCGGTGTTGTTTCATCAAGTAAATTACCCTGGACTGAAAAAGTTGAACATCTTACATCTCAAAAAATTAACGGTGAAATAATTTTCTATTTTATCTCCAACGGAAGATTAGATAGACTAAACTTCGCTAGCACAGTAACAAATTCGTTTGATAATTTTAGTGATTTTCTTCCTGCCGCCACTCAATTAACCGGCAGCGAATATGTTTTTGGTACAAAGGGAAAAATCCTGAACATATTTAGAAAGACCGATACATTTGAATTAGTAAGCAGCTATGATCTGGGCGAAACTTTTTCATGTCCACCTGTAATTCGGCACAATTCAAATGATAATATCGATATTATTTTAGGAACTGAAACAGGCAAAGTTTGGGAAATAAATTTAAATGCAGCGCAATCTTCTGACCCTGATACGAATAATATTAGATTAGTAACTGATTTTCCTGGTGAAAGTGTTAAACAGTTAACAGTTTCTGAGTTTGGAGATGTCTCTGTAATTACTGAAATCAGTCACTATGGTTTTCAAAAAACTAATTATCAATTTACAGGCAAGTTAGTTAAAGTTGTCTCTTCAGCTAATCTGCTGGGCTATGTTGATGTAGTTTCCGATGATAGAAATAACTTGTATGTTATCCAAAATAATAATGTTATTTCAAACTGGACAGTCCCCGGTGAATCGGTTAGTTTCACTTTCAGTGTATCAGATTTATTTGAGGACGGCAACAATTATATCTTATATCCATCAAGCGATAAATTATATGCCTACAATTTGTCGGGCTCGCGTGCTGATAATTTCCCATTCCTTGATAAAAGATCGGAAGAATTTATTGGTACTCCTTTGGCGGCTGATATTAATTCGGATAACAAAACGGATGTAATAAGTTCAACAGCTGACGGCAGAATTATTGTCATCTCCGGTAAGGATGCTTCAATTGTTTCTCCATTCCCTGTTTCACTTGGCGCTAAAAATATTACAACACCAATTTTATTTAGTAGTGATGGAGTTTCCGGGATCTCCGGTGATGCCTCCACATTGATAGCTTCGGTAACGGAGGATAATAATTTTTCAATCTGGAAGATTGGTGATCTTTCCGTAAAACCAATGTGGGCTGGCGAATTTGGAAATAATTTCAACTCCAGTTATGTTTCAGCCCCATCATCCTCAAGTCCTGTCTCAACTGAATTTTTTCCAAAGGAAAGAGCTTACAATTATCCAAATCCGGTTTATGACGGCAAAACTTTTATAAGGTATTTTGTTCTCGAGGATTCAAAAATTGAGATTAAAATATTTGACTTAGCCGGAGATTTGGTAGCGGAATTATTTGATACGGCAATTGGAAATTTTGATAATGAAACAACCTGGAATGTTTCGGATGTTGAAAGCGGTGTTTACTTCGCCCATTTAGAAGTCACTGGTGAATCTGGTAAGTCCGATAAAAAAGTAATTAAAGTAGCCGTAATAAAATAGAAATTATATTTAACTCTTGTAGATTATAGAAAATTCATGAAAAAATTATTCACGATTACCTTATTAAGTTTAGGAATTTTTACATCAAGTTTTGCACAGTTCAATGATTATGAGCCTGAGTATGAATGGCTGACAATTGAGATGGAACATATTTATGTCCACTATCATCCTGAAGCTGAACGAACGGCAGAAGTAGTTGCAAAAATTGGTGAGGAAGTTTGGGGACCGATTACATCACTATATAAATATGAGCCTGATAAAGTTCATTATGTGATTAAAGATGTTGATGATTATTCAAACGGTGCAACATTCTTCTTCGATAATAAAATTGAAATTTGGGCATCGGCATTGGAGTTTGATTTACGCGGTACTCATAACTGGCTTAGGAATGTGATCTCTCATGAGTTTACACACATGGTCCAAATTCAAGCTGCTATGAAGCTCGGCAGAACAATACCTGCAATTTATCTACAATTGCTTAATCATGAAGATGAACGCCGACCCGATATACTTTACGGCTACCCGAATGTTATTGTCTCTTACCCGATTGCAACGCTTAATGTACCTGCCTGGTTTGCTGAAGGAACTGCACAGTATATGCGCAAAGAGTTAGAATATGAAAATTGGGACTCCCATCGAGATATGATTTTAAGAAGTTATGCACTTGATGGGAATATGCTTTCTTGGAACCAGATGGGTGTATTTGGAAAAACTAGTTTGGGCAACGAGTCGGTTTATAATTCAGGGTTCGGTCTGGTAAGTTATATCGCTCAAAAATATGGCGAAACAAAATTGTATGAAATTAATGAGAGATTAGCTGTCTCGACGAATTTTACAATTGATGCAGCTTTTGAAGATGTTTTGGGTATTGACGGGAACGAACTTTATAATGATTGGTCGGCATACTTAAAAGAAGATTATAAGAAACGAATGGCACCCGTTTTTGAGAATAGGGTTGAAGGTGAAAAAATTTGTAGTACAGGCTTTGGAAATTTTTATCCTGTATTTAATAGTGATGGATCAAAAATTTATTATATCTCAAATAAAAGTGCTGACTATTTTTTATCGAGTTTGTTTGAGTATGATGTTGAAAAAGGTAAAGATAAGAGAATTGAAAACGGTATTCGATCTACTCACAGTTTTATAAAAGATCAAAATAAAATTATTTATGCCAAGCTAAGTGAGAAAAATTCCAAATGGAAAGTAATACATGACCTTTATGTTTATGATTTGGATGAAGAAGAGGAAACACGTTTAACTCATGGACTTCGTGCAAACAATCCGAATGTGTCGCATGACGGGGAAAAAATAGTTTTTACATTTCAATATGATGGAACAACAAATATTGGAATAGTTGATATAGATGGAAAGAACTTTCAAAAGCTCACTACTTTCAAACAAGGCGAGCAAGTTCTAAATCCAAAATTTTCACCGGACGATGATTACGTAGTTTTTGGATACAATGAAAGAGATAACAGAGATATTGCAAAAGTAAATGTTGATGGTTCTGGATTTGAGTCACTAATTAGTACAAACTTTGATGAAAGAAATCCAACATTCGGCAGTGATGGCAAACTTTATTATTCATCTAATGCATCCAATATTTTTAATATTTACAGTTTTGATCTAAAATCAAAAGTGAGAACTCAATTAACGAATGTTACCGGCGGTGCGTTTTACCCAACAGTAAATAAAAACGGCGATATTGCTTACGCAGGTTATACTTCAGATGGTTACAAAATATTTCTGCTCTCAAATGAAGATCAAAAAAGTGTTGATCCGGCTAAAAGCTATGTATGGCTTAGCCATCCGCCTCTGGATAAACCAAGTTTAGCAGAAGACATTGCACAATTTGATATACCCAACTTAAAAAATTATGATGATAAGGTTTTACCGGAATTTGAAAAATACGATTACCGGGGCAAGTTTACTAAGCTGACTGTGTTCCCATTTATTCGTATCGATAATTATAATCCCAAAAGTACCGGATTAGAAAAAATAAAACCCGGCGCAGTCGTTTTTTCTAGTGATTACTTAAACAGATATTCATTACTGGCAAGTGCCGCAATTAATTCAAACTTTGAGCGTGATTTGTATCTGCAGTTACAATTTAGAAACAAACTACCTCTCTTATATGATATTGGTTTGACACCTGAGTTAACTCTTGAGGTTTTTAATATAAGTAGGGAAGCAGATGTTGATCTTTCATTTGGAGCTGATTCAACAAACGGGCAAGTAGTTTTTGATAACATTACCCAAACAGACGTAACATATGATTTGTTCGAAGTTGATTTATCTGCAAAACATAAAATTTTTGCTGCGGGAAATGATATAGAGTTCAGATTTATTTTTAGCAGGTACATTGCCAAACTTGGTAGTTTTATTTTCCCGGAAACAAATTTATTATATCCAACATCCAAAGATGAATATTTTATTGGAAGAAATGTTCAGGTAACATTAAATCATGAAGCATTACTTCCGGATAAGGATAGAAATATAAACCCGGTCGGACGAAAAATTACATTGATGTATAATTATGAATTTAATAAATACAATCCTGAAGGTGAGCGAGAAATTGAAGATGGAATTTTAAAACCGATCTATAATAACTATAATTTTCACCGTGTAGAATTAAACTGGTTTGAACATATTGGAATAGCCGATGGTCATACTGTTACTGCGAGAATTCGAGCTGCGACAATTCTGGGCCCGGAAATGCCCGACTTCTTTGATTATTATCTCGGTGGTTTAATTGGAATGAAGAGTTATCCGTTTTATGCGGCAAGCGGTAACGAACTTGGCTGGTTTAATCTTACTTACCGTTTCCCGCTTTTCCGAGATATGGATATGAGGTTAGGACATTTATACTTTGATAAAATATTTTTATCCATTTATGGCGATTACGGAAACGCATGGACAGGAAAGTTTGAAGGGTTCGACGAATTTAAGAAAGGATTCGGCGCGGAAATGCGCGTTAAGATGGTTTCTTTCTATCTGTTTCCAACAAGTTTATTTTTCAGTGCCGCATACGCTGTTGATTCACTTGAGAGGGAAGTGCGCGGCGAGATTATAAAGTACGGTAAAGAATGGCGTTTATATGGCGGTATTCTATTTGATTTTTCATTTTAATTGAAGTGAAACTATGAAATTAAAATTTGCAATATTATTTACACTATCAATTTTTATATTGAATATATCAGCACAGGAAAGTTTGCTTACCGGTAATTTAAATTTTGATTCACAGCTTGCTTTTGATGAGACGAAAAATTTGTCAAATGATGATCTTAATTTAAAAATTGCAGAAAAGCGTTCCCCGCTGTTGGCAGCCGGATTATCCTTTCTTTTACCCGGTGCCGGGCAGTATTATAACGATGATATTTGGAAAACAGCTATCTTTGTTGCAGTAGAAGCAGCCGCAATTTATACAGCCGCTTCCTACGATAAAAAGGGTGATGACCGGACAGCAGAGTTTGAGGCGTTTGCAAATCAAAATTGGTCGGTTGAAAGGTATGCATCCTGGACTTACGAAAAGTACCTTGCAAATGGAACATTCACTGAATCTGAATTCCCGAGAGCTGAATTTTTCACACAGATAAATAATAAAGATTGGACACTTCTCAATCAATTAGAAAACAGAATTGGAAATTACTACTCCCACAGATTGGCTCCCAACGGAGATCAGCAATATTATGAAATGATCGGCAAGTATTCACAGTTCAATCCCGGCTGGAATGATTTTCAAGAAGACATACCCTATAGTTTTACCTACGGTCAAAAGGTCACAGATAATTTTTTGTACTATGCAGGTGAACGAGCTGAAGCAAATGATTTTTACACTATTTCTAAAACAGCAGTAATTATTGTTGTTACTAATCATATTTTAAGTGCTTTGGAAGCTGCATGGTCAACAAGCAGGTACAATAAATCACTTGAATTAAATGTTACCATGGATAAAGAAACAGTTGGCTATAGAACAGAGTTTATTCCTAAATTAAACATGAAGTATAGAATTAGTTTGTAAATAGATCGACAACGATTTTGAATTACAAGGAAACGATAATAAGCAGATGAAAAAACCATTAGTACTAATTGTAGGAAGACCAAATGTAGGCAAATCAACTTTATTTAACCGGCTAACAAAAAGCAGCATAGCTATAGTTGATGATGTAAGCGGAGTAACTCGCGACCGAAATTACGGTGAAGTTGAATGGAACGGAAGAGTATTTAAAGTTATCGATACCGGCGGGTATGTGCCGGATTCCGATGACCATTTTGAAATTGCAATTAGCGAGCAGGTTAAAATCGCTCTCAATGAAGCCGATGCCGTTCTTTTTGTTGTGGATGGCAAACACGGAATAATGCCTGTTGACGAAGAGGTTGCTAAAATTTTGCATGCCTCAAGTAAGCCTTCATTCGTATTGGTTAATAAATCCGATACTCCCAAAATGGAAATTAACAAAGCTGAATTTTACATTATGGGGCTGCCGAATGTTTATGATGTTTCCGCATTGAACGGAAGAAACCTCGGTGATTTGTTAGATGATCTATTATCAAAACTTACCTTTAGTGATGAGGATGAAGAAGAGGATACTCGTTTACGTATTTCAATTTTAGGTAAGCCGAATGTCGGCAAGTCATCCCTTACAAATGCATTGCTTGGTTATGATAGAACGATTGTTACGGACATTCCCGGTACTACCCGTGATAGTATTGATTCTGTATTGAAATATTACGGAGAAGAAATTGTTTTAGTCGATACAGCCGGGCTTAGAAAAAAAGCAAAGGTGCATGAAAATATTGAGTACTACTCAAATGTAAGGACCTACAGAGCACTGGCAGATAGTGATGTTGCCGTAGTTTTAGTTGATGCCCAATCGGGAATTGAAAATCAGGATTTAAAAATTATTGATGAAGCAATTCGTAGAAGAAAGGGATTGATCATAGCCGTAAATAAATGGGACTTAATTGAAAAGGAAAGTAAAACGGCTGACCATTACCGAAAAGAACTTTTAGGTAAATTGGGAAGGGTTGACTATGCAAAATTTATTTTCATATCCGCCTTAACCAAACAAAGAATTTTTAAGTTAATTGATATAGCAAAAGAAGTTCATGTGGAAAGAAAGAAGAAAATTTCAACCAGTAAATTAAATGATATACTGCTCCCCGAACTTCAGAGAAGTACACCCCCGGCAACTCCAACCGGCAAGGAAGTAAAAATTAAATATGTAACGCAAGTCGGCGACCATTACCCAATCTTTCTATTTTTTGCAAATGAGTCAAAATTTATTCCCGATTCATATAAACGATTTATGGAAAAAACGATTCGTAAGCATTTTGGTTTCGATGGTGTGCCGATGACAATTACGTTCAAGGATAAATAACTGTCCTATTATTTCCTTTTACTTTATTCGAGTTAATTAGTGTTTTCGTGGCTAATGTTTTTACCGCGAATGCGCGAATAATATAATTACCCTTCTATTCATACATTCAACTAATACTTAAATTAATTATATTTGCAAAGTTATATTTGTTAACAATTCGAAATTTAATTTGATTTCAGAAAATACAATAATTGTAATTGGCGGAAATGCGGCGGGACCTGCAGCAGCGGCAAAAGCGAAGCGGCAAAATCCAAATGCTAACGTAATTATGTTCGAAGCCGGGGAGTTTATTTCAACGGGAACATGCGAACTGCCATATTTGCTTAAAGGTGATATTAAAGATTATCAAGATATTGTATTTTTTACTCCAGAAAGTTTTTATAAGGATAAGGGTGTAAAAGTTTATACTCGGCATTTTGTTGAATCTATTGATCGGAAAAATAAAGCTGTATCTGTAAAAAACTTAAGTGATAATTCTTTACATGAATTTCACTACTCAAAACTAATTTTAGCAACGGGAAGCAAAGCAATAAAAATACCTCAACTATCATCAGAACTCTCAAATCTATTTTACCTTAAATCAGTTTCTGATTATCTAAGGATCAAATCTTATTTGGGAAGTACAAAATTAAACGATGTTTTGATTATAGGCGGCGGATATATAGGATTAGAAACCGCAGATGCGTTTAAGAGTTTAGGCGCAAATATTACTATCATAGAAAAAGAGACTTTGCCGTTAGCCGGGATGGATACCGAGATCAGACATTTGGTTTTGGAAACGCTGACCAAAAATGGAATTGAATTTATTGGCGGTAATAGCAGTGCTGTTTATAATGTAAGCAACAATAAAATTAAAAATGTAAAGATAGATGGTAGAATTAAAGAGTTTGATCTTTACCTCTGCGCAATTGGGGTTGAGCCGAATAACTCTTTAGCTTTAGCAGCACGATTAGATACTGGAAAGTCCGGCGGAATTAACGTTGATAGAAGAATGCGTACTTCAGATTTTAATATTTATGCTGCCGGCGACAATGTTGAAATTACTAATAAAATTACCGGACGAAGCGATTATATTCCGCTTGCAACGATAGCACATGCACATGGACATATTGCGGGTGCAAATGCTGCAGGCGGAAATTTAAGAACCGAGTCTGTCATCCAAAATTTGGCTGTTAAAATATTTGATAAATCAATTTGTAAAGTTGGGCTCTCGTCTGAAGAAGCTGCCGTACATCGATTTAATTTTAAATCAGTTCATGCCATAATTCCAAATTTGGTTCATGTAATGCCTAACAGTCAAAAAGTATTCGGAAAAATAATTTATGAGCATGATTCGAAATTTATATTGGGCGCATCTTTTATTGGCGAGAAAGAGGTAGTTGGTTACGCAGACATGATCGCAATGATGATAAATAATAAAATTAAAGCCGATTCATTAGCTTCAATAAACTATAATTATACGCCGCCCCTTTCACCTTTTGTAAATATACTATCCGTTTTAGGACGAAAAATTAATTAGGAGCAATATGAAAAACCTGCATTTAGTCGATAATCCTCTAATTAAAAGAGACATAACTTATTTAAGAAATTATGAAACAAAAGAATATCAGTTTAGATTAGCATTACGCAGGATTTCCTATGCGCTAGTTATCGAGATAGCCAAAAAATTTTCACTTAATGAAATAACTGTAAAAACTCCTCTTGAGGAAACTGTTGGGCATAAAATTTCACAGCAAATTATATTTGTGCCTGTTTTGCGTGCAGGATTAAGTATGGTAAATTCATTTATTGAAATGATCCCTCAAGCCAAAGTTGGGCATATTGGAATTCAACGTGATGAGAAAACTTTGCAGCCGATTGAGTATTACTATAAAACTCCGCAAAATTTAGATGTTTCCAAGGTGATAATTCTTGACCCAATGCTTGCAACGGGAGGAAGTGCATCAGCAGCGGTTTCATTTCTAAAAGAGAGGGGCGCAGTGGATTGTACCCTTGCTACTCTTATTTCCTCTCCCGAAGGTGTAAAGAAAATGGAAAAGGATCATCCTAATGTTTTAGTTTACACTGCCGCATTAGATAGAGAATTAAATGAAAACGGTTATATTCTACCCGGATTAGGGGATGCTGGTGACAGAACCTTTGGTACTCTTTAATTGTTAAATTTGTGTGATTAAATTATATCTTGATTATTGATTTTATTACGATAGGTTTTAAATTATTTTAAGATCGGACAATGGAAAATACGATTGAAATAAATACTGCCGAAATGCTTGAAAATCTTCTTTCAACATGCAGAAAAAATTTGCGTACTGTAAATGAGGAGTTAGTAACAAAAGCATTCAATCTTAGTCACCAAGCGCATAAAAATGATATACGCATTTCGGGTGAGCCTTATTTTACACATCCATTTGAGGTTGCCATGTTCGTGGCAACAGAAATTCCTTTAGATGATATTTCGGTTGTTGGTGCATTATTGCATGATGTAGTTGAGGATACCGGTGTAAATATAAAATTTCTGCGTACTGAATTCGGTGATGAAGTTGCTGATATTGTTGACGGAGTAACAAAAATTGGCGGAGTATTTGCCGGTCACGAAATTACTCAAGCAGAAAATTATAGAAAAATGCTTCTTTCCATGGTTAAAGATATTCGTGTTATACTCGTAAAATCAGCTGATAGACTGCACAACATGCGCACCCTGGACCATTTAAGACCGGATAAGCAGAGAAGAATTGCAAAGGAAACATTAGAACTTTACGCTCCGTTTGCCAACAGATTCGGATTAGGACGTGTGAAATGGGAAATGGAAGACCTTGCATTTAAATATTTGAACAAAGAAGCATACAACGAAATTGCCAGAAAAATAATTTTAAAGCGAAATGAAAGAGAAGCTTACATTAATAAATTTAAAGAACCGATAACTAAAAAGTTAGTTGAACACGGACTTAAATTTGATATCGGCGGGCGTCCAAAACATCTCTACAGCATTTATAGGAAGATGATAAAACTCAACTCCTCCTTTGAAGAAATTTATGATTTGCTGGCGGTTAGAATAATTTTAGAAAGCAATGATGATAATGAATGTTTTTATGTACTCGGTGTTATAAACCAAATGTACAAACCAATTTCAGAAAGATTTAAAGATTATATCTCCATCCCTAAAAAAAATAATTACCAATCAATTCATAATACGGTAATTGGCCCTGAGGGTAAAGTTGTAGAAATACAAATTAGAACAAGAAAGATGCATGAAATTGCTGAGCGGGGAGTTGCCGCACATTGGAAATATAAAGAAAATGTTAGTTCAACTGATCAAGATTTAGCTGAATGGGTAAATTGGATTAGAGATGCGTTTGAAAATGTTTCTAAAAATGAAGCAACAAAGGAAATTTTAGCTTCATTTAAATTGAATCTTTATCAGGATGAAATTTATGTTTTTACACCAAATGGAGACTTAAAAAGACTTCCAAGAAATTCAACCCCTGTTGATTTCGCATATGAAATACACAGTAATGTTGGCTTCCATTGTATTGGGGCAAAGGTAAATGGACGAATTGTTCCGCTTGATACAAGATTAAACAGTGGTGACCAGGTTGAAATTATAACGTCGAAAAATCAGTCTCCTAATAAAAGCTGGCTGAGATATGTAACAACTCATAAAGCTAAAGCTGATATTAGAAAGTATATTAACAGGGAAGAGGAAAAGATAGTTGAAACCGGGAAAGAGATTTGGGCAAAAAAAATAAAAAAATTGAAATTGGTATTTCATTCGGATGATATTTCTAAATTAGCAAGAAAGTTGAAATATGGAAATCCAAGTCAATTTTATAGAGATATTGCTTTAGAAAAATTGAGTCTTGATGAAGTACTAAATCCGGAAGATACAAAAGAAGAACAAACTGTTCCCGAACTGGAGTTTGATAAGTTTGCCGATCAGGAGAGACAAAAAGTCGGCGGAGTGATTGTTGAAGATGAACATAAAGGAATTGCTACCACATTCGCAAAATGCTGCAATCCCATCCCGGGTGATCCTATAATTGGCTTTGTTACAATTGGAGAAGGTTTAAAAATTCATAAAAAGGATTGCAATAATTTAATCGGAATTTCACAATCTGACCCCGATAGATTGGTTCCGGTGCAATGGCCTGGTGTTAACGGCTCCTCAACTTTTGCTGCGGGAATTTCAATTAAAGGTGAAGATGTGCCCGGAATTTTGAAAGATATTTCCAACAGCATTACCACTTATAAAAACACAAATATTAAAGCTGTAAATATAAACGCGGGCGATTCACTTTTTGAAGGAACTGTTACGGTTTATGTTAATGATATTGAGCACTTAAATAGACTGATGGAAAGATTAAAAAAAATAAAAAGTGTTTATCAGGTTGAGCGGTTTAATCAAGGTAAATAGTTAATGGGAAAAATTTAATTAATGGAAAATGAAAAACGGGTAATTGCAATTGACTTCGGTGAAAAGCGTATTGGTATTGCCTTAACCGATCCGCTAATGATGTTTGCGTATCCGCTCACAACACTTAATAACGATTCAAAGCTTTGGGATAATCTTCTTAAATTATTAAACGATTATTTTTTTGAAAAAATTATTTTGGGTTACCCTTTAAAAGAAAATGGCGAAAAATCTTCCAGCACTTTAATGGTAGAAAAATTCCACGAAGAATTAAAATCCAAAATTAAAATTCCTATAGAACTTTTTGATGAACGCTACTCATCTGATATTGCAAAAGAGAGAATTTTGCAGTCAGTTAAGTCTAAAAAGAAGCGGCGAAATAAGGGACTTGTTGATATGAATGCGGCGTGCGTCATTTTGCAGGATTATCTTGAGCAAACCCAATAATGTTTTGATTAAAATCAATAATAAATAATACTTTGAAAAAACTTTTATAATTGACATTTTTAGCTTATTAAATTATTTTCATAACGGTTTTCAACTAAAATTTGGAGTAATTATATGACACTTGATGCACTAGGAATGATTGAGACGAAAGGGCTGGTTGGATCTATAGAAGCAGCTGATGCAATGGTTAAAGCTGCAAAGGTTGAACTTATAGGTAAAGAAACAATCGGCGGTGGATATGTAACAGTAATGGTAAGAGGCGATGTTGGTGCAGTTAAAGCCGCAACTGATGCCGGTGCCGCTGCAGCTCAAAGAGTTGGTGAATTAGTTTCGGTCCATGTTATTCCACGTCCTCATACCGACGTTGAACTTATTCTGCCAAAACGAAATAAGTAATTAAAATATTATGCGATTAGCTCTAGGTTTAATTGAAACCAAAGGCTTGATAGGTGCTATTGAAGCCGCGGATGCTATGGTTAAAGCAGCCAAAGTTACACTTATCAGCAAAGAAATTGTTACCGGCGCCCTTGTGCTTATTAAGGTTGAAGGGGAAGTTGGTGCTGTTAAATCGGCAGTTGATGCAGGTGCAGCAGCAGCTCAAAGAGTTGGGCAGTTAGTTTCCACACACATCATTCCCCGTCCCGATGATCAGATTGATGAAATTATTTATCAATCCGGTAAAAGACAAACTACTCTGGATGAAAAAGTTAAAAAGAAATCCCCTACTAAAAAAGTTGATGAAGGAAAAGGTTTTTTTGATGAGCAAGAGGATGATACTGCTTTAGCAAAAGAAGATAAGGCAGAAGAAAAATCTACGCCTCCTTCCAAGGAATCTTCGCCAATAATTAAAGATTTTTCTCCCAAAAATATTGAAGAAGTTGAGGAGAAAATAACTGAAAAAGAAATTAAGAAAGAGAAGAAAAAAGCTCCGGAAATAATTAAGGAAGAAAAACCCGTAAAGGCTGAGGTTAAAAAAGCTGAGGATACAGATACAGATAATCCAATATCCGCTCACGCTTATATTCCTTCTGAAGCATATCTAAGTAATTTGAATGTTCATGAACTTAGAAAACTTGCCAGGGGATTTGAAAACTTCCCGATCAAAGGTAGGGATATTTCAAAAGCTAACCGAAAAATTTTACTCAATTACTTTAAGCAAATAAAATAATTATAAGTATATACCAATATTTTTAAACTCCACAACTCGTGGAGTTTTTTTATATTAATAAGCATGAATAAGAAAATTATTACAATAATATCTATTTCGATTTTTTCAATTGTACTTTGGGGTTCAATATCTTTATCTGAAGAATATTTCACTTCAATTTCTTTACCCATTGAGTTCATCGATTTATCCGATGACTTTTCCATCAATACTCAGCGGCTAAAAAAGGTATCAGTAAGTTTGAAAGGAAACGGTTGGTCATTAGCTGGACTTTCATTGGGTAGATCATTAAAATTTTATATTCGACCGCAAAATGAAGCAGGCAGGCAGGTAATTTCTTCAAGGAACGAAATTGAACAGAATCAATGGCTGCCGTCAAATGTGCAAGTTGTTGAAGTTCAGCCAGATGTAATTGAGTTTGATGTTGAGCAGATCAGTTTTAAGCGGGTTCCAATAGAAGCTGATTATTCACTTGATTTCAAATCGAGTTACGGAATTATTTCCGAAGTAAAAATTGACCCGGATTCGGTAGATATTTCAGGACCATTGAGCAGAATAAAATTAATAGAAGCGGTTAAAACCAAAAAAAGAGAATTTAAAAACATCGACAAAAAAGTTACAGCACAATTGGTATTAGAACCAATTGAGTCTATCAAATATTACTATGATGCAACACTCTTAGAATTTGATGTACAAAAAATTGTAGATAAAACTTTTGATGATGTTACCGTGGAAGTTAGAGGTGTTCCAAGTACAAAACAATTGGATTTATTTCCGCCAAAAATAAAAATAGTTCTGCGTGGCGGAATTAATGTTTTAGGAAAACTTGTAGTTGAAGACCTTAAGCCGTACGTTACATTCGATCAAGCTCTATCTGATACTTTAGGAGCTATCCAGCCCATAATTGAAGTTCCCGAATTTACAGAAGTAATAATTACAAAGCCAAACAAACTAGATTATATAATTAAACAATACTAATATGTTCATCACCTTTGAAGGATTAGATTTCTGCGGAAAATCTACTCAAGTAAAACTTCTTGTAAAATATTTAGAAGAAAAAAATAGAAAAATAGAAATTATTAGAGAGCCTGGCGGAACTCCGATTTCTGAAAAAATTAGAGATGTACTGCTCGATAATAAAAATTCGGAAATGACGGAAGTTACTGAAATGCTGCTTTTTGCAGCCAGCCGTTCTCAGTTGGTTAATGAAGTTATTTTACCAAAGCTTAAAGAAGGTTATTACATTATCTCTGATAGATTTCACGATTCATCCATAGCCTACCAGGGATACGGAAGGCAAATTGATCTTGATTTTGTAACGAAACTTCAGATGTTTGTAATAAAAAATGCCTTGCCTGATTTAACTTTCTTTATTGATATTCCAATTAGTGAAGTTGAGAAGAGAAAAAATTTATTTAAAAGCGAACCTGATAGAATTGAATCATCGAAAAGCCTATTTTATGAAAGAGTGCTTGCCGGTTATAATAAAATTACAGTCGAGCAGAAAAGATTTAAAAGAATAGATGGATTGCTTTCGAAAGAACAAATTCATAATAAGATTGTTAAAGAGATTACTAACTATGAGTTAAAAGGATTGGAGAATTCCGATGTTTAAGTTTTATAAAACTGTTTTAATTCTGCTGATATTCACTTCACTTGGTATGGCAAACAATAATGATGACTTTTACTTTAAAATGAGTAAAAGCATAGATATATTCGGCAGAATTTATAAAGAAGTAAACCAAAATTATGTTGATGTTTTAAACCCCGAAGAATTTATGCGTGCAGGAATTAAAGGCATGCTTTCCTCACTTGACCCTTATACAATTTTTGTGGATGAAGGTCTGCAGAAGGATATGGAATTGATGACGAAAGGCAAGTACGGCGGAATTGGTGCAACTATTGGTTTACGAAATGACAAAGTAACTGTTGTTGATTTGATTGAAGGATATTCAGCTCAGAGACAAGGGATAAGAATAGGCGATGTGATAAGAGAAATTGACGGTTTAAAAATCGACAAAGATAATTATGAAGATTTAAGTTTGTTTATAAAAGGTGATCCGGGAACAGAAGTAAGCATGGTTATAGCCCGCGATGGAAACGAGGAAGACATAGTTTTTAACCTTATACGTGAGGAAGTTGAAATAAACAATTTAACATACTATGGTTTTGTTCCGGAAGAAAGTAATAATGTTTATTTAAAACTTAGCGGGTTTACTAGAACCGCCGGTGACGAAATAAAGAAAGCATTTTTCGATTTAAGTAAACAAAAAGAAATTCAATCTGTTGTTCTAGATTTAAGAGGTAACCCGGGCGGATTACTTGATGTGGCAATTGATGTAGCAGAAAAATTTGTCAAAAAAAA